>Ga0308158_10000274_pt1 | contig 104145 bp, 110 predicted proteins | sample PhyBR2_FD_201038 | JGI IMG/M metagenome (GOLD analysis project Ga0308158, IMG submission 201038) | Phyllosphere microbial communities from UC Gill Tract Community Farm, Albany, California, United States - DLSLB.R2 | ecosystem: Host-associated > Plants > Phyllosphere > Unclassified | place... | reverse complement strand
GGACTGGCGCTATCTGGCGGTCTGCCTTTTCGCCTCGACGGCCCTTTGGCTGGTGGGGCAGCGCGACTGGCGGTTTCGCGCCCTGCTGTGGCTGGATGCGGTGGGTCTTGCGGCCTATGGCGTGATGGGGGCGGCCAAGGCCGAGGCAGCCGGGGCGCCGGCCCTGATCTGCATCGTCATGGGCACGCTGACGGCCTGTTTCGGCGGGGTGGTGCGCGACACCCTGGCGGGTCAGCCGTCGATCCTGCTGCGGCGAGAGATCAACGTCACGGCCGCGATCCTGGCGGCGACGGTCTATATAGTGCTGAGGGCGCCGGGCGTCGGCGTCTGGCCCGCCGCCATCGTCGCGGCGCTGTCGGGCTTCCTACTGCGCGCGGCCGCCTTGCGCTGGGGCTGGACCCTGCCGGGGTTTCCGACCCACGCGCGCCGGGTCTGAGGCAGGACGTCACGAAAACGCTGCACACTGGTCATGGCGATGAGCGGGAATCAGGGGTAGGCTGATCTCACAAGACTAGGGAAGGAGACGTGTCCTCACCTCTGTCGCCTCAAAATCCCCCCGTCCGCGCGGGAGGGCCTGATGCAGGTCCTCCATCGACCGCCTTCTGGCTTTCCCGCCTTGGTGTTGAACGCCGACTTCCGGCCGCTGTCCTACTATCCGCTGTCGCTGTGGCCGTGGGAGGAGGCGGTCAAGGCGGTCTATCAGGACCGCGTGGACGTGGTGTCCCTGTATGACAAGGTCGTCCGCTCGCCGTCGATGGAGATGCAGCTTCCCAGCGTGATCGCGCTGCGCAGCTATGTGGATCAGGACCGCAGCCCCGCATTCACCCGCTTCAACGTCTTTCTGCGCGACGGCTTCGCCTGTCAGTACTGCGGTCAGTCGGCTGAGTTGACCTTCGACCACGTCATCCCGCGCTCACAGGGCGGACGCACGACCTGGGACAATATCGTCGCGGCCTGCAGCCCCTGCAATCTGGCCAAGGGCGGACGAACGCCGCGCCAGGCCATGATGCCGATCCGCCGCGAACCCTATCGCCCCAACGCCTGGCAGCTTCAGGACGCCGGCCGACGCTTCCCGCCGCACTATCTGCACCAGAGCTGGCTGGACTATCTTTATTGGGACATAGAGCTCGAACCTTAGGGTTCTTTTCAGTTGCTCGAAATGTCTCAAACACCCTTGTGGTGGGCAGGTTCAGGGTTCGTTCTTTTACCGCTGATTTCTCGATTATCCTCCGAAATCCTCCCGGCTGGTGACCATGTGGTGACCAAAACCGGGACCAGAAACGGGACCCCTCGTGGGCCCGAGGAGAGATCGAATGGTTCAGAACCCGAGGTCCGGAAAGATCACCAAACGCCTAGTCGACGCCCTGACGTCCGAAGGGGTGCGCTTCACCCTTTGGGACACGCAGCTCAAAGGTTTCGGGGTGCGCGTCGCCATCAGCGACACCAAAACCTACGTCGTTCGATACAGGACGATTGGCGGCGCTGACCGCCTCCTTCACATCGCTCGCCATGGTGTGGTGACCGCGGAAGAAGCCCGTGAAAGAGCGGCCGCAGTACTGGCCGAAGTCGCGTCAGGTGGTGACCCTCAGGGGACCAAAGTGGAACGACGCGAAGAATTGACGATGTCGGAGCTCTGCGACCTCTACATGAAGGAGGGCGTGACAATGAAGAAAGCGACGACCCTGCGGATCGACCGCATCCGCATCGCCCGCCATATCAAACCCCGCCTGGGCAGGATGAAGGTCACCGATATCGGGCGTGCGGACATCGAGCGGCTGATGGTCGATGTCGGGTCGGGACGCATTCGTGGAGAGGCGACGCCGCACACCCGTGGCGGCATTCATGCGGCCTCGCGAACGGTTGGTTTGCTGGGCGGCATCTTCACGTTCGCCGTTGAGCGGGAGTTCTTGAAGACCAACCCGACGCGCGGCGTGAAACGCTATCGCGAGATCATGATCGCGGCGACGATGGAGAGCTGGTGGCGGACCTGGACGCGGCGGATCGAGGATCTTCAGGCGGCGTCCTGAAGGCCTGGTCGAGCCAGGCTTCGATCTCCCGGTTGAGATCGATCAGATTGGCCGGGCTGAAGGCCCAGTGCCCCTCCCCCCAATAGGTGACCAGGCGCGCCGGCTTGCCCTGCCGGTGAAGGGCGGAGAACATCATCTCCGCCGCCGACATCGGCACGACGTCGCGGTCCGAAGTGATGAGCAGGACGGGATCGGCGATGCGATCGGCCCGGTAGAAGGGGCTGGCGGCGCGGTAGGCCTCCGTCGCCCGCCAGGGCGGCGCGCCGAACCCGCCCTGGCGCGTCTCCGCCCAGCCCGCGCGGTAGAGCAGGAACAGATTGTCGCTCAGCGCGCCCCGCTCCGTCCCCTGGAACTCGCCCCACAAGACGGCGGGCTCGGTCGGCCCCGCCCAGGACACATAGGCGCGGTGCCGACGCGTCGCCGACGCGACCATCATCCTCGAAGAGGCGCGCCGGTTGCGCCTGTCCACCACGCCCGTGCGCGAGGCGCTGGCCTGGTTGGGCGGCGCCGGGCTGGTCGAGCATTCGACGACAGGCGGATACCGGGCTCCCGGACTCGACGCCGGCGAAGTGCGCAACGCCTACGGCTTCCGCAACGCCTGTCTGCTGATGAGCCTGGAGCGCGCCGGCCGGACCGCCGTCGGCGACATTTCGGTGGCCGATCCGCAGGCGGTGTTCGCCTGGATCGTGGGACGCTGCGGCGATGCGGCTCTATCCCGCGCCTTCGAAACGGTGGACCTGTATCTCGCCCGCCTCGTCAGGGCGGAGCGCCAGATCCTCGATCATCCCGCCGCCGCCCTTGCGGACATCCGCGCGGCTCTGATCGAGGGCCGCCGTCGGGACGCGGCCGCCGGCATATCGGCCTATCACCGCGAACGCATCGCCGCGGCGGCGGCCCTGGTGTTCGAGACCGTGCGTTCGTCGCCCCCTGTCGATCCCGATTGACGATCACCGCCGGAACGGACCGGGGCAGGCGAGGATGCGGCTTCCGGCCTTGGGTAGGGGCGGCTCCAAGACGGGGATCGCCGGCTTCACCTCGGCGGCGCGTCCGATAGAGGCGCCGGAGGATCCTTGCGCGCCGAGCGCAGTCCGGCCGTGGCGTCGAGACGATGGTGAAGGTCGGCCTCCAGATCCTGGAAGGTCGCGGTGAAGGCGCGAATGAGATCGCGGGGGTCGAGCGTCAACATCCGTTCGCCCGACCGGCGTTCGAACTCTCCGAGGGCCTGGAGGAAAATGAGCATCAGTTTGCTGTCCGCCGTTCGGCGCGCCAGTTCGGTCGAACCGAGCGCCGGACTGACCATCAGCGCATAGGGGTCGGCGTCGACGACGCTGGAGAACCGATGAATGTGGTCGAGATTGACGCGTCCCGCGCCGGCTTCAAAATACTCGTAGGTGCGAAGCGGAAGATCCATGGCCGTCGCCGTCTGGCGCGCCGTCAGCCGCCGCGCCCGTCGCACCGATCGGGCGGCCCGGCCGATCAGGCGGGCGTCGGTCTGGGTGTCAGTCGGGGTGTTCAGCATGCGGATCGATCCCTCCAAACCGAGAGTGTCGCGAGAGGCGTGGAGATGCAACGCCTGCAGGCGGCGTTGCGGGGCGCCCTTGTCATCGCCGCCGCGAGGGCGTCCTACGCGCTGGCCTTGAGTCGACGAGCCGCCCGCGTCTGACGGGAGCGTTCCGCATCATCAGACCGCACTGATTCCCGGTCAGGCCGGCCGCGCGACAAGCCCCAGGGTGCAAGCGCACCGCCGGTCGTGAAAGGCGTCGAGGTGCTCGAGCAGGCGGTCGATCCGGCCCGCGACGACGGCGTCGACCATCGCCTTCACGGTCGTCGCCTCGTCGTCGGCGAACGCCCGCTCGGCCGCGATGACGGGCCGCAACCGGTTCAGCAACCGCTGATGGGCCGCGCCAAGCGCAGCGTTGGAGGACTGGGCGATGATCGCCGCAAAAAGCGCTTGCGAGCCCTCGTGCGGATCCACGGCGACGACGGCCTTGCGCAGGAGGGCCAGCCCGCGCGGGTGGAGTGTCAGGGCGGCGTGCACATAGGCGTGCTGGAGCTCGAACAGGTCGATGATTTCGGCGGCCGTCAGCGCCGGATAGAAATAGCCGCGACCCCGTCGCCGTTCGATGAGGCCTTGGCCGGCGAGGCAGGCGAGCGCTTCGCGGACCGGCGTCGCGCTGAACCCCACCTCGGCCGCCAGCTCGGTGACGACGATCGGCTCGCCCGGGTTGAACCGTCCGGCGTCCGCGAAGCGACGCACCGCGCCCAGCGCGGCGCCATAGGGGTCTCGAGCTTCGGTGACAGGCATGACATCCCCTTCCGACATTTCGGCGGCGTAGCAAGGCTGCGCCGACCCTCAATAATTAGAGCAAACGTCGCGCCCAGATTGCAAGAATTTTTTGCAACCGCAAAATAGTTGCGAAGCAGCCGCAAGTTTCTTGCGGTGATTAATCAGATAAGGCCAGTCCCGTTGCATCAGAAGATCTTGCCTCTGCATGTGGTTCCCCTTTTCTCCACAGTTCGCACCCGCTCTTGGGTTGCGCTGCTGGACACCGGGAGCGGGTTATTAGCCCTCAATCGAGCGACGTTGGCGCAGTCTTCACCCGGCCTTCGAGATCGCTTTCTCCCGATCGGCGATCCCTTGATGGACAGGGGCGAGGGCGACGTTGCCGGACAGGGGATAAGGGCGTCAGACAGCGCCGTTGGACTCTGCCGCGCGGGATGACGTGTGCAGGCGCGGCATCGCCTCGAGGACGATCGCGTCGAGGGTCAGATCTGGAAGAGGACAGTAAAGCGACAGAGTGGACCTGGGCCGGCGTTCAAACGCTCACGCGAAGGTCTGAGTGATCAACTGATCGGTGAGATCGAGATGCGCCTCAAGCGCAGCAAGCGCGTCTGTCCTCGCGCGTTCGGCGGCGGCGCGGTCTCCCGCCGTCAGATGCGCCGCGAACTCCGTAATTTTCGCCGTCATCAGCTGCTCCGCCCCCATGGCGCGCCGCTCCAAGCCACCGTCGCTCATCGTCACCCCCTTGCCGCCTCCCTCGTCATCCGACTGGATCGACTGGCTTCGTCCAGGCGCTCGACCGCGCCTCATCTGCGCCACGGCAGACCGAGCGAATGATAACAGAGGCGCTGCACAGCGTCACGGCTCCGGGTCATCGCTGATCGTCGGCTTGCCCCTTAGGCTCGGACGGATCGTGCACGAGCTGAAGGCGCTAGGGCTTGCTAGGCGACGTCTCGTTACGGGCGAGCTTTATCAGGGGAGCGACCGGTCGGCGCCCTGACATCATCGCCATCGTCCGTTGCGCCTTCGGACGCGCGGGTCCGATCTCGATAACGGCGACGCGTGGGCCTTTCGACATAGGCGACGAAGCCGAAGAAGACGACGATCGCGCCGGCGATCGCGAAGGCGCTAATGAAGAACCGCTCCAAAGCCAAACTCAGTCTCCTCCGCTCAAGGTCAGCGTCCGCCACACCCTGGCTGCGGCGACGGTCGGCGCGATCAGCAGGATGAGACGCACCGTCGTCAGGTCCATGGGCTCAAGCGTCGAGCCAGCCTGTGCGGTTCTCCAAGCCCCTCGGATCGCACTCATCGCCGAAAAGCACACGATCCGCCAGAGACTCTCTAATCTGTCGCTTGCGAGGCCCATCAACGTCCGCTCGGAGACTGCAGCCCCATGCAGCGCCTTGGGCGTGCGGCTTCTCCTCCAGGAATGGGCCCAGGACCACGAGGGGCGCCCCGCAGGGAAGGAAGTTGTAACCTCGATGATCTAGCGTTGCAGCTGAACGGGGTGTGAGACGGCATGTGGTTGGATTTGATCTTGTGCGTGGGCGGAACGGTCGTGGGGGTGATCGCGATTCTCCGACGACCGCTCGGCAAGAATGGGCGGGCGACGTAAATCCCAGGAGCAGCGGCTGATGTAACGCCCGTTTGGATGCGCGATTTCCGCCTCATCACCCAAGCGAGACATCGAAACGCACCGTCGGATCAGGTCAATCCGGCAGTCTCGAACCCCTCGCGACTGACCAAGTCGCCAGGCGGATACCGCATGCGAACGCTCTTGCTGGACGGCGCGGGACGGCGGCATCGGCTAAGCGTTCAACGAACAACGACAGGTCCGACGCACGGCGACGGTCGGTGAGATCGACGGCCGTGGGTCAGACGCGGCCATCAAGCGTCTGGGGCGGCGATCGAAAGCCGGCGCTCGGCGCGCTGGGGCGAGGTCCAAAGAAGCAAACCGCGACCGCGGCTTCGCTTGCGCCGAACCGAAGGCCCTAGAAGCGCCGACTGACGGTCAGACGAAGGGTGCGACCCAGGGGATCCTGAGCATTGCGGCCGTAGCCAGGCGCAGGCCGGCCGTCCCCGAGCCGCGCTTCAGGTCTGCTGTCGAACAGGTTTTCGACCTCGAACTCCAGACGGAGGCCGTCATGGCGACGACGCGCCCCCTCTTCCGTCGCTTCCGGCACATCGATCATCGTGCTGATCCGCAGACCGGCCGTGAGAAGGCTCGATAGTCGGAGGTCGTCGGGACCATCGCTTCCAAAGTCACGGCGTATGCGCGCGGGACCTCTCCAGCTCAGGACGGCGTTGACACCCCATCGCGCATACCGGCCGTCCAGCCGGACGGTCAGCTGGTGAAGGGGAAGGCCGCCGCCGTCGCCCGCCAAAAGGTCGAGGCGGGGGAGAGTGTCGCGGATCGTGAGACTGTCTCCCAGGCGCCAGATGTGGGTGATCCCGACCAGCATCGACCCGCGCCGCAGCGGTTCTCTAGGGCTACCGAGCGGGAGGGTGGCGGAAAAGCCGGAGGACAGGGTCTCGGTGGACAGCCGCGCCAGATTGATGGGGCGCTGATCGAGGCCGATCAGCCGCCCTTCCGCGTCTCTAAAAACACGATCCGGAAAGGCGGCTTCGACCGCCGGCGTCAGCATCGGCAGGGCTCCGATCGCGTTTTCGGTGCGGACCGTCTGAAGATCGAGATTGCCCTGCAGTCCCCAGGCGCCGAACGGACCAGTGGACGCGGACAGCGACACGGTTTGTGCGGTCTGCGTCGCCAGGTCCGGATTGCCGCCCAGCAGGGGCGTGATCTCGACCGCTTGGCCGGAGGTGAAATCATAGACGAGCCGAGGCGCCCCGTACTGCGGCGGGGCTGACCTCTGCTCGCGCGTCGGCGCGTCGGTCGCCTGCGACCACTGGGCCGACAATCTCAGTTTGCTGAGCGGGGACCAGGCGAGGCCGGCGTTCAGACCGCCGTTCGCGCCCGCATCGTCCTGACGGTTTAATCGGCCGCCCAGATTGACGGCCAAGTCTCCCCAAGGCCCGCTCCGCTCCGATGACCGGGACAGGATCGGCAGGTTCAGATTGGATCCGAGAGCGAGCGTCTGGAGAGTCTGGGCCGGCGTCTCCGGCGCATGCAAGGTCTCCGATGTCGATGCGGTGTAGCGGGCGTCCGCCGTGACCAGGACGGGGCCGGCCGGCAGGTCCATAATAGGACGATCCGCAAAGACGGACGCCGAGAACACCTGGGTGCGCGTGGCGAATGTCGTCAAACCCGACTGTCGGGTCTCGGCGACCAGGCCGTCCACGCCCGCGCGCACAGACCAGTCAAGAAGGCGACCGCTGACCCCGCCCGCGGCGGTCAGGCTGTTTGCGATCTGGCGGGTCTCGCGCGCCTGGCCCGCGAGGCTCGAGGTGAAGGCGTCGTTCTGTCGCTGGGCCGTGCTGCTGAACGACGTCGCCCAGTCGCCGATGGCGCCGGTCGCGGACACCGAGACCGAAGCGACCTGGACTTCGGGACGCAGGGTGTCGGTCTCGTCGGCCGATGCGCTTCGGCCGGTCGCGGAGCGCTCGCTCGCGCGCAGCGCGGTCGTGCGCGAACTCTGGGCGCCGATCTGGAAGGTCTCATTGTCCGCGATACGCGACTGAAGCCCCTCCGCGGCGACAGAAGAAGTTCCGCCCGCGCTCGGCCGGGACAGCTTCGCCTGGGCGTCGCGACTTTCGAACGCGGGCTGCAGCACGATGTTGACGACGCGACGCGATGGATCGCCGTAGAGGGCGCCGGCCTGGGGCGGAAGGGTCTCCACCCGAATGAGCGCGTCCGGCGGGAAGCCCGTGAAGTTGCGGGCGTCCACGACGGGGCGGCCGTTGACGATGACGACAGGCGATTGCTGCAGGCCGAGACGTTCGGTCATCCGCGCGATCACTTCGCCGATATCATAGGCCCCGAGCGCGTCGATCTCGTCCGGACCCAGCACCTGCTCCGGCGCGACCCTGGCCGCGCCCCGTCGGCCGAAGACTTCCACCGCGTCCAGCTGTACGGGCGGGGGGAGGGGGGACGGTTCGGCCTGGACGATGATCGGCATCATAGCAGTCAGCCTCAGTCCTTGGCGCCGGCGCTGCGAGGACGGGCGCGCCAGGCGAGCGAGACGCGAAAAAGGCCGGGCGTCGCAGACGCCCGGCGAGGCTTTTCAGGGTGAGAGGGCAGGCTTGCCCGGCTTACAGAATCTGCAGACCGGGGATGCGGATCGAACCGCTGCGGATCGTGCAGCTGCGACCGCCGGCGTTGACGGGGGGCAGCACATTGTTGCTGAAGGTCGCGGTGCTGGTGGCGTTGTTCCAGGCGACGACGACCGTGCCGTAGCACGGGTCGTTGGCGACGGTGTTGGCGCCGATCGTCAGGGCGATCGAGGTCGTCGAACCCGGCACCACGGCGGCGCTCCACGACCCACTGGGAGCGACGGCGAAGCACAGAGCGCTGCCCGGCGAAATGCTGCGGGTCGGGATCGGCGCGCTGGTCGCGCTGAGCGGGCTGGCGGTGATGGAGACGTTGCAGGTCACGACCGTCGTCTGAGACAGGGTGACAGAACCCGATCCCGATACGCTGCCCGAGCTGGGCGAGAAGGATTGAGCGAAGCTGGGGGAAGCGACGGCGACGGAAGCGAGCGCCGCAGCGGCGATGGAAAGCGTCTTGATCATGGTAGTCCTCCCTTGAGCGGGCCTCGATCGGCCCCTTGTGAAACGTGGACTGTCCGACGGTCCGGACGTGCTATTTACAGCGCCGTCAACAGCGTTGAGTCAAGACAAAAAAACATTATTTTTCAACATGGTAAACGATGAATGGCAGGGCAAACCCGACCGCTCGCGCGATCAGGTTTGCAGAGCTCTGACCGCTCCGAACCGGCCGCGAAGCGGTCAGAAACTCTTGGTGAGACGCACGGCGAAGAGCCGCGGGTCCAAGGTGAAGACGTTGGTGGTCAGGCCGGTGTCGTCGGAGTTGGTGAAGGCGTCGACGATGGGCGCGTCGTCGAAGAGATTCTTGACATAGGCCTGCACGGTCAGGCCGCGCTGGCTGTCCTTCAGGGAGACGGAGAGGTTGAGATTGTCCCAGCCCTTCAGCCGGTCATACTCGGTGTTGTAGACCCGGAAATAGCTCTCGGCCTGACGATAGTAATCGCCGCGCACCGTCAGGTCCCAATCGCCCAGAAACCAGGTGTATTGGGCCCCGATATTGGCCGTCCAGTTGGGCGAGTTCGGCAGTTCGTTGCCGCCCAGGTCGGCATTGAAGCCCCGGCCGCCGTTCGGCGCCTCGGTCAGAGGGTCATAGGTAAAGCCGTAGAACTGCCAGAAGGGCAGGCTGGAGGCGAGGTCGGGGTTGAAGGTTCCGAACCGCGACGAACCCGCACACAGAGCGCTGAGAGAGAAGACCGCGATTTCCGTCCCGAAGGGGCTGTTCAAAATCTGCTCGGCCAGATCACGCGGCGCGATGCAGTTGGACGGCACCTGAATCCACGGCCGCAGGGTGATCCAGTTCGGATTGCCCTGGGTGCGGTTCATCACATCGATGGAGCCCTCGCCGTCGGCGACCCGCGTCTTCAAGTATCCCAAGTTGGCGTCGATCTGGAAGTTGGCCGTGGGCTTGTAGACGGTCTCGAACTCAAGCCCCCAGATCTTGGCGTCGAAGTTCTCATTCAAGGAGATGCGGTCGACGATCTGCGAAACCTGGTAGTCCTTGTAGTCGTAGTAGAAGGCGGTGGCGTTCAGCCGCAGCTTGCCGTCCAGCAACGTGTTCTTGGTGCCGATCTCGAGGGCGTTGACGTATTCAGGCTCGAAGGTGCTGGCCAGCGGCTGGTACTGCACGACGGTCGGGTTGAGATCGAGACGGGGCGGATTGGTGCCGCCGCCCTTGTAGCCGCGCGACAGGGATGCATAGACCAAGGTATCGTTCGTGAACGACAGGTCGGGCGTCCAGTCGAGAACGATGCGTCCGGTCAGCGCCTCCCATTTCTGCTCGATATCCGGCAGCGCATAGTAGCCTCGACGCACATAGCCCCCTGTGGCCAGACCGGGATTGCCGTTCAGGTTGGCCCCGAGCAGAAGTTGGCTGGGATAGGGCGTCGTATCCTTGCGATCCACGGTATAGCGCAGCCCGGTCGTCAGCCGCAGCTCAGGCGTCAGGTCCCAATAGCCCTCGCCGAAGACGGCCCAGGATCGGGTGTGGATGACGTTCTTGCTGCGGAAATAGTTATGCCCCTCCCCATTAATTTCGCTGAGCGGATTGGGGTCCACATAGACGCATTCGAACGGTTGGCTGTCGTCGCACGGTCGGGTGCCAATGCCGCCGTTGGGCAAGAAATCCGTGTTGTAGAAATACTCTGCGATCAGCGAAAAGGTGTTGTTGAAGACGTAGTAATCGTCCTGAGACTTGAAATCGAGATAGTTGGCGCCCAGGCTGAAGTTGAACGATCCCTGGCCCTTCGACTGAAGCCGGATCTCCTGATACCATTGGCGATTATCCGATTGGCTGATGTCCACCGCCAGGATGCGGTCTGAGGGTCCCAGCTGCGGGTCGGTGTAGAGCCCGCCCGGCGTCGCCGTGGACGGCGCGGGATTGCCTAGAAAGTCGAAAACGTTGTTGCTGTCGACGAAGGCGGGGTTCGAGACGTAGCGAGCATAGTCCTGGGACGCATAGTAGTCGTCCTTGGCATAGGCGGTCTGAGAGTACAGCGTCAGGGAGTCGCTGAGATCGAACTCCAGATTCACCTGGACCACATCGTTCTCGGCGCGGAACACCGGATCGTAGCTGGTGGCGATCTCGCGCAGGTCGCGGGACTGGACCACGCCTTCATACGGGTCGAAACCCAGCGGGATCAGGTTGATCAGCTCGAAATTGGGGCCGAAGCCGAGGTTCGGTCCGGTGCCGAGCAGCCGAACGGGCCCGAATGATCCGCCGTTCGGCGCGCCGTAGGCGGCATCGCTGTAGAGGGAGCCGGGCAGGCAGCCCTGGCTGAGCTGATCCTGGGTGTAGGGCGTCGTAATCGTCGCCGACCCGAGCTGTGTGGGGCCGGGATCGGTCGTGCACAACTGCTTGCCGGTGCGGGACCGGTTGTCGTCCTCCTCGAAATGCTCCCAGATCGCATTGGCCCGGAACCGCGCCGTGGGTTCCCAGCGCGCCGACAGTCGGGTCGTGAACAGATCACGATCGTTCACGTGGGTGTCGTTGAAGCTGTTGTAGTCGAAGCCGTCGCGCTTGGTGAAGGCGAAGGCTCCGCGCATGGCGAACGTCTCGCCCCACGGAATGTTGACCATGGCCTGGGCGCGTTTGCTGTCGTAGTTGCCGAGCTCTCCGGTCACGAACCCCTCGGACGCGAAGCGCGGCAGTTGGGGGAACATGTTCACCACCCCGCCCGTGGCGTTGCGGCCGTACAGGGTGCCCTGCGGCCCGCGCAGCACCTCGACGCGGTCGACGTCCAGATACTCCTGTTCGAACAGCCGGTTTCGGATCAGGGGCGTGTTGTTGAAGCTGACGGCGACCGCCGGGTCGCTGGAAGCCGAAACCGCCTTGGTCCCGATCCCGCGGATCGAGAAGTTGTACATGCTGAAGTTGGCCTTGGAGAAGGTGACGTTCGGCACGGCGCGCAGCAGCTCGGATCCGCCTTCGATCTGCCGGGCCTCAAGGGCTTCCGACGAGAGGGCGGTGACAGCGATCGGCACGTCCTGGACCGACTGTTCGCGCTTCTGGGCCGTGACGATGATGTCGTCCACGACCGCGGGGGTGGAATCGGCCTGGGACGCCGAGGTTTGCGCCCATACAGGCGCAGCGGCCATGAACAGCGCTGTGGCCGATACGGAGAGCGCGAGGCGCGCGCGAATACAGACCGCTGAAGCCATGAAATCCTCCCGGGGCGCGACGCCTTGCCGACGCCGTGCGATGTGCGTTTCCTCCCGCCTGATATGTCCGCTCGACGGGGCGGGGCCACCGGCGGTTGTCGTCAGCTTCGCACTACTCACCAGCATGTCAATAGCTATTGACAATGATGTTGGTTGGAGAGCACCCGAGGAGAGGCGCCGTATCGCTGTCGGTCGGGGCCGCGTCAGGGGGACGGGATGGACTATGACGCCGTAATCGTCGGAGCGGGCCTGGCCGGCCTCGTCGCCGCGAATGAACTGGTTCAGGCCGGCCGCCGGGTGGCGCTTCTGGATCAGGAGAACGCCTCGAACCTGGGCGGCCAGGCCTATTGGTCCTTCGGCGGCCTTTTCCTGGTCGACAGCCCCGAACAGCGTCGACTGGGCGTTCGCGACAGCGTCGATCTGGCCTGGTCGGATTGGCAGGCCAGCGCCGGTTGGGACCGGCTCGACGGCGACCTAGGGGCGGACGTCTGGGCGCGTCGGTGGGGGCGAGCCTATGTGGAGTTTGCGGCCGGAGAGAAGCGCGACTGGCTGCGGCGTCACGGCGTGCGCCTGACGCCGATGGTGGGGTGGGCCGAGCGCGGCGACGGCCGCGCCGACGGCCACGGCAACTCCGTGCCCCGATTTCATGTGGCGTGGGGCACGGGAACCGGCGTCAGCGGTCCGTTCGCTCAGCGGGCGTTGGCGGCCGAACGGCGCGGCGCGCTCGCCTATTTTCCGCGCTGTCGGGTCGACGCGCTGATCGTCGAGGCGGGACGCGTGACGGGCGTTTCGGGCGCCAGGCTGGTGTTGGACGCGGCGCCGCGCGGGGCGCCGTCCAATCGCGACGCCGTGGGAGCCTTCACTCTGCGCGCGCCTTGCGTTTTGATCGCGACCGGGGGGATTGGAGGCGATCACGACAGGGTGCGGCGCCAGTGGCCCGCGCGACTGGGCGCTGCCCCGCGCCAGATGATCGCCGGCGTCCCCGCCTGTGTCGACGGGCGCGGTCTGGACATCGCCGAGCGCGCCGGCGCGCGCCTCGTGAACCAGGATCGCATGTGGCATTATGTCGAGGGCGTCCAGAACTGGGACCCGATCTGGCCCCGGCACGGCATTCGGATCCTGCCGGGCCCGTCATCGCTGTGGCTGGATGCTTTGGGACGGCGTCTGCCGTTTCCCGCCCTGCCTGGCTACGACACCTTGTCGACCCTTCGCCATCTGCGGACGACCCCCGACCTGGCGGCGCACGACCACTCCTGGTTCATCCTGACCCAGGCGATCATCGAAAAGGAGTTTGCGCTCTCAGGATCGGAACAGAACGGCGACATCACGTCGGGCGACTGGCTGCGCGTGCTCCGGACGCGATTGGGCAAGGGCGCGTCGCCCGAGGTCGAAGCCTTCAAGCGCAAAGGGGCGGATTTCGTGGTCGCCGGCGATCTCGACGCCCTGGTCGCGGGCATGAATGCGCTGACGCCGACGCCCTTGCTCGATGCGCGCAAGATCCGCCGTGAGGTCGAGATCCGCGACGCCCAGATCGACAATCCCTTCGCCAAGGACCTGCAGATCCAGGGCATTCACAATGCGCGTCGCTATCTGGGTGATCGATTGGCGCGGGTCGCCAAACCGCACAAGCTTCTCGGCCCGAAGGCCGGCCCGCTAATCGCGGTCAAGCTGCACGTTCTGACCCGCAAGAGCCTGGGCGGGATCCAGACCGATCTGGAGAGCCGGGTTTTGAAGGCCGATGGCTCCGTCATGGAAGGGTTGTTCGCGGCCGGCGAAGTCGCCGGGTTCGGCGGGGGAGGCGCCCATGGCTACAACGCCCTGGAAGGCAGTTTTCTCGGCGGCTGCATCTTCACCGGCCGAGCCGCCGGTCGCGCCATGGCGTGACGCGCGCGCCCTAGGGCGACCGCGTCCAGATCTGGGTGCGGCACAGCAAGGGCGCGATGCAGCCGCGCACGGAGAGCCGTCCGTCTTCGAGGAGCGTCAGGACGCCCCGTCCCGCGCCTTGCCCGCTCTCCGGGTCATACAGGGGTCCGCCCGCCCAGGTCGTGGGGCCGCCCGTGAACCCCTCGAGGACCCTCAGCCCGCGCAGCGGACGCGTCCTCAGGGCGGGGTTGGGATTGCGGACATCTGTTTGATTTGGATCGCGCCGTAGCGGCGCCGCATCGACGATTCGGCCGCAGAGACCGGCGCCGCATCTATGGATTTCGACGATGCCGCCCTGGGCGGCGGTGCGCCATCGGCCCAGCAGAGAACTGTCCTGCGCCGACGCAGGGCCGGCGACCGCCATTAGGACCGCGATCACGGCGACGCCGCGGCGGAGCATCAGGCTGCGACCAGAAGCGTGTTGCGAACCTCGACCGGAATTCGATCGTAGAGCGTTGGGCCGGCGAGACCGAGCCGCGCACGCGCCTCGTGCAGAGGTTCGGCCATCAAGGCCTCATAGTCCAAGGCCGGCAACCACGCGGCCCGGCGGCCCCGCCTCCAGGCCTCAAAAATGGCGCGGGCGCAGGGATGGCCGGTTCGGGCTCGGGCGGCCTCCACGGCGACCCCCGCTGCGATCAATCCAAATCCGGCGCTGCGCGTCTGGGGCAGGGAGAAGGCGACCACGCAGGCTTCGCCCAAGGCGTCGGTGCGATAGCCGGTCAGGATGTGCCACAGATCATGCACGTCGCGCAGCCGACGCGCGTACCAGGCGTACGGATGGGCGGCTTCGATGTCCGTGTCGGCGACCTTCTGGCTCTCGCCCGCCAGGCCGTAGGCCGACAGATTGCGTTCATCGATGAAGTCCAGGTACGCCCGCCCCACAGACCCTGACGGCAGGGATTCCAGCCAGTCGCGGTCGTGGAGCCGATCCGCGAACTCCGTCATCAGAAAGGCCTGGCGCGCGCCCTCGGCCTCTTCCAACAGGCGATGGTAACCCCGCCTGACGGAGCCTCCGGCCAGGGCGTTCATGATTTCGAACACTTGGGCGGTGTCTTCCTTATCGGCGATCAGACGGCGCAGCGCGCGCAGCGCCCTAAGCGGCTGGATGCGACGAGCCTGAAGACGTCCGGCCGCCCGCACCGGCTTTGACGGGCGCGTCGTCGCCAGACCGTGGTCGATCATTAGTTCCGCAGTCACTTGCTCTCTCCCCACGGTGCGCTTAACCAATCGACTATCTACATGGATGTAACTAACACTGATGTCAATAGAGCGCGTTCGTCGGCGCCGACGCACCCCCGATGAGGCCCGGCTTGAAGCCTTGGCGGCCGCGCGCGTAAGGCTTCTGGCCGGAGGGCCGGATTCGGTCACCCTCAAGGCTGTCGCGGACGATCTCGGCGTGACCCACGCCAATCTCATCCATCATTTTGGTTCGGCCGAGGGGCTTCAGTCGGCGCTGATGGGCTCGATGGTGGCGGACCTGTCGAACGCGCTCGACACCGCGATCGCGCGCCTGCGGACAGACGACGGCGCGCCGCTCGAGTTGATCAACGCCGTCTTCGACGCGTTCGCAGACGGGGGAGCCGGAAAACTGGCGGCCTGGATCGTACTCAAGGGCGATCTCACCCATCTCGAACCGGTGAGAGCCGCGGTCAACGGGCTCGTTCACGCCATTGCGGACAAGTTGGGCGATCCCTCCAACCCTTCGCGCGATCAACTCTCGTCCGCCGTTCTTTTCATTGCGGTGAGCGCCTTCGGCGACGCTCTGATCGGCGGGCCCCTTCGAGACATGCTTGGTCAGGAGAACGATGCGAGCCGGAAGGTCGTGGCGGGCCTTCTGCCCTATTTCGTGCTGAAGGCTGACCGGTAAACGCGAGGGGCTTGGCGGTGATCGGCCTTCGAGGCGACGGAAGCGTCTGATCACAAGCGGCCGTTTCCGATCGGCGGCGGTGAGGATCAGACCGTCCGACGTTCCGGGCCGATGCGGGTGGTTTCGGAGGGTCTGACCGGCCTGGAGCGAGTCGGCATGTCGCGCCTTTGCCGGAGCGTCTCTCGTGATAGCCGTCGGCGCGCTCGAGACGCTGCCAGTTCGACAATCGTCAGCCGCGATGAGGCGCAACTTCATCGCTTCGACCGCTTCATCGATGAGACATCGGGCCGGCGCCTCCGACAAGGCCTCTCTCGATCGCGTGATGAGGGTGACGAGGACGGTCAGGCCTCCCTCTCTCGGTCAGCGTCATCAGCCGACTCTGACCAAATCCACCGTTCAGGCCTCGTCGAACCACCGGGTGAAAACCCCGGCGCAGCAGCAGTCGAAATCAACATGTTGACACGCTGGTGGGGGACAATGGTTGCTCTCTCCAGGGCCAGATGCAACGCTTGGCGCGACTAAGGAGCGTTTGATGACTGACACCTCGACTGAGCCGGCCGATACCGCCGATCTGCTATCTCTGACCGCCGACATCGTTGTGGCGTTCCTCGCCAACAATAAGGTCGATCCGGTCGCGGTGCCTGAGGTGATCCGCGCCACCCATGCCGCGCTGCTCCAACTGACGGCCCCGCAGGTCGAGGCGATCCCTGAGACGGCGCCTGAGAAGCCGAACCGCGCCGCCATTCGAAAGTCGGTGACGGAAGAGGGGATCGTCTCTTTCCTCGATGGAAAGACCTACAGGACGCTGAAGCGGCATCTGACGACGCGGGGCTATACGCCGGCTGCTTATCGGGAAGCGTTCGGGCTGCCAGAAGACTATCCGATCGTGGCGCCTGGCTACTCGGCTGTGAGATCTGCCCAAGCCAAGGCGATCGGGCTTGGGGCTAAGCGTAAAGGAGCGCATCCAAGGAAAAGCGTCAATCGATCCGCCTGAGCGCGAGGGCGGTGTCGTACGCGCTGAACTGTGGTTTCCAATCCTCTTGACGGTCGTTGATCTCGAAAAAGCCCGGCGCTCACGAACGCCGGCCATTCGAAACTCTTCGCGCTGCGGCATGGCGCGTTTTGGCGACACGACCGCAGCGTTTTAGGTTGAGAGCGTTAGATCATTGGATGTAGGCGCCGGTCACGGTGAACTCTACATCAGGGGCATCGGGGTAGAGCGCAAAGATCACCTGCGTGGCGTTGGACGCCCGGGTGAACTCCCCTTCAAACCAACGGGGGGTGTCGATCGTCGCTGCGTCGATGAGCTGATGACCGACCAGCGCGCCCGTGCTGCTGCGCTGGATGATTTCCACCCTGAGGTTGGCCGGCGTCGCGTCGGCGGGCGTCTTTTTCCAGGCGGTAATTCCGAACCGATAGGGCTCCGCGCGCAGCGGCGGCGCGGCGATCTGCTGGTAATAGGCGCCGGCTGGCGTCGCATTAGATTTGATGGTCCGTACACAGTTGCCCGCTTCCCAAGGCGCACCCGTCGCGGTGCCCACCTGAATCGTCGTCGGCGTGTTGATGACCTGCCAGTTCGAGTCGTTGCAAGGCGCTGCCTGGTGGGTGTTTCGGAGATAGTTCGCGCCCGTGTACAAGGGGTCGACGCCCCACCGACGCACACTGGGATTTGCGGCGGCGGCGCCGTCCGGATCCCACGGTTGCCCGTTCAGCGGCGCGATGACGGTCGTCCAGTTCCGGCAGTCGTGCATGTAATAGGTTGCGTTGTGGAATGTGTCCTGATGGGGCACGCCGGGGCACCGAACATTCATGGCTTGCTGCGTGGAAGCGCTGGGGACATCCCTCTTCCAAGCCTCCCAGCGGGTCACGCCGTATTCCTTTGTGAAGAAGTTGATCTCGAGATCGGAGAACGCGGATCCGGCCCGTGCGAAATGGTAGCCCGCAATCGTGTCCAGGGTCCGGTTCTGGGTCGGATCGGTATTCGAGACGATGAAGTTGTAGTTCGGGTAAAGGGTCCACTCGAGGGTCGAGTTGTTGGAGGGCACTGACGTCGGGCAGTTCGGCGCTGTCGTCAGTCCATGGGTATTGTTGCCATAGCTGAAGGCCGTCGAATTGTTGGGGAACATGCGCCAGCCCTTGGTCTGGCAGCCTGCGGCCCACCAAGGAGACCAGTAGCGACCGGGATCAGATGTCCCCCGAAAGAACGCCCAATCGCTGTCCACGCCGAGGATGTTGTACCCGCCATGTGGTTGGTACTGGAACGGTTGATCGGGGAAGAGCGGATCCTTGTTCAGGTCCTCGGTGAAGAAGTAGGTCTGAACGCCCTTAGTCGCGCCATCCGCGCTGGCGATGGGAAAGGAGTCGCTGATCTGGTAACCGCCGGTGTCGATCTTGTGGTACGGCAGCGCCTCACCCAGTCGCAACTTGCGGCGGTTGCTGGTGCACAAGGCCGGGTCGCCGAAGATCGCGACGTCGTTCGTATCGACGCAGACCATTTGGATGAGATAGTCCTCTGGCAGCGCGGTTTGAGCGGCGCTTGGCGACGGGATGGGAATCGCCAACAGCAGTGCCGAAACCGTTGCATAGGCCACGGGCAGGGTAGGTCGGATAGTCATTTGCATCGCTTTCAGGACCGCGGGATTGCGGCGCTGATTGAGAGTAAGCGAGCGGCTTCCTCAGGCCGGAAGAAGGCCGAAGCGACGGTCTAACGTGTTGAACGGACATCGAAAGAGTTGGCGAAGTATGTCAGGTGCGGCCGTGTAACCCGTCATAATCAACCGACGATATCTGAAGGCTTCTGCGGTCTGGAAGGACGGCTTCGAGCTTCAGGTGGCGATGCCGTCGGAAGTCACGATCTCGACCTTGGCTGCAGCGACCGACGAGGTCGGCGCGTTTCGTCGTTACGGATCGCAATTAATTCGCTTTCGTTTGATCCGACGCCACCATACATCTCTTGCGCGAGTTAAGCGGGGGCTTTGAGTGGCGTTGGGGGAGTTGGAGGCTCAGCCTCCCGTCGAGCAGGATACGGGTCTGGCTTGCCTGACCCTGTTGCTCGGTTTTCATCAGATTCCAGCGGACCAGAGCCAGCTCCGGCACGATCTGGGTCATGCGGCGCCGGCCGACGACGCCGATCTGGTCCGTCTCGCCAAACGGGTTGGGGCCAAGGCTAAGGCTTCGACCTTGGATATCGCTGCACTCGAGAACTCGCCTCTGCCGGCGATCGCGCGTGATCGGCAGGGTCAATATTTTCTCGTCGGGGCCTTTCGCGACGGCCAGGTTTTGATCCAGCGCCCGGCCGAGGCGCCCGCCGCCCTGACGTTGGACGCGTTCCAGCAGCTATGGTCCGGCAAGGCGGTCTTCATCACGACCCGTGTCGCCGGCGCGGCGTCCGCCAAGTTCGACGTGACCTGGTTCATACCGGCCCTGGTCAAGTATCGCTGGATGTTGGGCGACGTGCTTGCGGCCTCGCTGGCGCTGCAACTGTTCGCCTTGGCCACACCGATGATCTTTCAGGTCGTCATCGACAAGGTGCTGGTCCACCAGGGGCTGACCACGCTGGATGTCCTGGCCATTGGCCTGATCACCGTCGTGGTGTTCGAGAGCTTCCTAGGCGGACTGCGCGCCTATGTGTTTTCGCACACCACCAGCCGGGTCGATGTCGAGCTGGGCGCTAAACTCTATCGCCACCTGCTCAACCTGCCGCTGGCCTATTTCGAGTCCCGGCGGGTCGGCGACACCATAGCCCGAGTGCGCGAACTCGAGACGATCCGGGAGTTCCTGACCTCATCGTCGGTCACCTTGTTCGTGGATCTGTTGTTCACCGTCATCTTCCTGGTGGTGATGTGGTTCTACTCGCCCTTCCTGCTGGCGATCGTGGTCGGGACCATCGTCCTCTACGCCATCATCTGTTTCGTCATCACGCCTCCGTTGCGGCGTCGGATCGAGGAGCGGTTCCAGCGCGGCGCCGAGAGCCAGGCCTTCCTGGTCGAGAGCGTCACCGGCGTTCAGACGTTGAAGGCGGCCGCCGTCGAGCCGCAAATGCAGAGCCGGTGGGAAAAGCTGCTGGCGGCCTACGTCAAGGCCGGCTTCAAGGCCGCCCAGCTAAACATCTGGGGCGGCCAGGCCATCCAGCTGGTCAACAAGGTCTCCACCGCCTTGATCCTTTACGTCGGGGCGCGCCTGGTCATCGGCGGCAATCTGTCCGTCGGCGAACTGGTGGCCTTCAACATGCTGGCGGGTCGCGTCGCCGAACCGGTGCTGCGCCTCGCCGGACTGTGGCAACAGTTTCAGGAGGCCCGCGTCGGTGTCGACCGCTTGGGCGACGTGCTGAACGCCCCGACGGAATCCCAGTTCTCGGCCTCGCGCGCGGCGCTGCCGCCGGTGAAGGGGGCTGTCGCCTTCGATGACGTCACCTTCCGCTATCGCCCCGGCGGTCGCGAGGTGCTGCGCAGGGTGTCGCTCGACGTCAAACCGGGCGAGATCATCGGCATCGTCGGCCCGTCGGGCTCGGGCAAATCGACCCTGACCAAGCTGGTCCAGCGCCTCTATGTGCCCGAGAGCGGTCGGGTCATGGTGGACGGCACGGACCTGTCCCTGGTCGATCCGGCCTGGCTGAGGCGTCAGGTCGGGGTGGTGCTGCAGGAGAACCTGCTGTTCAACCGCTCGGTCCGCGACAACATCGCCCTGGCCGATCCCGGCATGGCGACCGAGCGGGTGATCGCCGCCGCCACCTTGGCCGGGGCCCACGAGTTCATCCTCGAACTGCCCGAGGCCTATGACACCCAGATCGAGGAGCGGGGCTCCAACCTGTCGGGCGGCCAGCGTCAGCGCGTCGCCATCGCTCGCGCCCTGGTGACGAACCCCCGTATTCTGATCCTGGACGAGGCGACCAGCGCCCTGGACGCCGAGTCCGAAGCCATCATCCACCGCAACATGCGCGCGATCGCGAAGGGCCGCACGGTGATGATCATCGCTCACCGGCTGTCGGCCATCCGCATGGCCGACCGGATCATCACCATGGAGAACGGGGCCATCACGGAGATGGGCACGCACGACACCCTAATGGCCGCAGGCGGTCGCTACGCCCAGCTTTGGCGCACGCAGATGCACGGTGATGTGCAGGAGACCGGCGCATGAGCCTGAAACGCCACCTCGCTGTCCTGAAGGATGCCTGGAAGGAAGAGAACGCGCGTCGCCGCGCCGGCGTGAAGGACTGGCGCGAGAAAGAGTTCCTGCCCGCCGCGCTAGAGATCTCCGAGACGCCGCCTTCGCCAATCGGCCGGGCCATCCTGTGGACCATCATCGCCGCCGCCCTGGTCGCCCTCGCCTGGAGCATCTTCAGCTTCGTGGATGTGGTCGCGGTGGGCGAGGGGCGCCTGGTCCCGATCGGGCGCCTGCGCAGCGTAGAGGCGGCCGAGGCGGGCGTCATTCGCGCCATCGACGTGCGGGAGGGCCAGCATGTCACCGCCGGTCAGCCCCTGATCGAACTGGACCCTACATTGGCGGACGCCGACGTGGATACCGCGCGTGCGGAACTGGCCTCGGCCCGTCTGACCCGCGCCCGCGCCGACGCCATTTTGGGCTTCCTGGCCACGGGCCGCATCCAGTTCGTCGCGCCGGAGGGCGCTGAGCCCGCCGCCGTCGCCGCTGAGCGTCAGGTGGTGGACGCCCGCATCCGCGAGCATCAGGCCAATCTGGCGGCCCTGAGCGCACGCCGCTCCGGCGCAGTCTCGGCGGCCATGACCTCGGACGAGAACATCGCGCGCTACGAGGAGGTCCAACCACTCGCCCGCCAACAGCTGACGGCTCGACAGGATCTGGAGCGCCGGGGCTACGGCGCCCGGCTTCGCGTGCTGGAACAGGAGGAACGCTACATCTCCGTCAGCCGCGAACTTGCGGCAGAACGTCACAGGGCGGCCGAGGCCCGGTCGCAGGTCTCGATGATCGACCGCGAGCGCGCCCAAGCGTGGGAGCAGTTCCGCGGACAGGCAGCGCAGGAGAAGGCCGAGGCGGAGGCCGTGGTCGCCACCCGTACCGAAAGCCTGACCAAGGCTGACCAGCGCCAGTCGCTGCAACGCCTGAAAGCGCCGGTTTCCGGCACGATCAATGAGGTTTCAGTCACCACCCTGGGCGAGGTGGCCGAGGCTGGCCAGGCCCTGGTCACCTTGGTGCCTGACGGCGAAGACCTGATCGTAGAGGCCCTGATCCTGAACCGCGATGTCGGCTTCGTGCGTCCGGGCATGCGCACCATCGTCAAACTGGAAGCCTATCCTTTCACCCGTCACGGCAGCCTGACGGGGGTCGTTGAGCATGTTTCGCCCGACGCGACGGTAGACGAAACGCGCGGACTGGTGTTCCCTGCACGCATACGACTGGTTGCGTCGAAGTTGCGCACCGGAACGGGGGAACAAGCCGTGATGCAGCCGGGCATGGCCGCGACCGTGGAGATCGTCACCGGGCGCCGACGGGTGATCGACTATGTGCTGTCGCCGATCGCGAGGGCAGTCGGGACGGCGGGGAGAGAGCGATGATTATTTCCAAGAAAAATAGAATGATCGTCTGATGATTATCAGTCTGATGCACCAGCGTAATATGTCGTTCTCTATTCTTTTGGAGTTTTAGTCATGAAAGCCGACAAGGCTGGTGTGGCGCTGGTACTGCTCGCAATAGCTTGTGCAGGATGCATTGGTGTACCAACACTCGAAGTGCGGAACTCCACCTACGATCGGTCTCCGGCGTCTAAGTTCGCGTGGGGTGCGTGGTCATTCTCGCCCGATATTGTTTCGCAAAGCGCCGTCTCTTGGTTTTCCGAACGATGCGGCAATGTTTCAGAGCCAGCAAATATTTGTGCAGAAAGACTTGGAATGAAGTGTTCGCCAGGTCCCGATCTCAATTGCACTTACGCGGCAGAAGAAGATATGCGGCGGACTGATCCGAACGGTCCCCCAGGAAGCCGGGAGTGGAGAGTGAGCAAGTTTAGCTTCTCCATTACGGGCGACAGAGAAGGCAAGAATATATCGGCCTCGGCCCGCTACGGCGACTAATCTACAAGGGGGAAGCTATGCCACAAAATACATGGTCTACGTCGGTGGGCGGCAACGGTTCTTGGCGGATAATGGCAGCTGAGTTGCGTCTTCCAAGTTTGCCGGTAGTTGGGCGCGTCGCGGCTCACCGCGTGCTGCTGTTGGTTGATAACAACGGCAGAGTTGTCCGGCAGCTAAATGGGCTGGCCACAACTTCGAGTGGTAAAGTAATGCCGATAGGCTATCTTCCGTCGCATAGGCTTCGGGCTTTGGAGTGGAATCCCGGAATTCCCGACACGGTTGGCAACCAGATGGCATTCGACCCTTCCACACTCGTCCAGCTTTCCGGAAATTTGAGTGAAGCTGCAGCGTTTAATGTCTGGGGGGCAGGGACACAGGCAGCTATTGCCATCAACCATTCATGGGGAGGAGATGCGCTGCCTTACCCAATGGGTGGCATCGGTATGAACAGCAACTCAGTGTTCGCAACCCTGGCGCGAGCAATGGGATTCGCCGAACCTACGTTCCCGAATGGCAGTATTTACGTCCCAGGGGCAGGCGTAATGCTGCTATCGGAGCAACAGCTCGCTGCCATAAGCGCGATGCATTGGGCTGTATCGCCGCCGCCACCACTTGCCAACCCCAACTATGCTGACCTCGGAAGAATTATCGGATCTACACTTGGGCAGTATTTAGGTGGCGGGAACCCAGTTGTTAATGTCGCCTCTGGTGCGGTTTTAGGCGCGCTGGCGATGAATGTAGGGCAAAGTATCGAATTCTATACAACTGGGGGAAGCTACCACCGGTTCGATGGGTCCGTCGTCGCGGGTCGAGAAGGTCGCGAGGTCTGGGCTGATTTTGGCAACGACCTGACCTTAATGGGCGCTTCTGCGGCAATTGGATCCATTAGCAGCTATCTGGCTGCAGAACTGGGGCAGTCGCTCGGACTTGAGGGGTTCGGCGCGGAGCTATTTTCAGCGGGCGTCGGCGGTGTGCTGAATCATACCCTCACCAACCTGGCTTCTAACCTGCCAATATTTAGTGGTCTACAGCCTGCACAAGCAGCGAGTGCCGGCGCAGCGGGTTATGCAGGTGCCTTTAAGGCATCTATAATAACGTATTTCGCTACCAGACTTGGATCTATGGTTGTTCAGCCGCAAACCCAAGCTTCAGTTGTTTTGAGCTCAATAGGCGCCGGTATAGGCGGACTGACGACTGCGGCGGGAGCGAGTGTGATAGGTACTGCCGCCTCTTCCTTGGCGGGACGCGCATTTGGTCAATACGTTGGTCGTATGATTGGCGGCGCGTTCAACGTTATTCCAGGATTAGGGATATTTGTAGGATTTGTTCTCGGAGCATTGATTGGTAATTTATTCGGTAGAAAGAAACCGAAAACTCCGACTGCCAACGCAGAGGTTTATCTAGATTACACAAGTGACCGATTTGAGCTTGGCTCGTCCAGTGCAGCTAATGGAGGCAATCTCCAGCTTGCGCGTGACATGGCTGCGGCGGCTCGGGACACGCTTAACGGCTTGGTGACCGTCCTAGCTGGCGAGATGCCTTATCAGGCTACGAGTTGGGGGAACGGCCTTTGGCGCAATGGCACCTATATGGTCTCCGAAGCAGGCTTGCAGACATTCTACGGCCATTCCGGTGGGCAGCTATGGGTCAAATTCGGAAACCCTAATGCGGCGCAACAAAATGCTGTGACTGCCGATGATGCAGTATCCAAAGGCGTAATGTGGTCGATTAAGCAAACCCAGATTATCGGCGGAGATATATTCGCTAAGCGCACAGTTGCGAACTCTCAAGCCGGGGATCTTACTGGATTACTAGGAGATCTTCAGATAGCTGGTGATTACGCCCGATATCAGGCTGACAAGTTTGCGATTGACGGCGCAATCGGATCATCTTGGGCAAGTCTGAGTGAGCTCGACAAGGTATTCTATCGGTCGAACGCCGCCTTCATGACGCGCTTTTACGCTCGAAACGATGTATCGTTGTCCGGTGCGGATCAGAGCTTCTACGCAGCGAACCAAGCACAGGTAGATCGTATTGCATCAGCCACGCAGCTCAGCGCTTTTGCCGCCGGTTGGCTGGTGACTCTGATTAGGGCTAGCGAACTGAAGCTGGACCAGTGGAACAGCTCCGACTTCAACGGCGGCCTTCAGGGCTTCCTGACCAGCATGGGTCTATCGGCCTATGGCGCGCATTTCGAGGATGTTCGGGTCAGCGATCTGCTTGGGGGCATGACCCTGTCCGTGAAGGGCCCGACCGTCCAGGACGGCGTCTTCTCCATCCTGCCCCAGGCGTTGGACAAGCCTTTAGGCAACGACCTGCTGAACCCGCACTGGGCGCAGAACTCGGCCGGATGGCAGCGTTCGGACTATATGACGACCTCGGCCGAGAATGGGGTCAACCTAAACGTTGACTGGTCAGGTTCGGGGAATGACGTCTTCTGGTCACGGATGAACGGGACGCCCCAAGCCGGCGCAATCACAGATGTCCGATCTGAGTTCATTGAGTCCAGAGCAGGCGCTACGTACGAGTATAGCGCCTTGGCCGGTGAGCATCGTGGTGTGGCTCAACTCTTCATCGAGTTCTTCGATGCAAACAAGAACCAGATTTCCTACGCCTTCGCTTCAGGAACGGCCCGCACCTATGGGGGGTGGCACGGCGACCTCGCCAACTTTAACCAGCTGAGTGGTCAGGTCGTCGCACCTCCCGGCACCGTATATCGTCGAATTGGCTTGAGGCTGTACGCTACAGGCGAGCACGATCCTTATGCCTTCTTCACCCAGCCCGTGACACTTGAGGTCGGCGGTCCAGCCATCGATTGGAGCGCCGACGGTAACGCCATTCGTGTCGATGAGCTGGCCAAGATCGGCTACACCAAGCTGACCGATGGCAACACGGCCGGCCGCGACTTCCTGGACTTCTCGCAGCGAACGACAGCGGTTGCCTGGAGCGACTGGAGCGAGCAAACCACGCCGGGTTATTGGCAATGGCAAGGGTGGGGGCCCGAGCCCTATGTCGCCGATCCTGAAAACCACAGCGGCTATGTCTGGGTCGATGGCCAGTCGTATGCTGTTACAGGCGGCGACGACATCGTAGTCGGCAGCCGTTACGGCGACTATCTCGCGGGCGCCGCGGGTTGGGACTGGATCGACGGCGGCGACGGCAACGACACGATCGAGGGCGGCGACGGTAATGACGTCTTGCTCGGCGGCGCTGGACGCGACCGGCTGGTCGGCGGGGCTGGAGACGATTACCTCGTCAGCGGGGCAGGCGACGACCATCCCTGGTTCGGAGACGGCTTTGCGTCAGGCATGTGGGGCGGCGACGGCAACGACACGATCGTCTTTAACGGCGGTGTAGACGGCGGCTTCGGGGAGAACGGCGACGACGTCTTCCTGATGGAACAGGACGGCTACATTCCCGGACTGGAAGCGAACGGCAACTATGATGGCAACATCATGGACTATGTCGATGCTGGAGGCGGGTCCGACACGATTTCATACGAACGTTTCACAGCGCCGTTCACGCACAATTTGGATGTGAACTTCTGGCCGTGGGCCACCAATGCAAGCGCGATGCCGGTCGGCGGGATCAACGGCGTTGTCGTCAATCTCGGCAACCATCCAAATAGCTGGAACAACGGCGACAGCTATTGGGCGGACGCCAAATACATCATGGGCGACTGGATCAAGGGCGTCGAAAACGTCACGGGCAGCCGTTTCAACGACTACCTCTGGGGGGACGCGGGCGACAACATCATCAAAGGTGGAGACGGCGACGATTTCCTTGATGGAAGTCTTGGCAACGACATCCTTGAGGGTGGCGCGGGCGCCGACTTCATGTTCGGACCTGGTGAAGGCACGCTTTCATACGAAGGATCGAATGCGGGCGTCTTCATCAACATGGAGACAGGTGAGGCGTTCGGAGGTCACGCGACAGGAGATCGCTGGGCGCAGATGGACCATCTCACCGGCTCACGCTTCGCTGACGAACTGAAGGGGGATGCCGGATCGAACCGGATCAAGGGATTGGATGGCGACGACTGGATTGTCGCGACCAAAGGCTCGGACGTCTACGAGGGCGGGGACGGCCTAGACACCGTCGACTATTCTGAAGGTTTCGCAACGGGAACCTCGACCTATCAGGTTCAAATGGGCGGTGGGCACTGGGAGTGGGACGACTGGCTTCAGCAGAACGTCTGGGTCGATGAGCCGGTCTATTATGAGACGGTCACCTCGACGCGTATGGGACTAAATGTCATGGGCGGCGTAGCTGAATGGCGCGCCACCGATGGGACGGCCGGCACACATAGCCTGATTGGCGTCGAGCACATCATCGGTACATCTGGCGATGACTACATCGCCATGACGGAAACCGACGACTACATCACCGGCGGCAAAGGCAACGACACGCTCTCGGGCGGCAGCGGAGGCGATACCTATTACTTCAACGTGGGTGACGGTGTGGACACCATCAACGACAACAATGTCGGCGGGAACGTCGTGTCCTTCGGCGCGGGCATTGGATTCAACCAACTCACCTTCTCCGCTCAGGATGGAGCCGGAGGTCATCTGACGATCTACTACACCGCCACGGACTCGGTGCGTATCAACGGCAACATGCCGACGGTGAGCCAGGGCAAGCTGGCCTCGGCCGACGACAACCGGATCAAGACGATCGACATGAACGGCTCGGGGCAGCTCGATGTCTCGCAGTTCGAAATCTATCGCGGCGGTTCGGCTTGGGGCGATACGATCAGCGGTATCCGGACGCTCGGCGATTTCATCGCCGGCTTCGGCGGCAACGACACCATCTACGGCATGCAACCCGGCCAGTGGGAGGACCACGGCAACATCATCATCGGCGGCGCTGGCGATGATACGATCTACACCTCCGCCGGCGACGATCAGTTCGCCTTCGAGCGAGGATCCGGACGCGATACGATCAATGACACTGGCGGCGAGGACGTGCTCGTCTTCGGGCCCAATGTCGCAGCCGACGACGTGATCTATAAGGTGGTCGGTAACGACCTCTACATCGGCATCCGCGACGCCGCTTCGGCCAACTTGGAGGCCCACCAGGTCGCCGACTACGTCCGTGTCGTGAACGGCGGCGTGAAGTGGGAGGACGCCTACGGCGGCGGGGCCTCGTTCAATACGGTGGAGTTCATCAACGCGGGTGGAACCTGGATCGACCTTCGCAAGCTCGATCTGAACTGGACGACCCAGTACTCGTACAATGGCGGCGTCATGCCGATCATCTTCGACTTGAGCGGAGACGGTCTGGAGCTGACCGGGGTCGAGTCCTCCAACGTGGTGTCGCGCCTGGCGTCCGGACAATACGCCCGCACCTCTTGGGTGGGGCCGACCAACGGCATCCTGGCCTTCGACCGCAATGGCGATGGTCAGATCAACAATCTGGCGGAAATCTCGTTCGTCCAGGATCGCGAAGGCGCCAAGACGGACCTGGAAGGCCTGCAGGCCTGGGATACCAATGGCGACGGCAAGCTCAACGCCTTGGACGCAGGCTGGTCGAACCTGAAGATGTGGGTCGATCGTAATCAGAACGGCCGCTCAACGGAGCAGGAGCTGCGCACTCTCGAACAGGTGGGCATCACCGAGATCGATCTGAAGGGCGTGGCGACCGGCAATACCGCCGCCACGACGCGCGACAGCTTCGTGCACAACACCCTGTCCTTCACCTGGGCCTCCGGAGAGAAGGGAACGGCCTACGACGTTCAACTCGCACGTCGTCTGCTCAACGAACTGGGTCTCTCTGCTGAGCAGGTTCGGGCGGCCTGGGGCGATGGTTCGGCCACGGGCGAACTTGGGCGGCTTGCGTCCAATCCAACCGTCGCCGCTGCAGCGCGTGCCGTGTTGGGAACTCCGACCGATCCGGTCAGCCCCCGATCAAACTTCGAATTCGGTCGCGAAAACATGGCGGTGCTTCGCGATGATGCGGACTGGGGCGCAGGGTTCGTTGCTGACAACGGCCTGGATGACGGGGATCAGAGCGTCGATATTTCCGTCGACTTCAGCGATCACGACGGTCTTTATGCCGACGATGAGGTCCGTTGGTCCGATGTCTTGAACGGCACGATTTCCAATGGGGGAACCATCAACGACACCGACGCGCGTGTTCGGGCGACGCTTGAAGCGCTGCAGCAGTCCGCGGGCCGCGGGGCTTTCGGCCAGGCCTTCGGTCGGCCGGAGATCGAAGACCCCTCCGCTGCCATGCTCCCCGTCGGCGGTCAGTCTGAGGGGCAGCGCACCTTTGCTCCCTCATCTATTTCAAACGCCCAGATTGGAGCGGCGGAACGTGTCGACGCCTTTGGCGTGGACGGGCGGCCGTCGAGCTATGGCCAGCTTTTCGACGTGGACGAAGCCGCAGACCTGCTGAACGCCGCATCAAATGACCCTGATGTCTGGGCGCCGGCGGAGTTCAGCCGGGCGTCGGTTGCACAGGGTCGCGAGTGGTGGCGATCCGCTGTCGTGTCGCCAGAGGGCCTGCCGATGCTGACGCCCTTCGCCACGCTCGATCAGGCCTCCGAGATCGGAGGCGGAAGTCGCCCTTCATCGGCGTCGCAGCACCAGCAACTCGTCCAGGCGCTGGCGGCCTTCGGTCCCAAGAATGGAGGCGGAAGCTCAGCGATCTGGAAACGCTCGGGTGAAGCCGATGCGGACGCCATGACCGGCGTTGCATCTGACAACCGCTGGCGGTTCGCCGGGCCGTCGCGTATCCACGCCTAAGCCTTCTGTGTGAGTAGCCGTATGACCGACACCAATCCCGCCCCCAAAACCGTTGCTCAGATGCTGGGTGAAATCACTTGGCTGATGACCCAGTCGCCGATCCACAAGCAGCTGTTCATCGGCGATCTGGAGTGGTTCGCCATGCCGGCCATCCTGGTCGAGCAGTTTCGCATCTTCTATGGCCCCAACAGTCCGGCGGCCGTGGCGCTTTGGGCGATGGTGTCCGAGGACACCGAAGAGCGATTGAAGGCTGGCGCGAACAAGCTGCGCGCAGACGAATGGCAAGGCGGGGACCGGCCTTGGCTCATTGAGTTGATCGCCCCGTTCGGCGCTCAGGACGAGATCCTAGCCGATCTGTCCAAGACCGTTTTCGGCGGCAAGCCGTTCAGCTTCCATACGGCGACGCCGGACGGTCAGCGCGTGGTGAAAGTCTATGAAGCCCCCGAACCGTCGACGCTCAACTAGGGTCTGGGCCGCCGTAGGACTGGCGACGGCCACAGGCTTGGCCGCCTGCCAGAGCTTGGTGACGACAGTTCCCATGTCGGAACTGCTGGCGCCACTGGACATGGCTTTGTCTGAGGCTCCGGACGCCGTGGAAGCGCGCGCCAACAGCGGAGACGGACAGGCGCAGCTGGCTATGTCGATCGTCTCGATGTACGGCCTGCATGGCCGAGCGCCGGATATTCTCGCTGCGGGCCGCTGGCGAGATCAAGCGTTGGCCAACCACCGATTCATGCCGGTCACCCAATACACGGCCGCCTTCAACGGTTCGCCGTCTCGGGTGAACATCATCAATGTTCCTATTCAGACCATCTCGGCCGGACAGTGGGCGGCAGTCGAGCGCTGTTTGGTTCTGCTGGCAGGGGGACCCGAAGCGCGTGCTCCGGCATGCGGAACTGCAACGGAAGCGCAGGATCGGCTGAGCCGTTGGAGCAAAGCGCTCGCACGATGACTCGCTGAAGCCGCCTGCGACATCCGCTGACAGAGAACATCCATAATTAATGACGTGAGGCTCTCAACCTAATGCGGCCACGACGTCCGTCGCGTCGATTCGCAAAGTGCGTCGATAACTCGAATTCCATGCGCGCTTTTTCAGGTGCCGGAGGCTGACTCCTCAGTATCCGGATTGTTTTGCGGAGTGCATCCAATGTCAGGAGCGCGCCGTCTAGGCTGACACTTCCTTGCGACTGGCGAGGGTCCTTGAAACGTCACAGGACCATTTGACGACGAGCCGGAAAGTCGTCACCCGTCTGTTGCCCTATTTTGTGCTGAAGGATGGCCGCTGAACGAAAGGGGCTCGGCGATGGTCGGCCTGTGAAGCGCCGGGGCGCCTGACCAGAGATGGCCGCTTTCGATACGCGGCAGGGGATCAGAACGTCCGACGCTCGTCCTCAACACCGAAGGCCGCCGTCGGCGCGAGCGAGGGATGGCGCGCGCGGATGGCGCGCCTCTGCCTGAGCATCGCGTGATAGCAGTCAGCCAAGTCCAGCAGCTGCAGGTCCGTCAGCCTGTCGCCCACGGCGATGAAACGCGCCTTCATCGCCTCAAAATCGTCATCGCTCATTGTGGGGGAAGGGGAGGTCTGCATGTCGGGCTCAATCCATCCTGGGGCCTGAAGGCAGCGGGGGAGCCTTGGCTCCCCCGCTTCGGATCAGAATCTCCAGCCGATACCGGCGTTGGCGCCGACATGGTTCTGGGTGTCGAAGGTCGCCCCGGCCCGGAAGACCATGGACCCGTCGCCCAGGGCGCGGGAGTAGCCCATCGCCATGGCCGACTGGCCCTCGTAGGTTCCGTAGCCGACCGCGAACATCGACTTGCCGCGCTCGGCGATCTGCGGCATCCCGGCCGCCGCCAGAGCGCCCGCCGTGCCGGCGAAGGCCAGCTTGCGCACTTCCTGGACGTTGTAGTTGACCGCCGCCAGCCGCATGTCGGTGTAGGTGTTCGACTGCTGGATCGCTTCGTTCATGCTCTCGCGCAGCTGCAGCACATTGACGGCGTCAGTATCGGCGACCCCGGCGGCGACGTTGCTGACCGTGACCGCCGGACCATTGCTGCGACCCAGGACGACGCGGGTCTGGCCCTGGTCGGCGTACTGGAGCGAGTTCTGGCCCAGGGCCAGGGCGTTGTCGGCTGTGGTCTGGGCGGTCGCGACGGCCTGGTTGGTCTGGAACAGCTGCGATCCGTTGACGGCTTGCGTGGAGGCGGCCGTCACCGCGCCTGCCGCGACATTGTTCAGCGTCACCGGGGTCGAGGCGTCGCCACCCTGGAAGGTGATGCTGTTTGTGCGTCCGCCGTTCGCGTCGGTGTCGTACTGCACCGCATTGGTCGCCGCGAAGGCCAGCTCGTAGATCTGGCCGCCGTTGACGGCGTCGGTCGAGCCGGCGGCGATCCGGCCGTTGGCGACATTGTGCAGACCCACCGCGCCGCCGCTGGCGCCGACCAGGGTGAGGTCGTCGGAGCGCACGCCGCCGTTCGGGGTCTCGGGGTCGCCGCCATCACTATATTGAACGGGGCCCAGGCTGCCGTTGGCGATGTTGTTCGTCAGATTGGTGATCGCCGTGGTGTTGAGCGCGACCTGAGTGTTGGTCGCGTGCAGCTGCGATCCGTTGACGGCGTCAGTCGAGATCGCATTGACCTGTCCTGCGGCGACATTGGTGATGGTTGTGCCGTTGGCGCCGGCCAAGGTCAGGGTGTCGCGGGTGGTCGTGTCGTAAGAGACGGCGGTCCCGGCCAGGGCGTCCACTCTGTCGGAGACGCCTTGCAGCTGGGCGACATTGACGGCGTCGGTCGCCGCCGTGCCTGCCGCGACATTGGTCAGCTGCCGTTCGGCGCCGGCCGAGCCGAACGAGACCGAACCGACCGACGACTGAAGGCCCGTGACGCCCAGCGCCGCATAGTCGGCCTGGGCGGCGCGATCGGCGACGCTGCCCGCGCCCAGAGCCATGCTGTTGTCGGCGACGGCCTGGGCTTCAGGGCCGACGGCGACGCCGTCCTGACCTTGAGCCGTCGCTGGCGCGAGGTTCGAATTGACGGCCAGATAGACGCTCGAGCCGCCGCCGTTAGGGCCCGCCGACAGGGCGTTCAGGAAGGCCTGGAGGCTGGCGTATTGGACGCCCTGATAGGTGATGGCGACGCCCAGGGTGTTGGTCAGCGGATTGAAGGCGGAGCCGCCGCCAAAGCCGGCGGCGAGGCTCTGGCCGAGCGCGAAGGCCTGGCCGCCGTTGACGGCGTCAGTGGAGCCCGAGGCGATCAGGCCGGCGGCGACGTTATGCAGACCGACCGGACCGGTCAGGGCGCCGACGAGGGTCACGTCATTGGTCGCCACGCCGCCGTTCGGAACCGTGGGGTTTGCCGCGTTCGAATACTGAACCACGCCGATCGCGCCATTGTTCAGGTTGTTGGTGATGGTCGTGATGGCCGTCGTGTTGGTGATGATGTCGGCGGTGTTGTCTGCGACCTGAGCGTTGGTCGCGAACAGCTGCGCCCCGTTGACCGCTTCGGTCGAGCCCGCGCTCAAGTCCCCGGCCGCGACATTGCTGATCGTGGTGCCCGCGGCGCCCGCCAGCGTCAGGGTCTCAAAGCTGGGATCGTCGTAGACGACCGCCAGCGCCGAGGCAGCGGCGATGTCGGCGATCGCCGTCGTGTTGACGGCCACCTGGGTATTGGTGGCGAACAGCTGTGCGCCGTTGACGGCCTCGCTCGATGTCGCCGAAAGGGTGCCGGCGGCGAGGTTGCCGATGACGGTGCCGTCCACGCCGGCCAGGGTGACGCGACCGGCCAGAAGATCGTCGTACATCACCGCCGTATCGGACAGCGTTCCGAGGTTCGTCGTCAGATTGGTGATGGCGGTCGTGTTGATGCCGACCTGGGTGTTGGTGGCGAACAGCTGCGCGCCATTGACGGCTTCGGTCGATGTCGCCGACAGGGCGCCGGCGGCGACATTGCCGATGACGGTGCCATCGACGCCGGCCAGGGTGACGCGACCGGCCAGAAGATCATCGTACATCACGGCCGTGTCGGACAGAGCGCCGAGGTCGGTCGTAAGATTGGTGATCGCCGTGGTGTTGATGCCGACTTGAGCATTGGTGGCGAACAGTTGCGATCCGTTGACGGCCTCCGTCGATGTCGCCGACAGCGCGCCAGCGGCGACATTGCCGATCACGGTGCCGTCTACGCCAGCCAGGGTCACGCGGCCGGCCAGCAAATCGTCATACATGACCGCCGTATCCGACAGGACGCCGAGGTCCGTCGTGAGGTTGGTGATGGCCGTGGTGTTCAAGCCGACCTGGGTGTTTGTGGCGAATAGCTGGTCGCCGTTGACGGCCTGGGTGGAGCCGGCGCTGAGGTCGCCCGCCGCCACATTGGTGATGACCGTGCCGCCGATGCCGGCCAGAGTCAGGCTGGACGCCGTGGGGTCGTCATAGGCGACGGCGATGTCGGCCAGGGCCTGCAGGTCGTCGGAGACGCCCAACAGCTGGCCGACATTGACCGCGTCGGTCAGCGCCGAGCCGGCCGCGACGTTCGTCAGCTGACGCTCGCCGCCGGCAATCCCGATCGACACTTCGCCGGCTGACGTCTGAACTGCATCCAGGCCGAGGGCGGCGTAGCCGATCAGGGCGCCTCGGTCGGCCGTGCTGGATGCGCCCAGGGCGACGCTGTTGTCGACGCTGGCCGAGGCGGCGGGGCCGACGGCGGTCGAGTTCAGCCCGCCGGCCAAGGCGCCGCCGAGAGCGGAGTTTACCGACAGGAAGGGCGTCCCGCCGCCCGGTGTCGCGAAGATGGCGTCCAATGCCTCCTGGACGCTGCTGTACACCACGCCGTCGTAGGTGAGGCCGATGTCGATCGTGCTGGTGGCGGGGTTGAAGAGGGTGCTGCCGCCGATCTCGGCCGCCAGGCTCGAGCCCAGGCCGAAGAGCTGGCCGCCGGTGACGGTGTCGGCGGAGCCGAGGGCCAGAAGGCCAGGCGCGACGTTCGTGATCCGCGTGCCTCCCGTCCCGCTCAAGGTCAGGGTGGCGGCCGTGGCGTCGTCATAGGTGACCGCCAGGTCGGCCAGGGCCTGAAGGCTGGTGGAGACGCCCTGAAGCTGGCCGACATTGACCGCGTCGGTCAAAGCCGAACCCGCCGCGATGTTGGTCAGTTGGCGTTCCGCCCCAGCCGCGCCGAAGGACACCTCGCCGACAGAGGTCTGCGGCGTCGAAAGCCCCAGGGCGGCATAGTTTGCCAAGGCCCCGCGCAGGGCGGCGCTGTCGGCGCCGAGGGCCAGGCTGTTGGCGACCGCCACGGACGCGTCCGCGCCCAGGGCGATGGAGCCCGAGGCCCCGCCGAGAATCTCCGCTTCGCGGCCGAGCGCGATCGCATCAACCGCCGTGGCGGCCGTCAGGGCGCCGTTGCCGAAGGCGATGGAGTTGAGTTCGCCGGCGATGGCGACGGCCCCGCCGGATCCCAAGCCGGTGATGCGGTTCCCGCCGATCGAAATCCCCTGCTCGGTCTCGAGGGTGAAGGCGTCGGCCTGGTTGATGCAGGCGTCGGGGAGATTGACGACATTGCCGTTCACATCGAGGACGCCCAGGCGGATGTCCTGACCGCTGGCCGCGTTGTTCAGAAGGGTGGTCGCGTTCAGATTGAGGCGCGGCGCGAGGACCGAGAGCAGACCGTTGATCGACGTCTCCAGAGGGGTGGCGATCCCGGTGATCACCGGGCGCATGATCTCCGTCACCGCTGAGCGGGGCAGGGCCACGCCTGTGCACACATCGACGATGCTCGTCTGCGCCCGAGCGGGCGCGGCCACGGTGAAAAGCCCTAGGGGGGCGATCGCGCCCAGGGCGTAGACGGCGGCGACCAGCAGGCGCGTGGCCAAGGCGGCGCTGCTGACAGACGGCAGTCGGTCGGTCGTTGGACGGGTGTGCATCGTGGTCCTCCCAGCGGCGGGAGCTCATCGACGGCTCCCGAACGGAGAGGCTAATGCGGGCCTCGACACAATCGTGACGTGTTTGCGATTCCCTGGCGTTTGCGCGAGGGACATACTTTGCGTGCTTAGTATCGGTGCTGAAGTCTTACCGGAGCGGGGGTGAAAAAGTCTGACGCTTGGCTGACCGACTTCAAACCCAGCTTATCGAGCGCCTTGCCGCGATGGTAATCCACGGTCCGGGGACTGATCCCCAACGCTCTTCCGATCGTCTTGGACGTACCGCCTTCGACGGCGTACTGCAGGATCTCTCGCTCGCGCGCGGAGAGACGACTCACGTCATGCTTGGTAGGACGACTAGGTAGATCCAAGTAACTACAACTTAACGAGATTTTGGCTTGTGAGAGCGCAGCATCGGCTTGGGCGGCGAAAGGGAGGTCGTAGGGAAGGAGATCGATCACGCCGGCCTGGTGCAGCAGAAGCATGTCCCGAGGCTGCGCCGCAGGATCTCCAACGACGACCATCGGTATGCCCGGATGTTCGAGGGTGACGGTTTCGGCGGCGCCGAGGATGTCCGGGAGCGTCGAGTTCGAGCAATAGATCGCCAGATGGATTTTGCGAGAGAGCCGCGGACGCTGAAGCGCCTCGTTGATGGCGATGACGTCGAGGCCACGAGACTCGATCTCTCGCTGCAAGGCGCAACCCCGGCGAGAGGGGTCGATCAGAAGGACGCACGCGCTAGCGCGCCGTTGGACGCGGCTCTCGCCGATGAAGCGACGGATGTGTCCCTGGGGATCGGCGACGGGAAAACCGGTTTCCTCGATCTCGAACAGCCGGCCTTCGGCGTTTTGAGCGATGTAGCGGATCTCGTAGGCGCGTCCGTCGGAGAGGCCGGTTACGGCCTCCGCATAGATCGCACGATGTTCCGTCGAGATCGCCGCAAGTTGATCGCTCCAGGACATGGATCTTCGCCAGTCGTCTGGCCAGCCCGGTGATCCGCCGGCCCCGAAGACCTGCCGGCTCCGGTCGTCGGCGTCAGCGCACCACACCAGTCGATGCGAAGGCGCGGCCGGTTCGATATCCACGATCTCGACCGCTGTGGCATGCCACTCGAACAGGTCTCCGTTTGCGTCCAGTTGAGGCAGCGCGCGGATGATAAAGCACCGATAGACGCCGTCGGCGCCCTTCAATCGGTGACGACTCTCGAAAGGCATGGCGAGCGTGACGGCGCGCCCCCAGTCATCGACGACCCGGTCGCGTTCGGAGGGGTGAAGCCAGCCGATCCAGCCCTCCTCGCGCGCGGCGGCCAGGCCGACGCCCAGATAGGACTGACAGCGCTCATTCATCCAGCGGATCGCGCCGCGAGTATCGAGCCGCCACAGAAAAAGGGGCGCAAGACGCGAGAGGGCGTCAAGCGTGGACTCCGCGGCCGCCAGGCGTCGTTTGAGGTGCTTTTGTTCTGTGACGTCGCGAAACACGCAAAGCACCGCCTGGACCTGGTCGTCGCGACCGATGGGCGTCACAGCAGCGGTCACCAAGGTTTCGACAGGGCCCTCGGGCCGATCGACGTGCAGCTGGAGGTCTTCGGCCTCGCCGGAAACGCCTGTCCAGGCGGCGTCCAAAGTCCCGGCCAACTGAGACGAAAGCGAAGGCGCGATGTCCGCCAGGCGTCCCCCCTGTGCGGCCGAGACCGGCAGGGCGAGCTGTCGGCACGCCGCGTTGAAATAGGTGGCCCTCTGCCGCCCGACGATGATCAAGGTCGGCAAGGCCTGCCGGAGCAGCGATTCGACGGACCGAATCATCCAGTCGCCCTCGGCCGACGCCGTTCCGTCCTCGGACGCGCCCGCTCTCGCAAACCCTTCCGCCATGGCGTTGATCATGAGATGCACCTCCAAGACCTAGGCGCCATCATCCCTCAATCACAACTGGGGGTAAACAACATGGGTAATCTTTACTACCGCGACGCTTGCGCCGGGTCGGCAGAGGCCTTGGCGGGGCGCGCCTTCCACACGCGTGAAGCGGCGCGGTTCGGTGAGGACGCCCCAAGACTTGATCGTGGGTTCAAAAATCGTCCCGCGCGGGCAACGGGCAACGGGCAACGGGCCACGAAGGCTAGACGGTCAATAAGCCGCCCGAGGTTAGAGCGTAGCCGTTGCCAAGCCCCGTCATAGATTGCATGGTCGCGGTCTGGAGCGAAGCCATGGCTGATATTGATCCCAAGGACATCGAGATCGGGACGCGTGTGCGCCAGCGTCGCGAGGCCATGCGCCTGACGCAGCAGACGCTGGCCGCCGCCATTGGCGTAACCTTCCAGCAGGTGCAGAAGTACGAGCGCGGGGCCAACCGCATCTCGGCGTCGCGTCTGATGCGGATTGCGGAGGCGCTCCAGACCACCCCGGCCTCGTTCCTGCGCACGTCTGACACGACCCAAGAGACGATGCCGGAAGAACTCTTGCAGACCCCGGGCGCTGTCCAGCTGCTGAAAGCCTATTGCGCCATCCACTCGCCGCGTCACCGTGAGGGGCTGCTGGCGATGGCCAAGGCGCTCGACGCCGTCTGAGGTGACCTCAGCCTCGCCTGAAAGGCTTCGTGTGCGGCTGACGCCAATGGAGGCGGCGTGTTTGTCGCGGGTACGCGATGGACTCCAGTCCAAGGAGATCGCCCTGGAGATGGGACGATCAGCGAAGACGATCGACAAACACATCGAGAACGCCTGCCGGAAACTGGGCGTGGGCAGTCGACGGCAAGCCGCCAGACTGTATGCCGACCGTCTACGGAATGACGCCGTACAGGCGCCGTTCCCCCTCCCGTACGACCCGCAAGCCGCCTCTGATCCTCTGCGGAAAGGAGGCTTGGATGCCGCACTCGGGAACGCATCTTCCCCCCATAACGTGGGAGGAGTTGGAAGTGATCTTCGAGGATCTGGCGGCGACGATCGAGGAACGGGAGACGGCCCAACGGCTGCTCGACCTCACGCGGATCCTGCAATCCTATCTCTCGCCGCTCGATTTGATGCGCGAGATACTCTGCATCGCGCTCGTTCTCCCCAGCGGGAACGATCGGCCGCCCCGGCCGCCAGCGTCGCCGAGCGGATCCGCAAACTGGCGATGATCCCCGTGATCGCCGCCGTCGCCATCGCCGTGCTGTCCGCCCTGCTTGGCGGCAGCGTCCAGCTCCAGCTGGCGGTTCAGGCGATCGATCGTTTGCTGTCCGGCCGCTAGGCCCCGCTTTCCGCCCATCAATGACGAGCCGCGACGGAGGTCGGCGGCTGGAGGAGCGGATATGCAACGACGTGAAATGGCTCAGGCGATCGCCAACGCCCTTTTCAAGGCGGAGGATCAGGCCGATCAGAGCCTTATGGCCGCCAGCGCCCTCATCGGTCTTATGGCCGAGATGCGCCTCGATCATCGGCTGTCGGCCGTGCTGGGCGCCCAGGCGGTTTCCGAAACCGCCGATGCGATCCGCGCGCTCGGGGAAGCGCGCGCCCGGCTGGTCGCGGCGCATGCCGCCCTGGAACAGGCGGCCCCGGCGCTGATCGGTCGTGAAACCCGACTGATGGGGCCGCTGACAGGGAAGCCTGAGGCTGCAAGAGCAGTTGCGCCCGATCCGCTCCAGGCAGCGGCCTGATCCTCATGGCGGTCTTGTGCGCAAACGCTCGGCGGGCCACGCTGCGGCATGGAATGGCTCCATACCCCCCTTCAGATCGGCCTGACACTTGCGATGCTGGTGTGTCTGACACTGGCCCTCTGGAAAGGCGGACAAGCCCTGCGGCTCGCCGCCTCCGGCATGGTGCTCGGCTCCGTGCTCAGCGCTCTCTTGCAGGATCGGACACGGCCCGAGGCGGCGCAGTGGATCATCATGGTGGTCGACGCTGGCTATCTAACGCTCCTCATCGGCCTTGTATGGCGCACTCTTCAGGGCTGGCTGGTCTGGGCGGCGGCCCTGCAGTTTGCGCAGGTGATCAGCCATGTCAGCTTCGCGCTCAATCCCGAGATTTTCGGACGCTCATACATCATCACTTCGTACGTCCTCTTCGCCGGCCTCCTGGCCGCCCTGTTCTGCGGGCTGGGCGAAACGGGCGGGCGGAATCGTGAAGCCGGACTGCGAGACCGTTGATGCGACCGACCGCTATATTGGCGGGCGCCTTCTTAAATATCGCCGCGCGCGCGGGCTGGACCTGACGTCCGTTGCGAGCGCGGGCGCGATCAATCCTTCGGAACTGGCGGCGATCGAGGCGGGGGAGTCGAAAGTCTATATGGCGACACTCTGGCGGCTTTGCCGGGTCCTGCAGGCGGAGCTGGAAGACGTACTGCCAGTCTCGACTTTGAACTGAGCCGATGCGGACGTCCGCGACGACATCGGCTGCGATCTTGGTCGTGGCTCACGGGTCGAGGCTTGGCTGCTGTAGCCGGATGGGCGTCACCGGCCGTGCGCGCTCGTCAGATTGTCAAAACTTGGAACCAGCCAATTTGTGGTCTTGTTGCGATGTTTCAGATCGCTTCAGCTGTAGCCAGGTTCGCCCTGCTGATGGTCGTTCATTGGACCGTAAGGAGACTGTCCGACCATCACTCGAGCTGACGACAGCGGCGACCGGTTTCCGATCCGGCCGCCGCGTCTGCGTTCAGCCCGGGACGCCTACTACAAGAGACGACTCACCGCGGACAGTCCGATCGGCCCGCCGAAATGGCTCAGCTTATCGACGGCGACACGTTCCAGCACATGATGCGCAGAAAGGCGTACCTCAGGCTTCTTCAGCCGATGGGACTTGAACATGCGCTTCAACGCCATCGGTCTTGCCGCTTAGACCCGGTACCTCATCGAGCTGGCGAAGGCTGGTGAACCGACCTCTTTCCTCCCGATAGCGAACGATCTCGAACCCATGGCCGCGCAACATCTCAATCCCGTCTAACGCGTCGGCGCTGGCGGTGTTCAGGTCGATCATCTCTCGTTTTCCGTAGCTGTGCCCGCCGGCCGGTGTCCGAGGGCGAAGTCGATGGCTTCGATATCGACCTTCAGCTTCACCAGATCACGGACGCGCTCGTGGTCGCCGGACGTCGCGGCGGCCACGGCGGTCGACCAAACTTCGGTTGTCAGCTGCTCGCGGATGGCCAGAAGCTGTGCGGCCACGGCATCGTTGTCTCGGGTCATCGACACTATTTCAGGTCGGCGATCGCCTCGCCGGCCTCTTCTTCCTCGAGAAGAGCGGCGTTGTCGGCGTTTGCCGACAGGCGCACTCGATTGCCTTCAACCTCGGTGACCAGACCGCCCGAGAGGTAGTGGTGGTGATCACTATGCGATCCGCTGTCGGCCTTGGTGAGCTTGATGCGATCGCCTTCGACCTTATCGACGGTGCCGAGATGGACGCCGTCGGCGCCGATCACTTCCATATGCTCTTTGATGTTCGAGAGGTCGGTCATGGTGGGTCTCCGTTTGCCTACGCCATCAACGAGGCGCGACACGCGGCGTTCCAGAGACGAAAGCGTCGTAGCGGGTAATGCGGCTGCGATAAGGGCGTCTGCGCTGGGCGTTGAGCGCTGGCGACAGGCTCATCGATAAGACCGGCGGCTCGCCCGCACCATTTCCTCCACCCAGTTGATCAACAGGGTGGCGTAAAGGCGCTGATGGGCGGGATCGCGCATCGCATGGGTCGCCTCGGCGATGATCCTGTGGCTGAACGAGTTCGCGTCCTTGAAGGCGGCCTGATAGGAGGCGATGACTTCTGGCGGAATGCGATCGTCCTTGCCCGACTGCACGATGAGGACGTCGCCCTCGAACGCGGCGCAGGCCGAGAGCGCCTTGTCTTCCTGCGGCGTTCGCAGTTGCTGTCGATAGGCGCGCACCGCGTCCTTATCGAGCTTGGCCTTGGGGACCTCCCAGTGCGCGTCCGGATAAAGGGCCGGGACACGCAGCGCCAACCAGCGCACGTCACGGATGCTCGTCAGCAGAGCCGACAGATAGCCTCCGTAGCTCGTGCCGATCACGCCGATCGCACCGGGATCGATCAGGGGCTGGGACGCCAAGTAGTCATAGGCCGCGGTCACGTCGTCCAACCCGTTCTGCCGGGTGACCTCGTCTCGGCTCGCATCGCTCTCGGCATGGCCCCGAAGGTCGAAGGTGAAACAGATGCAGCCCAGTCGAGCGAGATCCTCGGCCAGGCCAAGATCCTCTTCCTGATCGCCGCCCCAGCCGTGGACAAACAGAAATCCCGGCACGGGGGCTTCCGGCGTCAGAAGCGTGCCGGTGAGCTTCTGTCCGTCGACAGACAGTCGGACTTGCCCTTCCTCGACGGTGTCAGGTTCAATCACGCTGTCCTCGTCACATATTTCGTCATCGGCCCGACCTTGGGGTCCTCACCCCGGAAATAGACGACATCCTCCGGTCCGACATCGGCGAGGCCGTACACCTCGACCGTGGCGGTTTCGACGGAAGTCAGCGCCGGCGACGCCGCGAAGGCCTCGAGGGCGGCGATTTCCGCGCCCGTCGCGCCGCCGACCCGCCACGACTGCTCCAGAACGCCTACTCGCCTTCGCCCTCGCGCATCCTTGCCGGCGAGGACATCGTAGTTCCGGCGGGTCAGAACCAAGTCCGGATAGGCGCGCTGGGCGGCGTCGTCGAACACGGCGGCGCAACGCACCGCTTCCACCGCCTCGGGGGTCAGTCCGAGGTGAGTCAATCGATCAAGATCGCCCCTGACGCACCTCAGTCGTGAACCGCCGTACACCTCGCGTCCCTTGTGATCCGTCGTTTCCCGCTGATCGCCGACATAGCTGATGCGCAATCCGCCGACCGACAGGGTTCCAACGCTGTAGGTTTCCACGCCGAGCAGGTTTTCCTCAAGGACGACGCCGAAGGCGGCGATTTGCGCTTCGTCCTGATCGGCGATGACGGCGACGAGCGCCTCAGGCGTTTCGACGACCGTCTGGCCCAGCCCTGCCTTGGCCAGAACATCCTTGACGCGGACAGGCCCGGTCTCGAGGAGGCGCCGACCAGCTTCGATCGCGTCGGCGACGGAGAAGGCGGTGTAGCCTTCCAGAGCCGCATCGCCCAGACGGTCGGCCATGGTGTTGGACCAGCCGGCCGGGCAGGTCGCGGACCGATCGATCAGGCCGTGGGTGATCGCCTTGGTGGCGATGAAGCGGTGGGGGACGCGGCCGCCCAACAGATTGCCAGCGGTGAAGACCGTGCGCGAGGTCATGTCTTCTCCGATCAGGGTGTCGCGAGGCACCAGCAAGACGTCGGGTCCGACGTCTTCCGCGTCTTCAACCACATCAATGATCGGGAGCCGCAGAAGGCGCGCCAGGCGAGAGACCAACATCGCTCTGGACGCCTGATCGTGCAGATTGCCCGGATTGTGCCCGTCCGGATCGAACAGCGCGATGCCGGCAAGGGCGGCCGCATTGGTGAACGAAGGCATCGGGGCGACGCCCAATGAATTGACGATGGTCATGGCGGTCAGCGCTCCCTGCCGAGGGTCAACCCCAAGACGGGTCAACGGTTCAGCAACCCGATCCTTCTTTTTTACGAGACCTGAAGCGTCGTCGTTGGGAGGACAGTCCGGCGCCGCGACAGCCGTGAAATCAGGTATGGAAACGCCGATGGATCCGGTAGCCAAGGCTTGATGAGGTGCGTTTGCGGACACAGGAACGGTGACCCAGCGGGCGCCGTTGCCCCATCCATGAGCGACCTGACAGCCAACATCGTCGGCACAGCGGCGGCGATCTGCTCGATCACGAGCTTTGCGCCCCAAGCCCTCAAGATCTGGAAAGAGCGCGACGCCTCTTCAGTCAGCCTCAAAACCTATTCCCTCACCGTCACCTGTTTCATCCTCTGGGTGATCTATGGCACCATGACCAAAGCCTGGCCGGTGGCGGTGTCGAACAGTTTCGCCCTGGTCATGGCGGCCAGCGTCCTAATCATGAAATGGCGTTTCCGCGACGGTGATCCCGACCAGCTCTAGACCGCCGACAATGCGTCGCGTCGACCAAGTAACGCTTGATCGCAGAGGGCGGCATGACAGATGTTTTCTTTTTGTTCTCCTATTGGTAGTCAACGCGCCATGGAGAAATCGGCTATCCGCAAGATCGTCCACGTGGACATGGACGCCTTCTTCGCCTCGGTCGAACAGAGGGACGATCCTTCGCTGCGAGGCCGGCCCGTGGCGGTCGGTCATGCGGCGGCGCGCGGCGTGGTCGCCGCCGCCAGCTATGAGGCGCGGCGGTTCGGGGTGCGATCGGCCATGCCCTCGACGACCGCCCAGCGGAAATGTCCGGACCTCGTCTTCGTCCCGCCGCGTTTCGAGGTCTATCGCGCGGTATCGGCGCAGATCCATGCGATCTTCGCGGACTACACCGAGCTGATCGAACCCTTGTCGCTGGACGAGGCGTATCTTGATGTGACGGCCGATCGGCGAGTCCTTGGGACCGCCTCGGCGACGGCGGAGGAGATCCGGCGGCGGATCCTCGAGGAGACCGGCCTGACGGCCTCGGCGGGCATTTCCTACAACAAGTTTCTAGCCAAGCTGGCGTCGGACCAGAACAAGCCGAACGGCCAGTTCGTCGTGGCGCCCGGGCGCGGCGAGGCCTTCGTCGAGGATTTGCCGGTCCGGCGGTTTCACGGCGTGGGGCCGGTGACCGCCGCCAAGATGGAGCGTCTGGGCATCCGCACCGGCGCGGATCTGCGCCGCCAGTCCATGGCCTTTCTCCAGCATCATTTCGGCAAGTCCGGGCCCTGGTATTGCGCCATCGCCCGTGGGGAGGACGATCGGCCGGTCAATCCGGACCGGACCCGCAAATCGAGCGGCTCGGAAACCACCTTCGCCTCCGACCTCACCGAGCCCGAGGCGATCGAGGCCGGGGTGGCGGCCATGGCCGACGAGGTCTGGGCCTGGTGCGAGACGGCGGGCAATCGCGGACGGACCGTCACCGTCAAGGTCAAATGGGCCGACTTCCAGCAATCGACCCGCAGCCGGTCCCTGTCCGAGCCAGTGGCCTCCCGCGAGGCCTTGCGCGACGTCAGTCGGCTGCTGGTCCGCTCCCTCTATCCGCCGACTCGGGGCGTGCGGCTGGTCGGGGTCAGCCTGTCCAATCTGGAGACGACGGGTGCGGCCGCGAACCAACTGGCCCTGTCGTGATTAGACCCGCGCAGATCGACCTGTTCGGAGAGGCGCCTTCCCTCGAGCCGGTCGTGGCGGGGTTCGACTATTGGGCCGACGTCCTGTCGGCGCCCGAACAGGCCGCGCTGGTCGTTGCGCTTCAGACCCTCGCGTTCAAGCCCTATGAGCATCTGGGCTACCTTGGCCATCGCCGGATCGCGGCCTTTGATCGAGCAGCCGACGGCGCGGGATGGCCGGCCTTCCTCTCGCACTTGCTGGCGCGCTTGGCGGGCCGGCTCGATCTTGACGGCGCGGCCTTTGTCCAGGTTCTGGTCAATGAATATGCGCCGGGCGCCGGCATCGGCTGGCATCGCGACCGCCCCGTCTACGGCGAGATCCTGGGCCTTTCCCTGCTGGCGCCCTGCGTGATGCGGCTGCGCCGTCGCGAGGGCGCAGGCATTCTGCGTCGAAATGCGCCGCTGGCGTGCGGCTCGGCCTATCGGTTGTCGGGGGAGGCGCGCGCGGACTGGGAGCATTCGATCACGCCGATGACGGCCTTGCGCTATTCCATCACCTTCCGAACCCTGGCCGCCTGACGATCGATGGCGCGGCCGGCTGGCGTGGAAGGGTCCGGATCGGCTTAGTCAGCGAGGTCGATCCAGGCCGGCGCATGGTCGCTGGCGCCCTCGACGCCGCGGACCGCGCGATCGACCCCGGCGTCGGTCAGGCGTTCGGCTGCAAGTCCGTTGAGCAGCAGGTGGTCGATCCGCAGACCCGCGTCGCGGGACCAGGCCTCCCGGAAATAGGACCAGAAGGTCCAGGGCGGCGGATCGTGCGGGAAGCGCTCGCGCAGGGCGTCGGTCCAGCCTTGGTCGAGCAGGCTCTGGAAGGCGGCTCGGCTCTCGGGTTGGAGCAGGGCGTCGGTTTTCCATGAGCGGGTATTGTAGATGTCGGCGTCGGTCGGGACGACATTGTAGTCGCCGCAGAGAATGACCGGCGCCTCGGTCGAATATAGCGACGCCGCGTGAGCGGTGAGCCGTCGGGCCCAGGCCAGCTTATAGTCGAACTTGGGCCCGGGCCTGGGATTGCCGTTAGGCAGATAGAGGCAGCCGATCAACACGCCATTGACCGCCGCCTCGATATAACGGGCCTGGCGGTCGTCGGCGTCGCCGGGCAGCCGGCGTCGGGTCACGACCGGCGCGCCGATCCGGCTCAGGATGGCGACGCCGTTCCAGCGCGGTTCGCCGACCCAGACCGCGCTATAGCCGGCCGCCTCGAGCTCGGCCGCCGGGAACTGCGTGTCGGCCGCCTTCAGTTCCTGCAGGCAGACCACGTCCGGCTGGACCTGTTCCAGCCAGCCGAGGAGGTTGGGCAGGCGACGATTGACGCCGTTGATGTTGAAGGTGACGAGCCGCATCCCGTCACGGCGTCCGCAAGGCCGCCAAAGCGGCGCGCACATGGGAGGCGAGGGCGTCGGCCATCCTCCCCACGCCGGCGGCGTTGGGATGGATCCGGTCCGGTAAGACATAGGCTGGGTGCAGCGCGACACCGTCCATCAGGAACGGCATTAGGGGCGCGTTCGCCGTTCGAGCGACCTCGGGGTAGACTGCGTCGAACGCCCAGGCGTAGGCGCCGAACCAGGGCGGCGCCCGCATGCCGCACAGCAGAACGGGGATGTTGCGCTGTTGGAGTTTGTCGATGATCGACAGAAGGTTATCCCTGACGTGATCGGTCGGGACCAGCTGCATCATGTCGTTGGCGCCCAGGGCGACGACGCAAAGATCCGTCTGGGCCGGCACGTCCCGATCGATCCGTCTCAGACCGTCCGTTGTCGTGTCGCCGGACACGCCTGCGCCGATGATGCGAACCGGGGGCGTGTGGGTCGCCAGTCGCGCCGCCAGTTGTCGCGGCAAGCTCTCAACCGGCTTGAGGCCGTAGCCGGCGGTCAGGGAATCGCCAAGAACCGTTACGACCTGCTCAGTATTGCCCACAGGCGGCGCTCCCGTCAGCGTCTGATGTAGCGAGTGGGCCGAAACCGGATCTGGAGCGGTCGGCGAGCAGCGGGTTCAGCGTCATGGCCTACCCAAAAGCTCGCCGAACCTGTCGTGTTCCTGCCAGATCGCCTGAAAAACGATCCCGAGCTCCGGCCGTGATGCGCTGAGACGTCTGGCGGTCCATCGTCGTCACGGCAGTGAGATTCGAACGAAGGCCGTTGATCAGCCGTGCGGCTTCAGCACGACCTTCGTCCATTCGTTCGGATTGTCGTGGAAGTTCTTGTAAGCCTCTGGCGCCTGCTCAAGCGGCAGGCGATGGCTGATCAGATCCGTCGTGTCGATGTTGCCGTCCATGACGAGCTCAAGGAGCTGGGGCAGGTATTTCTGCACATGGGTCTGGCCGGTCTTGATCGTCAGACCCTTCTGCATGAGGGCGCCGATCGGCAGCTTGTCGCCGATTCCGCCATACACGCCGGGGATCGATACCCGGCCGCCCTTGCGACACGCCATGATCGTCTCGCGGAGGACATGTTGGCGATCCGTGCCCAGCTTCGTTTCCTGCTTCACCGCATCGATGATGTTGTCGGGCGAAAAGCCATGCGCCTCCATACCGACCGCGTCGATGCAGGCGTCCGGCCCGATGCCGGCGGTCATCTCCATCAGGGCTTCGCGAACCTTGACCTCATGATAGTTGAGGACTTCCGCGCCGTTCGCCTTGGCGAGCTCCAGTCGGCGTGGATGATGGTCGATGGCGATGATGCGACCGGCGCCCATCAATCTGGCGCTCTTGATGGCGAACAGACCGACGGGGCCGCAGCCCCAGATCGCCACCGTGTCGCCGGGCTCGATCTCCGCGTTCTCGGCCGCCATCCAACCCGTGGGAAAGATGTCGGACAGGAACAGGACCCGCTCATCCTCGATCCCGTCCGGCACCACGATCGGGCCGACGTCGGAATAGGGGACGCGGACATATTCCGCCTGGCCGCCCGCATAGCCGCCGGTCAGATGCGAATAGCCGAACAGCCCGGCAGCCGGGTAACCGTAGGCGATCTCGGATGCGTCGGACTTGTCGGCGGGATTGGAGTTGTCGCAGGCCGAGAACTGCTGCTTGCCGCAATGGAAGCAGGAGCCGCAGGCGATCACGAAGGGGACGACGACCTTTTGGCCGACCTGAAGGCTCGTGTTGCCACGGCCGATCTCGACGACCTCGCCCATGAACTCGTGGCCGAGGATGTCGCCATTGGACATGCCGGGGATCACGCTATCGTAGAGGTGCAGGTCTGATCCGCAGATGGCGGTCGCCGTAATCTTGATGATCGCATCGCGGGGATTGACGATCTGGGGATCGGGGACCGTGTCCACCTGCACGTTGTGTTTGCCGTGCCAAGTCAGGGCGCGCATGGGAATTCCTTCCTGAATCAGAAATGACGGTCGGCGCGCGGCGCCGCGTCGGGAGCCTTGGACGTCGAGATTTCGCCCGTCTCCATCAGCTGTTTGAAACGTCGCAGCTCGCGCCGGGCCTGGACCCGGGGCTCGCGCTGCATCACCTTGGCGACCAGTTTGCCGACGGCGCCCGCCGGCGGATCGTAGCTGATCAGAACACGGACCTCGGTGCCTCGGCCGAAGGCGTTGTCGCGAAACGCGATCCAGCCCTCGTGATCGACATCGCTGTCCTCGGTCGACCGCCAGGCGATGTATTCGCCGGGACGATCTTCAATGATCTCGCTGACAAGTTCGATCTCCGCACCGGCGGGGCCCGCGACGGTCCAGCTGGATCGGACATCGTCCAGAACATCGACGGACTTCACGTTCTCCATGAAGCGGGGCAGGTTTCGAAAGTCGCGCCAATACTCATACAGCCCCTGACGCGGCCGATTGATCATGACGGCGCGGACGCTGGTGGCGTCATAGGCGCCCTCCACATAATCGTCGTCATGGAAGGCTGGGGATTGGACGTCGGCGTCGGTTGAGAGGGGGGCGGACATCGTCGATGCCTCCTTGATGTTAAACAGTCGGGATCAGGCGGCTCGAGACTGGGGCGCGCCAGCGTAGCGTTCGAACTCTTCGGCGTAACGCGAGGCCAGACGGATCTGGTGGTGACCCTTGGCCTTCAGCGTCAGGAACCAATCGCTCTCTTCCTCGAACATATGGGTGAGAACGGCGCCTTCGATGTGCGCCCACTTGTCCAGCCAGGCGGGCTTCGAGGGCGCGATGTTTTCAAGCTCCGCCATCTGAGCCTTCGTGGTCGTCTGCTCGAGATAGGCGTGGGCCGCGTGCATCTTTTCGCCGGCCTGACCGAGGGCGGGATAGAGGACCAGCTCCTCGGCCAGCGCATGGCCGTTCAGCACGACGGCGAGCGCATCGCGCGCGGCGTTTCTTTCGACAGCGGTCTTGGCCGTTCGGCCGGAGGCGAAGGCGGCGCGGATGGCGTCGTGATGGTCGAGCACCAGCGAAAGCCAGTCTCCAGCCTGGGAGGCGGCGCGGGCCTTTTCCGTCGCCGCCTTGCGCGTCTGGTCGTCAGGCTGCGAGGTGACGGCGGCGAGCGCCTCGTCGATGAGGGACATCAAACCTCCCGTGAAAGAAGGTTCAAGAGCCGCGCGGAGTTGTCCGTTCCGACTGTCCAATAACGGGCACAACCGATGTCCGCGCTCGACAGTACCACGATTCAAGGTCCGAAAACGACCTTCGGAACAGCACTCGGAATGGCCCGGTTAGCTCGGCTTCAATCCCATGGAGCCAGCCATGTTCATGCACAACAAGGGCCTGATGTATACGGTCAGGGTATTCGAACCGAACCCGGGTCTCGCCACCCTGATGCTTGAGCAATTTGAAGGGCCGCAGGGCGAGCTCGCCGCCGCCATGTGCTACTTCACCCAGGCTTTGGCGGATAAAGATCCGGGCCGCAAAGACATGCTGCTCGACATCGCCACGGAAGAGTTGAGCCACCTCGAGGTCATCGGCTCGATTGTGTCCATGCTGAACCGGGGCGTGAAAGGCCAGATGGCTGAAGCCGTGATGGAAGAGGCGGATCTGTACGTTTCGCTGAACAGCGGCGGTGAAAGCCATACGACGTCCATTCTTTGTGGCGGCGCGCCTGCCCTCATCAACTTCGCCGGTGTCCCGTGGACCGCCGCCTACATCGACGCGATCGGCGATCCCGCCTGCGGACTCCAACATCGCCGCCGAGTCGCGGGCCAAGATCGTCTATGAACGCCTGATCAACTGTACCGACGACCCCTGCGTGAAGGACGCCTTGAATTTCCTAATGACGCGCGAAGTGGCGCATCAGAAGTCCTTCGAAAAGGCCCTCTACGCCATCGAGCCGAACTTCCCGGCGGGCAAATTGGTCGGCCTGCCCGCCTTCGCTGACAAATACTACGACATGTCCCAAGGGGAGGGCGATGTCCGCGGACCTTGGAATGAGGGGGAGCAATGGGAATTCATCGACGACCGTGAACAGCAGGGCGCCGTGGACGGCGGCGACGGCTCCGCCAGCGTATCACTGGGCGAACTGGACACCGCCGCTGTCCAGGCCTTTGCGGCCCGAACACTTTCTGACCCCAACACCAATCCGGTGACCGGCGCTGATCTTGGCGCAGGACCTGGCGCGGGTACGACAACAGCGTTGGTCGAGGACGAGACCACAGGTTAACCCATGTAAGTGCGAGCTCGACGGAAAGTCGCAGGATGCAGCCATGCTCGATCCTGCGACATCCGCCGACGGGGCGCCAGACGCCGAGCCGCGCGAGGAGATTCTCTCCCTCTGGCGGGCGTTCGACGATCTGTCCTTCGACAGTCGCAGCCGGGCCCTCCGGCTTGGCCAGATCACCTCGGTAAAATCTGGCGAGCCTTATCGTCCCGAAGGTGAGATCGCGGTGGTCTTGGAGGGGTGCCTTCTCCTGGATGACGGCGATCGTGGAACCCATTCGGGGGTGGCGGCGGCGGGGGATTTGATTGACATCGCAGGCGGAAGCCAGGGGCTGTGGCTGACGAACGGCTCTTTATACCGGGCGCCCGTGACGGCCTTCTGTCGTGAAGCGGGCGAGGAAGGCGTTCGATTTCTTCTTGCTGGCGGCGTCAAACGGCTGAAGGCGATGGAGGAGCGTCTTAGGTGCGCCATGTCGCATGGGTCGGTTTCTCGCGTCGCGAGCTTTCTTCTGGATATCCACCGCGCCAGCGGTCGTTCCGAAATCGCTCTGTCTCAGTCCAATATCGGCGAATTGCTGAGCCTGCGCCGTTCCAGCGTTAATCAGGCCTGTCAAAGCCTGAGAGCGGACGGCGCCCTCCGGACCGTGCGAGGGCGGATTCTATTGAAAGACGAGGACGTGCTGGCGAGTGCGGCCTGTTGCCGCTATCGGCCGAGGTATCCGGCGTCACCCGAAGCGATGGCCGCTGAGGCGGCCTGACATCGGAGGTGTCCAACTCCGGAAGGGACCGTGCGTGCGTCCGCCTGCACGACGCTTTCTAACGTGGACCGATCATTGGTCTGCGAACGGCGCGCCAAACACATAGATGCCGGCGTGAACAAGCTTCTGGAACAAGTCCGACGAGAGATTTGGCTGGGCTGGGCCGACGTCTGCGACCCATCGACCATCACGCCACAGGGCGACGCTCACGCCCAGGGCTTTCGCACGTTGGGAAGCCTGTGTCATGGCGTCGGCGATGTCGTTCGCGATCAAGGTTTCTGGTTCTCCCCCGTCGCGATAGCGAATCTGATAGCGGAGAACGGGAGAATGGAAGGTCATTCGGTCCAGTCCTCTAGAACCTCGCGACTGTCTGCGGTTTCGACCTGAAGACTGAACCGATCGCTATAGAGCGCCAGAAGGTGATCGTGGGGCTGATCAGCCGAGCTGCATACCCCGTCGCTGACAACCACGATGCGATAGCCGAGGTCGATGGCGCCAAGCACGGTCGAGAGAACGCAGACGTCAGTCTCCGTACCCGTCACAATGATCGTATCGACGCCTTGGTGGGTGAACGCCTCATGAAGCCCTGTATCCGACCAGGCGGAATACACCCGTTTGTCGACGATCCGCGCCGGCGGGACGAACCGCTGGAGCGGTTTCGCCAGATCCAGAAGCTCCGGGTCGAGGATCTCCGTGGTCATCGAAGACCAACGCCGCCAGTAATCACGCCAGGCCCCGGAGGCCTCGTTGGGAGTCTCGGCTGGGATGAAGCGGGTGAACCACAGCTGGTCCGGTCTTGCCGAGCATAGCGTTTCGATGACCGGAAGCGTCTCTGCGGCCCAAGGCGTATGCCATTCGGTCCCTTCGACAAACATACGCTGCATATCGATGCAAAGGTGCGCTGTGGTTTTCGGAATGCGCGTTTTGAGGCCGCGTGTCACGGCCTGAGACCTGAAATCGGCGTCTCCTCGCCTTCGTGATGTTCGCTGACGCCCTGCTCGACCTCAGTGCGGGAAAAGACCTCTTCCTGTCCCGCCTCGAGCATTTCGTCCTCTGGTCCGCCCAAGCCACCCTGCGCCGGACCGCGCGAGGCGTCGGCGGGTTCCCTGTGTGGGGCGTATCGAGTCATATCGCCTTCTCACCGGATCAAAAGAAAACCAACCGTGTCTCAGTGAATGAGTTTCAAAGGTGCGGTTCTGGACAGGTTAGGATCGTCAGCCGCCTATGCCGAGACGACAGGCGAGAGCTCTTTACATGGGTTAGTGCGGGGCTCCTTGGTTTGAGGGAACGCGAGGCATGGACGAGGATCTGCCGCCCCCACCTGATTCGCCAACGGATGCGCTGGGCCGCCTGGGCGAGTTCCTGTCGTTGCCTCCTGTTGAACGCACAGCGCTGGAGGGGCTTCTCGAACCCGTGCAGCATTGGCCTCGGCACCATGTCTTGCGTCACGAGGCGGCCCAGCCTTCCCACGTCTATTTGCTGACAAAGGGATGGGTCGCCTCGTCGATCGCCCTGGCGTCGGGCAAGCAGCAGATCGTCAAGGTCCATCTCCCAGGTGACCTTATGGGGGCGCCCAGTCTGTGCCTGACGACAACAATCGACTGCCTGACCGCCATGACGCCCATCGCCGTGCGCGCAATCTCCAAGTCCAGGCTTCTGGCGACCTTCCAAGCCTATCCGCGGATCGCCCTTTCGCTTTTCCTAAGCGCCCAGAAAGAGCGCGTGGCCTTGATGGAAAGTCTGGCTGTGATCGGCCAGGCGACAGCTCATGTCCGCATCGCGGCTACGCTGACTAATCTGTTCGACCGCCTGTCAGAACGCGGGGATGCGCCTGGCGGCATATTTCAGATGCCCTTGACCCAGCGCGATCTCGGCGACCTAATCGGCATCACGCCTGTGCACGTGAACAGAACGCTGCGCGAGATGGATCGCCAGAATCTGATTAAGCGATCCGACCAGACCATTTCTCTTCTTGATATCGATCGGCTTCGCCGCGTCGCAGGCCTGCCGGCGAGAGACTTCGTCTATAATCCTGACTGGATTGCGAGCCTCTAACGGCGACGAAGCCGGCGTGACCATGAGGCAAATGGCTATCGGCGACGGCGCCAAGAGCCCTCACGTCGTTCGGAGCATCGCAACGGAAGCGCGACTTGAGGATCGCGATAGTTTCATATCGAGGTAGGCCGCATCGAACGCGATCCGGTCGGTCAGCGCGTCCCAGTCTTCAATCGATACCCGACCATTCCGCCATTGGACCAATCCTGCTTCTCGAAGCGCTTTGAGCGAGCGGTTCACATGGACATTTGACATACCCAGCAGGTCCGCGAGGTCCGATTGGGTCAGAGGGCAATCGAAAGTATAGTCGCGGGCCAGGTCTACGGCTTCCAGTCGCAAATAAAGTTCGCAGACAAGTTGTCCGAGCCGCGTCGCTGCATCCTTCAGCCCCAAGGCCACTAACCATTGTCGATGTATCGCCGCATCTATGAGGGTCTCGAGCCAAAGTGCGCGCGCTAAACGGGGAGCGTCTTCGGTCACGCGCTTCAACGCGGCGTGTTGAACGGTCGCTACTATGACGTCCGACAAGGCCACAAGGCTGTGGTCCATCGTCTTGAGGAGAAACCCGTGAAGATCGATGAAGTCGCCTGGGACGTTGATGCCCGTGATTTGACGGGCGCCGTCAGCCAGGATCGAAACCCTGCCGACGAATCCTGACAGCAGGAGCGTGCTGAATGTCGGCCGACTGCCCTCTTTTATCAGAGCCTCACCCGCCTTGGCTCGGCGGCGTCCACCCAAAAGCGCTGCAAGCCTTTCGCGATCATAACGCGATAGATCGCCGAGACGGTGAAGCTTGGCGTCAATGAGGTCTTGCACGGGTCACATCCTCAAGTGAGAGAGGGGCAACGCGGCACCCGCCGCAGGGTCAACGTGAAGCGATCGATCCGTAGCGGGCATCGGTTGTCATCACTGCTCCCCGCCGAACTCGACGAATGCGTCACGGATCGCTTCGCCCTCTTCCTCGGTTCTCGCAGACACCGACACTCTTATACGCCCGGCGATTGGAGCATCAGACCGAGTTTCAACGCTTGGATCCTCGCCGGCGACGTCTCCCCCCGAAGGCTTGTCTCCCACCGTATTCGCCACCCCCTCAGGTGCAACCTGGATGATCTTTCGTTCAAGGCCATGGGTTTGAACAAGGCGTTCGACCACAAGCTCGGCGTCTCTACGCGTCGCAAAGGTGGAGGTGACGAGGTTGGTCATCATCTAAGTCCCTTTCGATTGGCTCAAAAAACGCGCTTCTGAGTATATCGCTCCGAAGCGGTTCGTTTGATCCCGACTTTCCGAGCGCGCCTTGCGTATTCACCGTCGGGATGGGGTTTTGGTGTACGATTCCGGACGGTGCTCGGGCGCCTTCTATCGAGCGTTTCGAGATTGTTGGGTCCATCGCCGCTCGATCCAGCGCTCTTAAAACATGGCAGATGGTCATCTGATACGTATGAACGACTTCAAGCGCATCACGACGTTGCAGACATTCCAACCCTTAAAAGATCCGCAATAAGCAAAACCGCCGTGGGCGATCTTGTCATGACAACTGACCAAAACTCGTTGGGTTCGTCGAGCCGCGCTGACATGGTGAAGCGAAGGCCCGAACGCCCGCGGGCAAAAATCGAGGGCTGGTAAGGCCGTCTTACTATGATGGCGGACAGCCTAGGCGGGCGGTCACGAGTTTAAGTCAAGCGCCCCTGATGCACGGGTAAGACGGATCGCTGTCGTTGGCGACCTCCAGTCCGAACAGCATTCCTCGAATGATGCCAGTTTGCCGCTTTCCGCCGTTGGGCTCTCCCTTGCTCACGATGTGGAGGAGGAGCGTCTGCCAAGCCGCTAGGGCGGAGCGTTTGGCGCTCATGTATTCGTTGGCGTCGTAGTGAGCGATAGAGACCTGAGCGCCGCCACCGGCGTCGCTGCCATGCCCCAGAACTTTCGAGCGGATGAAGGGTGAGATCCCCAAGCGCTCGCTGGTGAGCGCGGTAGACCCTGTGCGGCGAAGGTCATGGACGGTGCGATCCTCCACGCCGATACTGTCCCGAATGCGGTCCATGGCGCGGGTCAGCGCTTCGCCCTTCATGGGACGGGTGTTGTCCTGGGGCGTTGGGAATACGGGACCGATCTGCCGGTCTGACGGCAACTTCGACAGGCTGATCGCCTCCTTGATGAGTTTGATCGCGAGAGGCGGCAGGGGGACCTGGTGCGGCTTGCTTGTCTTCATTCTCTCTGGGGGAATGATCCAGACCGCCTGCTCGAAATCGAGCTCACCGATGTCCATGCCGACAATTTCGCTGCGTCGTTGGAGGAGAAGAATCGCCAGCTGAAGCGCGATGCGGACCTGCCGGCTGACGTGGATCTCGACGCCAGTTTGTGTGCGCAGGACATGATCACCATCCAGGGCGGCCCAGAGCGATCGGAGTTCGTGATCCCTCCATACCTTGAGCCGCGGTTTCGGCGCATGGAGTGAGGGAAAGCCCATGGCCGGGTTAACCTCCACAATCTCCTCGTTGATGGCGAAGTTGAAAACTTGGCGAATGATCGCCTGCACGCGATTGGTTTGAGCCCTAATCCCTTTGGCTACCATGTCGCGAAGGAGCGCCTTCACCGTGGAGCGTTTGATGGTTGAAATGGGAGTTGCGCCCAGAACCGGTTCGATGTGCCGTGCAGCAAGACGCTTCTCATAAAGGAGCGTACTGACGCGTTTGATCTTTCTTTTAGGCTGCCACTCGCCGGTCTCACAGGCCAGCCAGTAGGCTTCCAGAAGATTGCCGAACGTAGCCACTGCATCTTTGCGGGCGGCCTCTCTCGCGTCCTGCTGTTCGCGCAGTGGGTCACCGCCGCTATGAATCAGGTTCCGCAATCGTCCCGCTTCCAACCGGGCGCTTCGCAAGCTCATCTGCGGATATTCACCGAGCCGATATCGCGCGCAGCGTCCATCATGACGGCGATACCGAAGAACCCAGACCTTGATGCCGCGGCGTGTCGCGCGCAGCACCAGGCCCGAACATCCGGCGTCAGACAGTTCGAGCCTTTGGCCCGGTGTGGGTTTCAAACTATGAATTAACCGATCTGTCAAAATCTCCGAGGACATTTTGAATATCTCCAGACATGGGACGCCTGTGGGACGCAAATGAATGCATCTCAATGGTACGGTCTGAAACAGCGTGGTCAATCAAGACGAGGAAAATATTCTGAAAAGTAACCGATAGAAACCATCTGGAACCTAACGAATACTGCTATTGACTAATTCCTAAAGCCGAGGTCGCAGGTTGGAGTCCTGCCGGGGTCGCCATCGTCGCCTTGCGATGTCGTCGGTCTGAGGATCGATAACTGAGGCTGGAACAGAAGAAAGGCGCGGCCTTTCGACCGCGCCTCTCATTTTTTACTTAAGGCTCAGCCCCGACGGTTGTCGTGATCGCGGCGTTCGTAGCGGATCTGGGCTGAGAGGCGGTCAAAGCGACGGTCCAGGTCCTGGCGTTCCCAGGCGGTCAGGCCGCCGCGGCGGTAATTGGCTTCCAGGCGCAGCAGACTGTTGAACTCGCCGCGCAGACGAGTGGCTTCGCGGCGGCTCAGTTGGCCGTTGCGGACGCCCTGATCGATGCGGCGATCCAGGTTGGCCTGGCGGGCGTTGATCGACTGCCACGAGCCATAGCTGGCGTGATGGGGCGGGGCCGGGCGGTGGTGATAGGATTGGGCGAAGGACGGCGCGGCGACCGAGGCGGCGGCCAGGGCGATGGCGGGGACGATGAGCTTGCGCATGGCGATCTCCTCAAATGTTCTTCCGGTCGGGGTGACCAGCGATGAGGCGATTTGAGCACCCGGCGACTGAGCCGGTTCTGAACAGGATCGATCAGGTTCGGTTCATCTGGATGAAAAATACGTCAGGACCCCGTCTTCTGATTTGGTCGCCGGTTTGGAGCAGCGTTCGCTTTAAACTATACGACGTATTCAGCGCCCGTTCAGATGATCGGGACTAGATCGGTCGCCATGTTTCGTAAACCCGCCCCTCTCCTGATCGCACCTCCGGCCCTGGCCCTGGCTCTCGGTCTGGCCTTCGCGCCCGTCATGACGACGTCGGCGCAGGCCCAGTCGCGCGATCAGGACCAGCGCTCGCAGGACCGTGGTCCGCGCGTCAGTCCCGACGAGGCCCGTCGTCGTGGCGGCGAGGCCGGCGGCGGTCGCCCCATCGACACCCAACCTCGCCGCGACGGTAACTATTCCGTCTTGGTCGAACGCGACGGACGCGTGCGGGAGGTCGTGGTCGATGGCCAGACCGGACAGGCGCGTCCCGACAACAACAATCAACGTCGCAGGCCGAACTGATGCGCGTGCTTCTGGTCGAGGACGACGCGGATCTGTCGCGTCAGCTTAAGGCGGCGCTGGGCGACGCAGGCTATGCCGTGGACCATGCGCCGGACGGCGAAGAAGCCCATTATCTGGGCGAGAACGAACCCTACGACGTCATTGTCCTGGATCTGGGGCTGCCCAAGATCGACGGCGTGTCGGTGCTGGAGCGCTGGCGGCGCGAGGGCAAGACGACGCCGGTTCTGATCCTGACAGCGCGCGGCGCCTGGTCGGACAAGGTGGCGGGCTTCGACGCCGGCGCCGACGACTATCTGACCAAACCCTTCCATACCGAAGAACTGCTGGCGCGTCTGCGGGCGCTGCTGCGCCGCTCGGCGGGCATCGCCTCGGCGACCCTGTCTTGTGGAGGCTTGCGGCTGGATCCCCGCGCGGCGCGGGCCAGCGTCAATGGCGAGCCCCTGCGCCTGACCTCGCTGGAATACCGGCTGCTGCACTACATGATGATGCATCAGGGCCGGGTCATCAGCCGCACCGAACTGGTCGAACACCTTTACGATCAGGACTTCGACCGCGATTCCAACACCATCGAGGTCTTCATCGGCCGGGTGCGCAAGAAGGTCGGATCGGACCGGATCGAGACTGTGCGGGGCCTCGGCTATCGGCTGACGCCGCTGGCGGGCGAATCCGATCCGGCGTGACCGAGGCGACGGCTTCGAAACCCAACGCCGGTGGGCTCCACGATTGGGGCCGCTGGTTCGGTCGCCCCGGTCGCTCCCTGACGCGCCGGCTGATCTGGCTGGCCTCGGCCTGGATCGTGGTCGCTCTGGTCATTTCAGCGCTGGTGCTGACCCAGGCCTTTCAGGAATCCGCGCTGCGGCGTCTGGGCGCCATGCTCAACGAGACGATCGACGAGATCGTGGTCGGCGCCAGCCGCACGCCGCAAGGCGAGGCCATTCCGCAGATCCAGGACGCCAGAACTCTGCGGCTGCTGTCGGGCAAATACTGGCAGATCATGGAGGTTCGCCCCGACGGGCGGCTGGTCAGCCTGGCGCGATCGACCTCGCTGTGGCGCTATGACCTGGCCCTTCCCGCCGACCTGCCCGCGCGGCTGGATGCGGCCTTCGGCGACGTCATCACCTTCAACACCACCGGCCCCAAGGACGACGCTGAGACGCGCGAGCCTTTGCGCGTCGCCGCCAGCATGAAGTCCATCCCCCGGCACGAACATCCGGTCATCTTCATCGCCGCGCTGGATCGCTCCGACGTCGACGCGGACACGCGCCAGTTCGCGCGCGTGACCTGGATCGCCTTCCTGATCCTGGGGCTCGGACTCGTATCGGCGGTCTTCATCCAGGTTCGTATCGGCCTGCGCCCCCTGTTCGACCTGCGCGATGAGATCGCGGATGTACGCAAGGGCAGGTCGGCGCGGATCGGCCGCTCGTACCCTCAGGAAATCCAGCCTTTGGCCGAGCAGGTGAACCGCCTGCTGGATCACAATCAGGAGGTCGTGGATCGCCAGCGCACCCACGTCGGCAACCTGGCCCATGCGCTGAAGACGCCGATCTCCGTCATGCTGGCCGAGGCGGGGACGAGCGAGGGCGATCTGCCCGAGTTGGTGCGGCGCCAGACCAAGATCATGCAGGGCCAGGTCGATCACCACCTGCGCCGCGCCCGCGCCGCCGCCCGCGCCGCCCACGGTCTGGGCGAGACGACGCCCGTCGCCGAAGTGCTGGACGAGCTGGCGGTGATGATCGAACAGGTGTTCCGCGACAAGAACGTCGAGATCGACTGGCGCGCGCCCGACAGCTTGTCCTTCCTGGGCGAGCGTCAGGATTTGCAGGAAATCCTGGGCAATCTGATCGAAAACGCCGCCAAGTTCTCCAGGCGCCGGGTGCGCGTCTCGGCGGGCGGCAGTGGCCTGGGTCAGATGATCCTGGTGGTGGAGGACGACGGTGCGGGGCTGCCGGCAGATCAGCGAGACACGGTCATGCAGCGTGGCGCGCGGCTGGACGAGAGCGCGCCGGGTTCGGGCCTGGGTCTGTCGATCGTGGACGACCTGACGCGCGCCTACGGCGGGCGGCTGATGCTGTCGGACAGCGACATGGGCGGGCTGAAGGCGGTCCTCGAACTGCCGGCCGCCCAGGTCGACTAGGGCTGCCGGTCTCCGCCCCGGCGGTAGCATTCGCAGGCCGCCCGCTCCAAGGCGGCGCGATCCAGCACCGTGATCCGGCCGCGCGAATAGGCGATGGCCCCTGCCTTCTGAAGCCCCTGCGCCGCCTCGTTCACCGTGGTCCGCTGCGAGCCCAGCATGGAGGCCAGATACTCCTGCGTCAGGTTCAGGGTGTCGCCCTCGACCCGGTCGTGGCAGCGCAGCAGCCATTTGGCGAACCGCTGGCCGGCGTGGTGCAGGGCGTTGCAGGCGGCCGACTGCTCCAACTCGCCCTGAAGCCGCGCCATGTATTCGGCGACGGCGTCGCGAACGCCCGGCCGTTGAGCCGACAGGGCGCGGAACTTGGCGGCGTCCACCCGGCGCGCCGTTCCGGCGACCTGAGCCACGCTGCGGGTGTGGGCATGGTGCGGCACGACCGAGGCGACGACGCCCAGCACGCCTTCGCGCCCGATCATCACGGTCTCCACGGTGCGGCCGTCCTCCAGCACTGCGACCGAGGAGCAGAAGCCGCTGTCGATGAAATGCAGGTGTTCGATGGCGTCGTCAGGCTCACTGAACACATGGCCGGGCGCGAATTCCACCGGAGTGGCGATGGCGAGGAGAGCGTCGCGATCGTCGGGGTTCAGCCCTTGGATCAATCGGTTGCCAGGCGAGAGGCGGTTCATAAGTTCGCGCATAAGGCGATCTGAGCGCGGCGTCTGTCGAAACTCGACACAGCGTTGCTATATGTCACGCGGCTTTCTGGGGAAAAGTCGTGTCTTTACCGCGTTGTGTACGCGATCGGGCAGAGCGCAGCCGAGGCTCAGCGGGTGACGCGGCCGACCAGGCGCCCGGCTTCCAGCACCTCGACGCCCGAGCAGGAGGCGTGGCGGGCCAGCTGCGATCGCGCGGCTTCCAGCGCCGTGGCGTCATCGGCGCCGTCGAAGAAGTCGAGCAGCGGACGGCGATCCGCCTCGTCGAAGAAGTGAAACTCGTAGATGTTCAAGCGAACGGCTCCCAACGATGCGAACCGTAGCGGCATACGCCAGCCGGTGTCTGTCGGATGTCGACACAGTGACAAGCGGAGCCTTTGCCTCGGCCGAGGCGTTAGGGCGGCCTGACGTGGGAGACATCATGAACGCCGCCAAGACCCTTCGCCTGCCGCCGCTGGCGACCCTGATCGAATGGGCGGCGCGGGTCGGCTATGGGGCGCGAGGCTTCGTTTACCTGTCGGCTGGAGCGCTGACCCTGCTGGCGGCGACCGACCGGATCGGCGACGCGGTGGGGACCAGCGGGGCGGCGGGCTGGCTGGCCGAGCAGCCGTTCGGCAAGGTCTGGCTGGTGCTGCTGGGCTTGGGCCTGTGGGCCTTTGTCGGCTGGCGGGTGTTGCAGGCGGTGTTCGACGCGGACCATGAGGGAACGGACCTGAAGGGGTGGACGACCCGGGCGGGCCAGGCGGTGAGCGGCCTGTTCTACGGCGTGCTGGCGTCGGGGGTGTTCGAATATCTGGACGAGTTCGGCGAGGCGACGAACGCTTCGGCGGCCCAGGCCGAGAGCGTGGCCGAGAACCAGGAGAAGGCGGCCATGCTGCTGGGGATGCCGTTCGGCGAGGTGCTGCTGATCGGAGCGGGGCTGGTGGTGCTGGGCGTCGGCGTGGGCAATATCGTCAGGGCCGTCCGCGACGACTTCGACGACGCCCTGGCCTGTCCCAAGGCCTTCTGCGGCACGGCGACGGCGCTGGCGCGGGCGGGTTATGCGGCGCGAGGGTTCGCCTATCTGCCGCTGGGGGTGTTCGTGGTTCTGGCGGGGCTGCATGCGCGCTCGGGCGAGGTGACGACAACGGCGGCGGCCCTGGATGCGCTGGAGGCCCAGCCGGGCGGATCGTGGATCCTGGGGCTGACGGCGGCCGGTCTGATGGCCTTCGGCGCCTTCGCCTTCGTGGAGGCGCGCTGGCGCCGGATCCGGCCGCCCAGGGATTTGAGCCTGGGCTGAGACTTGTCGCGCGGTGCGGCGTCGCCATATCCTTATGCAACACACGCTGTTCCAGAAGGCCGCGCCATGAACGCTCCGCTCAAGATCCTGAAGATCGACTTCGTCTCCGACGTCGTCTGCCCCTGGTGCGTGGTGGGGCTGGGCGGGCTGGACACGGCCCTGGATGCCCTGAAGGACGAGGGGATCGCCGCCGACATCGCCTTTCAGCCGTTCGAGCTGAACCCCCAGATCGCCCCCGAGGGCGAGAACATCGTCGAACACATCGGCCACAAATACGGCGCGTCGCCTGAGCAGTCCGCCGCCAACCGCGCCATGATCCGCGAGCGGGCGGGCGAGGTGGGCTTCGACATGCGCATGACCGACGACAGCCGCATCTGGAACACCTTCGACGCCCACCGGCTGCTGCACTGGGCGCATGAGACGGCGCCGGACAAGCAGAAGGCCCTGAAACAGGCGCTGTTCACCGCCCACTTCACCGAGAACTGCAACCTGACCGACGCCGGGGTCCTGACCACCGCCGCCGAAAAGGCCGGGCTGGACCGGGCCGAGGCGGGCGAGGTCCTGGCCTCGGGCCGCTACGCCCAGGCCGTGCGCCAGGCCGAGGACCTCTGGCGGGCGCGCGGCATCACCTCGGTCCCGGCCGTTGTGGTCGAGGGCAAATATCTGATCTCGGGCGGCCAGCCGGCCTCGGTGTTCGAAGAGGCCCTGCGCAAGATCGCATCGGAGGTCTAGGCCGTCTCCTCCCTGCGCAGCGGGGAGGTGGCGCGGCGCCGCCTGGCGCCGTGACGGAGGGGTTCCTTCTGTAAAATCGACGTCTGTGAGGCCTCAAGAGCCCCTCCACCCCGCCCGAAGGGCGCGGTCCCCCTCCCCATCGCAGGCGATGGGGAGGAGACGGTCAGTCCGGCGGTCGGGCGACAAAAACACCGTCTATTTCGTCTAATTCGTCTGATGTCGAGGCCGGTTTCAGGTCGTCGAGCGCCTCGAGGCGGGCCATCAGGGCGTCGCGGCCGGCGTAATCGCCGCGCTTGAGGGCGCAGGCTTCGCGGGCGATCTGGCCGACCTGTTCGGCGACGGCTGCGGCGCGTTCGCCCAGGTCGGGTTCCTTCGGTCGGGCCGGGGGCTTTGCAGGTGGCGGCGCGGGCGGGGAAGGGGGCGGGGAGGCCGCCATGCGGGTCAGGTCGGCGTGCAGCCGCACCCAGCGCGCGGCCTCCAGCGCGCGCCCGGCCTGAAGCGCCCGGTTCAGCCGAACCAGGGCGTGGGCCGCCATGGCGCCATAGTCAGGCAGACCGTCGGCCGTCTCGGCCTTGAGGTCGATCGGCTCGCGCAGCGGATCGGGCTGATCCTCGCGCCGCCAGCCCTCATCCTTGGCGCGGGCGCGAAAGGTGCTGACCGCCATGCCATAGACGGCGCTGACCTCCTCGGCCGTGGAGCCGGCCAGGTAGGCCGTGCCCGCCGCCTCCCACGCCTCTTTGGACAGGCGGCGATAGCCCCGGTTCTGCACCCGGTCGGCTGCGCGCGCGGCGGGGTCCGAGGTGACCAGATCCGGCAGCCGCAACAGATGCATCGGCAGGCCGTGCGCGCGCCAGAAGGCCGCCTCGGCCTCGGGCGAGGAATCGTGATGCAGGGCGTCGCGATACGTCTGCTCCAGACCCGCCTCGCGCAGGATGCGGATCTGATCCAGCGCCTGCTGAGTCATCGCATCGTAAAACGGATCGCGCGGCCCCTCGAACCCGCCGTCGTCATAGCTGTGGTCGTCGTCCATCCCATCCCTGGCCTGTCGCCCGCGCCCGACACAGGACGCGCCGCCAGTCTAAGGCCGCCCCGAAGCGTGATAGGGTAGAGGGCGTCGATTTCGGGAAAGGCGAGGGATTTCAACGGCCGGGGCAGCGACGTCGTGCATAGGTAGACGGGCTAGCTGTGCCCGTCTTCCCTCTCCCGTTGGGAGAGGGCTTGAAGCCCGCAGAGCGCCAGCGATGCGCCTTGGCTGACCCGCAGGGCGGCGCGAAGCCGCCAAAGGGTGAGCGTCGTGCGTCTGCGGCGAGGGCCGACCCTCACCCTGTCGCGTTTCCAATCGCTTCGCTCTCGGACGCTCAAGCCCTCTCCCAATGGGAGAGGGGAGCCTAGGCCCGCTTCTTCGGCGCAGGCGCGGCGTCGGCGGCGGTGACAAGATGCCCCTTCCAACCGGGCGGCGGCAGGAACTTGCCGGACTTCTCCTCGCGCGTGCCTTCGCGCGCGATCCGGGCGGCGTCGCGTCCGGCTTTCAGAACGGTTTCTCGGTCGAAGAGCATCTTCATTTCGGCCCCCAATCTAACAGTTCGAGGCCGTCGTCGCTACTCGCATAGACCTCCCACGCGTCCACCAGCGGTTTGTAGGTCGTCTCCAGATAGTCGAGGCTGAGCGCGAAACGGCGGCGCAGCGTCTCCTCGGGAATGCCGTGACCGCCCTGGGCCACGCGGCGCGCCACGCGGGCGACGGAGAAGTCCGCCGAGGGCGAGCGCAGATAGATAAGTTCGACCCGGTATCCGGCGGCCTTGAACCGGCGAATGCGCGGGGCGTGGGAGCGGGTGGCGAGGGTCGTCTCCAGCACCACGTCGGCCCGCTCGACGAACAGGGCGTCCAGCCGCTCCAGCACCAGCCGCCCCGCCGCCAGATCGCGCGCCGCGCCTTCGCCCGTCAGACCCCGCGCGACCTCGTCCGGGTTCACGAACCGAAACACTTCCGCCCGCTGACGCAGGAAGCGGTTGATGAAGGTGGTCTTCCCGGAGCCGTTCGGCCCGGCGAGGAGGACGACGGTGGGCATGCCGGCTCTATCGGTTCAGGTACTCATTCGCGTCGGTAAAGAGCTCTATTGACGCGTCTTTGTGCTCGGCCCTTACATGCCTATTTTCGTCATCGAGTAGCCCATCCTTTTTCTCCCTCGCCTGCGCCGCCTTTTTCGTCCTGATGTCTGGGGCAGGGATGCAGGCAAAATGATAGTTTTGAAATAAGGCCGCTAGTTCGTCTCGAACAGCTGCCTTATCGCTATCGAGAATGCCGACGACTTTCTCAAATCCTAGTTCCGAAAGCATGCGGGCGACCACGCTCATATTGTCCGCGCCGCCGACCCCCCAACCGAACGGTGCCGCGTCCAGCCGAATTCCAAGATCGTCGAGAACGCGATCTAGGAAAACTATATCCTCCTGCCCCTCAAAAAGGACCACTCTATCGCCTGAAAATAGCGCCTCTCGCGCGTTCAGCCCAACTATATGAGGGTTATTGTCGTTTCTGACAAAACGACCTACGCGTTCAGCTGTGTCGGCGCCTAAGGAATGAATATTTGAGCCCAGGGCTTCAGATACCACTCTGTGTATTCTCATGCCGGAAGATAGAGAAGCTACGTCCACAAAATATGGTGAGTGAGTGGATATGATAATTTGTCGATCGGCAGCGTAGCGCTTCAGAAGTTTTAGTAGCGATTTTTGGTACTGCGGATGCAGAGAAAGCTCAGGTTCATCAATTACAATGGTTTGACCGGGTTGAGAGTCGTATAATGCGTCGACGATATACATCAGACTGACCAGCCCTTCGCCCATTCCCTCACTACTATGGGTTCCTCCGTTCTCCGACGACACCTTTAGAAAATACTGTCCTTGATCGGACTGGTCTATCGACCATTCTAGGGTTGATCCCACTACCTCCTTGAGAAGCTCGTCGAATCCACCGCGATTTCTCTCGATTTGGAACAACCTGTAAGTAAATTGGTCAACTTGGGAAGAACGAGCAGGAGGGAATCCCATCTGCTGCATGTAGTCAGATCTATCGGAGACATGTTTACCAAAATACGGATTGAAAACTCGACGGGATGGGAGAACGAGTATTTGATTACGAAGTCGGATGGCTGTACGATCTACGAATTCGGACTCGCTAGCACCCGCCCTGACCGACCTCAAAGTCGACGAACTGTCATCGTCCATGACGATTTTTAATTCGACTCGGTCGCCGGCGGCAACATTTCGCCTTCCTTGAGAGAAGCTTGGAGGTTGATCTTGCGCGAGCGCACGTATCGCCTCAACAATTGTGGACTTTCCAGAGCTGTTAGCGCCAACGACGATCGTCAAACCGAGTTTGGCTTCGCCCTCAGCAACTGCAAACTCGATCGCTTGCTCGTTGGCGAAGCCGCGCAAGCCGTAAATTTTGAGAGACTTGATCACACCTTCACCTCCACGACACTTCCCCCAGCCCTGAACTTCGCGCTCATCTCCGCCATGCCGGCCTCGGCTTCCGACAGGGAGGCGCCGGCGTCGTTCTGGGCCTTGGCGGCGTCGCGGATGTCCTGGCTGATCTTCATCGAGCAGAACTTGGGGCCGCACATGGAGCAGAAGTGGGCGGTCTTGTGGGCCTCCTTGGGCAGGGTGGCGTCGTGGTATTTGCGGGCGGTTTCGGGGTCCAGACCCAGGTTGAACTGATCCTCCCAACGGAACTCGAACCGGGCGCGTGACAGGGCGTCGTCGTGCAGGCGGGCGGCGGGGTGGCCCTTGGCCAGGTCGGCGGCGTGGGCGGCGATCTTGTAGGTGATGACGCCGTCCTTGACGTCCTGACGATCCGGCAGGCCCAGATGCTCCTTGGGCGTGACGTAGCAGAGCATGGCCGTGCCGAACCAGCCGATCATGGCCGCGCCGATCGCGGATGTGATGTGGTCATAGCCCGGCGCAATGTCGGTGGTCAGCGGGCCAAGCGTATAGAAGGGCGCCTCGTGGCAGTGCTTCAGCTGCTCGTCCATATTCTGTTTGATCTTGTGCATCGGCACATGGCCGGGGCCCTCGATCATGACCTGGCAGCCCTTGGCCCAGGCGATCTTGGTCAGTTGCCCTAGGGTGCGCAGCTCGGCGAACTGGGCCTCGTCATTGGCGTCGGCGATGGAGCCGGGGCGCAGACCGTCGCCGAGGCTGAACGAGACGTCATAGGCGCGCATGATGTCGCAGATGTCCTCGAAATGCTCGTAGAGGAAGCTCTCTTTGTGGTGGGCCAGGCACCACTTGGCCATGATGGAGCCGCCTCTGCTGACGATGCCCGTCACCCGCTTGGCCGTCATCGGCACGAAGGGCAGGCGCACGCCCGCGTGGATGGTGAAATAGTCCACGCCCTGTTCGGCCTGTTCTATCAGGGTGTCGCGGAACACCTCCCACGTTAGGTCCTCGGCGATGCCGTTCACCTTCTCCAGCGCCTGATAGATGGGCACGGTGCCGATGGGGACGGACGAGTTGCGGATGATCCAGTCGCGGATGTTGTGGATGTTGCGGCCCGTCGACAGGTCCATGACGTTGTCGGCGCCCCAGCGGGTGGCCCAGACCAGCTTGTCGACCTCGTCGTCGACGCTGCTGAGGACGGCGGAGTTGCCGATGTTGGCGTTGATCTTCACCAGGAAGTTGCGGCCGATGATCATCGGCTCGACCTCAGGGTGGTTGATGTTGTGCGGGATGATGGCGCGGCCGCGGGCGATCTCTTGCCGGACGAACTCGGGCGTCACGAAGTCGGGGATGGCGGCGCCGAAGTCCTCCCCGTCGCGGATGCAGGGGCTGTTCTGCTCGCGGCGCAGGTTCTCGCGGATGGCGACATATTCCATCTCGGGCGTGATGACGCCGGCCTGGGCGTATTCGTACTGGGTGACCGGGCGGCCCTCGACGCCCTTGAAGACGCGGTGGTTGGAGGTGTCGAAGCGCGGGGCCAGGTGGCGGCCGGACGCATGGCCGTTGTCCTCGGGCTTGACCTCGCGCGGATTGGCGACCGGGGCGATGTCGCCGCGATCCCGCTGCCAGCTGGATTTGACGTGGGGCAGGCCGCGCTTGATGTCGATGGTCACGGTCGGGTCGGTGTAGGGGCCCGATGAATCGTAGATCGTCACCGGCGGCTCGTTGGCGCTCGGGTGGACGGCGACCTCGCGGAAGGGGACGCGGATGTCGGGATAGAGTTCGCCGGCGACATAGACCTTGCGGCTGCCGGCCCGTTCGCCGGTCGGGATGGTCCCGGTCTCGCGCATGACCTCCTCGCGGGCGTCTTTCAGAGCCAACTCGACATTGGGCTCTTCGGGCAGGGCGGGCGGGGTGACTTGGATGTTCATGGCGGCCTCAAACGGTTTGAGGTCCGCCGACGTCGGGCGCGAGGGTCCTGTAGCGTGAGGACCGATAGCGTTACTCATCCCTTCGCCGGCATGACCCGGATCAGGTTCGACGGGTCAGAGGAGAAACCTCTATCTCAGCCGCTCGATTGCGACCCCCCGGAGAACGCCTGCAGGCTAACCCGCGCCGCGGCGGATGTCGAGTTGTCCGAAACCGCACATAAGTCGTTGTAGGCGCGGCGGATTTATTGGGCTATGCGCAAAGCTTGGGCCGGATGCCGGCGTCGGCGGAGTGAAACGAGGATATGAGCCTGAACCTGGAACGCGTCCTCTACACCAGCCGCGCGCGGGGCAATGCCGACAGCCTGCTGATGCAGGTGGACATCCTGGCCACCTCGCAGCGGAACAATGCGCGCGACGACCTGACGGGGGCGCTGCTGATCCACGACGGGCGGTTCCTGCAGGTGCTGGAGGGGGCGGCGCAGGATCTGGACCGGCTGATGACGCGGCTGGCGGGCGATCCGCGTCATGACGAGGTAGTGGTGATCGAGCGCAAGCCGATCCCGGCGCGCGGCTTTTCCGGCTGGGCCATGGCCAGCGTTCGCGTGACCCCGGCGCTGGAAGAGACGCTGCGGGCCACGGTGGACGGCGCCGGCGCGCCCCAGCAGACGGTCGAGCGGATGCAGGACGCGGTGCTGGCCCAGGCGGCGTGACGTTCTACAGTAGGATGCAGTGCGCCTTGCGCAGAGTATCTCGCGTTTCGGCGGGAAGGTTGTGCGGCAATAGCGTCGTTTCCTGTCGAATGAGCCGTAGGGCTGCGTCGGCGCTAGGGCGATACCAAATCAGATAGCCGCACTCGTCCTGAAGCGCCCGCGAAGCGACGTAATCAACCGCGCCGTAATGGCCGAATGGCGCGTTGGGAGGATTGGAGTACCAAGTCAATCGACCGATCCGGCGTTCGGTGACGGCGCCGGCGGAAGCCTGAAATCGCTTCTGCTGCTCACTCCAGTCCGACAGCGTGGCGCCGCCGGTCATCGCGTCATCAGCCGTGACGAAGGCATCAGCATATCGGCCCTCGTCCAAGGCTGAAAAATAGCCCGTTGTCAGAGCTTCGAGTCGAGCATTCAGGGCGAGGGTTTCCGCCTCGGTCAGAGGCGGCGCGGGCAGGGGCTCAGTAGCCACAGCCGGCAAAGCTCCGCAAACGACATCTTGAACCAGAGTCAGCTTGTCACTCTGTTTGGCAGAGCTTTGATGTGCTGGCACCTGTTGATCGAGCGTGAAAGTATAATGATCGAAATAGAACCCTTTCGTCCCACAAATATCGGCAGCGCCGGGGCGAAGGCGTTCAGCTAAACGAAGTGGATCAGTTTCATCTGAGGCTGTGATCGTCATGCGCCAACGGCCAACACCGTCCTGCTCCACCTTCACTGCGTCCGGTGCAGCAAGAAGCAAGAAAACAACAAAAGCCAGCAATCGACGCCCTCCCGCAGCACGAAGGTAGAGGGGGGAATTGCGTCAGGTGAGTCAAGGCGCCGACCAGCCCTTGACCGAGACGGCCGCCGCGCGCGGATCGGCGTCGAAGCGGAGGTAGGCCTTGGCGTGGCCGTGGCCGGGGACGTAGTCCAGGCTGGCGGTCGCGGTCTGGTCGCCCAGAACCCCTTCGATGTCCACGGCGGCGGCGGTGTCGTCGCCGTCGTTCTGGACACGGACGGTCGCGACCTGGCCTGCGGCGGTGACGTCCACGGCAATGATGCGGGCGCTGAGCGCGGGCGGGGCCGTGGGCTGGAGCGCCTCCCACACCACGATGCCGATGGCGGTCAGGGTGATGACGGCGCCGAGCAAGGCCATGCCCCATTGCAACAGAGGGCGGGTCGACGCGGCGGGCTTCTTCTTCGTGGGCATGGGGTCAGACCAACAGACGGGCGGCGGCGGCGCCGATGGCGGCGGGGAAGCCCAGGACGACCATGGTCTGGACCACGCCGGCGACGGCATGGCCGTCGGTGCGCCCGAACAGGAATAGGGTGAACAGGCTGACGGCCAGGGCGATGGCATAGCCGGGCAGGGTGAAATGCAGGAAGGCCTTGATCGGATGATCGGCCTCTTCCTGGCCGGCGAAGCCCGCCTTGAAGACGATCAGGTGGAGCAGAAGGATGGAGACGGCGATCAGGGCCAGGATGTGGGCGGGCGTCGCCTTGTAGGCGATCAGGATCATCTCCTCGGTCGGGGCCACGTTCAGGGCGAAGAAAAGGGCGCCGGCCGCCATCAGGAACAGTTCGCCGAAATAGGAGGCCTGATCCTCATCGGTGTCGCCCCCGCTGTCCCCGCTGAGCTGACGCCGGGCCAGAAGCGCGCCCATGGCGCCGGGAATGGCCTGAAGCGCGACCATGCCCAGGCCCTCGCGCGGCGGCGCGTCCCATTCGACGACGCCAAACAGGATCAGGAGCACCGAGGCGGTGATGAAGCCGACCGCCAGGGCCACGGCGGTGTCCAGCGCATCGTTGACCGGCCCACGCCGCTTGGAGAAGCCGGCGTAATAGGCCAGGCCGTAAAGCAGCGGCAGGCCGGCGACGATGAAGGTCAGCAGCCGCCAGCGGTCCATGATCACGCCCTGCGCCCACATCTCCATCGTCATCAACAGCGGGATGTTGAACACCAGGGCGCCCGCGAAGGCGCGGCCCAGATCGCGGACATAGGCGCGCTCGCGTTGCAGATCCAAGGGCGGCGCGGCGGCGGTCATGCGGCGGCAACGCTTGACCGCCGGCTTTGGCTCCGGACCGCTTGTCGAACGGCGTTCAGGCGGCGTTCATTCGCAGCCAAGCTTAGTCGCGTCATCGAGGGAGAGGGAACGATGAAACAGATCAAGATGACCGCCATCCTGGCGGTCATGGCGTGCGCGGGATTGACGGCCTGCGCCTCGGTGGAGGTCGGCGGCGCGCCGATGGCCCTGTCGCCCGCTATGGCCGAGCAGGCGCGGATCGGCAGCGTCACGACCACGACCGGCTGGCTGGACGCCGAGGACGACTTCGCCGACACCTTCAACGACGAGGTGCTGAACGAAATGGGGCTGTGCGCCGGTGGTCGGCATCGGCTGAACCTGAGCATCCATGTCGAGGCGCTGAGCCGGGCGCCGCGCCTGGCCATTCTGGCGGGCGATCGCGCCGAACACCGGATGCGTGCGACCGCCGAGCTGCGCGATCCGGCGCAGGGCGGTCAGGTGGTCGGGCGTTATCCGCTGGTCGTGACGGTGGATGCAGGGGCCGGGGTGCTGGACGCATTGATGGATCGCCAGGCGGTCACGTCCCACGCCTTCGCCCAGGCCCTGTGCGACGCCGCCTTCGTCGCGCCGACGCGTGTGGCCGAGGCCGGCGCGCCGGGCTGATGCCGAGCGGGCGGAAGGGGCCGCCAGCTTGGGTCTGGCGCTTTTGAATGTCACGGGCGCGGGCTATCAAGACGGCGAACAGGAAACCGTCCCATGCATCTCGCCCGTTTCGCCCGCATCCGCCTGGCCCATCTGCCGACGCCGCTGGAGCCGCTGCCCCGCCTGTCGGAAGAACTGGGTCTTGATCTGTGGATCAAGCGCGACGACTGCACCGGCCTGGCCGGCGGCGGCAACAAGACCCGCAAGCTGGAGTTCCTGCTGGGCGCGGCGTTCGAAGCGGACGCCGACACCCTGGTGACGCAAGGGGCGGTGCAGTCGAACCATGTGCGCCAGACGGCGGCGGCGGCCGCCGCCCACGGTCTGGCGTGCGAGATCATTCTGGAAGAGCGGACGGGGTCCAAGGCGGCGGACTATGTCGGCAACGGCAATGTGCTGCTGGATCGGCTGTTCGGGGCGACCCTGCGCACCGTGCCGGGCGGGGCGGACATGGTCGCCGAGCTGGAGAAGACGGCGGCCGAGGTGCGGGCGCGGGGCGGCAAGCCCTATGTCATTCCCGGCGGCGGATCGAACCCGGTCGGGGCTTTGGGCTATGTCGATTGCGCGCGCGAGATCGTCGTCCAGGCCGATGAGATGGATCTGGAGGTCCACCGGATCGTGACGGCGACGGGCAGCGCGGGCACCCACGCGGGCCTGGTCGCCGGGCTGGCGGTCATGGGGGCGGACATTCCCGTGCTGGGCATCGGGGTGCGGGCGCCCAAGGACAGGCAGGAGGCGAACGTCTTCAAACTGGCCGAGGAGACGGCCGCCCTGCTGGGGCAGCCGGGACGGGTGACGCGCGAGCAGGTCGTCGCCGACTGCGACTATGTCGGCGAGGGCTATGGCCTGATCGACCAAGGGGTGATCGACGCCCTGACCCTGGCCGCGCGTCTGGACGGGATCGTGCTGGACCCGGTCTATTCCGGCAAGGCGATGAAGGGGCTGATCGCCCTGGCGCGCGCCGGCCGGTTCAAGGGCGAGACGGTGGTGTTCCTGCACACCGGCGGGGCGCAGGGGCTGTTCGGCTATCAGACCGAGATCGAAGGGGCGCTGTAGAGGCGGCGCGCGTCATGGACCCGCGCGAGGCGACGCTGGCGCTGCTGGCCGCCCGGGCCGAGGACGCCACCGTCTGCCCCAGCGAGGTCGCGATGGTGGTCGCGGGCGAAGACGGCGCGTGGCGCGAGGCGATGCCTGACGTTCATGCTGCGGTGGACGCCCTGGTGGATGAGGGCGCGGTGCGATTGAGCTGGAAGGGGCGGCCGCTGGCGATGCGTGCGGGGCCCTATCGGATCGCGAGGGCTCGAGGCGGTGAAGACGGGGGCGGCGGGTGACGGTGCGCGAGATCGAACCTGTCCCGCCGGCACTGTCTTTGGCGGCGGTGTTTTTGCGGTTCTTGCGGTTCGGGCTGCTGGCGTTTGGCGGGCCGGTAGCGCAGATCGCGATGATCCGGCGCGAGCTGGTCGATCAGGACCGTTGGATGTCCAGCGCGCGGTTCAACCGGCTGCTGGCGGTGCTGCAGGTCCTGCCGGGGCCGGAGGCGCACGAGCTGTGCGTGCATATGGGCATGCGGGCGCGGGGGCGGATCGGCGGTCTACTGGCGGGCCTGGGGTTCATGCTGCCGGGGCTGATCCTGATGCTGGGGATCGGCTGGGCCTATGTGGCGCTGTCGCCGGTCGTGGGCCTGCTGGCCGGGGCGTTCCTAGGGATTCAGGCGGCGGTGGTCGCGGTGATCGTGCGCGCCGTCTGCAAGATCGGATCGCATATCCTGGAGGATCGCTGGCTGTGGGCCGTCGCCGTCGTCGGCTTTGCGGCGACCCTGGCCGGGGCGGCGTTCTGGATCGTGCTGGCGGCGGGCGGGGCGGCCTATGTGCTGGTCCGGGCCGGGCGGGTCGGCTTGGCCGTCGGGGTCGTGGCGCTGGCGGTCGTTGCAGCCTTGGCGATGCACGGGCTGGGGGATGGCGGGCCGGTGTTTGGACAAACGGCTGGGCCGGCGGGCGACGTCGGCTGGGTCGCGATGTTCTGGACGGGGCTGAAGGCGGGGCTGCTGACGTTCGGCGGCGCCTATACCGCCATTCCCTATGTGCGCGCCGATACGGTGGGGCGCGGGCTGATCAACGATGGGGCGTTTCTGGACGGGATCGCCTTTGCGGGGGTGATCCCGGCGCCGCTGGTGATCTTTTGCACCTTCGTCGGCTTCGTGGTCGCGGGCTGGGGCGGGGCGCTGGCGATGACGGCCGGGGTGTTCGCGCCGGCCTTCGCCTTTTCGATGATCTTGTATGAGCGGCTGGAGGCGGTGGTCGAGGACCGGCGGCTGCACGATGGTCTGGCCGGGGTGGCCGCCGCCGTCGCAGGCATCATCGCCGCGACCAGTGTGGAGCTGGGCTGGGCGACCTTGCAGCGGGCGCCGTCGATGGCGGCGGCCGTGGTGATCTTTGCGGTCGCCCTGGCGGTGGCGTGGGCCTGGAAGAGCCGCTACGCCGTGCCGGCAGTTCTGGCCGCCGCCGCGGTCGTGGGATGGGGCGTGATGCGATGAGCAAGATCCTGGGCGTGATCGGCGGCATGGGACCGGCGGCGACGGTGGCGTTTCTGGCGCGGGTGCAGGCGCTGACGCCGGCGGACGGGGACGGCGATCACATCCGGGTGGTGATGGACCTGAACCCCCAGGTGCCCGATCGCAACACGCGGCCGGGCGAGGCCGAGGTGGTGCTGGGCCGCATGGCCGAAGGGCTGGCGGCGGCGGGGGCCGAAGTGATCGCCATGCCCTGCAACACCGCCCACGCCCAGGCGGGTGCGATCCGGGATGTGTGCGCGGCGAAGGGCTTGGGCTTCATCGACATGATCGCGGCGACGGCGGATGCGGCGGCGGCCTCTGGAGTTAAGCGGATCGGCGTGCTGGCGACGCCGGGGGGCGAGCGGCTTTACACGCAGGCGCTGGCGGCGCGCAGCGTCGACACCGTGCTGCTGGAGGGGGCGGACCGCGAGGCCTTCATGGGCCTGGTCTATGGGGTCAAGCGCGGCGATGTCGGCGAGACGGCGCGGGCAGGGATGTCGCGGCTGGCGCAGGCCCTGGCGGATGCGGGCGCGCATGGGCTGATCGCCGGCTGCACCGAGGTGCCGCTGCTGCTGGGCGCCGAAGACGCCGCCATACCCCTGACGGATTCGGCCGAGGTGCTGGCCCAGGCCTGCGTGCAGGCGTGTCGGGTGTGAGGCGCGGTTGCGGCTTGCTCCGCGCGGCGGGCCTGCCTAGTCATGGGTGGTGTCTATTCAGTCCCTGATCATCGATTGCGACCCCGGCGTGGACGACGCCGTGGCGCTGTTTCTGGCCTTCGCCGCGCCCGAGCTGGAGCTGCTGGCCGTCACCACGGTCGGTGGCAATGTCCCCGGAGCCAAGACCCAGCGCAATGCGCGCATCATCCGCCAGATCGCCGGGCGCGAGGACGTGCCGGTGTTCGGCGGGGCGGAGCGGCCGCTGAAACGTCCGCCGGCGGGCGCGGGCGAGTTTCACGGCGTCGAGGGTCTGGGCGATCTGGAGCCGTTCGAACCGACGGGGATCGTCGGTGACGGGCCGGCCGCCAACGCCATCGTCGATCTGGTGATGAGCCGGCCTGAAGGCTCGGTCGCCATCGCCGTCCTGGGGCCGATGACCAATCTGGCGCTGGCGATGCGGCGTGATCGGCGGCTGGCCGAGCGACTGGGGCCGGTGGTCGTCATGGGCGGGGCGCGGTCGGAAGGCGGCAATGTCACCGCATCCGCCGAGTTCAACATCTGGGCCGATCCGGATGCGGCGGCGGTGGTGTTCGGATCGGGCTGTCAGGTGGTCGCCTTCGGCCTGGACGCGACCCATCAGGTGCGCGCGACCGAGGACCGGATCGTGGCGATAGAGGCCATCGACAGCGAGGCCGCGCGGGCGGCGGCGTCAACGCTGCGGTTCTCGCAGCGGGTGGAGCGCGAGATCGTGGGGTGGGATGCAGCCCCCTTGCATGACCCCTGTCCCATCGCCTGGCTGATCAAGCCCGACCTGTTCGAGACGAAGCCCTGCCGGATCGAGGTGGAGACGGGTTCGGACCTGACGCGAGGGCATACGGCGGTGGAGTTCCGGATCGATCCGGCGACGGCGCGGCACCGCTGGGCGGTCGCGGCGGACGCGCAAGGGGTGTTCGATCTGATCGTCGCCAAGCTGAAGGCTCAGGCGCTGGAGGCCGCCGCATGAGGATCACTGTCGTCGGCTCGATCAACCTGGATATGGTGGCCACGGCACCCCAGCTGCCGGCGCCGGGCGAGACGGTGACCGGGGCGACCCTGGCGCGGCATCCCGGCGGCAAGGGCGCCAACCAGGCTCTGGCGGCCGAGAAACTGGGGGCAGAGGCCAGCCTGATCGGGCGGGTCGGCAATGACGCCATGGCCGGCGAGGCCTTGGCCCTGATGGAGGATCTGGGCGTCGATCTGGCGGGGGTGGAGGTGGATGTGGCGGCCCCGACGGGCGTGGCCCTGATCGCCGTCGATCCGACCGGCGAGAACCAGATCGTGGTCGCGGCCGGCGCCAACCACATGGTCACCCCTGAACAGCTGCCGCAGCGGATCGAGGGCGCGCTGATCGTGCAGCTGGAGCTGCCGATCGAGACGGTCGAGGCGGCGGTGGGCCGGGCGACGGGCTTCGTCTGCGCCAATCTGGCGCCCGCCGCGCCGGTGTCGGAACTGCTGCTGCGCCGCGCCGACCTTATCGTCGTCAACGAGACCGAGGCGGCCTTCTATGGCGACGGCCTGCACCGGGGCGGGGGACGGGTCGTCGTCACCAAGGGCGCCCGAGGCGCGGCCATGTATCAGCGCGGCGTCGAAATGGCCTGGGCGACCCCGCCGGCCGTCGAGGCGGTCGATGCGACGGGCGCGGGCGACGCCTTCGTCGCCGCCATCACGGTGGCTTTGCTGGAAGGCATGGACCCGGCCGAGGCGCTGCGCTTCGCCTGCGCCGCCGGAGCCTTCGCCGCGACGCGTCCTGGCGCGCAGCCGTCGGCGCCGGAGCGTGATCAGGTTGAGGCGCTGCTGGCGGGGTAGGGACGCGGTCTGCGCCTCTGCGTCATGCTCAGACCCCTGGCGGCGGACCGGGGGGCGTCGGGAAGGCGAGCGGCGCGACGGCGGCGCCGGGAGAACCGGCCGTGACGGTCTGGTAAAGCTGAAGGCCGAGCGGCGACCAGGTGAGGGCCTCGATCGCCGCGATCATGGCGATCTGAACCCCCAGACCCCAGAACCAGGCAGGGTGGATCCGGCGGGTCTTCGCCAGATCGATGATCATGCCGATGACTGGAAACGCCAGGGTGACGAGCGTGGTCGCCTCCCAGGCCCAGGGGATCAGCAAGGGCATGGGCAAAAGCCGACCGACGGCCGGCCCCAGCAGGATCGCCATGGCGGAATAGTGCAGGCGGCGGTGCCAGTCCGTCGACCGACGAAGCCAGACCGCCGCGACGGTGAGGCCGACGAAGGTCGCGAGCGATAGGGGATCGAAGACCAGAAACTGCAAGGGCCGGAAGAAGAAGGGCACGTCGCCCCGACGCACCATGGCCTCGGTGACCAGCCAGCCCAGGATCAGCATTGGCGCCAGCCATGCGGCCGCCAGCCAGCCCAGCGGTCGGTGCCAACGCAGCTGGCCCGTGGCGATCAACAGGTTCTGAACCAGGAAGATGACGACCCAGCCCATGAAGACCACGGCGTGGGCGTGCACCAGAAGCGGAGCCTCGAAGCTGGAGCGGCCCATCGCCAGCTGAAGCGAAAAGCCCGCCACGACGACAAGCGCCATGACGACGGCGAGCCCCGGAAAGACGCGGTCGGCCCCGCCCGTCGTGTTCGCACTCACCATGACACACCCCCCGATGTTTCCGGCGAAACTTAACGCCGAAGCCCGAAAGCGGCAATCTGGAGTATCAACGATATGTCGAGGATCGACTGGGCCAGGCGCAGGCGTCGCCGCGCCAATGTGACACTGTAACGCCGAAACGGGTTGTCGGCGGTGGAAAGGCGGGGTTAGGTCTGGGGTTCGGGATTTGTGGGGACTTCAGACGATGATGATGCGTGGACGTGGGGTTGGGCTTGTTCTGGCGGCGGTGCTGCTGAGCGGCGTGGCGGGTGGGGCGTTGGCCCAGAACGCGGGAGCCCAGAACGCGGCGCCGGCTGCGGGGCCGATGGTCTATCAGCAGCCGCCGGCGCCGATCGCGGACATCCTGGACGCCAAGCCGACGCCGTCGTCGATGCTGAGCCCGGATCGGCGGACGCTGGTGCTGATGGACCGGTCGAACCTGCCCAGCATCAAGGCCCTGGCCGAGCCGATGCTGCGGTTGGCGGGGACGCGGATCAATCCCAGGAACAACGGCGCGGCCGAAAGCCGGGTGGCGTGGCTGACGGGTCTGAGCCTGCAGGCGGTGGACGGGGGGCAGCCTCGCATCGTGGCCCTGCCCGACGGCGCGCGGTTCACGGCGCCGCGGTTCTCGCCGGACGCCAAGTCGCTGGCCTTCGTGCTGGACCGGCCGACGGGGCTGGAGCTGTGGGTGGTGGACGTGGCTTCGGCGCGGGCGCGCAAGCTGACCGATCCGGTGGTCAATATGACGGGCGGGACGGGGTATGAGTGGCTGCCCGACAGTTCGGGCCTGCTGGTCGAGGCGGTTCCGGCGGGGCGCGGGCCGGCGCCCGATGTGACGGCGGCGCCGACGGGGCCGAACATCGAGGAGACGGCCGGGCGCGTGGCGCCGGTGCGGACCTATCAGGACCTGCTGTCGAACCCCGGCGACGAGGCCTTGTTCGACCACTATTTCACGTCGCAGTTGACCCTGGTTCCGCTGAACGGCAACGCACGGACGATCGGGGCGCCGGCGGTCTATCTGGACGCGTCGGTGTCGCCGGACGGCAAATACATCCTGCATGAGATCGCCAAGCGGCCCTATTCCTATGCGGTGCCGGACGACCTGTTCCCGACCGAGATCGTGGTGACGGATCTGAACGGTCGCGTGGTGCGCACGGTCGCCGACCTGCCGCTGAGGGACGATGTGCCGACCGCCTTCGACGCCGTGGCGCCGGGGCCGCGCGCGGTCGAGTGGCGGGCCGATGCGCCGGCGACCCTGACCTGGGTCGAGGCGCTGGATGGCGGCGACATCCGCAAACAGGCCGAGTTCCGCGACCGCGTCTTCATGCAGGCCGCGCCGTTCACGGCCGAGCCCGTCAAGCTGATCGACCTGAAGGAACGGTATGGCGGCATCGTCTGGGGCCGGGACGACCTGGCCATCGTCAACAGCCGCTGGTTCAACACCCGGCATGAGACGCGCTTCGTGGTCGATCCGTCCAACCCCGGCGAGGGTCGGGTGCTGCTGGAGCGGAACTATCAGGCGCGCTACGACAATCCGGGCCAGCCGGTGACCCAGCCGAATGCGCAGGGCCGCTCGGTGATCCGCTTCGATCCGCAGGGGCGCATCCTGATGTCAGGCGCCGGGGCGACGCCGCAGGGCGAGTTCCCGTTCCTGGCCGCAATGGACCCGGCGACGGGACGCAGCGAACGGCTGTGGACCTCGGCTAATACGGACTACGAGGCGGTGGTCGGCTTCCTGGATGCGGACGGCAAGCGGGTGGTGACGCAGCGTGAGACGCGGCTGGATCCGCCCAACCTGCAGATCCGCGATCTGACGACGGGCCAGACGACGCGGCTGACCAACTTCCCCGATCCGGCGCCGCAGCTGGCCGAGGCCACGCGGCAACTGGTGACCTATGAGCGAGCCGACGGGGTCAAGCTGTCGGGGACCCTGTATCTGCCGGCCGGTTACGACAAGGACCGCGACGGGCCGCTGCCGATGCTGATGTGGGCCTATCCGGCCGAATTCACCGATGCGGCGGTGGCGGGCCAGACGGTGGATGTGCAGAACCGGTTCGTGCGGCCGGGCGGGTCCAGCCATCTGTTCCTGCTGACCCAGGGCTATGCGATCTTCGACAACCCCTCCATGCCCATCATCGGCAAGGATGGGGCCGAGCCGAACGACACCTATGTCGAGCAGTTGGTCGCCGACGCAAAGGCCGCGGTCGACGCCGTGGTCGGCATGGGGGTGGCGGACCGCGACCGGATCGCCGTCGGCGGCCACAGCTACGGCGCCTTCATGACCGCGAACCTGCTGGCGCACAGCGATCTGTTCCGCACCGGGATCGCGCGGTCGGGGGCCTATAACCGCACCCTGACGCCGTTCGGCTTCCAGTCCGAGCAGCGCAACTACTGGGAGGCGACCGAGGTCTATACCGAGATGTCGCCCTTCACCTATGCGAACAAGCTGAACGAGCCGATCCTGCTGATCCACGGCGAGGCGGACGACAACTCGGGCACCTTCCCGGTGCAGTCCGAGCGCTTCTATGCGGCGCTGAAGGGGCTGGGGGCGACGGCGCGTTACGTCACCCTGCCATTGGAGGCGCATGGATACCGCGCGCGGGAATCGGTGGGCCACACCCTGTGGGAGATGACCCGCTGGCTGGACCAGTATGTGAAGAACGCCCCGCCGAAGCCGGCGGCGAACTGAGCGATCAGGGCTTGGACGCCGCGGCCTCCGCCGCGGCGTTGACGGCCGCGAGACGCGCGTCCTGCTCCGACTGGGGCGGGACGCCGAAGACGGCGCGCAGGCTGTCGGGGATCAGGGCGCGGTCGTAGGGTTCGAGGGTGGCGGGGGCGTCGCGGGTCTTGCGGGTCTGGGTGCCGTAGATCTGGGCCTTGTCGGTCATCTGCAGATAGCGATCCAGCGTCGCGGCGGCGATCCAGGCGCCTTCGGGCGAGCCCTTGGCGACGGCGGCGACGGCCAGGCTATGGGCCAGCAGATAATCCTCGGGCGTGGAGCCGTGCTGGAACACGAAGGCGGCGGCGCGATAGTCCTCGCCGGTGCTAAGCGCGCCGGCGTCCAGCAGGGCGCGGGTCTGGACCCGGCGCGCGGCGTCTTCGGCGAGCATTGCTGTGACGCGGGCACGGTCCTTGAAGAAGTCCGGCGTCAGGTTCTGCCTTACGGCCTGATCGGCGGCGAAGATGGCGGCCATCTCGGCGTTGTTTTGAGGCGAGGTCTCCTGCGCCAGGGCCGGAACGGCGAAGGCGAGGACGACGGCCGACATCGCGGCGGCGCAGGACAGGCGAGACGGGCGCATGGGAGATCTCCGCTGAAGCTTGAGCGGACATTGGTCTGCGGATTTGCGGCCGAAACCGGGCGGCGGGATTACAGTGTCGTCAGGGTCTGACGATCAGCCGCACGACCTCGCCGGCGTGGAGGCGGTCGAAACCGGTGTTGATGTCATCCAGGGGAATGACGCCGCTCATCAGGCGATCCACCGGCAGGCGGCCTTGGCGATACAGGGCGACGTAGCGGGGGATGTCGCGGCTGGGGACGCAGGTGCCGATGTAGGAGCCTTTCAGAGTGCGCTCTTCGCCGACGAGGGAGACGACATTGACGGCAAGGGCCGCATCGGGCGGCGGCAGGCCGGCAGTGACGGTGGTTCCGCCGCGTTTGGTCATCTTCCACGCCGCCTCCAGCGCCCGGACCGAGCCGGCCATTTCGAAGGCGAAGTCGGCGCCGCCGTTCGTCAGGGCGCGGACCTGATCGACCGCATCGGGGTCGGCGGCGTTGACGGTTTCGACCGCGCCGAGGGTGCGAGCCAGGGCGAGCTTGTCCTCGGACAGGTCGACGGCGACAACGGGGCTGGCGCCCGAGGCCAGGGCGCCCAGCACGCTGGCCAGGCCCACGCCGCCCAGACCGATGACGACGACGCTCTGGCCCGCCTTGACGCCGGCGGTGTTCACCACGGCCCCGACGCCGGTCAGGACGGCGCAGCCGAACAGGGCCGCCTCTTCGAACGACAGGTCGGGATCGATCTTGACCAGGGAGCGTCGCGAGACGACGGCCCGCTCGGCGAAGGCGGAGCAGCCGAGGTGGTGGTTGACGGGCTCGCCCTCGCGGAAGATGCGGCGAGCGCCGGACAACAGCTCGCCCCGGCCGTTGGCGGCGGCGCCAGGCTCGCACAGGGCGGGACGGCCGCCGGCGCACGGATTGCAATGGCCACACGACGGCATGAAGACCATGACGACGTGATCGCCGACGACGAGATCGGTGACGCCGTCCCCCAGCGCCTCGACCACGCCCGCCGCCTCGTGCCCCAGGGCCATGGGCAGGGGGCGAGGGCGGTCGCCGTTGATGACCGACAGGTCCGAGTGGCACAGGCCCGCGGCCTTGATCGCAACCAGCACTTCGCCGGGGCCGGGCGGGTCCAGCGTGACGGTCTGGACCAACAGAGGGCGGCTGTCGGCATAGGGGCGGGCGGCGCCCATGTCAGACAGGACGGCGGCGCGGGTCGTGAGGATCATGTGGTCAAGCCTTCGTCATCAACAACCTACCGATAGGCGCTTGACCTAACGTCGTCCAAGCTAGAGCGTCGGGATCGAGAGCGACGGTTCGCGTCGCCGAGGGAGACGACGATGCCGAAACGAGACGAGGGCGCGCTGGCGCAACGGGCGACCTACAAGGCCTTTCACATGGTCTCCACCCGCTGGGCCGACAACGACCAGTACGGCCATATCAACAACGCCAAATTCTACGAGTTCGTCGACTCGGCGGTGAACGCCCATCTGCTGATCGCCAATGCGCTGACGGAATCGATCGGCCTGGTGGTGGATTCGGGCTGTCGCTACACCTCGTCGCTCAAGTTCCCCGATGTGATCGAGGTCGGGATCAAGGTCGATGCGATCGGCACCTCCAGCGTCACCTACGGCTTTGCGGTCTTCAAGCGCAGCGTCGACGTGCCCGCCGCCATCGGCCATTTCGTCCACGTCTATGTCGACGCCGAAACCCGCCGGCCCAAGCCGTTGCCGGCGCGGCTGAGGAGCGTGGTGGAGAACCTTCGCGCGGGGTGAGGACTTTCGCCCCTCGTCTGTACTCCATCGCCTGTTTCCGTGATGCCTATACCTTCCGACCCCGCTGATCTTGATGACGCCTTCTATCTGAACGTCTCGGAGACGGATGTGGCGACGACCGGGGATGATCCCCGCGCCAGCCTGGAGCTGGTCGTGTCCATGCGCATCGCCTTCGTGGCCCGGGCGTGGATCACGCGCGCCAATGCGCTGTTTCGCGGTCGAGGCTATACGGCGGCCCAGCGCGCGCACCTGTATGTTCTGGCGTCCAAGCCCAAGGGGCTGACGCAGGCGGAGTTGGCGGCGATCCTTCGGATATCGGAGGCCTCGCTGTCACGCCGCATCAAGCTGTCGATCGAAGAGGGGCTGGTGTCGCGCCATCCGTTTTGCGGCGACGGACGGGCCAACCTGATCCGGCTGGAGCCCAAGGGGCTGGATGCGCTGAACGCCTCCGATCGCGTCGCGCGTGAGGATCGCACCCGACTGCTGGCGGGCGTGACCGACGAGGAACTGGCCATCACCGCCAAGGTCCTGAAGCTGCTGACGGATCGCGTCCCGCAGACGCCCGAACGGTCCGACGCCTGACGACATCGGACCGCCCTGAACGTCAGTCGCCCGCCAAGACCCAGGTGCGTTCGTTGGTGGGGTCGAAGACGAACCGGAACTTGCGCATCATGGGCAGGCCGACATTGGGGGTTCCGCCCTCGATGAAGCGCAGCTTGGGGCTGTCGATCACGACGCCGCCGACCTTGACCGGGCCGTCGGCCTGGGCCTCGTACACCGGCTGGGTTCCGGCGGCCGAGGTCGCGATGCCGATCTTGCGCGGCTCGCCCTTCAGCTTGATCTGGCTGACCAGAGACAGCGGCAGGAGGAAGGCGCTGTCGTTGCCGGTGTCGAGAGTGGCCTCGACCGAGGCGCCCGGCAGGTCCAGGGCGACGACCGGTAGCCGTTCGTCGTCGGAATAGGCGTGTCCGGGGCCTTCGGGACGCTGGGGCGCATCGGGCGCCATGATGCGCAGCTCGCCTTTCGCCAGGTTCATCTCGACCAGTTTTCCGGGAAAGCTGTTGGGGCCGAAGATGCCGACTTCGTCCTCGTCCCTGAACTCGAAGACGGTGGCGGGGCCCTCGGTGATCGCATAGCCGCCCAGGGTCACGCCCTTCAGGCTGGTCGTATAGCCGGGCACCATCAGGCCCGTGCTGCCGTCCCTGGACTGGGACGGTCCCACATTCGGCATGCCGATGTCGTCGGCGTAGGACTTGTAGATCAGATTGCCGTTGGTGCCGGTGTCGAAGACGACGGGCGCAGGATGGCCGCCGTTGATCCGCATCATCAGAAGCGCCCGGCCGTCCGAGACATAGAGCGGGATGCGGGCCACAGCGGCCGCCGGCGCCGGAGAGGTCGCCTGAGGGGGCGCCTGAGAGACGGGTGCGGCTTGCGCCGCAGCAAGGCCAGCCGATAGGCTGGCCCCGGCCAGGCAGGACGCCGCCATGGCGCGTTTGAACAGGGACCGGATCATGCATTCCTCCATGGACGTCGATAGTCCGATTAGGACTATCGAGTCGGATCGGGTCAAATGAACAATCGGCAAGGAAGCCTGACGGAGCTGGAAGGCGCCATCCTGTCGGAAATCCATCATCGCGGCGCCTCGACCGCCTTCAAGGTCCGCAAGGCGTTCCAGGAGTCGATGTCTCTGGAATGGAGGGGCAGCGCGGGCGCCGTCTATCCGGCCATTCGACGATTGACGGAGCGTGGCGTGATCGACGCGGCCGAGACGGGCTCGGGTCGGGGCACGGTTCTTCTGTCCCTGACGCCGCAGGGGGTCGCGGTGATGGAAGACTGGATTTGCGACGCCGAGCGCGCCACGAGCGTCGGTCTGGACCCCTTCCGCCTGCGCTCAGGCATGTGGGACCGCCTGCCGCCTGTCCGAAAGGCTGAGGCCATGGCGGTCCTGAGGCGCACGGTGGAGGCGGAAATCGCCGCCTTGCGTCAGTATGTGGTGTCGCTGGACCCGATCGAGCGTCCCCGCATCGAACTGGCGATCAACCTGCAGCTCAGCCGTCTGGACTGGCTGGACGGGCAACGCGCGTCATAGACCTCGCGCCCGCACCTAGGCGTCGAGAATGACCTGGCCGTCTTCCTTGACGAAGGGCTTGGCGAGATGGTCGGGCAGCAGGTCCAGCACCGTCTCGGACGGGCGGCACAGTTTGACGCCCAGGGGTGAGACGACGATGGGGCGGTTCATCAGGATCGGGTGCGCCGCGATGGCGTCCAGCAGCTGGTCGTCCGACAGGGCGGCGTCGTCCAGACCGAGGTCGGCGTAGGGCGTGCCCTTTTCGCGCAGGATATCGCGCACCGATCCGCCCATCCGTGCGACCAGTTGGGCCACCAGCGCGCGGCTGGGCGGGGTCTTCAGATACTCGATCACATGCGGCTCGATCCCGACGTGGCGGATCAGGGCCAGGGTGTTGCGCGACGTGCCGCAGGCGGGGTTGTGATAGATGACGACGTCCATTGGCCTCAGTCGCAGCAGGGGGCCAGTTCGGCCAGCAAAGGTTGGCAAAGCTCGGCGCGGCCCTGGCAGCAGTCCTTGAGCAGGAACAGCACGACCTCGCCCAGTCGATCCAGATCGGCCCGGTAGATGATCGACCGGCTGCGCCTCTGGGACGCAATCAGTCCGGCGCGAGACAGCACGCCCAGATGCGCCGACATCGTATTGGTCGGAACGGCGAGACGATCGGCGATCTCTCCGGCCGGCAGCCCATCCGGCGCATGGCGGACCAGCAACCGGAAGGCGTCCAGTCGCGTGGATTGCGCCAGGGCGGCGAGCGCGAGAATAGCCGGTTCCGATTCCATTATTCCAAGATACTGGAAATATGGTTTCGTGCAAGCTAGAGGGGGCGCTGCGGTCGTCGGTCGGCCGAGATGGAGCCGCCCATGATCGTCGCCTTTCTGATCTTCGCGGTCACCATCACCCTGGTGATCTGGCAGCCGAAGGGCCTGCAGATCGGCTGGAGCGCGATGGGCGGTGCGGCGGCGGCGCTGTTGCTGGGCGTCGTCACCCTGGCCGACATCCCCGTGGTCTGGGACATCGTCTGGAACGCCACGGCGACCTTCGTCGCGATCATCATCATCAGCCTGTTGCTGGACGAGGCCGGATTCTTCGAATGGGCGGCGCTGCATGTCGGGCGATGGGGCGGCGGCCATGGACGCAGGCTGTTCGTCCTGTTCGTCCTGCTGGGCGCGGCGGTGTCGGCGGTCTTCGCCAACGACGGGGCGGCGCTGATCCTGACGCCCATCGTCATCGCCATGCTGCTGGCGCTCGGCTATGGCCCCAAGGCGACGCTGGCCTTCGTGATGGCGGCGGGCTTCATCGCGGATGCGGCCAGCCTGCCGCTGGTGGTGTCCAACCTGGTCAACATCGTCTCGGCCGACTTCTTCGATATCGGATTCGACCGCTATGCGGCGGTCATGGCGCCGGTGAACCTGGCGAGCATCGTCGCGACGCTGATCGTGCTGTTTGTGGTCTTCGGGCGCGATGTTCCCAAGGCCTATGACGTCGAACGGTTAGCCGCGCCGTCCAGCGCGATCAAGGACCGGGCGACCTTCCTCTGGGGCTGGATCATCCTGGCGTTTCTGCTGATCGGCTTCTTCGTGCTGGAACCGCGAGGGGTGCCGGTGTCCGCCGTCGCCGCGACGGGGGCGGTCGTCCTGTTGGTCGTGGCGGGCCGCGGCGCGGTCATCAGCACGACGAAGGTGCTGCGCGAGGCGCCGTGGCAGGTCGTGATCTTCTCTCTGGGGATGTATCTGGTCGTCTATGGGCTGGGCAACGCCGGTCTGACACGCCAGATCGCGGGCCTGCTGGACGGATTCTCGCAAGGCGGGGTCTGGGGCGCGGCCTTCGGCACCGGGTTCCTGACGGCCTTCCTGTCGGCCATCGCCAACAATATGCCCACGGTCCTGATCGGCGCCCTGTCGATCGACGCCTCGGGCGCGACGGGCGCGGCGAGGGAGGCGATGATCTACGCCAATGTCATCGGTAGCGACCTGGGGCCGAAGATGACGCCCATCGGCTCCTTGGCCACATTGCTGTGGCTGCACGTCCTGGCGCGAAAGGGCGTGAAGATCGGGTGGGGCTATTATTTCAAGGTGGGCGTGGTGCTCACCCTGCCTGTCCTGGGCGTCGCCCTGGCGGCCCTGGCCTTACGCCTGAGCGTCTAGCGCCTTAGTCGTCCAGACGGCCGATCAGGAACAGGGCGCCGACGGCGGTCAGGGCGCCCAGGGTGAAGGCGGTGACGATGGCGCCGGTGGCGACGGCGGTGGAGACGGTGACCGGGCGGGCTTCGTACCACTCGACAATGTCGGCCTCGTGCAGGTCCTCGTCCATATAGCCTTCGGCTTCATAGATGGTGTCGTCGGCGGTCATGGCTTTACGCTCCGTCTGTCTTGTCCGGATCAATACGCCCAAACGGTACAGGTTCCACCCCTGTCGCCCCCGATCGGCGTATCGTGACAGGATGCCGCTCTTCGTTTAGGAGGCGCGGCTCAGGTTCAGAACGCTCAAAGACGATCCCATGGCCGGCCACTCGAAATTCAAGAACATCATGCACCGCAAGGGGCGCGCCGATGCGCAGCGCTCCAAGCTGTTCTCCAAACTGTCGCGTGACATCACCGTGGCGGCCAAGTCGGGCCTGCCGGATCCGGCGGCGAACCCGCGCCTGCGCCTGGCGGTCAACAACGCCAAGGCCGAAAGCCTGCCCAAGGACGTGATCCAGCGCGCCATCAATAAGGCCGCCGGCGGCGACGTCGATACGATGGAAGAGGTCCGCTACGAGGGCCGGGGTCCGGGCGGCGTGGGCATTATCGTCGAAGCTTTGACCGACAACCGCAATCGCGCGGCGTCCAACATCGGCGCGGCCTTCAAGAAGAACGGCGGCGCGCTGAGCGAGATGAACTCGGTCGCCTTCATGTGGGACAAGGTGGGCAAGATCACCTACGCCGCCGAGGCCGGTTCGGAAGACGCCGTGATGGAGGCCGCCATCGAGGCCGGCGCCCAGGACGTCGAGAGCGACCTGGTCAAACCCGATATCTATGAGGACGCGCCGGGCCACACGATCTGGACCGCCTTCGAGGACCTGAACGACGTCGCCGAGGCCATGTCCAAGGTGCTGGGCGACCCCAAGTCCACCGCCATCGTCTGGAAGCCGCAGTCTGAAGTGCCGGTGACCGGCGAGGCCGTCGGCACCCTGTTCAAGCTGCTGGACGCGCTGGACGCCGAGGACGACGTGTCGGCGGTCTATTCCAATGAGGACATCTCCGACGAGGACGCGGCCAAGTACGCGGGCTGATCCCGAACGACCGCGAGTCGTTCGCACGGAACCGGGTCGTGCGCCGGGCGTAACGAGGCTTCACCGTTACGCCTGGAGCCCCCTATGGACATCACCCAGCTGATCCTCGACGACCATGCCGAACAGCGTCGGCTGTTTGCGATCATCGAACAGATCGACCCCAAGGACACCGATGCGCTGAGCGCCGTCTGGTCGCGGTTGTCGGCGTTCCTGGATGTGCACGCCGAGGCCGAGGAGCGGTTCTTCTATCCCGAGCTGCTGAAGCAGGGCGAGGGCGCCAATGACGCCGAGGACGGCACAGTCGAGGGCGAGACTGAAGACGCCATCGAGGACCACAACAAGCTGCGCGACGCCGTCAAGGCGGTGGAAAAGCACAAGGTCGGCACCAAGGCCTGGTTCGACGCCGTGGGCGAGGCGAACGTCGTCAACTCCAAACACATGGGCGAGGAAGAGCGGCAGGGGCTGACCGACTTCCGCATGAACGCCGACGTCGAGACGCGCCACGAGCTGGCGGTGAAGTTCGCCGCCTTCGAGGCCGAGCACATCACCGGCGTCAAGCCGGTGAACAAGGACCCCGAGACCTACATCGAAAAGCACGGCTGAGGCGGGCGCTGCGACCACGATGTCGCAGCATCGTCCGTCCAAGGAACATCCGCGCTCGGCCCGTCGTTGAGCGCGGATGAATCTGGGTAGTCTAGAAGGCGCCGTCCTGCCGATCCTCGGCGCGGTGATCGCGGGCGGGGTCATCGGCTTCGAGCGCGAATGGCGGGGCCGGGCGGCGGGCTTGAGAACGCACATCCTGGTAAGCCTGGCGTCGGCTCTGCTGATGCTGGCGGCCATGTCGCAGGCGGATTGGGCGTTTCGCGCCCTGCCCGACGAGAACATCGTTACAGACCCGACGCGGATGGCGCACGGCGTGCTGACGGGGATCGGGTTCCTTTGCGCAGGCGTGATCTTCCGCACCGGATTTTCGATCCATGGGCTGACCACGGCGGCGTCGCTGTGGATCACCTCGGCGATCGGCATTCTGTTCGGGGCAGGCCTCTATGCGCTGGGGACGGCGGCGACGGTGGTCACGGCGCTGATCCTGATCGGCTTGAGGCTGATCAGCGGGCGTTTGCCCGCGCGCACGGTGGTGGACGCCGAAGTGTGCTGGGAACGGCGCGAGGCGTCGCCGGAGCCGGCGATCGAGGCGGCGCTGAAAGCCATCGATGCGGACGCGCGACACGACCGGTTCGAGCTGATCGATGGACAGACCATTCGACGGACCTGGCGATTGAAGGCCGCCGAGGAAGGCCAGCTGAAGCAGCTGGCGGAACAGCTGTGCGCCATACCGGGCGTGGTCGCCTACAGCCTGGACCCGCGCGACGACTGAAACCGTTCATTGCCCGATAACCCTCTTTGCGGCATGAGGGGAACGGATGGCGAACGAACCTGTCAGAATCATCGGCCTGGACCCCGGTCTGCGACGCACCGGATGGGGGGTCGTCGTGTCGGATGGCGCGCGCCTGAGGTGGGTGGCGCACGGGGTGGTGGCCCCGCCTGAAACTGCGCCGTTCAGCGAGCGGCTGCTGCATCTGTTCGAGGCGCTGGGAACGATCTGCGCCGACCACGGCTGCGAGGAGGCGGCGGTGGAAGAGGTGTTCGTCAATGTGAACCCGTCCTCCACGCTGAAGCTGGGCCATGCGCGGGCGGCGGTGATGCTGGCGCCGGCCAAGGCGGGCCTGACGGTGGCGGAATATTCGCCGAACCTGATCAAGAAGGCGGTGGTGGGCGCGGGCCATGCGGACAAGAGCCAGATCGCCTTCATGGTCAAACGGCTGCTGCCGACCGCGGGCGACGTGAAGGCGGATGCGGCCGACGCCCTGGCGGTTGCGATCACCCATGCGCAGCTCAGGAAGCGGTCCTTGCTGGAAGCGATGCACCGGGGGGCGGCATGAAGGCTGCGGATCAAGTCTCCTCCCCATCGGAGATGGGGAGGTGGCGCGGCGCGGCTTTGCGCCGTGACGGAGGGGTTCTTTCCGCAGGCTTGGCGGCTGTGGGGCGTCAAGAACCCCTCCACCGCTTCGCGGTCCCCCTTCCCATCACGATGGGGAGGAGACAGTCGTGATCGGGCGATTGAGAGGCGTGCTGGCCGAGGTCGGCGAGGCGGAATGCCTGATCGACTGCGCCGGCGTGGGCTATGTCGTGTCGTGCGGGGCGCGGACGCTGGGACGACTGCCGGCGCCGGGCGACGAGGCGACGGTGCATGTCCATTCGCAGTGGAGCGAGGATGCGGGGCCGCGCCTGTATGGATTTCTGACGCGCGACGAGCGGCGGGCCTTCACGACCCTGCTGGCCATTCAGGGCGTGGGGCCCAAGGCGGCGCTGGCGGTGCTGGACGTCCTGCCGCCCGGCGAACTGGCGTCGGCGGTGGCGCGCGAGGACAAGGCGGCGGTGGCGCGGGCCAACGGCGTGGGGCCGAAGCTGGCGCTGCGAATCGTCACCGAGCTGAAGGGCAAGCCCTTGGGCGACGTCAGTTTTGCGCCGGTCGCACCCGGCATGCACGTCGAGATCGCACCGCCCGTTCCGTCCATCACCGGCGAGGCCGTGTCGGCCCTGCTTGGACTGGGCGTCGCCGAGGTCAATGCGCGCCGGGCCGTGGATCAGGCTTTGATCCGTTTGGGCGAAGAGGCGGAGCTGTCGGCGGTGATCCGCGCGGCGCTGCAGGAGTTGGGCCGATGAGAGCCGCATCGACATGACCCGCGTCATCTCCCCCGAGGCCGAGACCGGCGAATCCTTTGACCGCGCGCTGCGGCCGCAGACGTTGTCGGAGTTCGTCGGCCAGTCGCAGGCCAAGGGCAATCTGAAGGTCTTCATCGATGCGGCGCGCGGGCGGGCGGAGGCGCTGGACCATGTGCTGCTGTTCGGACCGCCGGGACTGGGCAAGACGACGCTGGCGCAGATCGTGTCGCGCGAGCTGGGCGTGGGGTTCCGGGCGACCTCCGGGCCGATCCTGGCCAAGGCGGGCGATCTGGCGGCCATCCTGACCAACCTCGAGCCGCGCGACGTCCTGTTCATCGACGAGATCCACCGCTTAAGCCCCCAGGTCGAGGAGATCCTGTATCCGGCCATGGAGGATCATGTGCTGGATCTGATCATCGGCGAGGGGCCGTCGGCGCGTTCGGTGCGGATCGACCTGGCGCCGTTCACGCTGGTGGGGGCGACGACGCGGGCGGGCCTGTTGGCGACGCCGCTCAGGGACCGGTTCGGCATTCCGCTGCGACTGGAGTTCTACACCCCCGACGAACTGACGGCGGTGGTGCGCGGCACGGCGCGCAAAATGGGCGCGGCCATCGACGACGCGGGCGCGCGCGAGATCGCGTCGCGGGCGCGCGGCACGCCGCGCATCGCCGGGCGCCTGCTGCGCCGGGTGCGGGATTTCGCCTCGGCCGAAGGGGCCGAGACGATCTCGAAACTGGTGGCGGCGCGGGCGTTGGCGCGGCTGGAGGTGGACGAGGCCGGGCTGGACAGCCTGGACCGGCGGTTCCTGAAGGCGTTGATCGAAAACTATGGCGGCGGGCCGGTCGGGATGGACACCCTGGCGGCCGCCATCGCCGAGGCGCGCGATGCGGTCGAGGACGTGATCGAGCCCTATCTGCTGCAACAGGGCTTCATCATGCGCACTCCGCGCGGCCGCATGGCCTGCGCCAAGGCCTATGCGCATCTGGGCCTCAGCGCGCCGGCGCAACCGGCCGCCGGACCCGTGCCGGGCGACCTTTTTGAATGAAGGTCGCCTTCGATCCAGGCAAGGATGCGAGCAATCGCGAGAAGCACGGGCTGTCGCTTGAGCGGGCGAGCGAGATCGATCTTCGCGCCGCCCACATCCTCGCCGATGACCGCCAAGATTACGGTGAGCAACGATGGCGAGCCTATGGTATGCTGGATGGGCGGCTGCATATGCTGGCTTTCACCTTTCGAGACGGGACGTTGAGAGCCATCAGTCTGCGGCGCGCAAACGCCAAGGAGAGCAAACGCTATGGCTGATCCCAAACTCAGCCTTGATCCAAGCGATTACGAGGATGTCGAGATCGACGATCTGGACAATCCGGAATGGACCGATGAGGACTTCGCCAAGGCACAGCCTCTACGAGACGTGCTGCCCGACCTATATGCCCAATTCGACGCCGAGCGAGAGGTGGAGTTAAGACTACCCGCCGCCACCATCCGCGCCTTTGCTGACGAAGGGGAAGACTGGCGCGAGCGGATGGCGGATGCGCTGACGGAAGCGGCGCGCAAGAAGCACGCGGCGTAAACTGCAATAGGCGTTGCCAAGCGGGGCGGGCGGGGGTTTGCTGGGGGCGAACCGGAGCCGTCGTCCCATGATCCTGCGCACCCTGGCCGTGATGGCGTTTGCGGCCGGCCTGACCGGTCTGGCGCCGCCTGCGCGAGCGGCGGCCCCCGTCTTCACCGACAAGGCCTGTCCCAGTGATTGGCCGACGGGCTTGCGCGAGGTGCGGTGCGGGAACCTGACCGTGGACGAGGCGCGCGACGGCTCGGTCAGCGACCGGCGCATCGACATCGCGGTCGTCATCTTCAAGGCCAGCGCGCCCTACAAGGACGCTTCGGGCCAGGCGCTGCCGCCGATGGTGATGTTCCACGGCGGACCGGGCGGGGCTCTGACGCCGGGGGCGGGGCGGATGCTGGCGGCGCTGCGTCGCAATCCGGAGGCCTTTGCGGTGGATCAGGACGTGATCCTGTTCGACCAGCGGGGCGGCGGGGCGAGCAACCCGTCGATGGACTGTCCGGGCGTCGAACTGACCGATGCGGGGCCGCCGTCCGACAAGGACCGCGACGGGCTGATCGCCTGTCTGAAGGGGTATCAGGCGCAAGGGATCGACCTGAACCAGTACAACGCCGCCGCCATCGCCGACGATGTGAAGGACATGGCCCAGGCCCTGGGTCTGGCCAAGATCGACCTGTGGGGCGGATCGTACGGGCCGCGCATCGAGGCGGCGGTCATCACCCACCAGCCCCAGATCGTGCGCGCCGCCGTGATGGACAGCCCCTGGCCGCCCGAGGGCAACTGGGCCGTCGGCACGCCCGAACAGGTGTCGGCGGCGGTGAAGATCATCCTGGCCAAATGCGCGGCCCAGGCGGCCTGCGCGGCGCAGCATCCGGACCTTCAAGCCCGGTTCGAGGCCGAGGCGCGCAAATGGCTGGCCGGTCCGGTGACGGGCAAGGACGGGCGCACCTTCACCGTCGACGACCTGTCAGCGTTCTTGATGGACACGACCTATAGCGCGACGGGGGTGCGCAGCCTGCCGGTCGATCTGGACAAGATCATCGCCGGCGACCTGACGCCGGTCGCGGAGATCGCCGAAGATCGCACCTATTATTTCGAGGGTCAGCACATGGCCCACCTGTGCAAGGAAGAACTGCCGTTCGAGTCCAAGGCGCGGCTGGCGGCGGGAGCGGCGGGCGATCCGGTCGCCGAGGTGCTGGTCCCGTCACTGTCGCGGCTGTTCGACGTCTGCGCGGCGGTGGGCGAGCGGCCGGCGCTGCCGATCGAGAACCTGCCGGTCCAGACCGACATCCCGACGCTGTTCGTCGCCGCCGAGATCGATCCAGGCTGCCCACCGCCGCTGACGGAGGCCGCCGCCAAGGGCTATGCGAACAGCCAGGTGGTGATCGTGACCAACGCGACCCACGGCGTCATCAACGCCAGCCCCTGCACGCGCAAGATGGCGCGCGACTTCCTGCGTGATCCGTCCAAGCCGGTGGATCGGACCTGCCTGCCCGCCGCCGACACGCCGCTGGACTTCACCCTGGATGCGCCCGCCGCATGAGGGTGATGCGCCATGGAAGTCTGCTTCAGCAGCGTGTGATGATCGCGGCGGCGCTGGTTCTGGCCCTGTGCGCGGTCGGCGTCTGGGTGCTGATGCAGCCGTCGAACACCCCGTCGCCCGAGCCGGCCGATGCGCGGGTGATGCGCCAGATCCGCACCCAGGCGGGGCGCGGCGCCGAGCTGCGCTACGCCGAGAACGGCGAAAGGCGATCGGTGTGCGGCTATGTCGGGCGCGTCGCAGGCGGCCCGGCGGTGGGCTTTGTCTCCATCCCCAACCGCATCCTGTTCAGCGACGACCCTCTGCCGACCGAGTTCCGCGAAATGCGCCAAAGCTACTGCCCCGGTTTCATGGCCGCGCCGAACCGCCGGCCGTGATCCGTCGTCGGTTGAATGGGCCAGCACTCGCCCTGATCGCACAGATCACGGCGACAGCGGCGATCAGCCTGCTGGCGATCCGGGCGGCCGCGGCGGGGACAGCGTCGGTCGCGGTCCAGGGCGCGGCGTTTCTGATCGGGGCGGTGGCGCTTTTGGCGGCGTCGCGGATGGCGCGGCCGGGCCGGGGTCCGAGGTTGATCTCGGCGGCGGCGATCCTGGTCGTCGCCGTCCTGATGTTGACGACGGGCGTGGAGATGCAGGGCGCGCATCGCTGGCTGGCGCTGGGGCCGGTTCTGATTCACCCCGCCTCGCTGCTGGGCGCCCCGCTGCTCTGGCTCGTGGCGCAGGATGCAGACGATGTGTGGACGGCAGGCGTCGCGGCCCTGACGATCCTGACGTTCGGTCTCGGCTTCGACGGGGCCGCCAGCCTGGCCTTCGCGGTGGGAACGACCGGGTTGCTGACGGCGGCGAGAGGCTCGTGGAAGACGCTAGCGCCGCTGGCGGCCCTGTCCTGGATTTTGGCGTTCTGGAGCCTGACGCGTTCGGAGGCGCTGCCGCGCGTTCCCTATGTCGAGGGTGTCGTGCCGACGGTTTGGGCCATGTCGCCGATCCTCGGCGTGGCGGCGGGCCTGGCGTTGGTCGTGCTGTCGGCCCCGTTGTTTTGGATGGGATGGCGAGCGCGGGGCGTCGGAGCCGCCGTCGGTTTGGCCATGGCCGGGTTCTGGGTCGGTCTGTCGGCGGCCAATCTGCTGGGCGCCTATCCGGCGCCGGTGGTGGGATATGGCGCTTCGCCCGTGATCGGATGGCTTGTCGCGATCGGACTGGCTATGGCGTCTGCACGACGCACGAGGTTTCAGTGACCGCAATCTCCGACCAACCCACCGCCGGCCGTTTCGAGGGGCGCGATCACCTGTTGCCGGTGCGCGTCTATTACGAGGACACCGATTTCACCGGCCTGGTCTATCACGCCAACTATGTGCGCTATTTCGAGCGGGGGCGTTCCGATTTCCTGCGCGCCATCGGGGTGGGGCACGCCGATCTGCTGGAAGAGGCCGAGCCGCTGGCCTTCGTGGTGTCCGAGCTGAACATCAAATATCTCAGGCCCGCGCGGATCGACGACGCCCTGGTGGTGCGCACCGTCTACGAGCAGGTGAAGGGCGTGCGGCTGATCATCCGCCAGAGCGTGGAGCGGGCCGGCGAGGTGTTGTGCCGGGCCGAGGTGACGGCGGTGTGCATCCATCTGGACGGGCGGCCGCGACGGCCGTCGAAGGGTCTGGTCGAGAAGGTCACGCCGTGGCTGGCGGCCGGCGGGACCGCCGGCTAGGATTGCGCCAGCGAAGGGGAAACGTCATGGCCGCAGAAACCTACAAGATGTCCGCCAGCGCGGTGATCGTGACGATCCTGCTGTTCGTGCTGTTGGTCGGCGGCGGGCTGGTGGGCTGTCCCTATTATAAGGTTTGGGAGCGCAAGATGGCGGGCCAAGCCGAACTGCAATACCAGCAGGGCGCGCGCCAGGCCTTGATCGCGCAAGCCGCCGCAGAAGACGAGGCGGCGATCAAAAGGGCCGAGGCGGCGACACGCCGGGTCCTGGGCTGGACCGATGCGGCCAAGCGCGGCTGCGCCGAACTGGGCCGGGCGGGCGATCGCCAGTGCGAGGAGCAGCTGCTGAAGGACGCCGCCACCTATTCCATCGCCAAGGAAGGCCACGATGGCGTCATCATCAGCGTCGGCGCCCCGGTCTCTGTCGCGGTCGATCCGAACGCGCGGCGGACGGCGTCCGAGTAACCTGCTGTTAACCCTTATGACGCGCCTGTCAGATGACGGGCGGACGGGTCGGGGCTAAACGGGCCGGACGCCACACAATGGTCACGTCCGCTCGGTCGAAGAGGGGACGTGACGATCCCGATTCCGCCCGGAGCGCCTGAATGACCACGCCTGTCGACGCCGCGATGATGAACCCGGTCGAGCTGTTCATGACCGCCGACTGGGTGGTCAAGAGCGTGATGATCGGGCTGGCGGCGGCCTCGATCTGGTCGTGGACGATCATCATCGACAAGGCGGTTCGGTTCACGGCGCTGAACAAGCGCGCCGATGAGTTCGAAAAGTCGGTTCAGTCCGGCCGGTCGCTGGAAGAGGTGGCGTCCCAGGCCGGACCCGAGCCGGACCACGCCCTGCCGCGCATGCTGGTGATCGCCCTGTCGGACTGGCGCGAGGCGCGTCAGCGCGGGGCTTTGAACGAGCACCAGGGCGACCTGCTGCTGGTGCGCATCGACAAGGCGATGAACAGCCTGATCTCGCGCGAGGGGCAGCGGATCGAGAATGGCCTAGGCGTGCTGTCGGTGGTGGCCACGGCCTCGCCCTTCATCGGCCTGTTCGGCACCGTGTGGGGCATCATGAATGCGTTCGGGCGGATCGCGGCGGCGGGCAACACCAATCTGACGACGGTGGCGCCGGCCATCGCCGAAGCCTTGTTCGCCACGGCCATCGGCCTGGCGGCGGCCATCCCGGCCTATATCGCCTACAACAAGTTCTCGATCGACGCGGGCAAGTTCACGGGGCGCCTGGAGGCCTTCGCCGACGACCTGCAGGCCGCCGTGGCGCGCCGCCTGGGCAGCCCGTCGGCCCCACCGCCGCCTCCGCCCCCGCCGTCCAGCGACCTCAGCCTGAAGCGGGGCGCCTGAACCATGGCCCTGGGCGGTGGTGCGAGCGGCGGCGGGCGCCGAGGACGCAGGGGGCGTAAAGGGCCTCTGACCGAGATCAACGTCACGCCCCTGGTGGACGTGATGCTGGTGCTGCTGATCATCTTCATGATCTCGGCGCCGCTGCTGACGGTGGGCGTGCCGGTCGAACTGCCCAAGACCGAGGCCAGCGCGGTTGAGATCAAGTCCGAACCTCTGTCGGTCAGCATCGACCAGCAGGGCGCGATCTTCGTCGGCGACAGCGAGACGGCGTTCGACGCCCTGTCCACGCGCCTGTTGACCGAGGCGGGCGGCGCCGACCAGGCGGCCGAGCGGCCGGTGTTCGTGCGGGCCGACGGGCGCGCGCCCTATCAGGCGGTGGCGCGGGTGATGGCGCGATTGAGCGCCTCGGGCTTCACCAAGCTGAACCTGATCACCGACACGGCGCCGGAGGCCTGAATCCTTTGCGTCGGCCGAGCCCCGCCATCCTCGGATCGCTCGCCCTGCACGCCGGGGTGGTCGCGCTCGCCTTCTTGATGGTGTCGCACAAGACGGACGAGGACGAGACGCCGCTGGTCGCCTCGGTGCCGGTGACCATCGTCTCGGAGGAGGTGATCCAGGCGGCGCCGGCGGACAATCCGCAGCCCGAACCCTCGCCCGACGACGCGGCGACCGCCCCGGTGCAGCAGCCCGATCCCGTGCCGCCGACGCCCGAGCCGACGTCGCCGCAACCCCAGCCGCGCCCGACCCCGACGCCGCCTCGGCCCACGCCGCCGCGCCCGGCCCCGACGCCCGCGCCGACGCCGACGCCGAAGCCCACGCCGACGCCGCCGCGTCCGACGCCTCGACCCCAGCCGCCGACGCCGGCGCCGCCGACCAAGGCCCAGCCGACCCCGCGCCCGGCGACGCCCGCGCCGGCCCGCCCGGCGCCCCAGCGCACCGAGCCGAGCCTGGATCTGGACGCCCTGGCGGGACCGACGCGCCCGACCAACAATCGCGGCCGCCCGGCGACGGGGCAGCAGGGGGCGGGCGCGGCGTCCCAGGCCACGGGCCCGCAGATCACGGCCATCTTCAATCAGGTCTATCCGAACTGGATCCTGCCCTGCGACATCCCCGGCGCGGACCAGCTGCGCATCCAGGTCGAGCTGACCCTGTCGGCCGACGGGCGGATCACGAGCGGCCCCAGCCTGATCAACGCCCAGTCGTCGAACGTCTACCGCGCCGCCGCCGACGGCGCCCTGCGCGCCCTGCGCCAGACCGCGCCCTTCGACGTGCCGCAGGGCTTCCCCGGCGGGGTCTATCGCCCGACCTTCAACACCGAAAGGGCGTGCCGCAATCGCTGAGCGTCAGGCCGTTATGAGATGCAGGGCAGCCTTGCCGCCCTTCACCGCGTCGGGCGCCAGGCGTCGGTCGAACGTGGCCAGCCGCCCGCCGTTCGAGACGGCTAAGGCCAGCAGATAGGTATCCGTCAACTGGCCCGAGGTGAGCAGGCGATCCTGCGCGATCAAACGGTCGCTCAGCAGACTGATGTCGTCGGGCCAGAACACATGGCCGGGTTGGCTCAGCAAGGAATGAAGCGCGGGCAACACCTGCGCAGGCGCGCCCGGCGAGTTTGGATATTTCGGATTGCTGAGGATTCGAAGCACGCCGTTTTCGGTCAGCGGGCAGGTCGCCCAACCAGCCTGATGCTCATTTGCGAACCAAGCGTGGGCGGTGAGATGCTCGGTATGGGCTGGATCGATCAATGCGATCAGGACGCTGACGTCCAAAAGCGCGATCAAGGCAGCTCATCGCGCAGAGCGTTGATCTGTTCGGTCGTCACCACAGCGCCCTTGCGGTGCGGTAGGAGACGAATGCCGTTGCGGAACTCGGGCGACGTGTCCGGCTTGGCCTGTGTGATTGAGCGGCGCGCAAGATCGGAAATGACTTCGCCCACAGAGGTTCGGGTCTGAACCGCGATGGCCCGTGCGGCGTTCAGCACGTCGTCGTCGATGGCGAGTGTAGTGCGCATGGCTTTAAGATAATGCATCACGCATCACGCATCAATGATCGCTCCCGTCCCGAATGTCGCCCTATTCACCGTGAAGCTGGCGAAAGTCGAACGGCCCGGCGATAAGGGGCGGCGATCCTTCGAGACTTATGGGAGCATCTGATGCGTCTGAACCTTCTTCTGGCCTCCGTGGCGGCTGTCGCGATGGCGGCTCCTCTGACGACGGCGGCGCAGACGCCTCAGCAGAACCAGCCGGTCGAGGTCGAGATCGATCAGGGCGTGCTGCGCCCGCTTCAGATCGCGGTCGTGCCGTTCGCCGGGACGCATGGGTCGGACATCTCCAATGTCGTCAGCGCCAATCTGAAGCGGTCGGGCTTCTTCGAGCCGCTGAACCCGTCCAGCTTCATCGAGACCGGGCTGACGCTGGCCAATGCGCCGAACTTCCCTCAGTGGACCCAGATCGGGGCGCAGGCGGTGCTGTACGGCGGGGTGACGACGCGCGGCGACGGGCGGCTGGACGTGGGCTTCCGCCTGTATGATCCCTACCGCCAGTGCCAGCTGGTCAGTTATCAGTTCACCGCGACCCAGGAGCAATGGCGCCGGATCGCGCACAAGATTTCCGATGTCATCTATCAGCGCATGACTGGCGAGGCCGGCTTCTTCGATTCCCGCGTGATCTTCGTGTCCGAGGAGGGCACGCAGCTGAACCGGATCAACCGCCTGACCATCGCCGATCAGGACGGGTTCAACCCGACCTATCTGACGCAAGGCGACGAGGTGATCATGTCGCCGCGCTTCTCGCTGTCGCAGCCGGACGAGATCACCTATGTGGCGCTGGGCAAGGATTACAGCCGCATCTACCTGTATAATCTGACGACCGGCCGGCGCGAGAGCCTGGGCGAGTTCGACGGTCAGGTGCTGGCGCCGCGCTTCTCCAACGACGGCAACAAGATCGCGTTTTCGATCATCCGGGGCGGCAATACCGACGTCTATGTGATGGACCTGCGCAGCCGCCAGATCACGCGTCTGACCAGCGACCCCGGCATCGACACCTCGCCGTCGTTCAGCCCGGACGGCAGTCAGATCGTCTTCACCTCGGACCGCTCGGGTTCGGCGCGGCTGTATGTCATGCGGTCGGACGGATCGGGCCAGCGGCCGATCTCGCGCGGCGGCGGCATCTATACGGCCCCGTCCTGGAGCCCGACCGGCAATCTGATCGCCTTCACCAAACAGGGTGGCGGCCGGTTCTCGACCGGGGTGATGAACGCCGACGGCTCGGGCGAGCGCATCCTGTCGTCCAGCTATTTCGAGGAAGGCCCGAACTGGGCGCCGAACGGCCGATACGTGATGTTTGCGCGCCAGACGCCGGGCGGGGACACGCGTCTGTGGACCGTGGACCTGTCGGGGCGCGTGGTGTCGCAGGCGGGCTATAACGGACGCGGGACCGACCCGGCCTGGTCGCCGCTGCTCGACCGTGGCCCGAGCAATCTGGGCGTGAACCAGGGCGCCGACAGCTGCCCCGCCTAAACGCCGCACCGACACCGTCGGAGCCTTAAAGCTCAACTGTGCGTTATCGCCTCTAGCGTCGAAAAATCGGCCGAGGCAGACAGTAAAGCCAAGCTTGAGGCCCGCCCCTTGCCAGAAACGATACGTCAGGAGACGACCCCATGAAGACTTCCCGCATTCTCAAACTGGCGATGGTCGGCTGCGCCGTCGCCGCCATGGCCGCCTGCACCCGAAAGCCCCCGGTCGAGACCGGCGTGCCCGGTCCGAACGACGGCACGACGCAACCGACGGGTCCGGCCTATCCGACCGCGCCGACCGGTCCGGTAACCGGCGGAAACATGGGTTCGGCCGCGCCGGGCACCGAACAGGACTTCGTCGTCAACGTCGGCGACCGCGTCTATTTCGACCTGGACTCCTATGAGGTCCGTCCCGAGGCCATGCCGCGCCTGGACGCCCAGGCCCAATGGCTGCAGCGCTATCCGTCCGTGACGGTCCGCATCGAAGGCAACGCCGACGAACGCGGCACGCGCGAATACAATCTGGCGCTGGGCGCTCGTCGTGCGGAATCGGTGCGCACCTATCTGATCAACCGGGGCATTCCGGCCGGCCGGATCGACACCATCAGCTTCGGCAAGGAGCGGCCGATCGCGGAGGGTTCGAACGAGGACGCCTTCGCCCGCAACCGCAACGCCCACACCGCCATCGTCTCGGGCGCGCCGCGCTGACGACCGGCTGATCGGCTGATTTGAAGGAGGCGCCGGCCGCAGGGTCGGCGCCTCTTTTCGTTTCCGCGCTTGTCCTGACGCCGGGCCGGCGGCAGATACGTCGTCACAGGGATCGGGGGATCAGCGGATGGATATCGAAGGGGCGGGCGCGGTCGTCACGAGCGGCCTGGCGGCGGGCGCGATCGAAAAGCCGACGGGCAAGGCGGGCGAGGATCACGCCCACGGCGTTTGTTCCGATTGCGGAGCCGAAACGAGCGGCAACTTCTGCGCAAACTGCGGCCAGCCGACGCACGTCCATCGCAGCCTGCTGCATCTGGGCGAAGAGCTGCTGCACGGGGTCATGCATTTCGACGCCCGCATCTGGCGCACTCTGCCGCTGCTGTGGCTGAACCCCGGCCGGTTGACGCGCGAGTGGGTCGAGGGCAAACGCACGCGCTTCGTCTCGCCGCTGGCGATCTTCCTGTTCACCCTGTTCGTGATGTTCTTCGCGCTCAGCTTCATGCCGCATCCGGAATCCAAGTCCGGCGAGGCGGCGGAGATGAGCGAACGGATCGCGTCTCAGCGCGTCGGCTTGGCCGAGGCCGAAAAGGCCCTGGTCCAGATGCGGGCCGAAAGCGGCGCCCAGCCGGACCCGACGATGCAGATGGCGATCAACGCCGGACAGAAGCTGGTCGACGACCGCCGCGCGGCCCTGGCCCGGCTGGAGATCGAGCAGCGCGACGGCCGCGCCGACGGTCTGAAGCCCGGCAGCTGGCAGGCCAGCATCAAGGACATGGCGACCGGCGAGAGCGGCGAGACCAAGCTGAAGGTCATGGGCAAGGGTGCCGAGAAGGAAGGCCACGGCATCGGCGCCACCGTGCTGAAGAAACTGCAGAACCCGGACTTGGCGGTCTATAAGTTGCAGCAGACGATGTACAAGTTCGCCTTCCTGCTGGTGCCCTTGTCCATCCCGTTTGTCGCCTTGCTGTTCCTGTGGAAGCGCGGCTTCACCCTGTACGACCACGGGGTGTTCGTTCTGTATTCGCTGACCTTCATGGCCATGCTGCTGATGCTGATGGTGCTGTCGGCGACGATCGCCGGGTGGTTGGGCGGCATCGTCATTCCGCTGGGGCTGCTGGCCGTGCCCGTGCATGTGTTCGCCCAGATGAAGGGCGCCTATTCGCTGGCCTGGTTCTCGGCCCTGTGGCGGACGATCGCGCTGTTGGTGTTCTGCAACATCGTGGTCGGCCTGTTCGTCACGGCCATCATCTATCTGGGACTGGGCCACTAGCTCGGCCTTGCGGCGGCCCCAAATCGGTGAAAGCTAGACGCATGACCAAGCTCTCGATCTCTCGTGTTCATCTCCTCGCCGCCGCCGCCCTTGGCGTCCTACTGATCGGGGGCGGCGCGGTCGCCCAGCAGGCCCAGCCCAACATCATGGAGCGGACCGAGTGGGACAATCGCCGCCTGGACCAGTTGGACCGCAATGTGCGGCGGCTTGAGCGCGCCCTGACCCAGAGAAACGCCGCTGGCCAGCCCGTGCTGGTCGAGCCGGACCCCGAGGTGGTGACGCTGCAGGGGCAGTTCGCCCTGATGGACCGACGCCTGGGCGACCTGGAGGCCACGGTGCGCCGGATCAACGGCGACAACGAGCGGCTGACCTTCCAGCTGGACGAGGCCACGCGCGAGAACGAGACGCTGAAGACGCGTCTGGCCGACGCCGAGGGCCGGTTGCAGAAGCTGGAAACCCAGGCCGAACTGAATGCGCCGATCGAGGCGACCTCGCCGACCGGCGATGCGACCCGCGACCTGGCGGCGGCGGTGGCCCTGCTGTCGACCGACAAGCCACGCGGCGAGCGGGCGCTGGAAACGGTGATCGCAGCCTGGCCCGATACGCCGCAGTCGCGCGAGGCCAACTCGCGCCTGGGCGACCTGCGGGTGGCCGCAAACGACAAGGCGGGGGCGGTGCCCTACTACGCCGCCGCGCTGAAGGACTGGCCGCGCATCGGCTGGGCGGCGGATACGACGCTGAAACTGGCCGACGCCCTGTTCGCGACGCAGAGGAAGCCGCAAGGGTGCGCGGCCCTGGCTGAGTTCACGCGCCGTTATGCGCCCGCCGCTTCTGACCCGCAAAAGGCGCGGGCGGCGCAGTTGAAGACCACGGGTTCCTGCGCCTGACGCCCAGCCCAGCGATTGGGGACGATCTGACGGCGCGAGCATTCGCGCGGCTGGATGCGCGACTGACGCGGGACACGGGCCGGCCGCTGGCGCTGGCCCTGTCAGGGGGCGGAGATTCCATCGCCCTGTTGCGGCTGACGACAGACTGGGCGCGGACGCGCGGGCGTTCGGTGCTGGCCCTGACCGTTGATCATCGGCTGAATACGGACAGCGGCCGCTGGACCGACTTTGCGGCCGGGGCGGCGCGGAACGCCGGAGCCGACTGGCGCGGGTTGAGCTGGAACGGGGACAAGCCCGCGACCGGGCTGACGGCGGCGGCGCGGGCGGCTCGGCATGGTTTGATTGCGGATGCGGCGCGCGAGGCGGGGGCGTCGGTCGTCCTGTTCGCCCATACCGCCGACGATATCGCCGAGGCCGATCTGATGCGCAGCGAAGGTTCCACCCTGGGGCGGGTGCGCGAATGGTCGCCGTCGCCGGCCTGGCCCGAGGGTCGAGGCCTGATGCTATTGCGGCCGCTACTGGGCGAGCGGCGGGCGGGGTTGCGGGATTGGCTGGCGGGGCAGAAGGGCGACTGGATTGAGGATCCCGCCAACGCCGATCCCCGTTTCGGCCGCAGCCGGGCGCGGCAGGCGCTGGCGGGCGCGACGCCGCAACCGGTCGAGCAGGCGGCGGCGCGAACCGGGGCGCGGCCGACGATCGAGGGCCAGGCCATGGCGCATGTGGACCGCGACGTGGGCGCGCGGGCGCTGGCGGCGGCCCTGGTCTGCGTCGGCGGCGGATCGACGCCGCCCCGGGGTGCGCGGTTGGACGCCCTGATGGCGCGGCTGAAGGCGGGTGAGGATTTCGCGGCGACCCTGTGCGGGGCGCGCATCGAGGCTGTCGGCGCGACGGCGCGGTTGATGCGCGAGGCCGGCGAGCTGCGCAGACGAGACATTTCGCCGCTGGCGCTGACGCCCGGCGTTGAGGCGGTGTGGGACGGGCGGTTCGTCTTCTGCGCCGATCGTTCCGGCTGGTCTGTGGTTCCGGCGAGGGGGCGGTTGGCCAGCCTGTCGGACGCCGACAGGGCCGAGATCAATCGGCTGCCGGCGGCGACGCGCGGGGCCTGGCCTGTGTTGATCAGGGACGACGCGATGGCCCCGGTTCTTGCAGGCGAAGGGGTCGAACGGCGCGGCCTTGTTACGGAACGGCTCAGGCTGGCGCTGGACGAAACGACGCACGAAGACGACCTGATTTCCGCCACCCGATAGCGTAACGCTGATTAAGCCCCTATTTTCCCAGACAGACACATCCAGACCGTCGATCCCACCGGGGTCGCGGACGACCGAGGACCTCAATGAACCTGCGTAATCTGGCGATCACCGGCGTGATCATTCTGGCGTTGCTGGCGGGGTATGCGGCGCTGTCGCAGGGCGGCGCCATGAACGGCGTGACGGGCCAGCCGGCCGGCAAGCCCGAGGCCATCAGCTATTCCCAGCTGGTG
>Ga0308158_10000272_pt1 | contig 104791 bp, 103 predicted proteins | sample PhyBR2_FD_201038 | JGI IMG/M metagenome (GOLD analysis project Ga0308158, IMG submission 201038) | Phyllosphere microbial communities from UC Gill Tract Community Farm, Albany, California, United States - DLSLB.R2 | ecosystem: Host-associated > Plants > Phyllosphere > Unclassified | place... | reverse complement strand
CCAAGAATGGCCAACCCCGCCGATCCAGTCAGTGGGCAGATCTGTTGGCCATCACCGGGCAGTTCTACTGGCCACCAGCGGGCATATCAACCGGCCGCCGATGGGCAGAACCTAATGGCCATTGACATTCTGGAGACTTCACCAAGAGTGTGGAAGTTTCCGAAAGAATCGCAACTTGACGATCAGGACGCCCGCGGGTGACACTTGTGACATCTAGAAGTGATGTTCTGGACTAGAACGTGAGCACGTTCTCGAGTTATAAGGCGAATTCAAATGACTACCACTTTGTCTGCTTCTGTCGTACCCAAAAACGAAATGGACGCCCTGAGTCAACTTCGCGCGTCCCTGCCTGACGGATCCGAGTTGGGTAAGGCTTTGGAAGCTATGGATGAAGGATTGCGCCACGGGGTTGGCGTAACTGTGGCGCGCGACGACGACCAGGTAACGCCCGCCCGCGCTGCCTCTCTATTGGGTATTAGCAGGACCCACCTGTACAAGATCCTGGATGCGGGATTGATTCCATTTCACGTTGTGGGGGAACGTGATCGCCGGATGTTTATGGTCGACGTACGAGAGTACCTGGCGCGATCCATGAGCTTCCGCGCAGCTGATGCCGAATCGATCGCCAAGCGGCAGCAACTTGAGGACGACATTCTCGACTCGATGGAATAGCCAGCGTAGCGGGCGCCGCCTGCCACTAAACTCGTATTTATGGTGCGGGACAGACGAGTAACACTTCGATGTTTGACGGATGACCTTGTTGACGGCTGGGACGATGTGGACCAGCACCGTCGAATTAGGGTACTGAGATCCACCGTCGCTCGTTGTCTGATTGAGGAAGTTCGCGAATCAAAGGTGGCTGAGGAGCTTCGCAAACTCCCAGCCATTTCCCTGCTTCAGCACCCGCTTATTCGCCATTTCGACGGCTCCTTTGGTCCCGACTACGACTCCGGCTCCAAGGAAAGCATTTCCGGCCTATCGGCCCCTCACTGGTGGAAGCAAAAGACCACAAGGTGGAGAGGAGCAGCTACCGATCACTCGGCTGGCGGCCCTGACATGGTATGGCTATGCGCTGCCGGAATTCGCCGCGCCGGCGATACTGATGACTTCTACCAGGCCTTCATGCGGGATGTTAAGAGAATTGGCCCACAAGCCTTTCTACCGGCCGATGAAGATTACCTGCTCCAAAAAATCGATGAAAAGATCCTTGCTTTAGACATCTGGAAGGCGAAGGTTCATTGCGCCATTCTTGCCCTCTTGGGAGAAGCTCGGAGCAGTGCTGGCGAGACACACGTTATGCAATTTTCAGCCCCATCCCGGAAACCCTCCAACCGTGCAATAGGAGAATTGGCGCTCAGCGTTGAGGCGATAGACGTGGATGGGGAAGAAATGTGCGAAGTGTTCCTATCCGCCAAAATCCTCGATCGAGATCAGATTCAATCTGTGGATGTAGCCGTCCAGATAGCCCGGGCTGCCTTACAGAGTGACGCTGAGAGTTGGCATTCCACAACCTTCACGGACGACGCCTATGCTTTTTCTGCAATTATTGACCCAGACGCACTGGTACTGGCGGAGGAACTTAGGGTCACAGGGCGAGTGCCCGAGAGATCGCAGCCTGCAGGTCTCCGTCTTGGCCTTCGCGCTCATTACGCCCGGAAGCATGGCTTGGTGCATGCACAAGTTGAGGGTTCTTCAGTGCTGAGCCTCTGCGGATACTGGTTTGTACCTACGCAGGATCACACCAACCTAGAAACATGCGCTGAATGCGCCAGAAGGCATGAACAGTTAGGCATTGGCTGAAAACGTTCGTCCAAAGCGAAGGGGCCGCAGGGAATTGAACACCCGCGGCCCCTCTCTTTTTCCAAAATGCTAAGCCAGCACCCCCTGCCGCACCACGGCCGGCTTGAACTGTGCACCCGCGCCCGGGAATACCGGCACCTCGATCCGCGCGTGGGTGTGGACCTCGGTGACCGTGGCCTTGGTGTGCCGGGCAATGTTCTCCATGGTGGTCACCCACATGCCGTCCATTGCCTTCACCCGCTCCATGAGCTGCTCCAGCGCCACGGCCTTGGATGGCCGGCCGGAGATGAACGGGTGGTTGGTGAGGACGAAGCAGCTGCCCTGGGAATGGTGGGCCTCGGCTTCAAGCGTCCACATTTCCAGGACCTTGGCCGGGCTCTCGATCACGCCACTGCCCGTAACGCCCGGGTAGAAGGCGTACTGCTCCCAGTCGTCCAGGGTCCAGTCCACCGGGATCTCAATGATGTCCCGGGGATCATCGGCGGCGACGGCGAAGCGGTAGGGGGCATCGCCGTCGAGCAGGCTGGAATCGTAGAGGAAGCCGCGGTCCGCCAGCAGGCCCGGGGAGTGCCAGTTCAGTTCCCACCACGGTGCGCGGTAGCCCACGGGTCGGACACCTGCGACTTTGGCCAGCGCCTCCAGGCCGCGGTCAATGTAGCTGGCCTCGGTGGCGGCGTCGATGCCCTGCATGGGTTCGTGCAGGTAGCCGTGGTGCGCCACTTCGTGGCCTCCGTCAACGATCTGCCGGACCACGTCCGGGTAGGACTCGGCGGTGAAACCCGGGATGAAGAAGGTGGCCTGGATGTCCTGGCGGGCCAGGATGGCCAGGAGCCGGGGCACCGCAATCTTGGGGCCGTAGGACTGGTGGCTCATCAGCGACATGCGCCGGGTGCTGGTGGGATCGTGGGCGATGGTGCAGGATTCGGCGTCCACGTCGAAAGTGAAGGAAGCTGCAGCTTTGAAGCCTTCGGGCCAGGTGATGGGGTGCAGGGGGTCCGCGATGGCGGGCTGGTTCACGGGAAATCCTTTCGGCGGGCGCTGTGGGCGCCCGCCTGGTTCTACGGGATGGTGAGCTTAGAGGGCGGGAAGGGCGGGCGTGCTCTCCGCGCTCCCAGCTTCGGGGGCGGTCGCTCCAGGGGTGGCGTCCACCTTCTGTGCGGCGCGTGGCTCGAGGGCCAGGTAGCGGATGTGCTGGCGCGGGCCGAGGATGGCGTACACCCCGGCGCTGGTCAGGCCGCCGGCCAGCCAGGACAGGTCCCAGCCGCCCAGGGCCACGGCGATGGGGCCCTGCATGATGGGGATCAGGCCGTACATGAACAGCCACGTTGCGAAGATCCCGGCCAGGAGGGAGATGACGCCGGCGAAGTTGACCACCGGCAGCCGCTTGGTGCCGACGCCGTCGAACAGACGGTCGGTGCCGCCCGGCCAGCGCTTCTCCAGCCAGAAGTAGTGCACCAGCATGATGCCGCCCCAGGCCGCCACCCAGGCCACCAGGCCGATCAGCCAGGCGTCGAGTACCGCTGCGAAGTCCTCCTGGAAGATGAAGAAGACGACGGCGCCGAGCGAGAAGACGCCGACGAACAGGTTGAGTTTGCGGCGGCTGATGGAGATGTCCAGGGCCTGGGTGGCCACGGAGAAGGTGTAGATGTTCAGGATGTTGGTGGCAATGGGGCCGTGGAGCACCATGAGCAGTACGGGCAGGGCCATGGCGCCGAAGTTCATGACGATCAGCTTGCCGGGATCGATCTCGCCGCTGTTGGTGGCCAGGCTGGCGCCCAGGACGCCGAGCCACACCACGGGGATGAACTGGCCCAGGACCGAAGCGAGGTAGACCTTCTTCTTGGCGACGCTGGTGCTGACGAACCGGGAGTAGTCCGCGGCGTAGGTGAACCAGGTGATGCCCCAGCCAATGCCGATGGCGGTCATGACGGCGCTCATGGCCGCGATCCGCTCAGAGCCTTCCAGGACGGCGCCGGCGGGACCGGCGTAGCTCCAGTTGATGTCCATGCCGAACCAGGCCACCGCGGACATGACGGCCAGGATGAGGATGGTGGGCGGCACGGTCCATTTCTCGAAGGCGGCGATGGCCTTGTAGCCGAACCAGGCGATGGCAACCTGAAGGGCCATGATGAAGGTGGCGACGCCGATCTTCCAGCCGTAGTTGGGGGCTTCCGGGTCAACCCAGCCAAGGGTTCCGAAGAGCGCCATGACCAGGTCCAGGATGATCCAGGTGTTCACCGCGCACCAGCCGATGACCAGCAGGGCCTGGATGGCGGCCGGCAGGTAGTTGCCGCGCCGCCCGAATGCCGCCCGGGCCAGGACCATGCCGGTGGCTCCGGTCTTCTGGCCCAGGAGGACGAAGCAGCCAAAGAGCAGCATGCCGATCAGGTTGCCCAGCACCAGGACGGTGATGGTGTCCGCGAGTCCGAGTCCCAGCTGGATACCGAGTGCCCCCAGCACCCAGTTGATGGGTGCCAGGTTGGCGCCCGCCCAGATCCAGAACTGGCCGGATACCTTGCGTGTTCGTGCTGATTCGGGGATGGGCTGCAGCCAGGCTTCGTGGTCCACGGCGCTGTGGTCCTGCGTGGCCTGGTCAGGTTGGCCGTGCGTGGCTGTAGAAAGCTTTTCTTGCATGGGGGCCTCCGTGAGGTGGATAAGTACCAACTAGGCTATGTGGCCCCCATCACAAGCAACAAGATACAATGTGTCGAATAAATCCTCCTACTACGTTACGGACTGTCGTGTCAGTGTTTCTTGGCGAAATACTCGCCCACCCCGCCCTCGCCGCCGCCGATCCTGTGGTCCACCCGCAGGGCGTGGTGGCTGATACGCAGCCGGTCCGCTGGGTCCACTCCAGTGAGGTGCTGGACATCGCTCCCCTGCTCCGTGGCGGTGAACTGCTGCTCTGCGGTGGGATCACGCTGGCCACCGCCACCCCGGCCAGACGCGGGGACTACGTCCGTGAGCTGGCGCAGCGCGGCGTCGCTGCGCTGGCCATCGAGACCGGCGGTGCACTGCCGGAAATTCCTGCGGACATGTTGCAGAAGGCTGAGGAATACGGCCTTCCCGTGGTGGAACTGCGCAAGGTGGTCCCGTTCGTCGGCGTCATGCAGGCCATCAACTCCATGCTGGTCAGCGAGTCGGTGGGGCACCTGCAGCAGGCGGATGCCGCCACGCGCGCCATGGCTGCCGAGCTGGCGCATGGCGCTTCACTGGACAAGATCCTGGGCGTGCTGGCAGGCATCACCGGCTCGGCCGTGAAACTCACCTCCCCGTGGGGAGTGACCATGGGCAGCGCGGCGCCGGAGGGTTGGAGCAACGGGGTGGACGCGGAAGCCGGAGAAGGAACAGCGGACGACGACGGCACCGGGCCAGGCGGGCACGGCGGCTTTTACCCGGTGGCCGGCGGAACGGTCATCACCGTGGACATCCCCGTGCGCGGGGTCCTCATGGGGCGGCTCGAGGTGCACGTGCCGGATGTCGCGGACACGGCGCTGGCCCAGGTGGCGGGCGAGCGCGCAGTGGACATCCTGGGCCTGGCGCTGCTGCAGCACACGCCTCCGGGACTGCACGCCCTGGCTGGCGCCGAACTGATGCGCGCCGTGCTGAATTCCGCACCGGAGTGGCGCCTCGAGCAGCTGGCCCCCGGCGCCGGCTTCCCCACGGACTCCCCCGCCGTGGTGGCCGCGATCCACGCGGCGGCACCGCAGGAGCTGCGCGGCGCCGTCGAAAACTTCCTGAGCTCGCAGCGGATTCCCTGTGCCGCGTACCTGGATGACACCGAGCTGGTGGTGATGATCGGCCTGCCGTGCACCGAGACGGCCGGCGAGCGGCGGCAGCTCCTGGAATCCCTGCAGGGACTGGAGGGGGACCACGATGCCGTGATCGCCGTGGGGCCGCTGGCAGACGGGGTGGCGGAGGCAGCCTGGTCACTGGCGGAAGCCCGGCGCGCCCTGGAGGTACGGCAGATCCGCCGCCGGAATGCGTCCGCGCGCAGGCGGCACCCGTCCCGGGGCCTGGTTGTGGTTGACGCCCAGGACGCCGCCGTGGAAAGCCTCGCTCTGACCTGCCTGGATGCCTCGTCCAGGGAGGCGTTCGTGAGCCGGCAGTTGCGGGCGGTCCTGGAGCATGATGCGCAGCGGCAGTCCCAGCTGCTGGAGACCCTGCAGGTGTGGCTGGACTCCGGCTGCAATACCGCGCAGTCGGCGCGCGAACTGCACCTTGAGCGGCAGTCGATGCACCACCGGCTGCAGCGGATTTTCGAGCTCTGCGGAGGGGATCCGCGCGGGACGGGGCGGCTCGCGGCGCTGCACCTGGCGGCGAGGATGGCCGGGCTGCCCTGACCTCCTGCGGGGCCCCTGCTTCCGGACGTATGCTTGCCTGGCATTGCCCTGTGGCCGGGCCCCCGGGTCCGGGCAGCTCGGATGGAAAGGGCGCGGCGGATGGCAAAGCGGAATACTTCCTTAGTGGGTGCGCCGTGCTGGGTCGACACCTGGCAACCGGACCCCCAGGGTGCCAAAGAGTTCTATGGCGGACTGTTCGGCTGGACGTTCGACGATCCGATACAGGTGCCGGGATTCGAGGGCGGGTACTGTCTGACGCGCCTTGACGGCCGCTCCGTAGGCGGCGTGGGGCAGGCCCCGCCGGGATCACCAGCGGGATGGCTGACCCATATCCGGGTGGGCGATGCCGGGAAGGCTTCAGCGCTGGCGGAACAGGCGGGCGGCCGGCAGCTCGGGGCCATCGGCGCCGGGACCCGTTCGCAACTGGTTGCCGATTCCTCCGGCGTGCTGTTCTGCCTGCGGCAGGCGGGCGTCAATGACGGCGTTGAGCTGGCAGACCAGCCCAATAGCTGGGCCATGAGTTCGCTGCACACCCCGGATCTTGGAAAGGCCCAGGAGTTCTACAGGGCATTGTTCAACTGGGAACTGACGTCGCCGCCGGACGCCCCGTTTTCACTGTGGCTCCTCGAAGACCAACTGGTGGCCGTGGCTACCCCCACCGACTGCGTGACTGTTCCTCCACATTGGAGTGTGAACTTCGGGGTCACCGATGCAGACAGGACCGCCGACCGGGCCGTTGCCCTGGGCGGCCGCATTGTCATGGCACCCATGGATACCCCCGGGTTCAGGAGTGCCGTGATCAGCGACCCCTGGGGCGGTGTGGTCGCGGTCAGCGCGGTCACGGAGCAAACCGGCACCCCGCCGGCACGGGCCTGACCAGGCAGCGTCAGCTTCCCGGGCGGCCACCCAGCCGGGTGGTCACCTTGGCGGCGGCGGCGACGCAGGCCTCCCCCAGACTCTCGAACTGTTCCTTGGACACCCGGAACCGCGGCGCCGGAATCAGGACGGCCGCCACAACGTCGCCGCGGTGGTCGCGGACAGGCGCGGCCACGCCCACCTCGTCCATGGACGATTCGCCGTAGTTCCCCGCCCATCCCCGCTGCGCAACATCCTGGAGCCGGACTTCGTACGCTGCCAGTCCGTCGTCGTCCAGTCCCGGAAAGGTGATGGTTCCGCTGCGCAACAGTTCACGCACCCGTTCGGCGGGCAGCGTGGACAGGAACACCTGGACCGAGGCGCTCATCGCGTCACGGTAGCGGGCGCCCAGGGGGGTGGTGTGCTTGATCTGGTGGTGGCTCGCAATCTGCTCCACGCAGATGGCCTCGTCACCGTTCCACAGCATGAGGGCACTGGTTTCGCCGGTCTGCTCGGTCAGCTGCCGCAGGACGGGGTAGGCAAGGCGGCGTTCCTCCATCTCGGCCAGCAGCGGTCCGGCGACGGCGATGAGCCCCAGGCCCAGCCGGAACCGCTTGGTTTCCGGGTCGCGTTCCACCAGGTTTTCCTGCTCGAAGGTGGCCAGGATCCGGGACACGCTGGACTTGTGCATGCCCACGCGGTTGGCGATTTCCGTGACGCCCAGCAGGGGTTCGTCCGCCGTGAAGGTGCGCAGGACGGCGATGGCGTTGACGACGACGGAGGCTCCTTTGGCGTCCGTCCCGCCGTTGGTGCCGGTTCCGCTGCCGTTGCTGTCTGGGGTTTTCGCAGGAGTCATGGTGGACACCATCTTTCCCTATGGTCGGGGCTGGACACCGAAAGCGGCGCCGTGGTGCACGGCGCCGCTTCGGCTGTTCAGATGGTTATCCCTGGACGATGTTGTGTTCCGGGCCGAACGGGAACTTGGTGATGTTTTCCACCGTGTTGTCCTCGCCGATCACCAGGATGTCGTGCTCGCGGTAGCCGCCGGCGCCCGGCAGGCCGTCCGCCACCGTGATCATGGGCTCCATGGAAACCACCATGCCGGGCTCCAGGACGGTGTCGATGTCCTCGCGCAGCTCCAGCCCGGCTTCGCGGCCGTAGTAGTGGCTCAGGACGCCGAAGGAGTGGCCGTAACCGAAGGTGCGGTTGGCCAGCAGGCCGTGGCTGATGTAGATCTCGTTGAGCTCGGCGGCGATGTCCTTGCAGACGGCGCCGGGCTTGATCAGTTCCAGGCCGCGCTCGTGCACCTCGACGTTGATGTTCCACAGCTCCAGCGAGCGCTCGTCCGGCTGGCCCAGGAAGAGGGTCCGCTCCAGGGCGGTGTAGTAACCGGAGGTCATGGGGAAGCAGTTGAGCGAGAGGATGTCGCCCTGCTGCAGCTTGCGGGTGGTGGCCCAGTTGTGGGCGCCGTCGGTGTTGATCCCGGACTGGAACCACACCCAGGTGTCGCGGACCTCGCGGTCCGGGAAGGTCCTGGCGATCTCGTGCACCATGGCCTCGGTGCCGATGAGGGCCACTTCGTACTCGGAGATGCCTTCGCGGATGGCGTTGCGGATGGCTTCGCCGCCCAGGTCGCCGATGCGGGCGCCGTGCTTGATGACTTCGATTTCCTCGGCGGACTTGATCATGCGCTGGCGCATGGCGTCCTGGGAGACGTCCAGGAGCTGGGCGCCGGGGAACGCGGCGGCGATCTTTTCGCGGGTCAGGCCCGGGAGGAAGTCGTCCTCGACGCCCAGCCGGGTGGCCTTGACGCCGCGCTGGCGCAGGGCTTCCTGGAGGCCGAAGTAGAAGTTGTCGCGGCGCCAGTCGGTGTAGACGATGTTCTCGCCGTAGGAGGTGCGCCACGGCATGCCGGCGTCGATGTTGGCGGTGACGGTGACGGAGTCGTTGGCGGTGACCACCAGGGCGTAGTTGCGGCCGAACGTGGTGTACAGGAAGTCGGAGTAGTACTTGATGCCGTGGTAGCTGGTGAGGATAACCGCGTCCAGCTCCTTGGCGGCCATGATCTTGCGGAGGCCGCCAAGGCGGCGCTCGAACTCTGCGTCGGAGAACGTGAGCTTGCCCTTGGCGCCGTTGTGCAGGACCTTGAGGCGCTCGAGTTCGGCGATGGAGGAGGCGTTGTCGGCAGTGATAGTCACGGGTGGTGCCTTTCTAGTGGGTGCCAGCTGCTGTTGGTGCAGTTGGTGTTGTTTGCGTAGTGAGGTTGGTCTGTGTACCCGGATGGGTTAGGTGCCCTCTGGTTGGTCAGAGGTGCTTGAGGGGCTTGCGCGAGGTTTCGGTGGCGAACAGCACGGCCATGAGGGACACGGCGGATGCGGCCACGAGGTACCAGCCCGGCGCCAGCTTGCTCTGGGTCATGCCGATCAGCAGGGTGGCCATGAACGGGGCCGTGCCGCCGAACAGGGCGTTGGAGAGGTTGAAGCTGACGGCGAAGCCGCTGTACCGGACTTTGGTGGGGAACAGTTCGGCCAGGAAGCTGGGCAGCGTTCCGTCATTCAGGGTGAGCATGCCGCCCAGCAGGATCTGGACCAGGACGATCACCAGGAAGTTGCCCGTGTCCAGCAGCATGAAAGCGGGAACAGTCAGCAGCATGAACAGCACGGACGCGGTGATCAGCATGCGCTTGCGGCCGAACCGGTCCGAGGCGAGGCCGGTCAGGAAGATGAAGCCGATATAGCTGGCCAGGGCGATGGTGGTGGCGAGGAAGGATTCGGTGGGCCCGAAGCCAAGTTCCTCGGACAGGTAGGTGGGCATGTAGCTGAGGATGACGTAGAAACCGACGGCGTTGAGCAGCACGGCACCGCAGGCGATCAGCAGCTGTTTGCGATAGGTCCGGAACATGTCCAGCGCAGGGGCTTTGGGAGCGGATTCCTCCTGGTCGGCCAGTGCGCGGAAAGCGGGGGTGTCCTCCAGCTTGGTGCGGATGTAGCGGCCGATCAGTCCCATGGGGGCGGCCAGCAGGAACGGCAGCCGCCATCCCCATTCGTGCAGTTGGTCGGTGCTGAGTACCGAGCTGAGGAGCGCTGCGATCAGTGAGCCCAGGAGCAGGCCGGCGGCGGTACTGGCGGGTACGACAGCGGCATAGAGTCCGCGGCGGTTGGCCGGCGCGTATTCCACTAGGAAGGCCGATGCTCCGGCGTATTCGCCGGCCGCCGAGAAGCCCTGGACCACGCGGACCAGGAGCAGCAGGACCGGGGCCAGCATGCCGATGGTTCCGTAACCGGGGATGAGGGCGATGCAGAAGGTTGAGACGGACATGATGACGATTGAGAGGGACAGCGCCTTGCGCCTGCCCAGCTTGTCGCCGATATGCCCCCAGAAGAAGCCGCCCAGGGGACGGACGAAGAAGGAGATCGCGAAGACGGCGAAGGTGGCCAGCAGCGCGGTCTGCCGATCGGCCTCAGGGAAGAACACTGAGGAAATTACTGCGGCCAGATAGCCGTACACCGCGTAGTCGAACCATTCGACAAAGTTGCCGATGAAGCTCGCAGTGACCACCCGGCGTCGAACGTCCTTGCTGGCAACGGCGTTGTCCATGCCGCCACCAGCCCCGGCAGGAGCGTTGGCGTCAGCGGCAACCATCCCTGCCTCGGGTGAGTTTTGTTGGGTACTCATGAAACCACCAATGAAAGTTAGAGTTGCATTGCTTGCAACGTGGTTGTTTCAAGATAGGCCGTGACGCGCAACACAGTCAAGAGGTTTCGCAATGGTTAATCCCCGGGATCCGCACATCAAGACGACAAGGCCGACGGCACGGTATCCAATCAGGAACAAAAGCCTCTGTTGCAGCAAAAACAACAGAGTTGTAACACACGCGAATTCTGGCCGTTAACGCAATAGTGGCCGCCAAGCGGGAAGGCTTGGCGGCCACTATTGGGCAAAGGCATGAACGGCTGTTACCGCAACGGAACGGCTTCCCCTGCTATCACCGGATGGTCCCGGTGCAGGTTCCCAACGGCTGATGCACCCTGCGGTGACCCCAGCTCCGAGAAGAACTCCACGTTCGCCACGACGTAGTCCGCCCATTCATCGGGGACGTCGTCGGAAAAGTAGATCGCCTCCACCGGGCACACGGGATCACAGGCACCGCAGTCCACGCATTCCGATGGGTGAATGTAGAGCGAACGTTCGCCCTCGTAGATGCAGTCCACCGGGCACTCCTGGATACAGGCCTTGTCCTTCACATCCACGCAGGGCTGGGCGATCACATAGGTCATGGCAGCTACACACCCGTGTACACGGTCTTGGCCCACGTGAAGAACTCCAGGGCGGACCTGCCCTGTTCGCGGAACGTGTTGGTTGAGGAGTCCTTGACGCCGCCGAACGGCACGTTCAGGTCCAGCCCGGCGGTGGGCCGGTTGACTTTGATCACGCCGGCCTGGGCCCTTGCGGAGAAGTCGGTGGCCAAGGCCAGCGAATCCGTGCAGATGCCGGCGGTCAGGCCGTAGCGGGAGTCATTGATGGCGGCCAGGCCTGCCTCGTAGTCAGCCACCTCCAGGACCGCCACCACGGGACCGAATATCTCCTCGGTCACGGCCTGATCGTCGAAGGCCAGGTTGGTGAGCACGGCGGCGGGGAAGAACAGCGCTTCGGAGGAGTCGCCATCGTGCTTTCCGTGCAGGAGGGTTGCACCGCGTTCGACGGCACCGCGCACCGCTGCTTGGTCCTGCTCGAACTGCTGCGGGCTCACCACCGCACCCATGGCCGACTCCAGGCCGTCGCCCGGCGTGTACTTGGCGGCTTCCGCCACGAGGGCGTCGAGGAAGGCGGCGCGGATACCGGGGGTAACGTACACCCGGGACGTGGCGGTGCAGGCCTGCCCGGTGAGGCCGAAGGCCCCGGCAGCCACCACCTGGGCTGCCTTGCGCGGGTCCGCGTCATCCAGGACCAGGACGCCGTTCTTGCCGCCCATCTCCAGCTGCACGCGGGCGCGCCGGCCGTTGAGGATCTCCTGGAGGCCCAGGCCCACGTTGGTGGAACCGGTGAAGGACATACCGGCAATACGGGGATCGCGGGCCAAAGCATCGCCCACCACGCGGCCCTTGCCGTGCACCACGTTGAATACGCCCGCCGGCAGTCCTGCGTCCTGGAGGGCGCGGGCCAGGTGCGTGGCGGACAACGGAGTGAGCTCCGCGGGCTTGATCACAACGGCATTGCCGCTGAGCAGTGCCGGCGCGGCCTTCCAGGCCGGGATGGCGATGGGGAAGTTCCAGGGCGTGATCAAGCCGACGACGCCCAGCGGCTCGCGCCGCGTCGTGATGGTGGTGTCCGGCAGCCCGCTCGGCAGCACTTCGCCGCTGGCGGCCCAGCCGAGTGAACCGAAAAAGCGCAGCACGTCGGAGGCGCGTTTCACTTCGCCCTTGGCTTCGGCCAGGGTTTTGCCTTCCTCCCGGACCAGGTCCTCGGCGATGGTGCCCTGCCGTTCGACCAGCAGGTTTCCCGCGGTGATGAGGATGGCTCCGCGGGAGGGGGCGGGCAGTGCGGCCCAGGCCGGCTGCGCGGCTGCGGCGGCGGCAATGGCGGCGTCAACGTCCGCGGCGGTTCCGCTGGGTGACAGTGCCGCCAGCTCATCCGGCCGGGCGGGGTTCATGCGCCGGGTGTCCGCCTCACCAAGCCATTGGCCGTTGATGAGGTGCTGGGCGGTGAGGTGCGCGTGGGCGGTGGAAGTTTCGGCGGCAAGTGCGGTGGAGGTCATGGTGTTCCTTCAGGATGTTGGGTGTGGCTAGAGGCTGCGGATGAGGCCGCCGTCGCACCGCAGTGCCACGCCGGTGATGTACGACGCCGGGGCGCTGCACAGGAAGGCGGCAGCGGCGCCGAATTCGGCGGGTTCCCCATACCGCCGCGCGGGGATGGTTTTCCGGGACTCGAGCCGGATCTCTTCCAGCGTGGTGCCGCGGCGCTTGGCGGCGGCCTGGTCCAGCTCTGTGACGCGGTCCGTGGCGATCCTTCCCGGCAGGAGGAGGTTCACTGTCACCCCGTCCAGCGCCACCTCGGCGGCGAGCGTCTTGAGGTAGGCAGCAAGCGCGGCGCGCCCGGTGTTGGAGATGGCCAAATTGGGCAGCGGCGCTGCCACGCCGCTTGACCCGACGGCCAGGATCCTCCCCCAGCGCCGCTCGCGCATGCCGGGAAGTGTCAGGGCCACCAGTGCCTGGTGTGGCTTGACCAGGGTGTCGAATGCCGCGGCGATGTCCTCGGAGCCCAGGGTGGCCGCGGCGCCGGGCTTGGGGCCGGGCCCGTTGAGGACCAGGATGTCGATGGGACCCAGGCCGGATTCGGTCTGGGCTACTGCCGCCTCCACTCCGCCCTGAACGGTGAGGTCGGCTTCGACGGCGATGGCCGCGAAACCGGGATTGCCGCCGTATGCTGCCTGCAGCTCGCCCACGATCTCATCGGCCCGGTCCCGCCGCCGGCCCACGATGGCAACTTTGGCCCCTTCCGCAGCCAGCGCCCGAGCCACGGCGAGTCCCAGCCCTCCGGTGGAGGCGGCCACCAGCACTGTCCGTCCGACGATGCCCATGTCCATCAGAGGCTCCCGGCCCTAATGGGGGCACTGGTGAGCTTCAGTGCCGTGGCGGCTTCGCGGAGGTGAGCGGTCATGGCGTGGCGCAGGTTCTCGGGGAAGGCAGCCGCCGGGGCCCGGACGCCTGAGTCCTTGATCCAGCCCCGTTCCCGCAGGCATTCCTTGCGGATGGCCAGTGCCACCTTGGCCTGCTGCTCGAAGTTGATGAGCGGCAGGTAGGGCACCAGTTGGGCCGCGGCAGCCGCGTACCCTTCCCGCCGCCAGGCCCGGACGCAGGCGATGAGCGCCTCGGGGTAGGAGAATCCCGTCATGGCGCCCGCCGCCCCGGCCAGGAGCTCGTCCAGCAGTCCCTGGCCGCCGAGGCCACCGAACACTGAGATTCCTGTAGCAGCACTGAGCGTGCCGATGGCCACGCTGGTGGGCGGCGCCTCGGCCTTGATGGCAACAACGGACGGGCTTGCTTTGACCACTGTAATGAGCGCGTCGGTGGAGATGGTGACGCCGCTGGCGAGGGGATAATCCTGCAGCACCACCTTGACGCCGGTGGCACGGTGGATGGCGTCCAGATGGGCGGCCACCACCTCCGGTTTTGGCGAGTTGGCCTGCACCATGACAGCAGTAAGGCGGTGGCCGGCCACCTGTTGGGCTGCACGGATTTCCTCGATAGCCGGCCGGGTGGCCAGTGCCGTCACTCCCACCACCAGGGGCAGGCTGGTGCATTCGACGGCGATTTCCAGCACCTGCCGCCGCTCCTCCGCAATGAGGGCGGCAGCCTCGCCGAAAACGCCCAGGACGGCCAGGCCGGTGGCGCCGATGGTTTCGTAGCGTTCCACGAGGTCCGAGAGGCTGTCCAGGTCCAGGTCCAGGGTGCTGCCCTGGAACGGGGTGGCAACAACGCCCCACACGCCCGGGGCCAGGGATTCACGGTTTTCAGGCGCGGCGGATTGCGGCATGAGTGGTCCTTCTTTTGTTGGAACTCTTAGTGGGAAACGTGTATTCAGCGGCCCGGCCACACCGGCGGACGTTTTTCCTGGAACGCGCGGACGCCTTCGGCGGAGTCTTCGCTGTCCAGGGCGGCCATGAGGGCGGGCAGCCGGAGACCGCGTGCTTCGGCGGCCGTCAGGTGCGAAGTCCGGGCAGCCATCTGCTTGACCGCCCGGACGGAGGTGGGGGCGCAGGCGAGGATCTGGTCCACCCAGCGCTGCACTGCGTCGTCGAATTCGTCAGCAGGAACCACTTCGTTGACCAGGCCCATGGCCTGCATTTCGGCGGCGTCGGCTTTCCGGCCGGTGAGCAGCATGCCCATGGCCTGGGTGTAGGGGACGCGGCGCAGCAACTGGTGGATGCCGCCGTCGAGCGCCAAGCGCCCCACCCGGGGCTCCGTCAGCCCGAACTTCGCGCTGTCCACGGCCACCACGATGTCCGCGCCCAGGACGATCTCCATCCCGCCGCCCAGCGCGTAGCCGTTGACCTTGGCGATCACGGGGACGTCCAGTGTGGTGCGCAGGCTCAATCCGCCGAAGCCGTTGGGGTCCAGGCCGGCCCAATACTCCAGGCCGGTCTTATCCACCGCGGACGCGGACATGTCCGCTCCGACGCAGAAGGCACGGGACCCGGCACCGGTGATGACCACGGTCCGCACTGACGGGTCCTGTTCCAGCTGGTCCCAAATCCGGTTGAGCCGGGCCTGCGCGGTACCGTCGACGGCGTTCAGGACATGCTGGCGGTCGATAGTGACGGTTGCGACGCCGTCATTGATCAAGAGGGTGACCTCATCAACCCGCTCTGCCACTGCCGTCACCGCAGGACTCCCAGCTGCTGAAGCCGGGCAATCGCCTCGGCGTCGAAGCCGTTCTCCAGCAGGACCTCCACGTTGTGCTCCCCCAGGCGGGGGGCGGCGCGGCGGATACTGGGCGGAGTGGCGGAGAGCCGGATGGGCGCGTTGAGCATCTTCACGGTCCCCACCCGCGGGTGTTCAGCCTCCACGATCATGCCGTTCGCCTCGGTTTGGGCATCAGCGAGCGCCTGTTCCAACGTGTGGACGGGAGCGTTGAGCAGTCCCTGTTCCTCCAGTTTCCCGGTCCAGTACTCGGTGGTGTTGGCGGCGAAGTGCTCCCGGAAGATGGCCTGCAGGGCGGGCTTGTTCTTGAACTGCTGCTCCAGGGTAGCGAACCCGGGGCGTTCGGTGAGGTCCTCGTCCAGGCCCAGGGCGTCGGAGATCCTCGCCAGCGGGTCAGGGGTAAAGCCGCCCACCATGCACACGGCACCGTCGGTGGTTTCGAAGACGCCGCTCAGTGGCATGGCGCCCCAGTTGACCTCATAGCCGCGGTTGAGCTGCATGCAGGCCTCCTGCATCTGCAGGTGCAGCATGGAGTCGTACATGGTCACCTCCACTTTCTGCCCCACGCCTGATGCCTGGCGCGTCCGCAGCGCCAGCAGGATGCCCTGCATGAGGTGCATGCCGGTGATGTAGTCGCAGAGCGTGGTGGGGTAGATCGCGGGCTTCTGGTCATCTGATTCGCGCCGCCACATCACACCGGAGTACGCCTGGGCAATCGCATCCTGGCCGCCCTTGTGCGAGTACGGTCCCACCGGGCCGAAACCGGTGCCGGAGGCCCAGATGATGCCGGGGTTATTCGTCTTGAGCTCCTCGTAGCCGAAGCCCATCCGCTCCATGACGCCGGAGCGGAAGTTGCTGACCACCACGTCGGCGTCGGCCAGGAGCCGGTGCAGCACCTCGCGGCCTTCGTCGGTCCGCGTGTCCACGGAGACGCTGCGCTTGTTGCGGTTGATGGACAGGAAGATCGGGTTGTCCTGGCCGTCCTGGTCCGGGAACGAGTTACGGGAGATGTCACCCGCGCCGGGCCGCTCCACCTTGATGATGTCCGCGCCGTAGTCGCCCAGCAGCTGGGTGCAGGACGGGCCCATGAACACCTGGGTGAAGTCGACGATCCGGATGCCCTCCAGCGGAAGGGGCACCGGTGACGCGGCGGCCTTGGCGCCCGCCGCCGTCGTGCGTTCCTCCACCCGCTCTACCGTTGCCGCGCTCACGCCAGGACCGCCACTTCGGCGTCCAGGGTGGCGTTCGACGACGGGACGTCGCCGGGGTCCGCGCCGTGCCGGCGCATCCCCTGCTGGATGTCCGCTGCCGCCACGTCGCGGACCAGCACGCCGGATTCGACGGCGAGAGCGGCGGCGACGCCGACGGCCTGTCCCATGGCCATGCAGGGCGGGATCTCGCGGGACATCTTCTGCGCCTCCGGGGTGGCGGAGTAGTGGCGGCCGGCCACCAGCAACTGGTCCACTTCCTTTGGCAGCAGCGAGCGGTACGGGTAGTAGTAGTCCCGGCCGCGGGCCACGCTGTCCTGGAAGTGGCGGCGGGACGTGACGTCATCCTTGGTCATAACGTACTCGCCCTGCAGCAGGCGGGTCTGTCGGACGCCCATCTGGGAGGCGACGTCCAGCATGTAGCACTTTTCGAATCCGGGGAGGTTGGCCCGGACGTAGTCCACGGCCTCGGAGATCTTGTCCCGGGCGGAGAACTCGGCGGCGGTCATGCCTGCCGGATCCACACCATCAAAACCGGTCATGTGCGGCGCGTTGCACCACACGACGCCGTCGATGGGGGTCTTCAGCCACCACAGCTCCCAGGCCCCGCCCAAGAGGCGCTTGATCTTGCGGTTGATGGCGCGCGCTTCCTTGGGGTTGGCCTGCTCGAAGGCTTCTGCAGCGGCGGTGTCCACGTTGCCCAGCCGGAACACGAGGGTGGTGAGGTAGTTGTCCTTGGCGTAGCTGGCGCCGGCGCGGGAGGCCACGTCGATGTCGCCGGTGGTGTCGATGACCACGTCCGCCATGAAGGCCTGCGGGCCGAGCTTGGTTTCGCAGATGACGCCCTTGATGACGCCGTTGTCCACGATGGGGCGGGAGAACCAGGAGTGCAGCCGCAGGTCCACGCCGGCCTCGCGGACCAGGTCGTTCGAGACGCGCTTCCAGCCGTCAGGGTCGAACGCGGCGGCGTAGCAGATGGGCTTGGGATTGGTGTGGGAGTGGAAGTCGAAGGTGCCGTAGCGGCCCCACTTGTTCCAGAGTTCCTCGGAGGTGCGGCGGTCCTCGGCGGGCGGGACGATGGCCAGGCCCAGTTTCTGCAGGCGTTCCACGTATTCGGACACGATGCCGGTGACGGTGATGTCCTGGCCGTTAATCATGTCATCCAGGACCAGCACCATGCCGCCGGAGGCCAGGCCACCCAGGGAGGAGTAGCGCTCCAGGAGGGTCACCTTGGCGCCGGAGCGGGCGGCGGTGACGGCAGCGGCCACGCCTGCGGGGCCACCACCAACCACAAGGACGTTGGACCGGGAAATCACCGGGGCGGTGAGGGCCGCCGTGGTGGTGGAGAGCTCCAGGGAACCGGTTTTGGGCGCGGCGAAGCTGGGTGTGTTGTTCATGAGGGAAGTCCTTACTTTCCGACGAAGATGCCGTTGGTACGGCGTGCGGCGAGGTAGAAAACGATGCTGAGACTGGAGAGGACGGCTACGTAGACCGGGAAGACCCAGGTGAGGTCAAGGGACTGCAGCCAGACCAGGAGGTAGGATGCCGTGCCGCCGAAGACGGCCACGCCGATGCCGTAACCCAGGGCCACGCCGGTGCCACGGATGTTCTTGGGCATCAGGGAGGAGCTGACCACGTTGTAGAGGGTCATGTTCAGGACCAGGACGATCGAGCCGCCCAGAAGGACTGCTGCGAATCCGCCGATGCCGGGCTGGACGTACAGGAGCATGAGGAACACGGACGGGATGGCCAGGACGCGGGTCACCAGGAACCAGCGGGACATTGACCGGCCGTCGGCCAGCTTGCCGATGATCCAGCTGCCCACGACGAGGATGACGCCCAGGATGGTGGTTAGGGCGAAGACGGCGGTGGGGTCTTCCTTGAAGCCACTGCGGGCGGCGCTGGGCAAGCCCACGTTCCAGGCGTAGTTGTAGGCCTGGGCGGCGCCCACCACGAAGATGATGGCCAGGACGGAGAGCCAGTGCTTGCCCACACCGGACCACACGGTCTTTGCGGTGTTGGCGGCGCGCTCTTCTTCCTTGAGTGTTTCGGGCAGCGAGCGCCGCAGGTAGAGCACCACGAAGCCGAACAAGGCGCCGATGATGAACGGGATGCGCCAGCCCCACTCCCCCATGGCGGCGCCACCGATGGTAAGGCTGCAGACGAAGCTGACGAGGGAGGCCAGCAGGATGCCGATGTTGACGTAGAAAGACATGATGCCGGCCACGTAGCCTTCGCGGCCTTCTGGAGCCAGTTCAACGGCGTGGGAGGTGGAGAGCGGGGCTTCGATGCCGGTGGAGATGCCCTGCAGGACGCGGCATGCCACCAGGATGATGCCGGACCAGGCGCCGATGGTGGCGTAGCTGGGGGTTACGGCGATGACCAGGGTGGTGCCGGCCATCAGCATGATGGACAAAAGCATCACACGGCGGCGGCCGATGCGGTCCGCCAGCGTCCCGAGCAGGATGCCGCCCAGTGGCCTGAAAGCGAATCCGACGGCGAACACGGCCAGCGCGTTCAAGGTGGCGGAGAGAGGCTCGGTATTGGGAAAGAAATTCGGGCCGATGAAGGCGGACAGGAGGCCGAAGACCATCCAGTCATACCATTCCAGGGCGTTTCCCAGGCCGAGGCCCAGGAGTCCTTTACGCACTTCGGGGGAGAATTTGTCGCGGTTGCGGGGGGATGGAGTGGTCGAACGGGATGACGGTACGGCATTGTCCGTCGCTTGGATATCGAGCATGGAAGTGTCCTTACGCTGGCGCCGGGGAGGGCGCAGGAGGGTATGACGCAGCGGCGCCTGTTGGAGGAGGCGCAGGATGCGAAGGTGGCAAGGATTGTCCGGGGCCACGGGTTGGGTCGGGACAGCTAGGGGAAAACGCAGGGGCCGGCGGGGACCGGTTGGCCTACCACTTGTGTGGTGCGTTCACCCAGATGGCTACGCATACCTCTTCGTAGCTGTTCTTGTACCAGTGCGGGGTTTCTGCCGGATAGGTGATGGAGTCGCCTTCTTCCAGGCTGTAGCAGACGCCGTCCAAGTAGACGTCCTTGCGGCCCGAGATGATGTAGCAGAACTCTTCCCCGCTGTGGGTAAAGGGTGTTGCGCTGGTGTCGTGCCCGGGGGGCGTCATGATCCATTGCGCTTCGATGGTGCCGTCACGGTCCGGAGTGAGCAGTTCGTGAACTGCCTCGCCCACGGATTCGCGGGTGACGTTTTTCAGGTTCCGCCGTGCGGATCTGCGAACGACGGGTGACTTGGTTTGGTCCTGGCCGATGAAGAACCTTCCCACGGGAATGTCCAGTCCATGGGCCAGCTGGGCAAGGGTTGTGAAGGACGGGTTGGCCATTCCGCGTTCGATCTGGCTGACGATCGCCTGACTAAGCCCGGTGACATCCGAGAGCTTGGCCAGGGTCATGCCCTTTTCCTTGCGCATGGACCGCACCTTGTTACCAACCGTGGCCAGCAGTTCGCTGGTGGCTGGCGGTGCGGTGGTGCTACTCTCGGTGGTCATCGGTTGTCTTTCACTGGGTGAGCTTACTCACATAACTATAGTGAAGATTTTCACTCAAACAACCCTTTTTCCTAATTATCCTGAAGATTCGACGCGGGCACGGCAAAGACGGGCCAAAAGACACGCGTGGATCGCACGCCCCTGCCCCATACTGGCGCCATGGACGAGACTGCCGCCAGGGAGCACACTGCGCGAAGACCGGACCGGATCCTGCTCGCGCTGGTGGGGGTGGTGGTTCTGCTGGTGGTGGTTGCCCTCGCGGTGGTCTTCACCCGCGGCGAGCCGGCTCCCCTCGATGAGGCGAGCCCGGCCGGGGTGGTCCAGCGGTACAGCAAGGCAGTGATCGACGGCGACAGCACCACTGCCCAGTCGTACCTCACCGAGGGTGCCAAGAGCCGGTGTCGGGGCGCCTACGTCAGCGAGCCGGCACCAGCGCGGGTTGTCTTGGTTTCGACGACGGAACGCACCAATTCAGCCACGGTGAAAGTTTCGATCGTCCGATCGTCCCAAGGTGGACCGTTTGGCCCGTCGGAGTACGAAATGGAGGACGCCTTCTCGCTCCTGAAGGTGAACGGCCAATGGCTGATCGACCAGCCACCGTACCCACTGGTGGACTGCACCGTTGTGCCGGTGAAGCCATGACGGCGCCGGCAGCAACCAGCGTCCCTGCCCCGGCGGGCGGGCTGGCAACCCTGCGCCGGCTGATCCTGTACGTCCTGCTGTTTGCCCTGGTGGTAATCTCGGCCTCAGGGCTCCAGGGACTGCTGGAGCGGCTTTTCCGGACGGCATCCACTGATGTGGCCGGCCTGGCGCTGTCCCTGGCCTTCACCCTGATCGGCGGCCCGCTGGCGCTGCTGCTGTGGTGGTTCGTGTGGAGACGCCTTGATGACGAGTCGGAACGCCGGGCGCCCGGGTGGGGCCTCTACCTGACCGGGATGTACGCGGTTTCGCTGATCATCGCCACCACCTCACTGTTGAATCTGGCCACCTCCTTCATCGATACGCAGGAAAGCCAATGGCCGTCCCCGCTGGCCAACGGGATAGTGTGGTCGGCTATCTGGTGGTGGCACAGGTGGATGTGGAAGCACCCCCGCAAACCGTCGTCACACCTTGAGGACGTGCGGGCCGTCGTCGGCTCTGTTTTTGGGCTGCTGCTGGGCGCCGGCGCCGCCATTGCCGCGCTGGGCACCCTGCTGGACGTGGCGATCCGCGGTTTCACGGCAGCGGCCGCCTTTGAGCCATGGTGGTTCCCTGTCCTGCGGTCCCTGGTATGGGCTGCCGGCGGGGCTGTGGTCTGGTGGTGGCACTGGTTCCGGGAGGGCGGCCGGCGGTTCCAGACAGGGCTGGTGGACGTCACCATCATCGCCGTGGGCATCTTCGTCGCCGGCATCACCGCCCTGGGTGGCCTCGGGGTCATCCTGTTCGTCCTCCTGCGGCTGGCGTTCGACCCGAGCGACCCCCTCAACGACCTGCTCGAGCCACTCGCCCCGGCCATCGCGTCCGCTGTCATCGGGGCCCTGGTCTGGCGCTACCACCGCACCACGTCCGTCACCCGTTCCACCAGGACCCGGCGCGCCAGCCTCCTGGTGACGTCCGCTGTAGCCCTCGCTGCGGCAGCTTCCGGCATCGGCGTTGTGGTCAATGCCCTGCTGGCCGCCGCCGTCTCACCCTTGGCCGGCGGCGCCACCCGCACGCTGCTTCTGGGCGGCATCAGTTCGCTGGTGGTGGGGGCACCGGTCTGGTGGCTGGCCTGGAAGCCGAGGCACCAGCCGCGCACCGCTGGGGACATTCCGCCCGGCCGGCGCGTTTACCTGGTGGCATTCTTCGGCGTCAGTGCCGTGGTGGCCCTCATTACGCTGCTGGTCATCGGCTACCGGCTCTTCGAATTCCTGCTGGGCGATGTCACCGGCGGAAGCCTCCTGGACCGCGTCCGCGCACCCCTCGGCCTCCTCGTGGCGGCAGGCCTCGTTGCGGGCTACCACTTCGCGCTCTGGCGGCATGACCGGGCACTGCTTGCCGCCTCGGCGCCCGCGCACAAGCGCGTCGTTGAGCGGGTCACCCTGGTCAGCGGATACCCAGCAGGTTCCGTGGATCCCGAGGCATTGGCCCGCGGCATCGCTGACGGCACCGGCGCCAAGGTGACCACCTGGCTGCGGGCGGACGACGGCGGCCCCGGACTTCCGCCGTCGACTGAGCCTTCACCCGTGGCCGGGGACCTCATCCGGCAGGTGACGGCGGCACTGGAGGGCGCCACAACGCAGCAGATACTGGTCGTTGCAGGCCCGGGGAACCGGCTGGAGGTCATCCCGTTGGTCGGCGTTGGTGGCGCTGCAGTCCTTGATGGCCCTGCCGCCCTTGGTGGCCCTGCCGCCCTTGGTGGCCACGCGCCTGGCCGGGTCCTACGGCCCTAGCTGGCGCGGAAGCCGGAGCCTAGCGTGATGGCAAAGGAGGCCGGCGATGGCTGTTCGTGGACCCGTGAAGCATGCTGGTGCCACCCCGGGACGGAACAGCAGGCGCGGACTCGGATGCCTGGCGGCCGTCCTCCTCGCCTTGGCCGCGTGCTCACCCGGCGGTACACCCCCGCCAAGCGGCCCGCCCGCCAGTTCGGCGTCTCCCCCCGCCGCCTCCCCTTCCATCACGGGGCCGGCATTGTCACCGTCCAAGCCCTTCTCGGACGCGGAACTTGCAGCCATCATCAACGGCGTGGGACGGTCGCGCAACCTGCCGTATCCTACGGCCCAGGACTCAACGCGCCTGCGCTCGGGTGCGGCAAGCGGTTCGTTCCCCCAGACCCACACAGAAACCACCCCGGGTGACTGCGCTGCCCTGGTTCCCCAGGACCCATTCACCCGATGGGCGGACAAGAACATCAACTTCGCCGAGGGCATCATGCCGCCGGCCGGCGGTCAGTCCGGCCCCACCAGCACCATCATGATCGTGTTGCGGTCTGCGGACCAGGACGTCCTCGCCAAGGCCGATTTCGGTTACGGGGATGACCTTGCGGTCCGCTGCAGCCAGTTCGATCTGGCATACACCGAGTCGGGCCGGACCTCCACCTACGCTGTCCAGTTGCTGGCCGCTCCCCCCATCGCCGACAAGCAGTATGCGTTCAAGCAGGTCACCAAGCCGAAGGGTCCGGGAGACTTCGGCATGGCCGGATTGCGTGTCCTGGACGGCGCCCTGTCCATCACGCTTACGCTCTCTGTTGCCACCCTGAACTCTGAAGCCGACGCCAAACCGGCCGTGGATTCGATGGCGGAACTGGCGAAGGAGCTCATCAGCGAAGCGGGCGGGCCCCAAGCACCAGCGGAACCAAGCGCTCCAAACTCAATGACGCCTGAGCAGATGGTGGCGCTGTTCAAGGGCATGACCGCCCCCGGCGGGGAAACGGTGAGCCTGCCGCAGGCGGGGATCATTGGGCCTCCCCAAGGCTCCACGCCCACAGTCCTGACGCCGCCGGCCGACTCCCCCTGCACCTTCGATAACCAGGCGTACACCGCGTCGCTGGCTGGTTCCGTCTCCGGGCAGGGGCAGATCCAGGGTGCGACCAAGATGGACTACACCGACTTCACCGCCGTCAATATGCCGTCGACTGCGCAGCCGCCCTACCCGTTCGACGCCAGAGCGGAACGGCTCCGCAGCTGTACCTCGGTGCAGGAAATCCTGTTCGAGGGCACGGGCCGGACGTGGTCCCCTGTTGCCGCATTGGCCACCGCCGTCACCGCTGATTCGAGCTACGCCGTGGCCTATCAGCTCAGCGACGGCACAGGCCAATGGCACGTGCGGTGCGGGGCGCGCCGGGGAACACTGTCCATCGAGGCTGCCAGCGGCACGGCTTCCCAGGCCGAGGCACAGTCCAGGGCCGACGCACTGGCATCTTTCTTCGACGCTGTTTTCTCCCGTGCAGGAAAGTGAATGTGCCACCGGTCCATCTCCGCTGGCAGCCTTCCTCAAGATTTGCGCAGTTTATCCGGCTGGTGGATTAACCCTCTTCCCTTGGCATTCGGGGGTGCCTAGTGTGGGCACACACGCTTGCAAGGGGGATAAGTGAAAAGCTCAGTCGAAGGTCTTCAGGACGCCACGGACCAGGATGCGCAGCAGGTCGCTGTGGCGGATTCACTGGACGTACAGCAGAAGCTGGCGGAATGGACGTCTGACTGTCTCCTGACATTGCACAGCCCCGTCAGGTTCACCCGGGCAGACTGGCCCTAGCGTCCGCTTGCCGGGCTGACGGGACGGGCCACCTGGACCACCGGTATGACTCCTCAGAGCCATGCGCCCAACACGGCCAGCGCACTGGCCCAGGTCGTTACCCGCCGTTTCAGGCCCGCCCGGCTGATGTTCAGCTGGACGCGTCCCGCTCGATTTCCTCGGCGAGGTCATCCACTTCTTCGGGGCGTGCATCAATGCCCGCTTCCTCGAACCGTTCTTCAAGGACATGGGCTACGTCGTCCTGGACCTGGCCCAGTTGGATGTCGTGGCGGACATCCTCGGCAATGCTCTCAGGCGTCTCGACGTGTCCGCTGCCGCCCACAATCCCGTCGTTGCCGTCAAAGGGATCGTTGGCTCCGCCCGCTCCGGAATCAGTCATACTCCATCGTTACCCTTCTCCGTCCGGCAGTAAACGGGCGGAAGGATCCCAGGGGAAGGGACGACGGCGGCCGCGTCCCGCCGTCGTCCCTTCCCCTGCAACGTCAGGCTGCTTCGGCGAGAAGCCCGTCGATGCGGGTCAGCAGCCCAGGCCAGCCGTTGCCCATGCCTTCGATGGCGTGGCGGCCCATGGGTGTGTCGAGCTGGAAGCCGGCGTGTTCAAAGTGGAGGACGGTGCCGTCCTCGACGGGCTCAAGGCGCCAGGTGATGGTGGTGTCCAGCCGGCCTTCGGAGAACAGGAAGCTGATGGACTTTCCGGGGTCTACGGCAAGGACCTCGCACTGCTGCTGGCCCCAGGCGTCCATGTCCATGGTGAAGCGGTGCCCTGCAACGGGTGCGATGTTGCCTGGCGCCCACCAGCGGGCCAGCAGTTCCGGGGTTGTCAGGGCGGCCCAGACGGCGGCGGCGGGGTGCGGGTAGCGGCGTTCCAGCCTGATCGCGTTGTCGGTCATGTCGGTTTCTCCTCGTCCAGAAGGTCTGCCAGCGCATCCAGCCGCTGGTTCCAGTAGTGCTCGAAGTGCTTCACCCAGGTGCCAACCTCGGCGAGGGGCGCCGGCTGGAGGTGGTACACCCTGTTCCGCCCATGCCGTTCCTCCCGCACCAGCCCTGCATCCCGGAGCACGGCGAGGTGCTCCGACGCTGCCGGACGGCTGAGGTCCAGCAGTCCGGTGAGTTCACCAGCGGTCCTGGGTCCCTGGCGCAGCTCGTCCAGGATTATCCGCCGCGCCGGGTTGGATACGGCGGCGAATATATCGGGAAGCACATTTTCATTATACGTCGGAAATTTCCGACCTATCCGAAAAGGGCAGAAGGCGGCCATGTTCCCCGCATCACATCAGGGCTACGCTGGGCCGAAACAGGCGTACGCTGTAATTGCATGCAAATGCATGAACTTACCTAACGGACCGAAGGAGAATGCCCCATGAAGGCATGGCAGTTCACCGGCACCAACAACCCCCTCACCCTCAACGAAGTGGCTGAACCCAGTGCCGGTCCGGGCCAGGTAGTAGTCAGCGTCAGAGCCGCCGGGGTGTGCCACTCGGACGTGACCGCCCTCGACGACGCCGGCTGGATGCCGCTGTTCCCGGAACTCCCCCGCACCATGGGCCACGAAAATGCCGGCGTCATCACCGAAGTGGGCCCCGGCATGGAGCACTGGAAAGTTGGCGACCGGGTTGGCCTCTCCCCCGTCATGAAGGACGGCGACGCGTTGGGTTACGGCAAATGGGACGGCGGTTTCGGCCCCAAACTGCTCGCCACCGACGACAACCTGGTGAAACTGCCCGATGAGGTCTCCTTCGAGCTGGGTGCGATGGCCACCGATGCCGGACTTACCGCCTACCACGCCATCATGGCCGTGGGCGGGGCCAAGGCGGGCATGAAGGTAGGCGTGATCGGCCTGGGCGGACTGGGCTACATCGGCGCCCGCGTCGCAGCACTGTCAGGCGCAGAGGTCTATGGCGCCGAGGTGAACCCCGAGACACAGAAGCTCGCGGACGAGATCGGCCTGGCCGGAGTGGCTGACTCCATCACCGAATTCAAGGACAAGAACCTGGACCTGATCGTTGATTACGCCGGGTTCGGCACCACCACCTCCGCGGCACTTGAGACCCTCGCCGAGTTCGGCACGCTGGTCCAGGTGGGCATGGGACGCCTTGAGGCGACCATCAACACCTACCCGCTGATCATCAACCAGCTGTCCATCAAGGGATCCAAGTCGGGCACCAAGGAGGACCTCGAGAACCTCTACGCCCTCATGAAGTCGGGCGAACTGAACCCGCCGATGAACCTCATCCAGCAGGCCGATATCCCCGGCGCCATCGACAAGCTGCGCAAGGGCGGCGTGGTGGGCCGCTTTATCGCGGTCTACGAGGACTGAATCAGCCGCGCACTGGGCTGAGCGGACGACGGCGGCCGGGTCGCGCCGTCGTCCGCTTGCTTTTTTTGACGGCTGCTGCGGCACGCCCACGGTTCATCCACTAGGCTCACTTTTGGTCCGTTGTGGACCTTGACCCGGCTGCGCCGGACTTATTGGGGGACATATCCATGGTGGAAACTTGCACTACATCAAAGACGCCGTCCAAGCGCGTGGCCTGGCCGCATACCGCGGCAATTGTCCTGCTGCTGGCCGGGTTGGCGGGATGTACCTACTCTGATCACGCGGCAGAGCCGGCGGCCGCCGTCCAGTCCACACCCGCCCCCACCACGTCCTCCGCCGCGAAGCCCGCGTTGAGTGGAGAAACCGTGCGGGACTCGTTTGGCAACGTGGACTTTTACACCACGGCGGCGGGCGACACGCTCGCAGCAGTAGCGAAGGCATACAAGCTTTCCGAGGCAAAGGTCGCAGAGTTTAACGGACTCCAGCCCGAAACTCCCCTCACTCCGGGCACGAAGCTCCGGCTGCTGCCGTCCGGTCCAACGCGGGGCGCAATGGGCGCTGCCACGGGCGACGTAAACGGCATTCCAATGGATTACACAGTGGAAGCCGACGACAGCCTGGCCGGCATCACCTACCGGTTCAACCTGACCGAGGAGCAGTTGGCGGAAGCGAATAAGGTTCCGTTCGCCTACGAAAAGGGGAACGTCTTCTTCATCCAGGCCGGAAGGGCCATCCGCCTGCAAAAAAACCCGGTGGACAGCCGCTCGGGGTCCGGCACAGAGGTCAACAACTCGTTCGGCCAGACGGTCTTCTACACCACGGTGGACGGCGACTCGTTCGACAGCCTTGGCTACAAGTTCCGCTCAACCACCGCACAGATCCTGCTGTACAACCCTTCCTTGGCGGCGGACCAGCCCATTCCTGCCGGCACGAAGGTTCGCCTGATTCCGGGCGCACTGAAAATTGAGGGCGCACAGGGAACGTTCACCGCCGACGCCAACGGGATTCCGCTGACCTACACCACGGCGCCCGGGGACACGGAGCGTCAGATCGTCTTCCGCTTCGGCGTGACCGACCTGCGCGCGGCCAATCGCCCCAGCAAGGGCCCAGGCGGAGCGTGGTACGAATTCACCGACCTGCCGGCCGGGGAACTGGCACCTGGGCAGACCATCAGTGTGGCGCTGGACAAGCCCATCAATAATCCCGAGCGCTAACGTCAACACTCGGTGACCGGGCCCATTCACTGCGGGCAGAGACCTGGGGTGCCCTACTCTGGAGTAACCCTAGAGAGGACCCGACATTGGCGTGTGACGGCTGCACCACTTCTTCGCGGCTGGACTTTGACTTCAGCATGGCCTTCCAGCCGATTTTCGACGCTGGGGCGCACCGCGTCTGGGGCTATGAGGCCCTGGTCAGGGGCTTGTCCGGCGAGGGCGCCTACGAGGTCCTGGGAAAAGTGCTGCCGGAGCAGCGGTACCGTTTCGACCAGGACTGCCGGGTTTAAGGCCATCGAGCTGGCATCACGGCTGTTCCCGGCGGATGAGGAGCTGGTGCTGTCCATCAACTTCATGCCCAATGCGGTCTATGAGCCAGCGGCCTGCCTCCGCGCCACCCTCCATGCCGCGAAGCGCTGTGGCTTTCCGACATCGTCCATCATGTTTGAGTTCACGGAGAACGAAGAAGTCACCGACACCGCCCACCTGACCAGCATCATCACCGAGTACCGTAAACAGGGCTTCACCACAGCCATCGACGATTTCGGTGCCGGCCATGCGGGGCTGGGCCTGTTGGTGGACTTCCAGCCGGGCTTGTTGAAGATCGACATGAAGCTGATCCGTGGCATTGACACCAGCCCGGCACGGCAGGCAGTGGTGGCCGGCATCGGCGGCATCGCAAAGGAGCTGGGAATCACGGTGCTTGCAGAGGGCGTGGAAACCGAGGAGGAGTTCCGGGTCCTGAAAGCCGGTGGAGTCCGCTTGTTCCAGGGCTACTGGTTCGCCAAACCGGAATTCGAGGCCCTGCCGGGAATCCGGGCGTTGGGCATCCCCGCCGCCTAGCCCCGGCCCCTCACTCCTGGGCGGATCCTCCCTTGCGGCCCAGCCTGTACCCCGCCCAGAACGCGAGCACCAGCAGGCCGGCCACCATGACAGCCAACCCGATCTGAGTGCCTTGCGTGACGAAGGCGGCCCCGTTGGCAACGAACGGCTTATTGCTGAGCGGCGCGTAGGCGAACCAGCCAGTGAAATCGCGGTTCAGGTATGCGATCAGGACGCCCGCCAGCACTGCCGCAATTCCCAGCACAGGCACCGCGGCGGCAGGAACTTTGGCGTGCTTTGACGGTCGGTGTTCTTCAGGTGTGTTGTCTTCCCCCATGCCCGCGAGTCTAGCCGTGCCCCGCTTCCCGGTACCTACCGGGCCAGGCGGATCGGGTCTAGGCTGGCCGGATGTTGACTATAGGAACCATTGTCCTCGGCGTCAACGACGTCGCCGCCGCCACCAAGTTCTGGAACGACGCCATCAGCTATGTCCCCCGGGAGGCCGGCGACGAGACGTGGGTGACCCTTGTACCGTCGTCGGGCCCGGGCACGGAACTGTCCCTCATGCTCAGCGAAACCCCGGTCCAGGACCACCCGCGGATCCACCTGGACCTGTATGCGGACGACCAGTCCGCGGAGGTGGAGCGCCTGGTCGCGCTCGGCGCACGGCGCGTGGACTGGGACTCGTACCCGGAGGACCCCGACTTCGTGGTCCTGGAGGATCCGGACGGGAACCGGTTCTGCGTCATCGACAAGAGTCCACGGTAGGACCGTGCCCCAGCATCCCGGGAACAAGCCCGGTGCGCGGCCCGTTGGCATCCGTACACGTACCGCATCCCGATGCGGTGGGAGCGACGGAAGGGACTTCATGGTCAGGGCTGTCTGGAACGGAAAAGTCATCGCCGAATCCGCGGACACGGTGGTGGTGGAGGGGAACCACTATTTTCCGCGCGACGCCGTCAATCCCGCGTATTTGCGGGACAGCGACAAGAACACCTTCTGCCCGTGGAAGGGCACGGCCAGCTACCACACGCTGGATGTTGACGGCGAGCTGAACGAGGCCGCGGCCTGGTACTACCCGGAGCCCAAGCCGCGTGCAAAGCATATTGAGGATCGGGTTGCGTTCTGGCGAGGCGTCACCATCGAGGCCTGACAGGCCGCGTGAAGCGGACGACGGCGGATACTTGTCCGCCGTCGTCCGCCCCCCAACAATGTGGCCCGGCACGCATCATTGAGTGCCGGGCCGGCTAAGCGGCGAGCGGCAGGTCGAACAACTGCTCAGCAAGCCCGATGAGGTGGCGGGGAGCGTCGCACTCTCCGTCCGACGGGCCGCGGCCCAGGAACAGGGCCGTCCCTTGGATGGTTCCGTCGAGATCGATTCCGGCCTCGCGGATGAGCACCTCAGCGCGGGGATTCGTGGCCAGCGCATGGGTGGGGCTGTCCAGATAGACGCGCCAATCCATGCCGGCGATGTGGCCGATGCCGCCGAAGGCGATCTTCTGGAAGGCCGTCTCATCAAGGTCGATCGGCCGGAGGTGCACTGGCTGGGTGAGTCGGGTGGGGACGACTAAAGCGTTGTGGGAGGTCATCACGGTGGTGTCCTTCGGCTGATTGCCCGGCTGTGGGCGCGGTGGAGCTTGCCGCTGTGGCGCGGGCGGCCGCGGGCTAGGAGTCCCGGGCGGCCGCCCGCTGGCATGGTCAGCGCTGGTTTTTGCGCGGTTTTATAAAATTCAGTTCGTTATTTTCGTTTTTCGCTCTTTTGTCGGCCCGTTTTTCCAGGATGGACTTGCCGGCTTTTTTCGCGGCGCCGCTTTTGGGGGATTTTCCGGACATCGGAATCACGCCTTTCTTTGCTTTGCGTTACCCGATACCATACCTACTTTTATTTTTTTATCCAGTCCTGCGAATGCCCGTCAGCAAGCGGCATGATGGCGCACACTGCCAGGTGTGCAGGATGGGGTCGGAGCCGGGTGGGTTTTTTCAAATTTTGCCGGGCCGCAGGGATTTGCGTTTCTTTTGCTTTGCCTCAAGAAAGCAGCCGGAAACTCTGCCCGCACCACGAAAACAAGCTCAAATTCGCGTAATCCATTGCCGCCAGAATTCTGCGAGCATCGCGGCGCGGGCTTTTCCTTCGTTGTATCCGGACTGGGCTGCTGCGGGCCGGAGTGACACATCCATTGCGTTGGCTCCGAACATGTGCCCGGCCCCGCTGTCCGGGAAGATGACTTCGACCCTGCTGCCCCCTGCCCGCAGCTCTTCCACCTGCGCCGCCAGCTGCATACCCCATTCCAGTGGCGTCCGCGTTCTGCCACCGAAAGGCGACAGAACCAGGACACACCCGCACCCGGCCGCCAGGTCGGCGTTCTCGTTGCGCCGGTAGCCGCCGTCGATATAGCTCCTGTCCCCAATCCGGTACGCCGAGCCGCTGGAGCAACTGGCGGCGACGGCGTCAACCAGGTCGATGCCGCTGGTGCGGTCGAACACTGCCGGCTCCCCGGTAGCCGCATCGACGGCCGCGATCAGCAGTTCATGCTCCGGCCATTCCTCCGTGGGCAGCCGCACCGCGACCGTGGCGCGCCACCGCTCCGAGGCGTCGTAGGCCCCCGCCAGGTCCAGTGCCGCTGCGCCCATCCTGCGGCGCATGTCCGGCGCATCCACGGAGGCGGCGATGATCCTGCCGGTCCGCTCCAGATAGTCGGGCACCGGGCCGCCGGCCGTTCCCGCGGGACGCGTCCGCTGCGGAAGCGGAGCGTCAAGGACGGCGGCATAGAGTTCGGCGGCCCGGGCGCCGGCAATCTGCGCGGCTGCCGTGGACCCCGCCGATGTTCCTATGACCCGGTCGGCGCCGGTCACGTCCAGCCCGGCGTCTGCCAGCCCGGCGAGGACGCCGATCAGCCACGCGTTGCCGGTGGAGCCACCGCCTCCAAGGACCAGGGCACGTTTGGATCTTCCCGTCGGAGCGGCGTGCGGGACGGAAGAAGGTGTTGTGTTCATGGGAGTCGCCTTTCGCGAATGTGCCTGTGCGGCGCTCCCGGTGGCGGCTGGGTCAGCCGCTGATCGTCGACTGCGGGGGAGCACCCATTACGGATACAGCATTCATGGGTCTCACCTCCTGGAGCCGGGTCACGATCAGGTGAATCCTGTCACACGGCCGCTGATGTTCGCAACGGGTAAATTTGAAGCGATGATTTCGATTAACCGGGACAGCCCCACCCGCGATGACGTCCACCTGCTCCTGAACGAACACCTGGCCGACATGTTCGCCACCTCGCCCGCCGAAAGCGTGCACGCCCTGGACCACTCCGCACTCTCCGCCCCGTCCATCACGTTCTGGACGGCCCGCGAGGACGGAGCCCTTTTGGGGTGCGGCGCGCTTAAGCTGCTGGACTCCCCCGCCGGCCCGGCGAGGCATGGCGAGATCAAGTCCATGCGAACTACAGCAACCGCCCGGGGACGCGGCGTGGCCACCCTCCTGCTCGGGCACATCCTTGATGCCGCCCGGACGCGGAACCTTGAGCGCGTCTGCCTGGAAACCGGAACCGAGGACTACTTTGCGCCCGCGCGGCGGCTCTACGCCCGGCACGGGTTCACGGAGTGCCCGCCGTTCGCCGACTACGTGCTGGACCCCCACAGCGTGTTTATGGAACTCCGCCTGTAGTCCCACACAAGGAAAGCGGACGACGGCGGGTGGGCCCCCGCCGTCGTCCGCTCCTGAAGCAGCGCTCGATTCAGCTTCCGCCTCCGGTCACCGAAGCTCTGCCTCCGACGCCCGAAGCCGGGCGAATTCCTCCTCCGGAGCACCGGCCACCAGGCGGTGGCGGCTGTAGAAGGCGAAGTAGAGCAGGCCGATGACGAATATTGCCGCAGTGATCGCGGCGGCCTGGACGTCCACGACGAAGGTGGCCACGACCGCGATGACTGCGAGGACGAGTCCGACGGCGGTGGTCAGTGTGCCGCCAGGGGTCCGGTAGGGGCGGTGCAGCTCCGGTTCACGCCTGCGGAGCACGATGTGGGAGAGGTTGAGCAGCACGTAGGACACGGCTGCGCCGAACACTGCGATGTTGATGAGTTTGTCTCCGTCGGCGACGGCGGCCGCGAGGATGAAGCCGATGGCGCCGGGGACGATCAGCGCCCAGGTGGGTGTTTTTCGTGAGCTGGTGCGGCTGAGCCAGGTGGGAAGGTAGCCTGCGCGGGACAGTGCGAAGAGCTGGCGGGAGTAGGCGTAGACGATGGAGAAGAAGCTGGCCACGAGTCCGGCGAGGCCTGCGTAGTTGACGAACACGGCCAGGCCGTCATTGCCGACAGCGCGCAGGGCGTCAGGGAGCGGGCTCGAGGACGTGCTCATCGCCGCCGCCCCGGCTCCGCCCGGAGCAAGAACCAGGACGGACAGGCCGGTGAACGCCAGTACGGCCATTGCGACGATGATGGCGCGGGGCATGTCCCGCTGCGGATTTTCGGCCTCCTCGGCCGCCAGGGGCACGCCCTCAACAGCCAGGAAGAACCAGATGGCGAAGACCAGCGCGCCGAGGATGCCGCCGGCACCATTGGGCAGGAACGCGCTGGCACCGGCGGCGTCAGTGACCGGAATATCGAACAGCTTTGCGGGATCAAAGTGCGGCACCATGCCGATGACGAAGGCGATCAGCGCCACCACGGCGATTCCCGTGATGGCGAACATTGCCTTAAGAGCCTCGCCGACGCCAACCAGGTGGATACCGATGAACAGCGCGAAGCACACGAGGTACACCGGCCAGCCGTCCGTGATGCCGAACAGTCCCAGGCTTTCCACATAGCCGCCGATAAAGACAGCAATCGCCGCAGGCGCTATCGAATACTCGATGAGGATGGCGAGCCCGGTGGCGAATCCGCCCAAACGGCCGAGCGCGCGGCGGGCAAAGCCGTACCCGGCACCGGCCACGGGCAGCGCAGAGGACATTTCTGCAAGACCGAAGACCATGCAGGCGTACATGACGCCCATCAGGACGAAGGCGATCAGCAGGCCGCCCCATCCCCCGGCCTCCAGGCCGAAGTTCCAGCCCGAAAAATCGCCGGAAATCACGTACGAAATGCCAAGGCCGGCAAGGAGCAGCCAGCCTGCGGCGCCCCGCCTGAGGGACCGCTGTTCAAAATAGGCCTTGTCCACGGCCCGCTGGTCCGCGGCCGGAAGGGTTTGAGTCATGGGAGTCTCCAGGAAAGTAGAGGAAGAGGGTGGCTGCAGCCGGAAATGGCGCGAAACGGACGGCTTGGGCAGGTCAGTCGAACAGCCAGGTGGGCGACGCGAGGTAGCGCTCGGCGACAGCCACCGTGCCGGGGGTCTGGGCGGCCCACAGGTCAGCAGGCAATGCATCGGAGCGGTGGGTAGTGGTCCAGCCGAGCATCGTCAGGCGGCGGATCATGCTGAGCGCCGCGGCGTGCTTCAGGTCGGACTCCGAGAGGCTGCGGACGGTGCGGTACCCCTCAACCCAGCTCTTGGCGATGTCCGGCGCATAGGCCTCGTGTTCGATGAAGGACAGTGCCGAGGCGAAGTCGTAGAGCAGCCAGGAGAAGCCGCAATCGTCGAAGTCGATCACGGTGAGCGCGCCGCCGTGGATCATGATGTTGGAGGGCCTCAGGTCGGCGTGCACCAGGCCCCAGGCGTCACCTGACACCGGAAGACCGTCGAGCGCCGCAACTGCGGCGAATTCTGCCTGCGCCAGAAGAGAGGCCTGTTCAGGGGTGAGGTTCGCACCCCGCCAGTCACCCCATCTGCTGGACGCGCCCAGCATGTCTGTCAGCTGCCAGGAAAAGCGGGTGAATCCATCCGGCAACTGCCAGCGCTTCACCTGCTGATGCAGACGGGCTGTGGTGGCGCCGATTTCCGCGTAATAGGGCCTCGGGTCGGCGAAATCCTCCAGGATGTCCCCCGAAACGAAGGCAAACGCGACACAGTGCCATTGGGAGCCGCCCCCGTCCGTGAAGGTATGCAGGAGCTGGCCGTCGGCGGTAGGAACGACGTCGGGCACCCGCACTTCCGCTTCTTCGGCAAGACGCCGGACCCAGGTCAGCTCACCGGCGATCTGGCGGGCATCCCCCACATGCCCGGGGCGGTGTACCCGCAGAACGGAGACGGGGACGCCGTCGACTGTTATCCGGAAGGTGGCGTTCTCGGATACGGCAATCAGGGTGATGACGGTGCGCTGGGGATCCAGGCCCCAGGCTGAAGTAACTTCACCGGCAATCCACTCAGGTGCCGGCTCCCCGCGTCGAAGATTATTGAAGACGGCGAGCGGGGAAGTATCTGTCATGGTGTTCATGAATGCTCCTCGGAGGGCGAGGAGGGTTGGGCTCCGGTAGCGAGTATGGCATGGGCGGCCGCCGCAGGCCGCCTCCGCCCGGAGGAATTTACGGTCCCGAAACAAACCCGCGACACGGAAACAAACCGTTCAAATTTGGCGGCCTTTTCGTAACGCCGGATTCACGTCCGGGCCGATCAGGCCAAGCGCGCCCAAACATACTTGAAGTACCGAAATTGATCCGAGGGTTGGGCCCGTCCGGACATCGTCGAAACGCCACAAACAGCAAGGAACCCACCATGGTCATCCGTTCCACCATCATGGACACCAACAGCTTTCGCGCAGAGCATGCCGATGGATTGGACCCTGAAACCCGCCGGCTGACCGAGCGCCGCGACACCGTGCTGGGAGCCTCCTACCGGCTCTTCTACCGGAACCCCGTCCACCTGGTCCGGGGCGAAGGACAGTACCTGTGGGACGCTGCCGGGCGGAAATACCTGGACGCGTACAACAATGTGGCCAGCCTGGGTCATTGCCATCCTGCTGTTACCGCGGCGGTGACGGCCCAGATGCAGCAGCTGAATACGCACACCCGGTACCTGCACGAGAACATCCTGAACTACACGGACGACCTCCTGTCCACCATGCCGGACGGGCTGAACAAGGCCATGTACATGTGCACGGGCTCCGAAGCGAACGACCTCGCCATCCGGGTAGCCAAGGCATACAGCGGAGGCGAAGGCATCATCGCCACCAGGGAGGCGTACCACGGCACCAGTGAACTGACCTCCGGGGTATCGCCGGCACTGGGCACCGGACAGCCGCTGGCACCCACCGCACGCCTGGTGGACGCGCCCGACGCCTACAGGCTCGGCGCCGAAGCCGGCCCCGACGGCGCCGGCCTGGGCACCTGGTTCGCCAACCGGATCCGCGCGGCCATCGCGGACATGGAGGCGAACGGCATACGCTTCGCCGGCTTCATCGCGGACTCGATCTTCTCCTCCGACGGCGTCCTCCCGGGCCCCGCAGGGTACCTGCGCGAGGCTGCGGACGTCATCCATCGCGCCGGCGGCATCATCATTGCCGACGAGGTCCAGCCCGGTTTCGGCCGGACCGGCGAGGCGTTTTGGGGATTCCAGCGTCACGGGATCGTCCCCGACGTTGTCACTCTGGGCAAGCCGATGGGCAACGGAATTCCGGTGTCCGGGCTGGTGGCCAAGGCCGACGTCCTGGCCACCTTCAGTGACACCATCCCCTACTTCAACACCTTCGGCGGCAATCCCGTCTCCATGGCAGCGGCGCAGGCAGTGCTTTCCACCATCCGCGCGGAAGGCCTGCAGGAGCATAGCCGGCGTGTTGGGGCGGCGCTGCTTTCCGCCCTCTCCGGTCTTAGTGCCACGCACGGGTCGGTGGGCGATGTCCGCGGTGCAGGACTGTTCATCGGCTTCGAGCTCGTGAAGGACCGCGGCACCCGGGAACCGGACCGTGACCTCGCGCTCGCCGTCCTGGAGCAGCTGCGCGAACGCGGCGTGCTGACCTCGGTGGCGGGCCCGCACGGGAATGTCCTGAAACTGCGCCCGCCGCTGGCCTTCCAGGCGTCCGATATCGATTGGCTCGTGGGTGCCCTGGATGACTCACTGACCGCACTGGGCGCGTAATCCGTACATTTGATCCATGGCAACAGGAACAGACGGGTCAACAGGAACGGACGGGCAGCCCTCCGCATCGACTCCGGCAGATGCCGCCCATGCCGCTCTCACCCGGTACGCCAGGATGGAGAGGTTCAACCCGGGCGAGCTGATGGGGAGCGAACGGGCGTTGGCCGAACGGCTGGGGATTGGCCGGGCGGTGCTGCGGCAGGCGATTGAGCGGATGGAGGCGGAGGGCACGGTCCGCCGTGTGCTGGGCCGTTCCGGGGGCGTGTTCTTCAATGACGGACGCATCCAGCGCCACCTGAACACGGTGGAGGGAGTTCCCCAGATGGTCCTCCACCAGGGGCGGGCCATCGCCACCCGTGTCCTGCGCGCAGAGATGGGGCTCCCGCTGCCGGACGAGCGGCGCAACCTGCGCCTGGACGGCGGAGACGCGGTTCTGCGCATCCAAAGATTACGGCTTGTGGACGGCCTGTCTTGGTCCCTGGATTTGTCCGTGTTGCCTGCCGCCCGGTTCTCCGGCCTGCTGAACCATCCGCTGGAGGGTTCGCTGTACCACCTCCTGACCTCGGAGTACGGGCTCGAGCTGGACCGCGCCGACGAAACAGTGGAAGCCGTTCCCGCCTCCGCCGAGCAGGCGGACGTCCTCGGCGTTCCAGCCGCGGCGGCCCTCCTGGAGATCCGGCGGCTCGCTTGGGACGTGCAGGGCGCGCCCGTGGAGTATGCCCGTGACTTCTTCCGCGCCGACCGCACCCGGGTGCACATGCAAAAGTACGGGACCAATTGGAAGAGGACGGTCCGGCTGGGACGGGAGTGAAACGTCCGGGCAGCAGCACCGCCTGTAGTCCCACACAAGGAAAGCGGTCGACGGCGGGTGGGCCCCCGCCGTCGTCCGCTCCTGTTTGTTCGTGAAGGACCGTGCCGCTGTCCTAAACCTCGCCGCGCCAGCCGCCGGTCTCGCTGCCGCGCGATTCGATGAAGTCCTTGAACTTCCGCATGTCGGCCTTGACCTGCATGTTGTCGATCTTCAGCGCTGCGCCGGCCTTTTCAGTTGCGGTTTCCGGTGCCCATTCGAAATGGACTTTGACCTTGGTGTGGGTGGCATCCAGGGGCGTGAACCTGATGATGCCGGCATGCGACTTGCCGTCGGTGCTGCGCCAGGCGATCCGGTCATCAGGCGCCTGGTCAACGATTTCGGTGTCGAACTCCCTCTGGACGCCGCCCACCTTGGTAACCCAGTGGTTGGTGGTGTCGGTCAGCTGCGTCACCGACTCGACGCCGGACATGAACTGCGGAAACGATTCGAACTGGGTCCACTGGTTGTACGCGGTCCGCACCGGAACAGCGACTTCCACCGTCTCTTCAACCTCTTCAACGTGTGCCATCTGCTTCCTCCTCATGACGGACGGCCGCAATGGCGGACTGGCAGCACGGGCCATCCTGCCAGTCGGGCAGCCGCCACCTTTGCACGATAAATCCGGCGACTACCCGTGTCCAGACCTAAAACGAAAGCGGACGACGACGGGTGGGCGCCCGCCGTCGTCCGCTTCTTCTGCGCTGCTACTGGCTGAAGGGGACCTTTTCCCAGCTCAGCACGTCGGCGCCTTTGGCGCTGTTGCCGGCCACCGTGAAGCGGACGTAATCCACTGCGTTGTTGGCGCCGTCCACCGTGACCCGCTGCAGGTTGTCCGCGGCGGGTGAGCCGTAGATGTCCAGCCAGGGTGAGCCCGCGGCGAGGGGCTGGTTTGCGGCGAAGACGTGGCTGTCGCCGTTGACCAGGTAGACCGGGGCGTCGAAGTTGTTGGTTTCCTCGACGATGGCCTGGACGATCCCGCGGAAGCCGGAGACGGTCGCCGGGTTTGCGGTGGCGTCGGCCAGGAGCGACGGATCGAACATGTCGGCCTGCTGCATGAGCACCACGGCGCGGTCGTTACTGCGCCTGGCCTCGGCGAAGGTCTGGTGGATCTGGGCGATGACCGCGTCCGTGCGGTGTTCCACCTCGGCGAGCTGCTCGGGCGTGGCGGCCGTCTTGCCCAGTCCGGTCCACGGCAGGAGTGAGTTGTTGCTGCCCTGGACGTTCAGCACGGAGAAGGCCACCCGGTTCTTCTCGAAGCGGACGTCCTCCGGGAGGCCCAGGTTCTCCTGCGACTTCACCGGCATGGTGGCGCCCAGGGTCTTGCCGGGCTGGTTGAAGAAGACCTCCCGGATCTTGTCCAGGCGCTCCAGCGGGTTGTAGGCCCCGTTGTTGGTGCGGTGGCAGTCCACCCATTCGTTGTCGCCGGGCGTGTAGACCAGCGGGTGGGCGAAGGTGTCGAACTGGGTGCGGATGTAGGAGAAATACTCGTCCGAGCAGACGGACGAACCGTTCTTTATATCGCCCACGTGTGCTACAAACTTCAGTTCCTTGTCCGCGTTGAGATCCTGGATGTGGGACGGAAACTTGGCGATCTCGGCGGCGCCGTAGGGGATGTCGCCGATGGCGGCGAAGGTGAAGGCCTGGTTGCCGTCGCTGGTGCTGTCCGCCTGGGCTGCTTCGGCGAAGGCGGGCTGGGACGCTAGGAGGCCGAATGCCAAGGTGAGCGCCGCCGTCGTGATTGTCAAAGTCTTTGAAGGCATGGGGGTCCTGCTTCTGTTGTGGGCTGGAGTGGGGGCTCAGGCGCCGCGGGCGGTGAGGAACTGCTGGAGGCCGGCGAGGTCGTCGGTGTTGATGTGGTCCACGCCGGCGTCGGCGAGTTCGGTCCAGACGGCGTCGCGGGCGGTACCGGGCTGGTCCGGGGTGGCCCAGAAGCGGACGCGGTAGCCGTTGGCGTGTGCGGTGGCCACGAAGGCGCGCAGCTTGGCGCGCTCGGCCTCCGGCATGGGGCCGACGCCCTGCCAGGTGAAGAGCTTGGTCCAGTTGTCGCTGACCAGCGGCATCAGGGCGGCGGGCAGGCCGGAGGTGAGGTCGGTGGAGCGGCCGTCGTAGAAGCTGAAGCGCTTGTCCTGCGCCTGCATGGTGGCCAGCGGGCGGTTGCCGCTGATGACGGCTGTGACCGGGCCGGTCTTGACGTTGCCGTTGGTGTAGCGGCTCATGATGTCGCGGTGTTCGGCCAATTCCTGCTCGATGGCGGCGTAGGTGGCCTCGCCCTCGCTCTTGATGTCGATCAGGAGCTGCAGGCTGCCGTCCCACTTGGGGTAGACGCTGTGGCCGGGCTGGCTGCGGACCAGGTCCTGGAGTGGGTCGAGGTAGAGGCTCTCGAGCGTGACGCCCTGTTTGGCGTCAGCGAGGTCGTGGGCCACGCGCAGTTCACCGTCGACCAGCCATACGTCCGCCTCGACGCTGGTGAAACCGTGCTCCAGTGCGTCGAACAGGGGGCGGTCGTGCTCGTAGTCGTTGTGGGCATGGGTGCCGGCGAGGGGTTGGCCGACGACGACGGGCGCCGGATTGGGTGCCTCGGCCCCGGCTTGGGCGGGGGCTACGGCTGTCCCGGCCAGGGAGGCGAAGACAGCGACGGCGGCGAGGGTGCTTTTCACGAACACGGGAGTACTCCTGGTACCTCGGGGATGTCCGCCCGGTGATGGGGTGTTCCGGGCGTGAGGGTGCGTGAAAAGACTGCTTGGCCTGGCGAAACGGTTCAGGGCGTCTTGGTTGCATCGTGGTGAACGGCGGGGAACATCAACATCGGGGCTGGCGTGAGTTCCGCAGCCGTGATGGAGCTGGGGCGTGTGTCCTGCGGGCAGCCCAACTAACCGCTGGTTAGGAGACCGCGAGATAATCCACAACCAATGCCTCCAGCACGCTGGCCTCTTCCGGAAGGCAGCCCGGCGGCCAGAGTGTGGGTGCCCGGTCCGGCTGCTCTGCGTTGTACTGACGGCCACGTGGAGAAGTCCAGCCCGGCGGCTCATTCCTGGAAGCCGGACCAGGCCTCCAGCCGGTTCGGTGCTTGAGCCGGTGATGTTTGGGGCACAACTGTCCCAGGTTGCTGATTCCGGTGCTGCCTCCGCGCTCCCAGGCCGTGAGGTGGTCCGCCTCATTGTCCTGGCTGTGGTTGCTGCAGCCGGGAAAGGTGCACTTTCCATCCCGCATCCGCAACCACCGCTTTAGCGATTCCGGGAGCCGGTAGCTGGTCCGGCCAAGTTCAAGCGGGGCTCCGTCGCGTGGGTCCACCAAAACCCGGTAGAACGAGTTGGCACCTTCCGCGACGAGTTTTCGCGCCATCGATGCGGGGATGGGTCCGTAATTGTCCAGGTCTCCGGGCTCGTCCGTGGCACCGAGGAGGGAACAGACCGGTACCGTGACCAGCACGTCAGCTTTGAGGGACGGCCCAGGCCCGGCGAGGTCCCCGGTGTCACCGAGCAGCAACTTTGCGGCCAGGTCTGCCCTGAGCTGGGTAAGGGTTCTCGGCTCCTCAGGTCCCTGCAACCCGCGGGCCAGGGCAGACGTCCTGTTCCAGACAGCACAGGCCTTGTCCGCAGCCATGTAAAGCGAAACCCAGGCCATACCGTCCCGGTCCGGCGAGTACTCCATCCGCCGATCCGCGACGGACTTCACATGCCTGACCGTCAGGGACTCGGGGTGATGGCGTTCCCGCCAGGCACGGACTTTCCGACGGAAACGGCCCGGGACCAGCTCCCCGGCAGATGCGCCCCGGGCCGCGTTAGGCGCCTCCGGGTCCAGGAAGTGAGCTTCCAAGGCTGTTGCAGCTGCAGCGTCCAGGCTGCTGGTTTCGTCGACCATGATCTGGGCATGCCGCCAGGAGACGGCGCCGGCCTCCATGGCTTTGAGCGTCAACGGAAGAGAGGTGATGAGCGCATGGGCGTCCTGCAGCAGTGCGGATGCGGCTCCTTCGCCGATGGTGAGCGTGCAGGCGACTTCGGCGACGACACTCATGTCCCGCGCCGATGATTCAGAGGCGCTTTCTGCCGGCGCTTCCATGGCGGCTGCGGCCTCGGAATACTCTGCGAGCAGCCGCACTTTCACGGCCGCAGTAGCAGCTTCGATACGGGCCACGATGCCCAGGCCCTCCAGACGGGACGCGGTAACTTCCCGAAGCGGATCATGACTGTCGACGCCGTGAGCATTATCCGCAGCATCCGAAGAACCGCTCAGGACTCCTGTTAGTTCGTCCACCAGCCCGGTCAGGGATGCGACGGCACCGGCGAGTCCGGCCGTGCCTTTCGCATCCACAACCGCTCCGGTTTCCATAACCCAAAGACTGTCACGGGGGTCTGACATGTTGAGCCCGGGACGCCCTCGGTGGCCGGGCTCAACAACTGACGAACTCCCTGGCTGTGCCACCTGCAAAAGTTTCCCGTGTCCCGGCAACTGGTCGTGAGCTGCTGACAGTCTGCCCCGACTGCGAAATGGGGATGCCCTCAGACCTCCGCCACAGGCGCCGCGAACTGCGCCTCGTACAACCGTGCATAAGCCCCGCCGGCAGCGAGGAGTGACGCGTGCGTCCCCTGCTCCACGATCTGCCCGTTCTCCATCACCAGGATGAGGTCGGCGTCGCGGATCGTGGACAGGCGGTGCGCAATCACAAAGGACGTCCGGTCGGACCGCAGCGCGCTCATCGCCTTCTGAACCAGCACCTCCGTCCGGGTGTCCACGGAGGACGTCGCCTCATCCAGGATCAGCACCGAAGGCGAAGCCAGGAATGCCCGCGCAATCGTCAGCAGCTGCTTCTCGCCGGCGGAGACGTTGGAGCCTTCGTCGTCCAGCACGGTGTCGTACCCCTCGGGCAGGGACTTCACAAAGCGATCAACATACGTCGCCCGGGCAGCTTCCAATACGTCTGAAGAGGAAGCAGCAGGCCGGCCGTACGCAATGTTGTCCCGAATGGTCCCGCCGAACAGCCACGTGTCCTGCAGCACCATCCCCATCCGCGAGCGCAGGTCGTGCCGGCTCATGGTGGTGATGTCCACACCGTCCAAAGTGATGCGGCCGCCGTCGAGCTCGTAGAACCGCATCATCAGGTTCACCAGCGTGGTCTTACCGGCCCCGGTCGGCCCCACAATCGCCACCGTCTGCCCCGGCTCTGCCACCAAGGACAGCCCACTGATCAGCGGCTTGTCCGGCGAATACGAGAAGGACACATCCTCAAACACCAGCCGCCCCCGGGCAGCACCGTCAGGGCTTTGCAGCGAAGCCCCCACAGGATCCGGTGACTGTTCCTCCGTATCCAACAGCTCGAACACACGCTCGGCAGAGGCCACCCCGGACTGCAGCAGGTTCGCCATGGACCCCAGCTGCGCCAGCGGCTGGGTGAACTGCCGCGAGTACTGGATGAACGCCTGCACATCGCCCAGCTGCATGGCCCCGGACGCCACCTGCAGGCCACCCACCACGGCGATCCCCACGTACACCAGGTTCCCGATGAACGTCATGGCAGGCATGATCAGCCCGGAAATGAACTGTGCCCCGAAGCTCGCCTCATACAGTTCTGCGTTCTTCTGACGGAACCGCTCCCCCACCTCGCGCTGCCGGCCGAACACCTTCACGAGTGCGTGCCCGGTGTAGGTCTCCTCGATCTGCCCGTTTAGCTCGCCGGTGTTCTTCCACTGCTGCACGAACAGCTTCTGCGAGCGCTTGGCGATCAGCGTGGTGATCCCCAGCGTCAGCGGAATGGTCACCAGCGCGATCAGCGCCAGCGTGGGCGACAGGATGAACATCATCACCAGTACGCCCAGCACGGTCAGCACGGACGTCACGGCTTGGCTGATGGACTGCTGCAGGCTCTGCGAAATGTTGTCCACATCGTTGGTCACCCGGCTGAGCAGCTCACCGCGCTGGATTGAATCGAAGTACCGCAGCGGCAGCCGGTTGATCTTCGCCTCAATCTGCTCGCGCAGCCCAAACACGGTCCGCTGCACCACGCCGTTCAGCACATACGCCTGCCCCCACATGAACGCCGAGCCCAGCACGTACAGCACCAGCGCCCACGTCAGCACACTGGCCAGCGCAGAAAAGTCGATCCCCGCGCCCGGCGTCAGCGTCATGGCGCTGAGCATGTCCGCCTTCTGGTTCTCCCCCGATGCCCGCAGCATCGCAATCAACTGCGCCTGCGTCATCCCCGGCGGCAGCTGTTTGGACACCACGCCGGAAAAAATCAGGTTGGTGCCCTCGCCCAGCAGCCGCGGCCCAATCACCTGCAGCACCACGCCCGCCACAGCCATGGCCAGCACCAGCATCAGCCAGAACCGCTCCGGCCGCAGCGTGCCCAGCAGGCGTTTGGCGGAGCCGCCGAAGTTCATCGCTTTCTCCGCCGGGACATTCATCCCGGCAAAGGGGCCGCCATGCCCGGGGCCGCCGCGCGGCCGTGGAATGCGTACGACGTCGGGCTGGCCGCCTGCGGAGGCGGGCGCGGCTTTGGTGCCGCGTGCGGGGGTGGATCCGTGGCTCATACCGTCTCCTCCGCTGCCAGCTGGGACGACACAATCTCTCGGTACGTCTCCGATGTCTCCAGCAACTCGTGGTGCGTGCCCTGCGCAACGATCCTGCCGTCGTCGAGCACCAGGATCTGGTCCGCATCAACAATGCTGGACACCCGCTGGGCGATGATCACCATGGTGGCGCCGGCGATGTTCCGCTTGAGTGCCTGGCGCAGCCGCGCATCAGTGCCGGTGTCCAGCGAGGAGAACGAATCGTCAAAAATGTAGAGCTCGGGCCGCTTCACCAGAGCCCTCGCGATGGCCAGCCGCTGCCGCTGGCCGCCGGAGACATTGGTCCCGCCCTGGGAGATGGTTGCATCCAGCCCCTCCTCCATCTGCTCCACAAAGTCCCGGGCCTGCGCAATCTCCAGCGCGCTCCACAGCTCATCCTCGCTGGCATCCGGGTTGCCGTACAGCAGGTTGCTGCGAACGGTGCCGGAGAACAGGTAGGGCCGCTGCGGCACCAGGCCGATGTGCCCCCACAGCAGGTCCGGGTCCAGGTCGCGGATGTCCACGTCGTCCATCAGTACCGCCCCCGAGGTGACGTCGAAGAGCCGCGGCATCAGGTTCACCAGGGTGGTCTTGCCGGAGCCGGTGCTGCCGATGATCGCCGTGGTCTGCCCCGCGCGGGCGGTGAAGCTGATCCCGGACAGGACGGGCTGGTCCGCACCCGGGTACGCGAATCCGACGTCGCGCATTTCCAGCTCACCGCGCCGGACCGCGCTGGTGACCGGCTGCTTCGGCGGCAGGACGCTGGAACTGGTGCCCAGCACCTCGCCGATCCGGTCCGCGGACACCGACGCCCGCGGGATCATCACCGCCATGAACGTGGCCATCATGACGGACATCAGGATCTGCATCAGGTAGCTCAGGAACGCGATGAGGGTGCCCACCTGCATGGACCCGTCCTCGATCCGGAACGCTCCGAACCAGATCACGGCCACGCTGGAGACGTTCAGGATCAGCATGACGGTGGGGAACATCAGGGCCATCAGCCGGCCTGCCCGGAGCGCAACATCGGTAACGTCCGTGTTGGCGCCCGCGAACCGTTCCGTCTCCATGTCCTCCCGCACGAAGGCCCGCACCACCCGGATGCCGGTGAGCTGCTCGCGCAGCACCCGATTGACGGTGTCGATCCGGGCCTGCATCTTGCGGAACAGTGGCACCATGCGCGTGACAATAAGGCCGACGGCGATCAGCAGCACCGGGACGCACACGGCAATGAGCCAGGACAGCTGGGCGTCCTGCCGGATGGCCATGATCACCCCGCCGATGCTGAGCATGGGCGCGGCCACCATGAGCGTGGCGGACATCAGCACCAGCTGCTGGACCTGCTGGACGTCATTGGTGGAGCGGGTGATCAGGCTGGGCGCGCCGAACCTGGTGACCTCCTGCTCGGAAAACTGCCCCACCCGCTCGAAAATGGCCCCGCGCAGGTCGCGGCCCAGGCCCATCGCCGCCTTGGCACCGAAGTACACGGCCACCACGGCACACGCGATCTGCGCCAGGGTGATGAGCAGCATGATGCTGCCGGTGGACAGGATGTAGCCGGTATCGCCCCGGGCCACGCCCTGGTCAATGATGTCCGCGTTCAGCGTGGGCAGGTACAGCGACGCGATGGACTGCGCCAGCTGGAAAACCACGACGGCGGCCAGCAGCGGCCGGTGCGGCCGCAGGTATTCGACAAGCAACTTCCAGAGCAAGGCGGCTCCAACCTGACGGAATGTCCACAAACGTGGTGCGAGCGTCAGTTTACGTCCAGCAGCTGGGACTTGACCGGGCCATCAAGCCAGAACTTTGCAGGTTCTCCCACGGCGTATTCGGGGGACTCGCCGGGGATCCAGCCGGGCCGGTGGGTACATGGGTGTAAGAGAACTGGATGGGCGCCAAGAACGCGCCGCCCCACCGAAGGATGGAAGAAACAACGATGTTTGCCGGCACACGGAACCCCTCCCAGCACACTGCCAGGTTCGGAGTCGCCTTCATCGGCGTCCTGCTCATCGCAGTCAACCTTCGGGTGTCCTTTGTCAGCGTCGGACCGGTCCTGGTCAACATCAGCAGCGACCTGGGATTGTCCAGTGCCGCAGCGGGATTCCTCACCGGCCTCCCGCTCATCGCGTTCGCTGTCTTCTCGCCCCTTGCGCCCGGCTTTGCTGCCCGGCTGGGCCTGGACCGGGCACTGTGGATGTCATTGCTGATCCTCGCCTCGGGCATCGTGCTCCGCTCCCTGCCCGTGGCCGGCTTCATCTGGGCCGGGACGGTCCTGATCGGCGTGGCCATCGCGTTCCTCAACGTCCTGGTCCCCTCCCTCGTCAAGCGGGACTTTCCGTTGCGGGTCAGCCAGGTCACCGGCAGCTATACCGCTGCCCAGGCCGCGTTCGCAGCGGTGGGGGCCGCCGTCGTCGTTCCCGTGGCCCAAACGTCGCCGGCAGGATGGCGGCTCGCCCTCGGCGCCTGGGTGGGGCTTGCCCTCATCGCCATGGCCGTGCTGCTGCCATGGTTGCGCCGGCACGGAACAAGCGCCGCGCACGCCGCACCGCAGGAACGGGCACACCGATCGCCCTGGGGCTCGGCGCTGGGCTGGCAGGTGACGGCGTTTATGGGGCTGCAATCGATCGCCTTCTACGTCCTGATGGCCTGGCTGCCCACCATCGAGCAAAGCCGCGGGATCCCCGCCACCACTGCCGGCGTACACCTGTCCGTCTTCCTGCTGATCAGCGTGTTCGCCAGCCTGGGGACGGGCGCGGTCCTGCACCGGGGACCCGACCAGCGGCTGGTGTCCTTCGTCAGCGGGGCGTTGGTGTTCGTAACCTTCCTGGGCCTGGCACTCGCGCCGGACCTCGTCCTCCTGTGGATCCTGCTGGGCGCCGTCGGATGCGGAAGCCTCATTGTCATTGCCCTGTCGCTGTTCAGCCTCCGGACGGTGAACCACCCGCAGGCAGCATCCCTGTCCGGCATGGCACAGTCCGTGGGCTACGGGCTGGCCGCGGTGGGCCCGGTGGCCTTCGGTGCCCTCAAGGATGCCAGCGGGGACTGGACGCTTCCACTGCTCGGCACCGCCGGTGCCATGGCCATCCTGGCAGTGACCGGGTTGTTCGCCGGCCGCGACCGTGTCATCAGGGAATCAGCTTCTCGGCGCGGTAGCGGTCAAACAGCGACGTAAAGGCGTCCAGCGTCCGCCGGTACCCGGTAAAGCCGGCATCACGGCTCTTCCCCATGTCCGTCACCACCTCGATGCCCCGCCCCAGGTCTCCGTCCGTATGCCACCAGCTCGCCACCCGGTCCAGGTCCGGTTCGCTGAGGTTGTGTTCCGCGGCGATCCGCCGCCACTGCTCCTCCCGGCCCGCCATGGACTGCTCAAGGGGACGGGGCTCCGCCTGGTATCCCTCCCACTCCAGGCCGAAGTAGGCGGCGAGTTTCGGCCACATCCAGCGCCAGCGGAACACGTCGCCGTTGACGATGTTGAAGGCCTCGTCAGCGGCCGCGGGGGTGGTTGAAGCCCAGAGCATGTGCTCGGCGAGCAGGCTGGCATCCGTCATGTCCGTGAGCCCGTTCCACTGCGTTTCCGACCCCGGGAAGATGAACGGCTGCCCGCTGTCCCGGCACAGGGTGGCCTGCGCGGCGAGTGTGAGTCCCATGTTCATGGCGTTGCCCACCGCATGCCCGATTACCGTGTGGGCGCGGTGGACGGACCAGGTGAACCCCTGCCGGGCCGCGGCCGCCCAGAGCTCGTCCTCCTGGGCGTAATAGAAGTTCGGCACCGGAAGGCGCGGTTCCTCCTCGTGGAAGGGGGTGTCCGGCATTTCTCCGGCGGCGTATGCCTCGAACGGTCCCAGGTAATGCTTGAGTCCGGTCATCAGGGCAACGTGGGCCACGTCCTTGCCCTGCAGTGCTGAGAGGAGATCACGAACCATGCCCGCGTTGACGGCGATGTTCTCTTCCTCGGTGGCGCGGCGCGACCATGCGGTGAAGAAGACATGTGACGGGTTCTCCGGACCCAGCACAGCGGCAAGGGATTCGGCGGAGGTCAGGTCCGCGGAGAGCCACCTGACGCCGGCGCGTCCGGGACCGGGCCGGCGGGACAAGGCCAGGACTGTCCAGCCTTCGTCAATCAGGGTATCCACCAGGGCGGACCCTGCGATGCCGGTGGCCCCTACCACCAGCGCTGTCCGTCCGTTGCCCGTTGCTGTTCCTGATCCGATGGTCATAGTGCTCCTCTTCGTAGGTGCTTGGTTGCATCCGCGCGTCAGCGCGGCCTCACGCCTGGGCGGAGGCCCGCGCGCTGCGTTACGCCGGGACAGTGGGTCACCATGGACCCTCTGGCGACAAGCCGGAGCGTCAGCCAGATATTCCGGCGCCGGCAAGCGGCCATTAGAAGGTGCCCTACAAATTGCAGGGTGCGGGGCGGTGACAGGCCGGGTTTCACCCATGGCGTAGGAGGGTCTCTCCCTGTCACCCGTCCATGGTCAAATAGGAGGGTTGCACCGGCTGCCCGAGTCCAACCGCGGCCTCGGCCCAACGGAAGGAATAAGCACATGACCGATCCCCAAGACCATCCCCCGGTCCCCACTCCCGGGAGCGCACAGGGCCTGGACCAGAAGGTTGAGGGCGGGTGCCCGGTGGCTCATGGCAGTGCCACCGCCCAGGGCAGTGAAAGCGAAAACCCTGCGATCGATTCGCCGACGCCCCAGGGGCACCGGCCACGGACCAACCAGGACTGGTGGCCCAACCAGCTGGACCTCTCCGTGCTGCACACGCACGGCCAGGCGAGCAACCCGCTTGGCCCGTCCTTCAGTTACCGCGAGGAATTCCAGAAGCTCGACGTCGAAGCCCTCAAGCAGGACATCAGCCAGGTGCTGACCACTTCCCAGGACTGGTGGCCGGCGGACTTCGGCCACTACGGCGGATTGATGATCCGCCTGAGCTGGCACGCCGCCGGAACCTACCGCGTCCATGACGGCCGCGGCGGAGCGGGCGACGGCAGCCAGCGGTTCGCGCCGCTGAACAGCTGGCCGGACAACGCCAACCTGGACAAGGCCCGCCGCCTGCTGTGGCCCGTCAAGCAGAAGTACGGCCAGAAGCTTTCCTGGGCGGACCTGTTGGTCCTCGCCGGCAACGTTGCCCTTGAGTCCATGGGCTTCAAGACGTTCGGTTTCGCCTTTGGCCGCGAGGACGTGTGGGAGCCCGAGCAGATCTTCTGGGGCCCGGAGGACGCCTGGCTCGGTGACGAGCGGTACACCGGTGAGGGCACTATGGCGGACAACGTCGGTTCCACCGAAATGGGCCTCATCTACGTCAACCCCGAAGGCCCCATGGGCAACCCGGACCCCGTGGCTGCTGCTGCGTTCATCCGTGAGACGTTCAAGCGCATGGCGATGAACGACGAAGAGACTTTCGCGCTGATCGCCGGCGGCCACACGTTCGGCAAGACCCACGGCGCCGGCCCCGCAGACGCACACGTCGGCCCCGAACCGGAGGGCGCAGACCTTGAGGCGCAGGGCCTGGGCTGGCTCAGCACCTACGGCAGCGGCAAGGGCGGCGACACCATCACCTCCGGGCTGGAGGTCACGTGGACGGACAAGCCCACGCAGTGGAGCAACCGCTTCCTGGAGATCCTCTTCGAATACGAATGGGAACTGGTCAAGAGCCCCGGCGGCGCCCACCAGTGGGTCGCCAAGGACGCCCCCGAGATCATCCCGGACGCGCACGACCCCAACAAGAAGCACCGGCCCACCATGCTGACCACGGACCTGTCGCTGCGCTTCGACCCCACCTACGAGAAGATCGGCCGGCGTTTCCTGGAGAACCCGGACCAGTTCGCCCTGGCCTTCGCCAAGGCCTGGTACAAGCTGCTGCACCGCGACATGGGGCCGGTGGGCCCGCACATGCTGGGGCCTTGGGTTCCGGAGGCGCAGCTGTGGCAGGACCCGGTCCCCGCCGTTGACCATGAACTGATCGGCGAGCAGGACATTGCCGAGCTCAAGGCCAAGCTCCTTGACTCCGGACTGACCATCCCGCAGCTGGCCAGCACAGCCTGGGCGTCGGCTGCAACCTACCGAAAGACGGACCGCCGCGGCGGGGCCAACGGCGCCCGGATCAGGCTGGAGCCGCAGCGCAGCTGGGAGGCCCACGAGCCGGAGCAGCTGGCTGCCGTGCTTCCCGTACTTGAGCGCGTGCAGGAGGAGTTCAACTCGGCACAGTCCGGCGGCAAGAAGGTCTCACTCGCGGACCTTATCGTCCTGGGCGGCGCCGCCGCCGTGGAAAAGGCAGCAGCCGACGCCGGGTTCCCCGTCACGGTGCCGTTCCGTCCGGGCCGCACGGACGCCACGCAGGAACAGACCGACGTCGAATCCTTCCAGTACCTGGAGCCGCGGGCCGACGGGTTCCGCAACTATCTGCGCCCCGGTGCGAAGGTCCAGCCGGAGACCCTCCTGCTGGACAAGGCGTACATGCTGGACCTCTCCGCGCCCGAGATGACGGCGCTGGTGGGCGGCATGCGTGCCCTGGGCACCAACGTGGCCGGCTCCAGCCACGGTGTGCTGACGGACAAGCCGCAGGTCCTGACGAACGACTTCTTCGTCAACCTGCTCTCGCCCGGCACCAAATGGAAGGCGTCGGAGTCGGAGGAGAACTCCTACGAGATCACCGATGTTGCCACCGGTGAACTCAAGTGGACGGCCACCCCGGTGGACCTGGTCTTCGGTTCCAACTCCCAGCTGCGGGCACTGGCCGAGGTCTACGCCAGCGATGACGCCAAGGAGAAGTTCGTGAACGACTTCGTGGCCGCCTGGGCAAAGGTCATGGAACTGGACCGGTTCGACCTGAACTAGCCTCCACAATCCAGGCTCCGGGCCGGCTGCATTCCGCAGCCGGCCCGGACCTGCTGAGGCGGCTTTATTGGTCGGCCGGGAAGCTGATGACCGCCGTGGTCCCGCCGCCGGGTGATTCCTTCAAGCTCAATTCCCCACCGTGCGCCTCAACAATGCGGCGGCAGATGGCCAACCCAAGGCCGGAGCCGTGCCCGTCCCCGTCGCGGTGCAGCCGGACCAGTGGTTCCAGCACGCGCTGCCGGTCCACCGGCGCAATGCCCTTGCCGTTGTCCGCCACCAGCACAGTGGTTCCGTGGTAATTCGAAATGCCGCTGATGCGCACGCTGAGGTCCCGGTCCGGGCTCCGGTAGTTCATGGCATTGGCCACCAGGTTCTGCAGCAGGGTGCGCAACTGCCCGGGGTCCACGTGGAGCTTCATCTCCCCGCTGTCCAGGACGGCGCCGGGCCCGAAGGACAGGCCCAAATCCCTGGCCACTTCGGCCGCCACGTCCTGAAGGGATACGTGCTGCCGCTGGAGGACACCGCCCATCCGTGAGTAGGTCAGGACGTCCTCAAGCATGGTCAGCATGCGGTGGCCGCTGGCGCCGATGATCTGCAGATACTCGGCCGCCGGGTGGTCGCCGTCCACTTCATCCTCTGCCATCTCCACGTAGCCCAGCATGGTGGTGAGTGGTCCGCGCAGGTCATGGCTGACGCGTCCTGCAAACTCCGCCAGCTTGGCGTTGCTTTCCCGCACCTCGTCGAGGGCACTGTTCAACTGCAGCGTGCGCCGCTGGAGCTCAAGCAGCTGCACTGCCTGGCGGGCCAGGATCTCCAGCATGTCCAGCTGGTCCTTATCGGGTGTGCCCGCAGAATTGGAAAAGACGCACAGCGACCCCAGCACGAACCCGGACGACGTCTCCAACGGAACCGAAGCATAGAAACGGACGGCGGCAATTTCCCCTGTCACAAACGGATTCGATGCGAGGCGGGGGTCCAGGGATGCGTCCGGGACAACTGTTGTCTTCCCCGAGAGGAAGACTTGTGCGCACATGGAGTCCTCCCGGGCGCAGACGGCGGCCTCAAAGCCGACGGCGGCCACCTGCTGTTGCTCATCGGACGTGACAACGTTAATCACGCCGTAGGGGACGCCGCAGAGCTTTGCGGCAAGCTGGACAAGGTTTTCGAGGGGTTCCGTTGAAAGCGCCTGATCAACGCTCCGCTGGCGTCCCCCGCCGTTGGCGAAGGTGAATCCGTACTCCTGCAGTAATTCGTCCCGTCCGAGTGGATCGCTGAGCGCTGCTCTCATCGAGTGCGTGCCAACCATGAACGTCCCTTCCCAGACCGCAAAGGGGTCCCCGGGGAGATAGTACAGGCCACCACCCGTGTCCCGGGAATACGTTTCCCCGCTCCTCTGCCGCGGGCCGGGATTCAGAGGCATTGCTCCGGCAGGCGGCATAGGATCCAGTTATGGCCCAACTCATCGTCCCGGACCCAGCCCTCCACTCTTCCTGGCTGGAAGGAACTGCGGAGTTCCAAGGTGCCCACCTGGACGGCGCAGGCGCCGAGGGCTGGTCCCCGGACGATCTCCAGGACCCCGCCGTCTTTGGCCGCTTCGTCGATGCCCTCATCAAAGACGCGCAGCCGGAAACCGTGCGGAAGCCGGGCTACGTGCCCTGCACCTATCTATGGATTGCCGACGGCGGCACCTTCCTTGGGTCCCTGGCCATCAGGCACGGGCTGAACGACCACCTCCTCAACGAAGGGGGGCACATCGGCTACAGCGTCCGGCCCTCCGCCAGGCGCCGCGGCCATGCCGCGAAAGCACTTGCCGATGCGCTGCCCCTGGCACGGGCATTGGGAATCACGCAGGTTCTCCTGACGTGCGACGAGGACAACGCCGGCTCGCGGGCAACCATCGAAAAGAACGGCGGCCAATACGAGGACACGCGCAACGGCAAGCGCCGCTACTGGATCGACACCGAATAGCCGGCGAACGCGTGCCAAACTTGGCGGGTGATCACAGAACACGCGCTGCTTCCGGTCATACCCGGCCGGGAAGAGGACTTCGAGGCAGCTTTCGCCCAGGCCCGGCACATCATCGCTTCAATGCCGGGCTTCCTCGCCATGTCTTTGTCTCGCTCGATTGAATCTCCCCAAACGTACCTGCTGCTCGTTGAATGGGAGTCGCTGGAAGACCATACAGTGGGCTTCAGGGGATCCCCGGGGTACCAGCAGTGGCGTTCTTTGCTGCACCGCTTCTATGAGCCGTTTCCGGTGGTGGAGCACTTCGAAACAGTTAGCGCCGCGCCGAAAGCCGCGTCATAAGCCGCGCCGCGGACGTTGGGGGGAAGCCCCCGCGCGAGTCTCGCTCCAGCGCGGGGGCTCCTTGCTTCCTGCCGGGGAACTGGCGTTGGAAACAGTTATAAATTACCGGCCGGTAGCTTGCGGAAATCACAGATTGCAGCGGCTTTGGCCAATCTTGATGGAACTTTGAGGGTGGCCCCGGGTCCCTTCAATCTGCGGGGCCCTCTAGTCCGCGAGGCCCTTTAGTCTGCCGGGCCCGCCGAGGCGTCGGGGTCCTCCTCCGGCTCAAAAGTGTTGGGCTCGGCCCCATCGGAGATCCCGACGCCGTCTTTCCCGCCGGGGATCCCGCCGTCGGGGTTGCCCTTCCTGGCCGCCGTATCCTCCTGCGGCTCGTCCTCAGGCAGTGAATCAGGTGAATTGATGGACATCGCTCCTCCTTCTGTGGCTGGGCCTCAACGCTAACAGCCGGTGGCGGAAAAGGCTCCGGAACAGCTCGAGGTTTTCTGCCCGTCCCCCAAAAACCGCGCCCGCTAGCCTAGCTGTCGGGGGCCGCTGCCCGCTGCTGCCTCAGGATGTAGCGCTGGAGCTTTCCCGACGGCGTCTTGGGCAGGTCCGCAACGAAGTGGATGCGGCGCGGATAGGCATGGGCGGCGAACTGCGTCTTAACCATGGTCTGGAGTTCAACCACCAGGGCATCACTGGCGGCGGTGCCATCCGCCAGGACCACGTAGGCCTCCAGGACTTCACCGCGCAGTTCGTCGGGAGCGCCCACCACGGCACTTTCCAGGACCGCCGGATGCGTGGCCAGGACGCTTTCCACGTCGAACGGGCCAATCCGGTATCCGGCCATGATGATCACGTCATCATCGCGGGAGGAGAAGTAGTAGTAACCGTCCTCGTCCACCATGCCCGCGTCGCCGGTCAGGTACCACTTGCCGTCCGCGCTGAACCTTTCGGCAGTCTTCTTCGGCGCATCCTGGTAGCCCTTGAACCACATCATGGGACTTTCCGCCACGTTGACGGCGACGCGGCCCAGCTCGCCGGGCGCGGCCGGCTCGTCGGCATTGTCCTTGAGGACCGCGCAGCTCCACCCCGGCAGGGGCCGGCCCATGGAACCCGGCCTCAGTTCCGTCCTCACATCGTCATGCCAGGCGTTGATGATCATCATTCCGTGTTCGGTCTGCCCGTAGTGGTCCCGCACCGGAACGCCCAGCACCTCCCGGGCCCAGCTGATCACTTCAGGGGTCAGCGGTTCTCCGGCGGATGAAGCGCGCCGAAGCTGGAATGGCCCGGTTCCGGCGCCGGCCTTGGCCCGCATGGTGCGGTACACGGTAGGCGCGGCGGCGAAGTTGGTCACCGAGAACGCCTCCAGCACCTTGAAGCTGAGTTCCGGGGAGAACCCGGGGCGCAGCAGGATGTTCCGCCGTCCCGCCGCCATGGGACCGAGGATCCCGTAGTACAGGCCGTACGCCCAGCCGGGGTCTGCGGCATTCCAGAAGACATCCCCTTCACTGACGTCCAGGCCCAGTTCGATGTACTGGCGGAACGCTGCCAACGCCCGGACCGGCACCGGCACGCCCTTGGGGGCGCCCGTGGTGCCGGACGTAAAGATGAGGACCAGGTCGCCGTCCCCTCCCACAGCTTCGGAGGCGATCCCCGGCCGCTGCCTGGCCAGGAGCGGCGTGAGCGCCAGGTCCGGCGCGGAGGCTTCTTCGCCGGCAACCACCACGGCGGCGCCGGTTTCCTGGATCTTCGCCCGCTGGTCGGGGTCGGTGATCACCACCTTGGCACGGGAAGCGGTAAGGCGGAGTTCGATGGCGGGCCACGCGAAGGCCGTGAACAAGGGCACATGGACGGCCCCGCGCCGCCAAATGGCCAGGAGCATAACCGCCAGGTCTGCCGACTTTCCCATCAGGGTGGCCACCGCGTCCCCGGGGCCGACCCCCAGTTCCGCCAGGGCGGCGGCTCCCCGTTCCGACCGCTCCCGCAGCTGGCCGTAGGTAATGTCCTCCGCCGAAAGGTCAGCTGCGACCACTGTGAAGGCAACGGCATCGGGATCGTGGCTGTCACACAGGAGCTCGGCCGCGCAGGCGTCCGGCGCACCGTAGGTGGCGAGAAGGGCATCGACGGCTGGAACCGGACGGGACATTCATTCTCCTTTGAACAACAGCACCTTGAAGCACCGGCATGTGTAACACGGTGGAATCAACCTACTGCACTGAGATCGCCGTCACATGCCGCGCCCTGCTGTCATGCGCCGACAGGTCACCCCTTGGCGCCGGGCGGCCGGATGATCCGCCGCTGCGTGGCGGCAGCGATGGCGGCCGTGCGGTTGTCCACGCCGAGCTTGCCGTAGATGTGCACCAGGTGGGTCTTCACGGTCGCCTCCGAAATGAAGACCTGCCTGGCAATGGCGCGGTTGGACAGGCCCGTGGCCAGCAGTTCCAGCAGCTGCACTTCCCGCGGGGTCAGCGACGTGCCGGGGTTGCTGATCCGGTTCATCAGCAGCGCGGCCGCCCGCGGTGCCAGGACCGTGCCGCCGGCGGCAGCCTGCAGCACCGCTTGCCGCAGCTGCTCCGGCGGGGCGTCCTTCAACATGTAGCCACTGGCCCCTGCCTCCACGGCGGCGAGGATGTCCGCGTCGGTGTCATAGGTGGTGAGGATGAGCACCGGCGGCGGAGCATCGAGCTTCCGGATCTCGGCCGTGGCCGTGACGCCGTCCATGTCGTCCCCCATCTGCAGGTCCATGAGGACCACATCCGGCGCTTCACCCAGGGCGGTCAACCGGGCCAGTTCCTTCAGCGCTGCCCTGCCGTCAGGGGCCTCCGCGGCGATCGAAATGCCTTCAAAGCCGGTGAGCATGGCACGCAGCCCGGCGCGGACCACAGGGTGGTCGTCCACCAGCAATACCCGTATGTCGCTCACGGTTCCTCCACCGGGAGCCTGATGGCCACCACTGTGCCCTCGCCCGGCGCCGACTCCACCGCCAGCGTGCCGTTCAAGGCGGCGACCCGTTCCCGCAGCGAGCGCAGCCCAAAGCCGCTGCCGTCCGCTGCGCCCGCGGCACTTTCCCGATCTGGCGGGTCAAAGCCCGTGCCGTCGTCGTACACGTCCATGGTCACTTCACTGCCCAGGAAGGCAAGGCTGACGACGGCGGTGCTTGCCCGGGCGTGTTCGCGGACGTTCGCAAGGCTCGCCTGCGCCGCCCGCAGCAGGGCAACGCGGACAGGCTGGGGCAGGTCCTGTGGCTCCCCGTCCACCTCCAGGCGGCAGTGCAGGGGCGCCCCCGCGGCTTCGGCGTCTGTCCAGGTCCTCTCGCACAGCCGTCCCAGGGCCTCCACCAAGGTGGTGCCCTCCAGCTGGGGTGAGGACAGGCCGCGGACAAAACTGCGGGCCTCGGCCAGATTATCCGCCGCGGTCTGCTGCACCAGCGCCAGCCGCCCTGAGGCCGTGGCGAGATCACCGTCGGCGAGGGACTGCCCTGCGGCCCGGCCCAGCAGCACGATGCTGGACAGGCCTTGCGCCAGCGTGTCGTGGATTTCCCGGGCCAGCCGCTCCCGCTCGGCCAGTACGCCCGCCTGGTGCTGGGACCGGGCCAGCTCCTCCCGTGTCCGCCGCAGCTCGTCCGCCGCGCGCCGTTGGTTTTCCGCCTCGCGGTACAGGGCTGCGTAGGCCAGGCCGGTGATGACGGAAAAGATCGCGCCCAGGACAGGCCCGACGACGGCCGCAGCGTGCGGGACAGGAGCGCCGCTGGCAGCCCATTGGGAAGCGATGACCGCCACCGTCATCAGCGCGATGGTCAGGAGCGCGGCGCGCCGTGGCAGCAAATGAAGGTGCAGGAAAAAGATGGGGAACGCCAGCCAGGCGAAATCGGCGCTGCCGGCCAGCAGGAAAACCCACAGGGCCGTGACCAGGCCCAGCCAGAGCAAACCGTAGCGGCGGGGATCCACAACGGTCCGGCCCTCGGCATGGCGCTTTTCCAGGACTGTGCCGGCCAGGTAGACAGCAGCGAGGACCACAGCGGCGCTGGCCCACACCCAGCGCAGGGCACCTCCCGCCATCAGCATCCGGACCAGGCCGACGGACAGCAGCAGCGCGAACCCGGTGTGCAGCGTGACCCGCAGGACTCGGAGGATAGCTGCGGATGATGCGTTTTCCAGGGCATTCAGCGGCCCCCGCCCGGAAACACCTGCGGCCTTCTCCGGTGGTGTTGGCAAGGGAGTGGCAGGCATTTCATCAGCTTATGCCGGGGACTGCGGGGAGCGGATCAACCGAAAGGTTGACTCCGGGCTCAACCGTTCCATGCCCGCGGATCAACCATCCCCGCGATGTCCGTGGAGGCTCCGGCCGGGATGGTGGAACTACAGAACAATCCACCCCTGCTGAGAGAAGAACCAACGTGTTCCTGGCAATCCGCGATATCCGCTTCGCCAAAGGCCGGTTCGCCATGATGGGCGGCGTCGTAGCCCTGATCACCCTGCTGCTGGTCATGCTGTCCGGCCTGACCGCGGGCCTTGCCGAGCAATCCACGTCCGCCATCGCCAGGCTAGGGGCAGCTGCGGCCAGCCCTGTGGACACCATCGTCTTCGGCGCCCCCGGCTCCGGCTCCCCCAAGGCGTCCTTCACCGAAAGCGCCGTGACCGCCGCCCAGGTGGACAGCTGGAAGGACCGGCCCGGGGTCCGGTCCGCCGAACCGCTGGGCATCATCCAGACCCGGGCGCAGACGGCGGAGGGTTCGGGGACAGCGAATGTCGCCCTGTTCGGCGTCGCGCAGGGCAGTCCGCTGCCACCCGCGGAGGTCTCCACCGGCACGGCCTTGGTGGGCTCCTCGGTGGCGGAGGCCCTGTCGGTGGGCCAGGGCGGCAAGCTGTCTTTGGGCGGCGTGGAACTTTCGGTCGCGGCCGTGGTGCCGGACCAGTGGTACGCGCACACCAGCGTGGTGTGGACCGCGCTGCCCGCGTGGGCCAAGGCGGCACACGTGTCCGACGGCGGACAGCTGGCCACGGTCGTCGCCGTCACCTATGCGAACGGGGCCACAGTGGATGAGGCGGCGGCGAACGCTGCAGCCCACACCGTCAGCGCGTCGCGCACCGGATCCTTCCAGGCCCTGGGCTCCTTCAAAAGCGAAAACGGGTCGCTGACCCTGATGCAGGCGTTCCTGTACGGAATTTCGGCACTGGTGATCGTGGCCTTCCTGAGCGTCTGGACCATCCAGCGCACCAGGGACATCGCCGTCCTGAAAGCCATGGGCGCCCCCAGTTCCTACATCCTGCGCGACGCCATGACCCAGGCCGCCATTGTGCTGCTGGCGGGCGCCGGAGCGGGCGGGTCCGTGGGTGTTGCTGCGGGGGCGTTGGCGGCCCAGGCGGCTCCCTTCCAGCTCAGCCTGGGCACCACGGTGATTCCCGTCGTCGGGATCCTTGCCCTGGGCCTGGCCGGTGCCGCGCTGGCTGTCCGCCGCGTCACCAAAGTCGATGCGCTCCTCGCGCTCGGCGGCAACTAACCCCTCTTCCCTCCCCCGAAAGGAACCCACCATGGCCACAACCGCTCCCTTGAGCCTGGTCAACGTCACCCTCGAATACCCGGACGGCGGCGGGACCACCACCGCCCTGGACCAGGTCAGCCTCACCGCAAGCGCGGGCCAGCTGGTCTCCCTCGTGGGCCCCTCAGGATCCGGCAAATCCAGCCTCCTGGCCACCGCCGCCACCCTGGTCCGGCCGACCCGCGGGCAGGTCCTCATTGACGGCACCGATACGGCGGGCCTCAAGGACAGGGAGCTCTCCGCGCTGCGGAGCGAAAAAGTGGGCATCATCTTCCAGCAGCCCAACCTGCTGCCGTCACTCACCGCCGTCGAACAGCTCGTCATCAGCGCCCACCTGCGGGGAAAAAACGCCAAAGCAGCCCGTGCGAGGGCAGCAGGGCTGCTGGATGTGGTGGGTCTTTCCGCGAGCGCGGACAAGCTGCCCCACCAGCTCTCCGGCGGCCAGCGCCAGCGCGTTAACATCGCCCGGGCGCTCATGGGAAGCCCCAAGGTCCTGCTGGTGGATGAGCCGACGGCGGCGCTGGACCACGAACGGAGCGCGGCAATCGTGGGACTGCTGCGGCAGGTGACCACCGAGTTTGGCGTGGCCACGGTAATGGTCACGCATGACACCGAGTTCGTGCCCCTGACGGACGCGGTGGCCACCATGCGGGACGGCCGGCTCACGGCGCCGGTCAGCGCCCTCAGCCCAAGTGGTGCACCGTAAACGCTGTCAGGAACCCCACAGATGCTGTCAGCCCGGTCAGGTTGTGATGCTCCTCGAAGGCCTCCGGGATCATGGTGTCCGCCAGCATGGCCAGGATGCCGCCGGCCGCCACGGACGTAATGAACGCGACCAACTCGTCCGGCGCATCCTCCAGCGCCACATACCCCAGCAGCGCGGCCACCCCGCTCAGGATTGCGATGCCGCCCCACAATCCGAACACGTACCCCCTGCTCCGGCCGGCCTTCTTCATGCCGGCTGTCCCGGAAAGCCCTTCGGGAACGTTGGAGATGAAGACGGCGGCGAGCATGGCAGGACTCACCGCTCCCCCGGCCAGCAGGCCGACGCCAAGGACCACGGACTCCGGGACGCCGTCCAGCAGCGCCCCAACGGCGATTGCCGTGCCGCTGCCGGGATCGTCTTTTTCGGAGGGCTGCTGGTCTCCGGACCGCTTGCGGTGCTTGGCGCCGGCCTTGGCCAGGAGCATATTGGCGCCGACGTACACCACCGCACCGGCCAGGAAGCCTGCCACGGTGGGCCACAGGCCGCCACCCTTGACGGCTTCGTCCACCAGCTCAAAGGCCAGGGCAGAGATCAGTACGCCCGCGCCGAACGACATGATGGTGGACACCACCTTGGAGGGTATGGACCACCGCCAGGACACGGCTGCTCCCAGGACCAGCGCGGCACCGGCACCGGTGCCCCATACAAGTGACATCAACCAAGTAGGCATACGTGTCCCGTCCCCAGCTGCGCAGAACTGAAACAGAGGGCCGTCCCGGGAGGCTCGCTGGGCGGCCAGCCGGCCGTACCCGGTCCGTGGTGCGCCGCGCGCAGAATTGATGGGATCTTGAGCCAAACCTTACGATCCCCATACCTTGCGGGTCCACGCTGGAGAGATCAGACCAACCAGCTTGTGGGGAGCAGGAAGTCATGGGAAGCAGAACAGCGTTGGACAGCGACGTCACAACCGTGGGCGGTGTGCTGACAGACCGGCAGCCGCTGGATTTCCACACGTTGGGCCTCGCCGGCTGCATCGACCGGCTCACGGCGCCCTTGCGGCAGCGCGGGACCGTGGTCCACTGGGATACTCCACACTGGGGCATCGAGATCCCGGCGGACTCCGCGTCCCTCCTGTACCAGTCCGCCCGCGAGGCACTCAGCAACGCCTTCAAGTACTCCGCTGCGCACACGCTCACCATCCAGCTGGCAGCCGTTGACCACGGCATCCGCCTGGTGGTGGCCGACGACGGCACAGGCTTTGACAGCGACCTCGCCACGTGCGGGCGGCACCACGGCTATGGCCTGCGGCTCATGGCTGTCGCCGTGCAGGAAGCGGGCGGGGCCGTTGATATCAACGCCACCCCGGGGATGGGCACCAGCGTGACCGTGACGCTTCCGCTGGACTAACCCGCACGCCCGGATCGCAGGCGCCAAACCCGCCTGCCCATAAACTCGGATGCCCGCCGTTGCTGGGACGGAGGGCATCCGTATGCGTGGTGGAACCGCCTGATGGAAAACTGCCTGGTGGAGAACCGAACTACCGGGAAAGCTTGGCGGCGTCCGGTTCCAGGTCACCGATGTGGCCCGGGGCGTTCGCAGCCAGGACCCTCGCCACGAAGGCTGCATACTCGTCCATGTAGTGCCCCAGGAACTTGGCGGTGGACGCATCCTTGACCTCGCCGTCGTCCCCAAAGGCTTCTGCCTTGTAGGTGATGTACGCCTCCGGCGCATTCAGCTGCGGCGCGTCGAGGAAGCTCAGGACGCTGCGCATGGAGGACTGCATCACCGCCGTGCCGATGCTGCCCGGCGAGGCGCCAATGATGCCGGTGGGCTTGCGGGCAAAAGAGTTGGTTCCCCACGGGCGGGAACCCCAGTCGATGGCGTTTTTTAGGGCGCCGGGGATGGAGCGGTTGTATTCGGGCGAGACGAACAGGATCCCGTCGGCGGCCTCGATGGCTTCCTTGAGGGCACGGCCCTCGGGCGGGAAGTCGGCGTCATAGTCGTAGCTGTACAGCGGGAGGTCCTTGATGGGGATCTCGGTGAATTCCAATTCCTCCGGAGCGAGCTTGATCAAGGCCTTGGCCAGGACCCTGTTGATGGAGCCGCTTGCCAGGCTGCCCACGAAATATCCGATCTTGTACGTTGCCATGAGGGATCCTTTCCAACAGCCGGTCCGCGCCGGCTGGCTGAGTGTGGCTGGAAATGGTGCCGTCCCCGGCACGGGCCGGAAGCGGCGGTTGGTGCCCAGTGCCTCATCAGTCCAGCACACCAGGGCGGCTGCGGCCAGAGGGTGAACGGTCCCGGCCTCCGGCGGAGCGGAAACGCCCATGGCATTGCCGCCGTCCCGCCTAGCAATAACCCCTTGCATGCACGCCCCCCGGTCTACTACGTTGTAGTCCAATCAAGAAAGCGCTTTCCCATCTGGGTTGGGTCTTCTGCGCGCAGCAACAAGTGGAATTGGATGACATGGCTGACAACATCCTCATCAAGTGGATCGACGGACAGGCCCCTGCGGAAATCAGCGGCGGAAGCACCTGGGGCATGCCGTTCCCGCGCGGCACGGTGCCCGGGGTGGAGGCCCTGGCCGTTGCGGACGCCAACGGCGCCCGCGTCCCCAGCCAGGCGTGGCCCCTGGCCACCTGGCCGGACGGATCCCTGAAGTGGGCGGGGGTCGCACTCCCGGCAACCTGCTCGCCGTCGGACACCTACCACGTGACGTCCGACGCCGGCACACCCGCCGGGGCTGGCCAGCCGTCGTCGGGCTCCGCCTCAGTCATGGTCACCGAAAGTGCCGACGCCTTCACTGTAGATACCGGCGTCCTGCAGATGGTTATCAGCCGCGGCGGTTCCACCCTGTTCAGCAGCCTTTCCCGGGACGGCAGGACCGTTGCCCGGGACGCCCGGCTGGTCAGCCTGGTGCAGGATGGCATCCCCGAAGGGGCTGGGACGGCCCGGCGGGAGGCCTTCACCGGAGAGGTCACCGCAGCGGCCGTCGAACAAAACGGCCCGGTCCGCGCGGTGGTGCGGCTGGAAGGGCGCCACCGCCAGGACGGCCCCGGCAACGGGCGGGCCTGGCTGCCCTTTGTGGTGCGCTTCTACTTCCACGCCAACGCCCGCAGCGTGCGGATGGTGCACTCCTTCATCTGGGACGGCGACCCCGAGCGGGACTTCCTGGCCGGACTCGGCGTACGGTTCACCGTGCCGCTGGAGGCGGAACTGCACAACCGGCATATCCGCATTGCCGGAGCCGACGGCGGTTTCCTCGCCGAGGCAGTCCGCGGCCTGACCGGGCTCCGCCGGGATCCGGGGGCGGAGGTGCGGGAGGCGCAGATCGCCGGACGCGCCACTCCCACGGAACAGACCTGGAACCCGGAGGTCTCAGGCCGGCTGCACCTGATCCCCACGTGGAGTGACTACACGCTCAGCCAGATCAACGCGGACGGTTTCGAACTGCGCAAGCGCACGGCTGCCGGCCACGGCTGGGTGGGCATCTCCGGTGGAACCCGTGCCGCCGGTTTCTGTTCCTTGAGCGATACCCACGGCGGCCTGGGAATCGGCATCAAGGACTTCTGGCAATCCCACCCGGGACAGCTGGACATCCGCGGCGCGGCTGGCAGCGAAGCCGACCTGACAGCATGGTTGTACTCCCCCGAAGCGCAGCCCATGGACATGCGGTTCTACCACGACGGCCTGGGGCAGGACACGTTCGAGGAACAGCTCGAAGGCTTGGAAATCACTTATGAGGACTACGAGCCGGGGTTCGGCAACCCCACGGGCATTGCCCGGACCCACGAACTCACCCTGTTCGCCTACGAGGCCACCCCGCCAACCGAAAGCCTGGCCGCCGACGCCGCCGCTGCCTCCACGCCCGCCCTGCTGCAGGCCACGCCGGAGTACCTGCATTCCGCGGGTGTGTTCGGCGACTGGGCCCCGGTGGACCGGAGCACGCCGGCACGGGCACGGCTGGAAGACCGACTGGACTTCCTCTTCGATTTCTATGCCGGCCAGGTGGAGCAGCGGCGCTGGTACGGCTTCTGGAACTACGGCGACGTCATGCACACGTACGATTTTGACCGGCACGCGTGGCGCTATGACGTGGGCGGCTACGCGTGGGACAACTCGGAGCTCTCCCCGGACCTCTGGCTCTGGTACTCCTACCTGCGCTCCGGCAGGGCGGACATCTTCCGGTTCGCCGAGGCCATGACCCGGCACACCGGTGAGGTGGACGTCTACCACCTGGGCCCATGGAAAGGCCTCGGCTCCCGGCACAACGTCCAGCACTGGGGCTGCAGCGCCAAGCAGCTGCGGATCAGCACCCCGGCCTACCGCCGCTTCTACTACTACCTGACGGCGGACGAGCGCACCGGCGACCTCCTGACCGAACTGGTGGACAGCGACCAAAACTTCCTGGGCCTTGACCCCGTCCGCAAAGTCCGCCCGGACGCCGCCACCTACCGCCCCAACCGCGGCGCCCTGGGCGTGGGTCTCGGGACCGACTGGGGCTCGCTAGCCGCCACCTGGCTCACCGACTGGGAGCGTACCGGCAATCCCCGCTCCCGCGACCGGCTGCTGGGCACCATGGCTGACATCGGCGCGCTCAAGTACGGCTTCCTCACCGGCGAGGCGCTGTACGACCTGGACAAGGGACGGTTCGACACCGGCCGGGAGCAGATTTCGGTGTCGCACCTCAGCGCGGTGTTCGGGCTGGTGGAGATCTGCAGTGAGCTGGTGGACCTGGCCCCTGACCCGCAGTTCGAGCAGGCCTGGCTGCAGTACTGCCGGCTGTTCCTGGCCACGAAGGAGGAGCAGGTGGAGGCGGTAGGACAGGCGCTGGAAGGCATCCATCTGACCCAGGCACACAGCCGCCTGACGGCCTACGCGGCGGCAAGGTTGCAGGATCGTGACCTGGCAGCCCGGGCCTGGGAGAGTTTTGCCGAGGGCGGGGAACAGCTGAACCATGGATCAGCGTTCTCCCTGCGGCGGATCAGGCCCCCATTCGTGCTGCAGCCGGTGGATGAGGCGCCCACCGTCTCCACAAATGACACCGCGCAGTTTGGGCTTGCTGTCATCCAGAACCTCGCATTGGTAGGCCAGTACCTGGACTGACTCAACCGGCCCGGCAAAAACCGCGGCGGCGGCACCCGGCCTGGTGCCGCCGTCGTCCGCTTGTCCCTTCCAGGCAACGCTTAGGTAACGCCCGGAATTGCCCCGTTTTGGGAGGCAGGAGAAGTTACGCAGTCGACGCCTGCCACCTGTTTACACCCCCTTTAAGGCGGTCATAGGGTGCTCACCTAAACAAGGTTGAAAGCAGCCTTGGGAAGGGAAAGAGCACCATGAAAAGCAAGATTGCGGTCATGGCCCTGGCTGCCCTGAGCTTGATTCTGGCCTTAGTCGCCGGGGCCCCCGCATCAGCCCATGCCGCCGACAAGCCGCTCATCGGCCTGACCTTTGACGACGGGCCATCCGCCGAGCGCACCGCCTTTGTCCTCGACGTCCTCAAGGAAAAGAACGTCAAGGCAACATTCTTCATTCAGGGCTCCCACGCCCAGCAGTACCCTGACCTGGTCCGCCGGATCAAAGCCGAGGGGCACGTGATTGGAAACCACTCCTGGGACCACGCCAACTTCCCCGAGCTCTCCCAGGCGAACCAGAAGCAGGAAGTTGACCGCACCAACGCCACGCTCAAAACCATCACCGGCACAACACCCGTGCTGATGCGCTTCCCGTTCGGCAACAGCACCCCGTACGCGCTCAAATACATCAGGAGCCTCGGCATGAGCGGCGGCATCCAGTGGCACTGGGAGGTCGGCGAACCCGGCGACTACGAGTGCCCCGGTGCAGTTGGAGTCCAGAAGTACGTGCTGGATGAGGTTGCCCCGGGTGCGATCATCCTGCTCCACGATGGCAACGACGTCCTGTCCTGCCCCGCCTCCCAGTGGGACTACCTGTCCAAGACCATCGACGCCATCCGGGCCAAGGGCTACGAGTTCGGCGTGGTGGCTCCTTCCAACAAACCAAGCGCGCTCAACGAAGGATCCTATGGCGTTGTGGTGGCGCCCTGAGTAAGGCCGCCTTTCGGACGTTTCACCTTTTCCTCGCCCACCGCTCTGGAATCCGAAGCATCTAATAGGTATGTTGGTAAGCATGCTGATGATTTTTTCCTGGTCGTCAGCCCCCGGTAACAAAGCGAAGGAGACGTTATGAGCACGAAGGTGGAAAAACGCATTCTGGTGAACGTACCGGTGAGCACCGCATACAACCAGTGGACCCAGTTCGAGGAGTTCCCGCACTTCATGGGCGGCGTCAAGAGCGTCACGCAGCTCAGTGACGACCGGCTGGAATGGGTGGCCGAGATCGGCGGCGTCCGCAGGCAATGGGAAGCCAAAATCCTGGAGCAGGTCCCGGACCGGCGCGTTGCCTGGGCCGCCACCGAAGGCGCCACGAATGCCGGCGCCGTGGACTTCGAGGACGTTGGCGGCGGCCAGACCTCCCTCCGGCTGACCCTCGAATACGAGCCCGAGGGCCTGGTGGAGAAGGTGGGCGACAAACTGAACGTCGTTGACCGGCAGGCGGAATCGGACCTGCAGAAGTTCAAGGAATTCATTGAGGATGAAGGCTACGCCAGCGGCGCCTGGCGCGGATCGGTCAACGCCGGCTCCGCGGTTGGCACGCCCGGTGTTGAACACGCGGGCGCGTCCCGCGGCGATTCCGGCAAGGCCGGGGTTTCGGGCAAGGTTGCCGCCGGCGTCGGCATTGCCGCAGCCGCCGGTGCAGCAGCGGCGATGGCAGCCAGTGGCAACAAGGACAAGACGGAAACGCATGACGTGACGGTTGCGGAGACCACTCCGGTGGTTCCGGCAGAGCCGGTTGTTCCCGCCGAGCCCCTGACCACCGGATCCACCACGGGCTCGGCCGACGCAGGCGTCGGGATTCCGGCAGCGGGCACGACGGCGGCGGCCGGCTCCACCGGTTCAGTCGCCGATCTGGGCGATGACAGGATCGGGCACGCTTTCGACCAGACCAACGGCCTGGTGGACACCACCGGGGAGTCCGACGAGACGCTCGAAGGCGAGAACCTCAGCGCCGGCGAACGGCGCGGGGACGACCGCGGTTCCGAGGGCGGCCTTCCGCCGGTGGGTGGCAACCTCGGCGGCCACTGACCCGCACTGACCCGCAAGCAAGCGCCGCCCGCCTTCCCCCAAGGCGGGCGGCGCTTTCGCGTCATCGGCCGGCCTATTTGGCCTTTCCGGCGTAGAAGACGGCCGGCATGGCCGGTGCCTGCATACCCTCGCCGATGAAGAAGCTCGGGTGCGGCGGCTGGTTGTAGCCCACCGTTTCGCGGGCCACGCCGGTCCGGTACATCGGGTCATGCATCAGGGTGCGCAGCCGGACGTCGGTGGGCGAGGTGCTGGTGTAGATCCGCAGCTCGGTGCTGTCCGCTGAAGGGAACACCAGCTCTTCCCGCCAGTCGCCCAGCAGGTCCGCCTGCAGCGACGGGTTGCCCTTGGTGTAGTTGTTGGTGCGGGCGCCAGTGGCCGTCAACAAACGGTCGCTGGATTCGGTTTCCCAGTTCCACTTGGAGATGGTGGGCACGCCGTACCCGGCCACGGCATCGAAGTCGTGGTCCACGATCTCCCGCAGCAGGTCGCCGTCCCACCAGGCCATGAAGTTGGCTGCAGGGATCTTGTCCGAGATCCGCTCGCCCTTGGCGGACATGAGGAACCCCACCGGGGAGTTCCACGCGGCGTCGCCGCCTACGGCCCAGCTTTCAGAACCCGGGAATCGGGGGTCGATGTCGCCGGTGGCGCCGCGGCCGGTGTCCTTGACGGCGGGGATGCTCCACAGCACTTCGCCGGTGGCGGCATCGCGGAACGTGGCGCCGCGGTTGCCGCTCTGGCTCATGCTTTCGTGCACTGCGAAGGTTTCGAGCCCCGGCCGGGAAGGATCAAGATCGCCCGTGTGGATGGCGTCGCCGTGGCCGAGCCTGGTGTTGTAAAGCGGGGTGCCGTCGTCGTCGATGGTCATGGAACCAAAGACGAATTCGTCCTTGCCGTCGGAGTCCACGTCCGCCACCGACAGGTTGTGGTTGCCCTGGCCCTTGTACTCGGCTCCGGCCACATCGGAATCGAACTTCCAGCGCTTCACCAGCTTGCCGTTCACAAGGTCGTAGGTGACCAGCACCGTGCGGGTGTAGTAGCCGCGGCTGAACATCATGGACGGGTGTTCACCGTCCAAATAGGCCACTCCGGCGAGGAACCTGTCCACGCGGTTGCCGTAGTTGTCGCCCCACGCGGATACGGCGCCGCGCGGCGGATCGTAGGGAACGGTGTCCATGATGGTGCCGCTGGCGCCGTTGAACACCGTGAGGAATTCCGGCCCGGACAGGACATAGCCGGCACTGGTGCGGTAATCGGCCGCGGCATCACCGATGACAGTTCCCGCCGCATCGGTGGTTCCGTCCGCGGTCTTGAACGCCACCTCGGCCTTGCCGTCACCGTCAAAGTCGTAGGCCAGCATCTGCGTATAGTGGGCGCCCGCCCGGATGTTGCGGCCCAGGTCGATGCGCCACAGCTTGGTGCCGTCCATCCTGTAGGCGTCAACGTAGACGTTGCCGGTGTTCCCGGACTTGGAGTTGTCCTGCGCGTTGGATGGGTTCCACAGCTGGATGATCTCGTAGGCGCCGTCACCATCAAGGTCGGCGACACTGGAATCGTTGGCGCTGTAGGAGTATGGCTTTCCGTCCTTACTGACGCCGTCAGCCGGCTTGTCCAGCTTGATGGGGAGATAGTTCTGTGCCAGCGGGCTGAACTCGGCGCTGAGTTTGTCCTGCCCGTTGCCGTTGCCCACGGTCTTGATGACGTACTTGGAGTCCTTCGTGCCATCCGGGTCCAGATACGTGGTGGTGTCCCGGATGGGTTCGTCGGTGATAATGGCGCCGTCGCGAATGACCTGGAATCCAATGCTGTCCTTGTCCAGGCCCAGCATGCGCCAGCCCAGGCTGACCCCCTGGTCCGTCAGGACGGCAACCGGGGCGCGGTCCAGGTTCTCCACCTGGCGCGTGAGGCCGGAGTGTGCGCGGGCCGCCGGAGCGGCAGGACCCCCCGGGCCGGGATCAGCGGCAGCAAACGGGACACCGGCCAAGGCCATGGCTGCTGCAGCGAGCGTGGCCGCCGCGGCAGCTGGCACAGCCTTCCGCGCCCTGCCCGCCGGGGATTTCGGGGAACACATTGAGGGGTTTGCCAAAAGAACATCTCCTTTGATGCGGCGGCAGCTGAGTCTGCCGCACAACAGTTTGGAACGTTTCATTCGATGCGGAGCATCCTTCTCATGAGTGATTTTGAGGAGGTGCAAGCAACGAGGAAAGCGCTTTCTGCCCTTTAGGTTTATCAGTGCTTTACAAGAATGGTCAAGAGTTTGACCGTGAGGAAATGGAAGAATTTGTTCTAGGTCGATTGCTTCTGTGCCACTACCGCCTGTTGCTTCTGTGCCGCCGCCTCAAGCAGGGGCACTGTGCGGGTGGGCATCACTTCCACCAGGGACATGGCGGTGCTGGTCCGGACGACGCCGTCAATCGCCAGCATCGCGTTGGTGATCCGGTGCAGGTCGGCCGGGTCCCTCGCGGCCACCTTGGCCAGCAGGTCGGCATCGCCGGTGGTGGCATGCATTTCGATGATCTCCGGAATGGTCTGCAGCGCTGCCACGGCAATGTCGCTGGAGGACTGGCTGATGGAAATCGAGATGAAGGCGATCAGCGGCAGGCCAAGTGCCTCGGTCCGCACCCGCTGGCTGAAGGGTGCCAGGCTGCCGTCATTTGCGAGGCGGCGGAGCCGGGCATGCACCGTATTGCGGGCCACGCCCAGCGTGCGGGAGAGGGACAGGACAGTAGCCTGCGGGTCCCGGTCGAGTGTGAGGAGGATCTCTGCGTCAAGGGCATCAATGAGGTGCATAGTGAGCATTTTGCCACTTCTGAAGATAACATCTGCTGGATCTGTCCTGCTCGATCCTCCTCTGTTGCGCAGACGTCCTGATTTCACCCATCATGCTGTCCATGACCAGCACCCTTCCAGAAGCCGCGGCACCAGAGGTCCGCGCCGCCGTCGCCCAGCTTCCCGCCTACCTGGCCGGCAAGAGCGCCCAGTCAGCCCTGACCGCGGCCCTTGCCTCGAACGAAAGCCACTTCACTCCCCTGCCGTCCGTCGTCGACGCGATTGCCGCAGAGGGCGGCAGGATCCACCGGTACCCGAGCATGGGCGCGGTGGAAGCACGGGAGGCCATTGCCGGGCACTTCGGTGTCAGCGCCGATGAGGTTGCCGCCGGACCGGGAAGCTCCGGAGTGCTGCAGCAGATCATCTCCGCCGTCTGCTCGCACGGGGACGAGGTGGTGTACGCCTGGCGGTCCTTTGAGGCATATCCCATCCTTGTGGCGGTGGCGGGCGCGGTTTCGGTCCCCGTGCCGCTGCTGGCGGATGAGCACCACGATCTCACGGCCATGGCTGCGGCCATTACGGAGCGCACCCGGCTGGTGATCCTGTGCTCGCCGAACAACCCCACCGGGGTGTCCATCAGCGCGGAGGCGCTGGAGGAGTTTCTCCGGTCCGTTCCCCCGCGGGTGCTGGTGGTCCTGGACGAGGCCTACATCGAGTTCCAGCGCGGCCCGGGCGTCGACTCCCTGGACTTTTACCGCCGCTACCCCAACCTCTGCATCCTGCGGACTTTCTCCAAGGCGTACGGACTGGCTGGGCTGAGGATCGGCTACGCCATTGCCCGGCCGGAGATCGCCGAAGGCCTTCGGCGCACGGCCGTTCCGTTTGGCGTCAACAGGATGGCGCAGGCTGCCGCGGTTGCTTCGCTTGCTGCGGAAGACGAGATCCTTGAGCGCACCGAGGCGGTGGCACAGGAACGGACCCGCGTGATCGGGGCACTTCGGGGCCTGGGCTGGGACGTCCCGAACAGCCAGGCGAACTTCTACTGGCTGCGGGCTTCGGACGAGCTGCGCGTGCAACTCCTTGACGCGCTGGCCCAGGCCGACATCCTGGCACGCGGCTACGCGGTGGACGGCGTCCGCATCACCCTGGCCGATGCCGCCATCAATGACCGCGTGCTGGCAGTCCTGGCAGACCGCGGGCGGTTCCTGCCTGGGGCGGGCGCCGCCCAGTGAGCACCTCCACGGAAACACGCGCTGACGCAACCACTGCTGCCCCGGCCACGCACCCTGAAGAGCCGACGGCGGGACGTCCCGTGCCGCCGTCGGCCGTCCGCCATTCGGTGGTAGAGGACGTCCTGGGCATCCTCACCGGCACCTTTGCGGCGTCACTGGGCCTGTTCCTCCTCAAGTCCAGCGGCGCGGTCACCGGCGGCACCGCTGGCCTGGCGCTGCTGCTCAGCTACTCCGTTGCACTGCCGTTTGGTGTTATCTTCTTCGCGGTGAACCTGCCGTTCTTCGCGCTGGCGGTCTGGAAGAAGGGCTGGAATTTCGCCCTCCGCACCGGGGCGGCCATCGCCCTCGTGTCAGTGATGGCAAGCCTGCACCCTGCCGCGCTGGGGTCACTGCACCTCGACCCGGTGTACGGCGTGGTGGGCGGAAACCTGCTCGCCGGCGTCGGCCTCCTGATCCTGTTCCGGCACCAGTCCAGCCTGGGCGGCTTCAACATCCTTGCCCTGCTGTTGCAGGAGAAGCTGAACTGGCGCGCCGGGTATGTGCAGATGGTGCTGGACGTTGCCATCGTGCTGGCATCGCTGGTTTTGGTGCCGCCGATGCTGGTGCTGCTGTCCGCTGCCGGTGCCACGCTGCTGAACCTCATCCTTGCGCTGAACCACCGCCCGGGCCGCTACCTGGGTAAATAGGTGGCCGGAAAGTAGCCAGAGCCCAGCCCTTTTATTCCCGGGAACCGGCTGAAATATGTTCAGGGGGACCGCTGTTGCCGCCACTATGACAACTATCGGAATCATCGGTGCAGGACATATTGGCAGCCAGGTCGCACGGAAGGCCGTGGAACTGGGCTACGACGTAGTCATCAGCAACTCGCGCGGGCCGGAGACGCTCCAGGACCTGGTGGCTGAGCTTGGCCCGAAGGCCCGGGCGGCCACCGCGGCCGAAGCGGCAGCCGCGGGCGACTTCGCAGTGGTGACAGTGCCCCTGAAGAACTACAAGGACGTCCCAGCGGAGCCGCTGGCCGGCAAGGTTGTGATCGACACGAACAACTACTACTGGGAGCGGGACGGCCGGATCCCCGCCCTGGACAACGGCGAGGCCACCACCTCCGGGCTGCTGCAGGAGCACCTCCCACAGTCGAAGGTGGCCAAGGGCTTCAACCACATCATGGCCAAGGACATCACCACCGACGGATCGCCCGCCGGCACCGCCGACCGGCGGGCCCTGGCCACCGCCAGCGACTATCCGGAAGCAGCCGAACTGGTGACCCGCCTCTACGACGAGTTCGGTTTCGACACCGTCAATGTCGGCCCGCTCTCAGAGAGCTGGCGTGTGGAGCGGGACCGTCCGGCCTACGTGAAGCGGCAGACCGCCACCCAGCTGAAGGACAACCTGGCCAAGGCTCCGCGCACCATCTGATCGTCCTTCCGGATCCCGCAGGTCCGTCCTTCCGGATCCCGCAGGCCAAACTGGCCGGCAGCCCCTGCTGCCGGCCAGTTTCTTGTCACGGCACTACTTCCGGGCCGGAACCAACACCACTTCGAACGGGCTGGGCGGCTGGTTGAACTGCGCGTTCACGGCGGCCAGCGTATTTCCGAACAGGGCCACGGTGGTGGGGACATTGAACGAGCCGCTCTTGATGGTGCCTTCCACGACGCCGGAGGACAGGTCCCCGGACAGATCAATGCGGGCTATCTGGTTCAGCTGGTTCTGGACCGCCCACAGGGTGCCGCCGCGCACCAGGATGCCGTCCACGAAGGGGACGCTGACGCCCTCAATGGCTGCACTCTCCCCCGTTTCAGGGTTGACCGTGTACACCGCACTGTCGGCTGTATGCGCCACCAGCAGGACCCTGCCGTCGTCAGCCGAGGCGATGCCGTTGAGGTTGAAGTCCGGCGTGAGGTCCGCGGCCGGCCCGCTCAGCTTAAGGGTCTTCACCGTTCCCAGTTCACCGTCTTCTCCCACCGGCAGGAAGTAGAGTTCCGCCGCGGCCGAATTGGTGAACCAGGCGCCCTCGCTGGTCAGGGTGACGTCGTTGATGAACCCCTTGGCCAGGTCAAAATCGGCCACAGGTTTTCCGGTGACGGTGTCGTAGACGAAAGCCTTGCCGGTGGTGGCGCCCGCCACGAACAACAGGTTGTGGCAGGGATCGGCCTTCATTCCGGCGGCTGCGCGCCCCTCGGGGGCGTGGATGAAGCGGGTGGCGGTGCTTTGGCGGAGGTTACCGCGGAAAATGTCACCCGTGGTGAGTTCCCCTGCGTAAAAAGTCCTCCCCTCCCCCGCCGCAATGCCCTCCGCGGAGGTGGCGCCGTCGAGCACGATCTCCCCTGATCGGGGCGCGGCCGACGCCGGAATGGCTGTGGGGAGGAGCAGTGAAAGCAGGGCGACAAGTCCCGCGGCGGCACGGCGGCGTACTGTTCGGCGCATGCTGGTTCCTTAGTCTGGTCTGATGCGCGCGGGGCCCATCTGCGGAAGCTCCGCACGATTGGTACTGCCAGTTTAAGCGCCGGTATTGGGCTTGCGAAGGCATGGGGGTACCCAATCTGCTTACAATCGAAACCTCTGACCACTACCGAGGGACCCATGAAGAAATTCGCCACAGCCCTGTTTGCCGCCGGCCTCGTTGCTTCTGCGACGGCCTGCACCGCCACACACCAACTGACCACCGCTGAGACCTGCGAGCGGATCCAGGCCGTTGTGTCGAACCCCGCCAACAACGCCGGCAAGACGGGCATGAACAACCTCGCCAACCAGATCCGTCCCATCCACGCCGTGGCCTCGGACGACCTCAAGCCTGCCCTGGCACAGATCCTGGCGTACACGGACGAACAGGCCAAGGAGAACCCGGACAAGGACAAGCTTGCCGATTTGCAGTCCGGCTACCAGGAGGCCGGCAGCACCTACAGCAAGTTCTGCGGCCAGGGCGCCCAGTAGTCAGCTGATCCAGCCCGGGCGTCCAATTCGCCCGGGCTGCATCACAGCGTGGCCGGGTCCGTGTTTGCACCGCAGAGGATGACGGCAACGCGCTCGTTCGTCCCCGGCACATACGCGCCGGAGGTCAACGCAGCGTAGGCTGCTGCAGCGCCGTGTTCCACCACGATCCGGTAGTCGTTCCAGAGTGCCGAGCGTGCGGCAATGATGTCCTCGTCGCTGACAAGGACGCTTTCGACGCCGCAGCGGACCGCCACTGAGAAGCCGATGTCGCCTGCGCGGCGGGCACCCAGGGAGTCGGCTGCAACGCCCGATACGGCGACGTCCACCGGCCCACCGGCGGCCAGGGCGGCGTGCAGGGTTGGCGCTGTTTCCGGTTCGACGGCCACCACTTTGGCTGAGCCCTCGACGGCGGCGGCTACCCCCGCCATCAGCCCGCCGCCGCCCACTGCCACCAGGACGGTGTCCACGTCCGGCACCTGCTCCAGCAGCTCGGAGCCCACTGTTCCGGCACCGGCAGCGATTTCGGGCTGGTCATACGCGTGGCAGTAAACCGCGCCGGTTTCCTCGGCGTGGGCCACGGCGGCCTGGTAGGCGGCCGCGTACTCCGCCCCGCCCTGCACCACGGTGGCACCGATGGCCTTCAGCTTGGCGACCTTGACGGCGGGCGCGGCTTCCGGGACAAAGACGGTGGCCGGAACCCCCAGCTGCTTGGCGGCATAGGCATTGGCCAGCCCCGCGTTTCCGCCGGACGCCACCACGACGCCGACGCCGCCCCTGAGTTCCCCGCGCTCCTTGGCTGCCAGGATGCGGTTGAGCGCGCCGCGGGCCTTGAATGTGCCCGTGTGCTGCATGAACTCGCATTTGAGCCAGACCTGGCCGTCGGACAGGTCGCGGTCCGCCTTTATCACGGGCGTTCTGCGGATAAGGCCGGCCGTCCGGCGCGCGGCCTGGTCAATGTCGGTGCGGGAGATCATGCCTAGACTTCGTCGTCCCAGGTACCCGGCTCCCCCAGCGCCTCTTCCGGCTTGCCTTCCTCAGGCTTGTTGCCGCCGGCCGCGTCCCCGCCCCCAACATAGGACGCGGGAACGGTTCCGGCGGCGTGGACCTGCTGTTCCTCTCGGATGTTCGACGCGCCCGGCTGTTCGGGGTGCTGCCCGGACTGGGGTGCCTTTTTGGCGGCCTCCCTGGCTTCGTCCGGATCGCCGGGGCCCCGGAGGTCTGCGGTGTTCTGGGGATCGTCGCTGGAAACGGTCATGGTCCTGCCTTTCACCTGGGAACTGCCTACCCGGCCGGGGATACCCCCCTTCCGGGCCTCCAGCCTACGGTCTCGAGGCAGCCGGCGGCCCCTTCCGGCGCACAATTCACTCCAGCCCGGCGCGCGACTCCCGGCGGCGGCGAATGGAATGTCATGATGCTTTCCATGGGCAAGCCGCACCCCGAGTGCTTGCCCCCGTGACCGGTGGCATGTTCAACCAGGCAGCCGCCACGAGACCGGAGTCTGCCATGACCGCTGTCCAGATCATCCCGCTGGTGATCCTCGTGGCGATGTTCGTCATCGCCACCAAATGGCCGCTGAACATCGGGGTGATGGGGCTGGTAGCCTCCTTCGGCGTCGGCTATTTCATGCTGGGAATGTCCGACCGGGAGATCCTGGCGGAATTCCCCGCCAGCATCGTCTTGACCATCATTGGCGTCACCTACTTCTTCAGCATGGCCCAGCGGAACGGCACCATCGACATCATCGTCAAGGGCTGCGTCCGGATGGTCCGCGGAAAGACCCTGCTGCTGCCGTGGGTGTTCTTCCTGATCGCCGCCGCGCTGACCTCGCTCGGCACGTTCTCGCCCGCCGCCGTCGCGCTGCTCGCTCCCGCGGCCATCGGATTCGCCTACGAATCGAGGATCCACCCCGTCCTCATGGGCGCGTTCATCATCAACGGCGCCCACGCCGGCGGCTTCTCCCCGCTGTCCGTTGCCGGCGTGCTGGTGCATGACATCGCCCTGAAGAACAACTTCCCCATCTCCCAGGGCGGCCTGTTCACTGCCAGTTTCGCCCTGAACCTGATCCTCTCCGTGCTCACCATCGTCCTGTTCGCCCTGATCGGCAGGCTGCGTGACGGCACCGCGGGCCAGCACGCGGACATTGACACCTCCGCCACCGGACGCCCGCACGGCCAGCAGGTCCTGACCCTGGTCCTGATCGCCGTGATGCTGGCAGCCACGCTCGGTTTCCACCTGCCCATCGGCTTTGTGGCTCTCTCTGCAGGCCTGCTCCTGGCGTTCATCAACATTAAGGAGCACAGGACCTTCATCGGCGGCATTTCCTGGTCCACGGTCCTGCTGGTTGCCGGGATGATCACGTACGTCTCCCTGCTGGAGCACGTGGGCGTCATCGATACCCTGGCCGGGCAGGCCCTGGCCCTGGGTACGCCGCTGCTGATCGCACTGGTCCTGTGCTACGTGATCGGTGTCGGCTCTGCTTTCGCTTCCTCCACGGCTCTCCTCACCGCGTTCATACCCCTGGCCGGACCCCTCCTGGCCACGAGCTCCCTCAGCGCCTCCGGAACTGTGGCCGCGCTGGCCATCGCGGCCACCGTCGTCGACGTCTCCCCCTTCTCCACTGATGGCGCACTGGTGGTGGCCAATGCCCGGGATCACGACCGGCAACGGGTCTACAAGCAGCTGACGTTCTATGCCGGCGGCGTGGTGATGGTGGCTCCGGCCCTGGCCTGGGCGCTGCTGGTACCCACCAACATCATGTAGCACTGCTCTTCACCCCGCCGCTGGCGCCTGTGAATTCCAGCTCATTCGGGACATTGCGCCCGTCCCCGGCGTTAAACGGAGCGGCGGGAGGAGGCCGGATGATCATTGTGCTGACGGGCATCGACGGATCGGGAAAGTCGACGGCGGCCCGCGCCTTGGTGTCGATGGTGCGGGCCCGCGGCGGACGGGCCTTGCTGGTGAGCAACCATGCGGGCCGGCGGGTCATGTCCCTGGCCGCGGCCAGGCTGGGAGTGCGGCTGCCGGACAGGGTGGCAGACGGCGTCGAAACCCTTCTGCGGGTGGGCAACGTGCTGGTATCGCACCTGCGCGCCAGCCGGTTCGACGGCCTGGTGGTGATGGACCGCCACCTTCACTGCCAACTGGCACTGCGGCACGCAAAAGGGCTGCCCCGCGGACGCTTCCTCCCCTGGCTGCTGGCCCGGCTGCCGCAACCGGACGCCATCTTCCACCTGGACATCGACCACACCGAAGCCCACCGCCGCATCATTGCCCGTGGGACGGATTCGGAGAGCCTCGCTGACCTCGCCGCGTTCCACCACGGGTACCGGGAGCTACCGGAGTACGCGGGCTTTTTGCGGATAGACGCGTCCGCACCGGCGGGCGAGGTAGCGGCGGAGCTCAATTCCCGGCTGGAGTTCGCGCAGGCCTGAGGGGCGCGCAGGACGGGCCAGGACTTTGCAGTCCTGGCCCGCCTCCGCGCTGTGGGTTGCGGCTACCGCGAGGCAGTCGGGGAGGACGACGACGAGGCGCCAGTGCCCGATGACATCGTCGCCGAAGAGGTGGACGAGGCGGTCGACGAAGCCGAGCCACTCGGCGAGGACGTGCCCATGGAACCCGACGAACTGGTGGAGGACGGGCTGGAAGTGGCGCCCCCGCCGTCGGCCTTCTTCAACACGTCATTGATGAGGCCTTCAAGTTCCTTCTGGTCCTTGTCGCCCAGGTCGGTGCCACTCTTCGTGGCTACCACCAGCAGGCGCCCCTGCGCGGCGGAAACCTGCATCAGCTTCTGCTGGTTGTCACCGCTGCGGGTGCTGACGGTGGCGAAGGTCTTGTCCGCGTCGGTGTCCGCCTTCAGTTCCTTGCTGGACACGTCGTATTTCTGCCCCAGTGCGGAGACCGAGAACTTGGCGCACTGGTCCATCTTGCCGCTGATGTCGTTCAGGGTCTTTACGGCGTCGGGGCCGTCGCTGCCGGACTGGGCCGACAGGCTGCGCGGCTGGTTACCGTCCGAAAGTGCTACGGCAACGTCACCGTTTTCCACCTTGTCCAGCAGTCCGGCCGTGGCAATGTCCTTGCAGTCCTTGGGGTCGATGGTTGCCGTGCTCATGAGCAGGTTGGCGATATTTCCGCCCTGGTCAACCTGCTCCTTGGAGTACAGCTTGAGCTCATTGCCGTCGGCGTCCTTCATGCCCGAGATCAGGTCACGGAGCTGGTCCTCCGAGTACACCTTGGCGTCCGCGGTCGGGCTGGCGGACGGCGACGCGGTCGCCGAACTGGAAGGGGTGGCCGTACCGCCGCCCCCGCCCGAGCAGCCGGCCAATGCCAGCATCGCCGCAGCCATGACTCCAAGCGCAGAAACTTTTCGCATCAGGTTCACCCTCCAGAATAGACAGCATGCTTATCACTTTCACTGTAGACGTTCCCATTGGCATGGGGAAATAACGGCACGGGGGAAGTTTGCCGGATAGTGCCGCGTGCAGGATTTGTGCCGGGTGCCCGCGGGACCGTTGTGGAATAATCCGTGGCGGGAGGCGAGTGGACCGTGAACAGTGAGCTCAGCCTCCGCGGGCACATTGTTTCGGCGACCCTGGATGTGCCGGACGGCGTTGTAGCGGTCGACGGCGGCGTGGTCACCTTCGCTGGGCGGGCGTCGGAATTTCCAGGGGTTCTTCCGGATCAGGCCGCGGCACCGGGGTTTCTCCTGCCGGGCCTTGTCGACCTGCACTGTCACGGGGCACACGGCTCTGACTTCTCGGAGGGCAACCCTGACGGTGCCCGCCACGCCGCCCGCTACCTTCACAGCCGCGGCACAACTACGCTTCTGGCCAGCATCGTCACGGGGCACCCCGGACAGCTTGTCCGCAACCTTTCCGCTCTCCGGGGGCTGGCTGGCGAGGGCCTCATTGCCGGTTCGCATCTCGAGGGTCCATTCCTTTCAACGGAGCAGTGCGGCGCCCATGACACTGCGCTGCTGTTGGATCCCGATTCTGGTCTGGTGTCCGGATTCCTTGGTGCTGCCGGGGAATCAATGGTTTCCATGACCCTGGCCGCCGAGCTTCCCGGAGCGTTCGAACTTGTGGATCTCCTCGCGGCGCGCGGCATCATCCCGTCCTTGGGACACACGGCTGCGGATCATCCGACGGCGGCGGCTTTCCTTAAGCGCGCAGCGGGCGGTTTGGCCGCTGGCGGGAATCCCAAGGGGCGGCGGCGGCCGACGGTTACCCACCTGTTCAACGCCATGCCTCCACTGCACCATCGCTCCCCCGGACCCGTCGCGGCATGCCTCAGCGCGGCACGGGCAGGAGAAGCGGTGGTGGAACTGATAGCCGACGGTGTACATGTGGCGCCCGAAACGGTGCATTTGGTCTTTGATCTAGTTGGCGCGGACAATATCGCACTCGTTACCGACTCGATGGCTGCAACCGGTCTTGACGACGGCCAGTACCTGCTGGGGTCCCTTTCCGTCACGGTGGACCACGGCGTGGGGCGGGTGGATGCCACTGGTGCCATTGCGGGTGGCACCAGCACGCTGCTGGAGGTCCTCCGGACTACTGTGGCCGCGGGTGTTTCCCTGCGCGACGCCGTAACCTCGGCGTCGGCTGTTCCAGCGTCCGTGCTGGGGCTCTCGGCGCAGGCCGGGGATCTGCGTCCCGGGATGCCGGCGGACGTGTTGGTGCTTGACCAGGATTTGAAGCTGGCCCGCGTGCTGCGGAAAGGCGCGTGGGTAACCCCCTTGGGCTGACCGTTACCGCCTGCTGAGGCGCACCGGTTTCGGGCGCCGCTTCGAATGCCGGACCCCCGTTGGATGATGTTCTTATGGGAATCGCCGGTGGTGTTGGGGTGGCTTTGGAAGGTGTCCATGCCTCCGTTGCTGCCCTTGATGCGCTGGAGAAAGAGGACGATTTCCTGGCTTCCGGGGCTCATGCTGGTGCCGGTGTGGATATTGGCGCCGGTACGGATGTGTTGCAGCGGCGGTATGAGATCCGGCTGGAACGGCTGGAGCTTATGGCTCGGCTGGAGGCGCAGCTCGCTGCGACGAAAGCACGCGACGCTGCTGAGGCAGTGGAGTTCCAGCAAGCGATGACGCCGCCGGACGCCTCGATCCAGGACCGCACTTATGCTGACATGTCGGTGGTGGAGGAGATCGCCGGTGTCCTGACCATCAGCTCCGCGGCAGCAGGGGCGTTGGTGGAGCAGTCACGGCGCATCTGTTCCCTGCCGCCGGTGTTCGATGCACTGTCCGCCGGGGACATGTCCTGGCAGCACGCCCGCATCATTGCCGACGAAACCGAAGGCCTCACCCCGGAGGGCGCGCTGAAGCTGGTGGCGCATTTCTTCGACCCGGCCGCACCCCAGCCCGCCGGCGGCGCCGCCCCCGGCGAGCTCGCACCGTCACGGTTCCGAGCCAAGGTCCGTGGCTGGCGGGAACGCCACCATCCGGAATCGATCGAGAAGCGCCATGTAAAAGGGGTAGCTGACCGGCGGATGGAATACACCCCCGACAAGGACGGCATGGCCTGGGTCTCCCTCTACATCCCCGGGGACACCGCCTCCGCGATCTGGAACCGGACCACCGCCACCGCCCGCGGCCTCCAAGGCCCCGACGAAGAGCGCACGCTCACCCAGCTGCGCCCCGACATCGCCGCATCCCTGCTGCTGGGGGCTGGGAACACCACACAGACCGGGAATCCCTCGGCGGTCGGACAGATGCCAACGCCGCGGGCCGACGTCCTGGTCACCGTGCCCGTGTTCGCCCTCCTCGGAGCGACCGACGAACCCGCCGTACTGGATGGCTTCGGACCGATCCCGGCCTCCATGGCCCGCAAACTTGTCGCCGACGGGGCGGAATCGTTCTACCGGGTCCTCGTCGACCCCCGCGACGGGGCACCGCTGGAAATCGGCCGGAAAAACTACCGGCTCACCGAAACCATCAAACGCTGGATCAGGCTGCGCGACGCCAAGTGCACCTTCCCCGGCTGCACCAACCGCACCCCCGACAACGAAACCGACCACCTACAAGCGTGGCAACACGGCGGCACCACCAACGTCAGCAACCTGGCCCAACTCTGCCCCAAACACCACCGGCTCAAACACCACACCAGATGGACGCCAGATCCGGCCAACAAGAATGAACCACCCGGCTGGACCTCACCCACGGGACGGCACTACAACGCCGAATACCAGGACCCAGAACCAACCCACTGGCCACCAGGAAACTGGCCGAAATGGCTGCAAAGGCTCATGCCAACGGAGCGAAGCCTCTTGGAGGAAGCCCTGTTGGAGCGCCTTGCCGTGTAGGAACCGGGTGAGGAACCGCAGGGCGCGCCTGATGCCTCTCTTGGCACATCCCGGACAGCCAGCGAACCGGCTAGGCAGCCTCGGGGGATCCCGCAGCGCGGCCACGGAGCCTCATCCGTTGCGTGCGCTCCTTCATAGTGAGAGCCCGCAGCCGCGGAACGCCCCCAAGAGCAAGCGGCTGCCCATGGCCCGGCGCCAGCAACCGGGGACCCAGACCTGCGAGGCGTGTGATGGAGTCCATGGATTGCTCCCAGTTCCAGGTGGTGTACCTGGGTGGCCCGGACAGGTCCGGTACGCCTGAGAGGATGCCGCGGATGGAATTCAAACCCACCGTCACCACCGCATCCCCGGTGAGCAGGACGCCATCGCCGGCGCGCCAGTAGGCAACGTGTCCCGGGGTATGGCCGGGCGTGGGGATGGCCGCCCACCCTGGCAGCCCTGGTATTCCTCCATCGCGGGGCAGGCTGCGGGCCACGTCCGTGATGTCACCGGACGCTTCGATCCTGCGCCGGGTGCGGGCGGGCAACGACCACAGGAGCGGGGCGATGATCCAGCGGTCCAGCGGCATTGAAAACTCGGGGATGTATTTCCCGGCGGCCATGGGCAACTCTGGTTGGTGGACGTACACCGGCACCTCCCACGTCCGGGCCAGGGCACCGGCAGCGCCGGAGTGGTCCGGATGGATGTGCGTCAGCAGGATGGCACCAGGCGTGATGCCATTCCCCAACTCTTGCTCCACAGCGCGCCGGACCGGCTCCGCGCTTCCGGCCCAGCCACAGTCCACCATCGCCCAGGTGGTACCCGAGCGAACAAGGTAGAGGTTTGCGGCCATTGGACCTGCACCGGAGGTCATCAACAGCACGCCGGAAGCAACCTCCCGCGGTTCGGTTACACGCGTCATCAGTCTTTTACACCACCGGGTGGCGAATCAGCGTTCGCAGCTTCTCAGGTGCGCTGCGGCGGGGATCGCCAAGGTAGATTTCGTGGTGCCTGCCGCGGACCTTCAGCCCGGCCTCCACCACCGCCGCGTCGAGGCGGGCGATTGTGGCGCCTTCGTCGACGTAAGGACCGACATGGAGCGTTTGGGCGCAGCGGCCCTCTTCCCAACGCTCGAACTGGAGCAGGTCCAGTGCCGGAAGTTCCTTGGCCCGGGACTCCTCCCTGGCCCGCTCCAGCAGGGCTTCGTCGATTGGTTCGGGCTGAACCATCATGGCCTGCCATCGCCATGATTCCCGGTCGACTCCCGAAAGGCCGCCGAAGCCTGCTGTTACGGGCTCGTCGGGGTCGGCGTGCCCAGGCTCGTCGAACCACCACAGTGCTTCCAGCGGCATTACTTTCGTGATCAAACCAGCCCGCTTCTTGAGCCCGAAGTGCGCGGCGTAGCTGACGGTAAAGAGCGCCTGGACTGCCTCCGCGAATGCAGGTCCGTCGGGGTCCCCCTGGCCCCGGACCATGGCGAAGAGCAGCGGAGGAACGTCAACGAAATCGACGGATCCCTTCCGCCCCTTGTAGAGGACTGCGATGTCCTCGCGAAGATCGCTCACCGCCCCTGGACTCACCTCGCCTGGATTCCCCTTGACGTCGCCATGCACCCAGTTTTTCGCCGCCCCTGCCAACCCAACAGGGCCTAACGGCCTTTCTAGCCGTCAGCCCCGGGCAGGCGCACCTCCACGAGTTCCCCTGTCACCCGCGTTTCGAAAAGTGGCTGCCGCGAAGTTGCCGGGCCGGCTTTCACTTCACCGGTGCGCAATGAGAATGTGCTCCGGTGCCAGGGGCAGACGACGCACGGGTCGCCGTCGTGGTCTTTGATCTTGCCCTCGTGAAGCGGACCGGAGAGGTGGCTGCAGACGTCGGAGAGTACGTTAACCTTTCCGCCCTCACGGTGTACCAGCAACGGGATGCCGGCCACTTCGCGCTTGTGCAGGCCGCCCTCGGGCAGCTCCGCCAACGGCGCCAACGGCTGCCAGCCGGACGGGAAGCGGTGCGGGATTTCCTCGCTGTGGTTCACGCCCGCAGCCTGGCGGTACGAAAGGTGGCCGCCAAGGAAGCCGCCGGCGCTGACGGTGACCAGTCCAAGATATGCAAGCACCTTGCCGTTTCCCTGGCTGCCAGTTGACCGCTGCACCAGCGACGCGATGTAGAGGCCTGTGGCGGTGACGTTGGCTGCCGCGTGCACCAGGCCCACCCTCTGCTGCTGCGGATGAAGCTGGGACCAATCGGTGAATCCGGCCAGCGCAGACGGAATCACACTGGCAGTGCCCACCCCAATAAGCAGCCGGGCAGCTTTTTCTCCGCCCGGGACCGCGTCGAGTACGCCTGCGGAGAGCCAGGCACCGATGGGCACCTGGACAGCAAGGGGATGCACCGGGTGGCCGATGGGAACGCCGTGGAGGACATCACGGGCCCAGCGCGGTTTGATGACCTTCAGGACGACTTTCCGGACGCTCTTGGCCAGTGGGTCAAGCCACTCGGCATCCTCGAAACGGGTGACAAGCTCAAGTGCGGGCAACGGTTTCATGTGTCCTCCCTTACCCCGATTACCGCAATCCACTCGCCGCTGAATACCCGTCCTGGGAAGGAGGTATTTCGCTTTTGGCGGCAGCTACCGAAGCGGGGACCCCAGCACCGTGAACCGGTGGCCTCCCATTTCACCGGACAGCAGCGGCATCGCCTCGGCGATCGCGGCCCGCGTGCTGTCCAACTGCAGCGATGCCTGGTGCGCTTCGGCAGACTCCCACAGTTCCGAGACGAACACGGTGTCCGGCATATCGGCATTGATTCCCACCTCATACAGCAGGCACCCGGCTTCCTTCATCCCGGGTTTCGGCCGGAGCAGGATGGCCACCAGGGCATCGCGCTGGCCGGGCTTGGTTCCCAGCATTCCCACATTCGCAAAAGTCATAGGGACAGTCTGCCGCCTCCGGCGAACGCCGGAAAGGAGCACAAAGGCCAGCCCCGGCACAAGCGGCGCCCAGCTCCAATGGGAGGGCGGAACTCTTGAAGGGAACCGGTCAAGCAGGGTGCGGTTGCCCCTAGCGCAGCTGCACAGAGGGGAGGATATTTTAATCACCGGATTCAGCGAACAGAAGGATCCGGAGTCGAAGCCACCCGCACTGCGGGGCGCGCTGTTTGCAACGGGACGGGCAGGCTCCTGCCACCACAACGGTTTATTGAAATTGTGCTCAATTCCGGCGGCTTAAGGCTGCCCGCAAAGGTGAATCGCATCCTTTGAGGAGCAACAAGATATGTCCAACACTCGAATTAAGAGGCCAACCCGGGCAAGGCTGGCCATGGTTCCGGTCCTCTCACTGGGCCTGTTCGGAGGTTTCCTCGCGTTGGCCGCACCCGCCAACGCGGAAACAAGCCGCAACGGCTGTACCGTCGACCCAAAGGATCCCAAGGATCTCCGGGGCAACAAGGTCGATTTCAGGATCAAAGTGGACTGCAACGGCGAAAAGACCGTCGAGATCCGCCAGTTGCGCTACGAAGACGACCCCGGTCCGCGCAGCAGTGACGACTTCCTCGGCCGCACAGTCTTCACCGAGCAGTTTGATCGCCACGACGGCGCAAGGACCATTTCCAGCATTGACCGTGTGCCCAACCTCGACCGCAGGGGCGCAGAAGAGGTCTACCAGCTGGTCTCGTTCCGCGTGCAGAACCACGGCGGACACTGGTCCGACTGGACCCCATGGGAGAAGAGCGCCGTAGTGGAAGTCCACCGCGACGGGAAGTAGACCTCTTCTTCCCTTAGCGGGGAGCCAGGGGCAGCGTCCCTGGCTCCTCCCCGTTACGATCTGTCCGTTTCAGTCTGCGGCGCCCGGGTTTCCGGCATGGACGACGGCGCCGCTCGCCGTCGTATCTTCCTTCAGCATCCAGCCCACCCGCTTGACCGTCCGCAGCATCACCGCGCTCTCCACAATGTCGATGCCGGGCACCTTCTGCTGCAGCGCCAGTTCAGCGGACATGACGTCTGCCAGCGTGTGCAGCCACATGATGATCACGAAGTTGGTGGGTCCGGTGGTGGAGGCGCTCAGCCGCACGTTGCTGATGGTGCGGATCTCTGCTGCGGCTGCCTCGTGCTGGCCGGCCGGTACGTTCACGAACCATTGGCAGGTCACCGGGAACGACGAGTAGCGCTGCGCGATTTCGCAGCGGAACGACAGGATGCCGCTGGCCAGCACCCGGTTCAGCTGGCGCTGCACGGTGGCGGGATGGCGGCCAAGGGCGCGGGCAATCTGGGCAGCTGTGGCACGGCCGTCCCGGGCCAGGAACGGCAGCAGGTCAAGGTGGCTTTGCGGAAGCTGCCCGGCCACCTGCGCCGGCTCCGGGCGTGCCTGCGGTGCGAGGGTCCGCAGGGTGGCCAGCTGGGAACGGCTCAGGACATTCAACCGCCAGTCGTCGCCGCTGCTGTGCAGCCGTGTGCACAGGGCCACCTGGTACTTGGTCAGCCCGTCGATGGTTTTCAGCTGCGAGACCACCCGGTCGCTGAATTCCTCCAGCGACCGGGTAATGACAGTCAGCATCAGGTCCCGGTTGCTGGCCGCCTCCTCCACCGTCACGATCTCCGGCACAGCGGCCAGCTGCGCCGTGACGCTGTCCCGCCGGTTCATTTCGCAGTCAACGGCCACATACGCCAGGAGCATCTGCTTGGGGTCACCCGCCAGGTGCGCCGTCGTCCACGCAGCGCCCTGCGAGGCCAGCCTGTCCCAGCGGGCGGCGAGGGTAGTCGCATGGACGTCCAGCACCTTGGCGGCATCAGCCCAGCCAAGCCTCGGCGCAGCCTGCAGCACCTGGATCAGGGCAAGGTCATCCTCGCTGAGCTCCATCCACACCTCCTTAACCTTGCATGAATCCTGACGCCATCAGGCACTTGCGGAATAATTCCAGCGCTTTTCATGAATGTGAACCACGCCACTTCAGAATAGTCCCCAAGCCCTGATGCCCATTGCCAAGGAGTAACACGTGACCATAACCGCCGACGCCAAGGACCTGCAGGATGACCTGGTCCGCCTGCGCCACGACCTGCACCGGCAGCCGGAAATCGGGCTCCACCTTCCGCGCACCCAGGAGAAGGTTTTGGAGGCGCTGGACGGCCTCCCCTTCGAGATCACCCTGGGCAAGGAGACGACGTCGGTCACCGCAGTCCTGCGTGGCGGCAACTCTGATCCCGCCGGGCAGCGTCCCGCGGTCCTCCTCCGTGCAGACATGGACGGGCTGCCCGTCCAGGAGAAGACCGGGGTCGACTTCACGTCCCAGGCTGACGGCGCCATGCACGCCTGCGGCCACGACCTGCACACCTCCATGCTCGCCGGAGCCGCCACCCTCCTGGCCGAGAAGAGGCACCAACTCCAGGGCGACGTCGTCCTCATGTTCCAGCCTGGCGAGGAAGGCTGCGACGGGGCCAGCTACATGATCCGGGAGGGCGTCCTGGACGCCGCTGGTCCACGCGTCCAGGCAGCGTACGGCATGCACGTGTTTTCCTCGCTGGAGCCGCACGGCACCTTTTGCACCAAGCCCGGCGTCATGCTCAGCGCGTCGGACGGCCTGGAAGTCACGGTGCTCGGTGCCGGCGGCCATGGTTCGGCACCGCATTCCGCGAAGGATCCGGTCACCGTGGCAGCAGAAATGGTGACAGCCCTGCAGGTCATGGTCACCCGCCAGTTCAACATGTTCGATCCCGTAGTCCTGTCCGTGGGCGTGCTGCATGCGGGGACCAAGCGGAACATCATCCCGGAATCTGCGCGCATCGAAGCAACCATCCGGACTTTCTCGGAAGCATCCCGCCTGAAGATGATGGACGCCGTGCCACGCCTGCTCAAGGGGATCGCCGCCGCACACGGAGTGGAGGTCGCCGTCGACTACCTGCAGGAATACCCGCTCACCATCACCAACGAAGACGAAACACACACCGCCGAAAAAGTGATCACCGAGCTTTTCGGCGAGCGCCGCCTCTCGCGCTGGGCCACCCCGCTCAGCGGCTCGGAAGATTTCTCCCGCGTGCTGGCCGAGGTACCCGGTACGTTTGTGGGCCTCAGCGCCGTGTCCCCCGGGGGCGACCCCGACGCGTCGCCGTTCAACCACTCCCCGTATGCCACGTTCGATGATGCCGTGCTGGCGGACGGCGCCGCACTCTACGCGGAACTCGCCATTTCGCGGTTGGCCACGCTGTCGCGGACCGCCTAAGTTTCCCCTCCCGTCCCTGGCAGCAGCGCCGCTGCCCTTTCCCGCAGACCAACCGACCAGGAAGAAGACCATGTCCGTTGCAGTAACCAAGCCCCAGACTGGACGCATGTCCACCGCCAAGACCATCGTCGGCACCGGCATCGGCAACGCCGTTGAGTGGTACGACTGGGCCATCTATGCCACGTTTACCCCCTTCATCGCCAGCCAGCTGTTCAGCAAGGAGGACCCGGCGTCGGCGGTGCTGTCCACCCTGGCGATCTTTGCGGTCGGCTTCGTAGCCCGGCCCTTCGGCGGCTTCCTCTTCGGCTGGATCGGCGACCGGGTGGGCCGGAAGACCTCGATGACGTTCGCCGTCGGCCTCGCCTCGCTGGGCAGCCTGCTGATCGGCATCGCCCCCACGTTCGCCAGCGTCGGTGCTTTCGCTTCGCTCATGCTGCTGGTGGCCCGCCTGGTACAGGGCCTGGCACACGGCGGCGAGCTGCCGTCCTCGCAGACGTACCTGTCCGAGATGGCCCCCAAGGAACACCGCGGCTTCTGGGCCACCCTCATCTACACCTCAGGGACCGTGGGCATCCTCTTCGGAACGCTGCTGGGCGCCGTCCTGAACATGGCGCTGAGCACCGAGGCGATGAATGCCTGGGGCTGGCGGATCCCGTTCCTGATCGGTGCCGCCATGGGCCTGTACGCGCTGATCATGCGGTCACGCCTGCACGAGACCGAGGCATTCCAGGACGAGGCCGTCACCGCCAAGCGCGCTCCCATCTGGCCGCAGATTGTCCGCTACCGCAAGCAGGCCATGCAGGTCATCGGCCTGACCGTGGGCCTGACGGTGATCTACTACATCTGGGGCGTGGTGGCGCCAAGCTACGCCACCACCGCGCTGAAGATCGACCGCGGCGAGGCACTGTGGGCGGGCGTGATCGCCAACATCGTCTTCATCGCCGCCCTGCCCGTGTGGGGAAAGCTCTCGGACCGCATCGGCCGCAAGAAGGTCCTGTGGGCCGGCGCAATCGGCTCCGCGGTGCTGCACTTTCCCATGACCTGGCTGCTGAAGGACTCCGCCTGGCAGCTGGCCGTGAGCATGTCCGTGATGCTGGTCTTCGTGGCTGCGAGCGCCGCCATTGTTCCGGCCGTGTACGCCGAGCTGTTCCCCACCTCCATCCGCACGGTGGGCGTGGGCGTGCCCTACTCCATCTGCGTGGCGGTGTTCGGCGGCACCGCCCCCTACCTGCAGCAGTGGCTGGGCTCCTCGCTCGGGGCGCCACAGGTGTTCAACATCTACGCAGTGCTGCTCCTGGCGGTCAGCGCAGCGTTCGTGTTCACGATTCCCGAAACCAAGGGCAAGGACCTGACCCACTAGTCCCCGGCTTTACTGCAAACATCCCCGGCGCGGTTTTCCGTGCCGGGGATGTTTTGGCGTTTCCAGGGTTTCGCGGCAGCCGGGTTGGATGGCGGCCGGGGTGGATGGCAGCCGGGCTGGATGGCAGGTTGGATGCGGCCCGGCTACGCGGCAGTGGGAAGCACCAGGAGGTAGCCGGCGGCCAGGCCGCTGCTCCAGCGCCTCGGCTCGCGGACTACGAACTGCGTGGCCAACTGCTCCGGCGTCAGCAGGGCATTGGGCGCCGGCGACGGGCCCCACTGGCCACTGCCGTAGGGGTAGAGCGGATCGAGGACGCGGATGCCGGTCACTGAAAAATCGGGGAACTGGCGCGGATCGCCCACCGATTCGAATCCGCTCATCACCCAGGCATGGCGGCCACTCCACATCACCAGCCCCACCGGCCTGCCCGTCTCGGTGATGGCACGCACCGCCGTCCGCACCGCTTCTTCATAGCCCGGAACGCTCACGACGGCGTACGGCCCCATCCCCGCTTCCGTCAGCACCTGCGCCCAGCCAAAGGGATTGGCACCGTTGAACGAGTCCGAAGAGTGGGCGCGGGCCATCTCCCACAGTTCGTTCTGCTGCGCGCGGTCAGCCCAAGTGCCGCCGCCGGTGTCGTCGATCAGGTTGTGCGCCATCTGGATGCTCGCGGCCACGCACCAGTCGAAGGTGTACTGCGGAACGAAGTCCCCCTCCCGGTACAGGTTGAGGGCAAACGGCTGGGGCACCGGGGCGGGAGCGGGAGCACTGGCGGGGGCGGGAGCGGGAGTGGCCGCCGGGCTCGGCGCCTGCGGCGGAGCGAGGGCGACGTCGGCCGCATCCGGCGCGGAGCTTGCCGTACCGGCCGCGGTGGCGGGCACCGTCGCGGTCGCCCCAGGTGATGGGGCCGCTGATCCAGACACGGCCTGCCCCGCGCCCACCCCGGGCGTGCAGCCGGCAAGGAAGGCCATGACGGCGATGAGCCAGGCCAGAAGCCGGAGGTGGGCAGCGGTCATGATCGCTCCAGTCCATTTCACGTCGAGCGGGCGTACCTGCTACCAGTCTCCCGCCCGCGCCTCCCCTTGACTACCCCACCCCACCTTCCCTACACTTTTCATAAAGCAGAATCTAAATTCCACAAAGCGGAAACGGTGAAGATGCCGGCAGCCAAGGGAAGATAGATCAAAGCCTCCTCGGAAGGACCTACGATGACGTACACAGTGAACTGCTCCATCCTCCTCACGGAGCTTCCCCTGCTCGAGCGCCCCGCCGCCGCCAAGGCCGCAGGCTTCGACGCCGTTGAGTTCTGGTGGCCCTTCGAAACCTCGGTCCCGGCTGACAGCGAGATCACCAGGTTCGAGAACGCCATCACGGACGCCGGGGTGCAGCTCACGGGCCTGAACTTCAACGCCGGCAACATGCCCGGCGGTGACCGCGGCCTGGTGTCCTGGAAGGGACGCTGCTCCGAGTTCAAGGACAACATCGACGTCGTGGCCGGCATCGGCGGGCGCCTGGGCTGCAAGGCCTTCAACGCCCTCTACGGCAACCGGCAGGACGAATTCACCCCCGAAGAGCAGGATGAACTCGCCGTCAAGAACCTGGCGGCAGCGGCCGAAGGCGTAGCCCGCATCGGCGGCACCGTCCTCCTCGAACCCGTCAGCGGCGCACCGAAGTACCCGCTTCTCACCGCCGACGACGCACTCCAGGTCGTCGCACGCGTCAAGGAGGAAGCCGGCGTCGGGAACATCAAGCTCCTCGCCGACTTCTACCACCTGGCGGTCAACGGCGACGACGTCCAGGCAGTCATCGAAAACCATGCCAGGGACTTCGGCCACATCCAGATCGCCGACAACCCCGGCCGCGGCGCCCCCGGCACCGGCACCCTCCCGCTCGGCGAATGGATCGCCCGCAGCCGCGAACTCGGTTACGAGGGCTACATCGGCCTCGAGTACAAGGAACCGCAGGAAACGGCCTTCAGCTGGGCCATCCGCCAGCGCATCTCCCAGTAATCCCCACCCGCCCAACTGAGTAGCAGTAGATGTCGTTTAGACCGCCCAAAACGACATCTACTGCGACCTAGTTGGGTAACCCCCACAGACTTTCCAGAAAGAGAACCATCATGAGCAACGTTGCAGTCATCGGACTCGGAATCATGGGCCTGCCCATGGCCATCAACCTGGTCAAGGCCGGCCACACCGTCACCGGATACAACCGCAGCCAGGACAAGATCGACAAGCTGGTCTCCGAAGGCGGCAAGGGCGCCTCCAGCATCGCGGACGCCGTCAAGGACGCCGACGTCGTCATCACCATGGTGCCGGACTCCCCCGACGTCGAGGGCGTGGTCAGCGGCAAGGACGGCGTCTTCGCCAACGCCAAGCAGGGGACCTTGTGGATCGACGCCTCCAGCATCCGCCCGGACGTGGCCAAGCGCCTGTCCGACGAAGCCCGCGAAGCAGGCATCCGCCCCCTCGACGCCCCCGTCTCCGGCGGCGAACAGGGCGCCATCGACGCCGTCCTCTCCATCATGGTGGGCGGCGACAAGGCAGACTTCGACGACGCCCAGGATGTCCTGAACGCCGTCGGCAAAACCATCGTCCACGTCGGCCCCTCCGGCTCCGGCCAGACCGTCAAAGCGGCCAACCAGCTGATCGTGGCCGTCAACATTGAAGTCCTCGGCGAGGCCATCGCCTTCCTCGAGGCCTACGGCGTGGACACCGACGCCGCCCTCAAGGTCCTCGGCGGCGGCCTGGCCGGCTCCAAGGTCCTGGACCAGAAGGGCCAGAAGATGCTGGACCGCAACTTCGACCCCGGCTTCCGACTCGCCCTGCACCACAAGGACCTGGGCATCGTCACCGCCGCCGCCCGCGAGGCCAACGTGGCCATCCCGCTCGGCGCCGTCGTCGCCCAGCTCGTCGCCGCCACCGTCAACCAGGGTGACGGCGCACTGGACCACTCCGGACTCTTCAAGCAGGTCCTGCAGCTCAGCGGCAGGAAGTAGACACTCCCGGCGCAGCCGGGACAAAAGCGCGGAACAAGCACCTCAGCAGGGAACCCGCCGTCGTACACGAAACGACGGCGGTCCCTCCAGCACACCCAAAAACAGACTTTCAAGCTTTCAAGGAGCACCCCATGAGCAAGATGCGTACCGTTGATGCAGCGGTGGCCATCCTGGAAAAGGAAGGCGCCATCGAGGCCTTCGGCCTGCCAGGCGCCGCGATCAACCCCTTCTACTCCGCAATGCGCGCCCACGGCGGCATCCGCCACACCCTGGCCCGCCACGTTGAAGGTGCCAGCCACATGGCCGACGGCTTCAGCCGCGCCAAGGACGGCAACATCGGCATCTGCATCGGCACCTCCGGCCCCGCCGGCACCGACATGATCACCGGCCTCTACGCAGCCTGGGCAGACTCCATCCCCATGCTCTGCATCACCGGCCAGGCCCCCGTGGCCAAGCTGCACAAGGAGGACTTCCAGGCCGTGGACATCGAGTCCATCGCCAAGCCCGTCACCAAGATGGCCATGACCATCCTGGAACCGGGCCAGGTTCCCGGCGCCTTCCAGAAGGCCTTCCAGCTGATGCGCTCCGGCCGCCCCGGCCCGGTGCTGCTGGACCTGCCCATCGACGTGCAGATGGCAGAAATCGAATTCGACATCGACACCTACGAGCCACTCCCCGTTGAGAAGCCCAAGGCCTCCCGCAAGCAGCTGGAAAAGGCCCTGGACATGCTGCTCGCCGCCAAGCACCCGCTGATCGTGGCCGGCGGTGGCATCATCAACGCCGGCGCCTCCGCGGAGCTGGTGGAGCTGGCCGAGACCCTGAACGTTCCGGTCATCCCCACCCTGATGGGCTGGGGCACCATCCCGGATGACCACCAGCTCATGGCCGGCATGGTGGGCCTGCAGACCAGCCACCGCTACGGCAACGAGAACTACCTGCGGAGCGACTTCGTGATCGGCATCGGCAACCGCTGGGCCAACCGCCACACCGGCGGCCTGGAAACCTACACGGCAGGCCGCAAGTTCGTGCACATCGACATCGAGCCCACCCAGATCGGCCGCGTGTTCTCACCGGACCTGGGCATCGCGTCCGACGCCGGCGCGGCGCTGGCGGGGCTGGTTGAGCTCGCCAAGGAGCGGGCAGCGGCAGGGTCCCTGCCGGACTACAGCGCCTGGGTTGCAGAGTGCCAGGACCGCAAGGCCTCCCTGCACCGCAAGACGCACTTCGGGAACATCCCCATCAAGCCGCAGCGCGTGTACGAGGAGATGAACAAGTCCTTCGGCCGCGACACCATCTACGTGTCCACCATCGGCCTGTCGCAGATCGCCGGGGCCCAGATGCTCCACGTGTTCGGTCCCCGCAAATGGATCAACGCCGGCCAGGCAGGCCCGCTGGGCTGGACCGCCCCGGCAGCGCTTGGCGTGGTCCGTGGCAAGCCGGATGAGACCGTGGTGGCCCTCTCCGGCGACTACGACTTCCAGTTCATGATCGAGGAACTGGCCGTGGGCGCCCAGTTCAACCTCCCCTACATCCACGTGGTGGTGAACAACTCCTACCTGGGCCTGATCCGCCAGTCCCAGCGCGGGTTCAACATGGAGCAGAACGTGTCCCTGGCGTTCGAGAACATCAACAGCGCACACCTGTCCGAGGACACCCGCGGCTACGGCGTTGACCACCTCAAGGTGGCCGAGGGCCTGGGCTGCAAGGCCGTCCGCGTGGAGGACCCCAACGACCTCGCCGCCGCGTTCGACAAGGCCAAGGCGCTCATGGGCGAGTTCCAGGTTCCCGTGGTGGTGGAAGTGATCCTGGAAAAGGTCACCAACATCTCCATGGGCGTGGAAATCAACGCCGTCAACGAGTTCGAGGCCCTGGCCGAGACCGCCGCAGACGCACCCACCGCCATCCTGGCCCTGCAGGCATAACCATGCGCGTGGTTATCGCCCCGGACAAGTTCAAGGGTTCGCTGTCCGCGCCGGAGGTCTGCAGCCACCTGGAGCGGGGCCTGCAGCGCGGGGCCGGCGGGAACCTTGACGTGGTCCGGATTCCGGTGGCCGACGGCGGCGAGGGCACCCTCGACGCCGCCGTCGGCTCCGGCTTCACCCGCCGGAGCGCAACGGTCACCGGTCCCAGCGGGCAGCCCGTGGATGCGGACTTCGCCGTCCGCGGGCACGAAGCCGTCATCGAGATGGCCACGGCATCCGGGCTCGCGCTGATGCCGGGCGTCCGGAACGGCGGCAGGCCGGGCTCGGCTGACGCCACCACAGCCACCAGCCTGGGCACGGGCCAGCTCATCAGGGCCGCCCTGGACGCCGGCTGCCGGCGGATCATCCTGGGCGTTGGGGGCAGCGCGAATACCGACGGCGGCGCGGGGCTCCTGCAGGGGCTTGGTGCCAGGTTCCTGGACAGCAGGAACAACGAACTTCCACCGGGCGGGGCTGCGCTGGCAAACCTGCACAGCATCGACTTCACCGATTTCGAGCCCCGGCTGGTGGACACCCGCTTTGTGCTGGCATCCGACGTCGACAACCCGCTGCTGGGCGCCCAGGGCGCCCCGGCGGTTTTCGGCCCGCAAAAGGGAGCCACACAACAGGACGTCGGCATGCTCGACGCCGCCCTGGCCAGGTTTGTCGAAGTCCTGGCCAGGGAAATCGGATTCCGCGCCGTCAAGGCTGCCGAGGCTCCCGGAGCCGGGGCAGCCGGCGGCGTGGGCTACGCCGCCATCGCCGTCCTGGCCGCCACGCGGCGGCCGGGGATCGACGTCGTCCTTGAATTCACGGAACTGGCGGACCGCCTGGCCGGCGCCGACCTGGTGATCACCGGCGAAGGCAGCCTTGACGAACAAAGCCTGCTGGGCAAGACACCCATGGGCGTTGCCCGCGCCGCAGTGGCGCAGGGGGTCCCCGTCATCGCCGTCTGCGGCCGGACCACCCTGGACCAGGACCAGGCAGTGGCTGCCGGGTTCGAGGATGTCTACGCTTTGACGGCGCTCGAAACCGATGTAAACAGGTGCATAGCAGAGGCAGGACCGCTGCTGGAGCAGCTGGGCACCCAGATCAGTGCGGGGTTGGCGGCCGACAGGACCGCCGCCGCAAGTACCAAGGAGGACCTCCGTGTCTGAAGAACGTTTTGACCTCGTCATCCGGGGCCGGCGCATCCTGACCACCGCAGGCATCGCCCCGCGTGAGGTGGGCGTGCGCAACGGCAAGATCGTGGCCATTGAGCCGCTGGGCAACGGCCTGGCCGGCACCGAGATCATCGAACTGGCCGACGACGAAACCCTGCTGCCCGGTCTGGTGGACACCCACGTCCACGTCAATGAGCCCGGCCGCACCGAATGGGAAGGCTTCGCCTCCGCCACCCGCGCAGCCGCGGCCGGCGGCGTCACCACCATCATCGACATGCCGCTGAACTCCGTCCCGCCCACCACCACGGTGGAGAACCTCAAGCTCAAGCGCGAGGTGGCCGAGGACCAGGCCTTCATCGACGTCGGGTTCTGGGGCGGCGCCATCCCCGGCAACAAGGCAGACCTGCGTCCCCTGCACGACGAAGGCGTCTTCGGCTTCAAATGCTTCCTCCTGCACTCCGGCGTGGACGAGTTCCCGCACCTGGACGCGGATGAGATGGAAGAGGACATGGCCGAGCTGAAGTCCTTCGACTCGCTCATGATCGTCCACGCCGAGGACTCGCACGCCATCGACCGCGCACCCCACCCCGGCGGCGACCACTACGAAACGTTCCTGGCCTCCCGCCCCCGTGGCGCCGAGAACAAAGCCATCGCCGAGGTCATCGAACGCGCCCGCTGGACCGGTGCGCGTGCGCACATCCTGCACCTGTCGTCGTCGGACGCCCTGCCCATGATTGCCAGCGCCAAGCGCGACGGCGTCAAGCTCACCGTGGAAACCTGCCCGCACTACCTCACGCTGATGGCGGAGGAAATCCCGGACGGTGCCACCGCCTACAAGTGCTGCCCGCCCATCCGGGAAGCCTCCAACCGGGAACTGCTGTGGCAGGGCCTGCAGGACGGCACCATCGACTGCATCGTCTCGGACCACTCCCCGTCCACCCTGGACCTCAAAGACCTGGAGAACGGCGACTTCGCCGTGGCCTGGGGCGGCGTCTCATCCCTGCAGCTGGGACTGTCCCTGATCTGGAGCGAGGCCCGGCACCGCGGCATCCCGCTGGAACAGGTGGTGTCCTGGATGGCGGAGAAGCCTGCCAGCCTGGCCCGGCTCACCAACAAGGGCCAGCTGGCTTTGGGCTACGACGCCGACTTCGCCGTGTTTGCCCCTGATGAGGCGTTCGTGGTGGACGTGTCCAAGCTCAAGCACAAGAACCCCATCACGCCTTATGACGGCAAGACCCTCGCCGGCGTGGTCCGCAAGACCTTCCTGCGCGGCGCCGTGGTGGACGGCCAGACCCCCACGGGCAAGCTGATCCGCCGCGGCGGCGTATAAGGGCCCGCCATGGCAGTGGAAGCCCACCATCCGCGGACGGCGGTCCCGCATCCGGTTCCGCACGGCGTTCCGCACCGGGTTCCGCCCAGGCGCGCCACCGCCCACGGGCTGGCCGTCTGGGTGGTCCCGGCCGAAGGGACCAGCCCGGATATCCTGCGCCACGCCGCCCAAATGGTCCTTGCCAGGGCCCTCGAAACTGCTCCGGAGGCGGAAGTCCATTGGCCTGCCGCCGGAGCCCCCACGTCCGGGGTCTCCGCCAATGCGGAAGGAGCCGCAGCCGACTCCTCTCGCGTTCCTTCCATGGCGGAGAACCCCGGCGCAACCGCGGCCGACGGCGGCACCCGCCTGCCGCCGTCGGCCGGCCCCGTCAGCAGGGTCGCCGTGGACCTCGCCGCCGACTCCGTCCTGCTGGACGGCAGGCCGGTGGCGCTGACCGGCGTCGAATACAAGGTGCTGCGCTACCTGGTGACGCACCTGTCCCGCACGGTAGGCCGCGAAGAGCTGCAGGAGTTCCTGGAATCGTTGGATTTTCCCGGAGCCACCGCACGTTCCATCGACGTCTACGTGGGCAGGATCCGCAAGAAACTGGGCAATGCCCGCCATGCCGTGGCCACTGTCCGCGGCGGCGGCTACCAGTTTATGCCGGGCCCGCACGCAGCCGTTCGGGGTCCGGCGGAATACTGCATATGACGCGCTGGTTTGTATCAGTAAGCGGTGACCCGCTTCACTTGATGTTTGGCCATCACTGACCGAGTCTTACAAAGGAACGCCATGAGCCCCACCCTGACCACCAAGCTTCAGCCCGGCACCCCGGCTCCTGATTTCACCCTCCGGGACGCCCAGGGCCGCGAGACCTCTCTGGCCGATTACCGTGGCAAGAACGTCATTGTCTACTTCTACCCGAAGGCCGCGACCCCCGGCTGCACCACCGAGGCCTGCGACTTCCGCGACAGCCTGGCCTCCCTGCAGGGCAAGGGCTACGAGGTAGTGGGCATCTCCCCCGACGCGCAGGAAGCCCTGGCCGGCTTCAGCGGCGACTTCTCCCTCACCTTCCCCCTCCTCTCCGACCCCGACCACGCGGTTGCCCTGGCCTACGGCGCCTGGGGCGAAAAGCTGGTCCAGGGCGAAATCCACGAAGGCATCGTCCGCTCCACGGTTGTGGTGGACCCTGAAGGAAACGTCACCCTGGCCCAGTACCAGGTACAGGCCGACGGCCACGTCGGCCGCCTCAAGGAAGCCCTGGGACTCTAGCGCCCATCACTTCCTGCAGCATTTCCACGGACGCCCCGGCACCTGGTGCCGGGGCGTCCGGTGTTTAATGCGCAGTTTCTGCCGCCACCTGCGCATACGACGCGGAAACCCGCCGGTAGACCGGGGCAAGGAAGGCCAGCAGTGCGGCCGCGATCATGATGATTCCGGCCACCAGGAACACCAGGGCGATGCCGCGGGAGGTGCCCTCACCCAGCAACGGCGCCAGGAGCGCGGCGCCCTCCGCGGACCGCGCATACGGGATGATCCAAAACTGGGCGATGGGCGCGACGAGGAACGCCGTGACGGGGGCCGCGGCGGACTCAAACGCCATGGCGAACCCGAAGACACGCCCCTGCCGTTCCAGCGGCACCACCCGCTGGATGACGGTTTGTTCTGCCGCCTCCACGAACGGGACCAGCACCAGGTACAGCCAGATCCCCAGGATGTAGAGCCACGCCCACTCCCGCAGCGTAAAGACCGCGCCGAGTACGCCCATGGCCGCCACGGCGACCAGGAGGGTGCGCAAGGGGTTGGCGCCGAGCCCGAACTTGCCGATCAGGGCACCGCCAAGGATGAATCCCGTGGATCCAACCGCGAAGACCGCACCCCAAATCTCCACCGAGAACATTTCCAGCCCGTACGGGTCCATCAATGCCATGTAGACGCCGCCGATGAAGTTGTTGAACGTTGAAAACAGGATCAGCGCGAAGAGCCCCGATATGGCCAGCACTGCCGTGAACGAGCCCCGGAGGTCGAATCCGCCGTGGGCGTCCGATGCCGCCGCACGCATCTCCTCGGGCATCCGGAGGGTCAGCAGGTGTGCCGCAGCCAGCGCCGTAAGCACCAGCGCGACGGCGATGGTCCAGCCCATGCCCAGCAACCCGATGGACAGCCCGGACAGCAGGGAAGTGACGATGAACATCAGGCCCTGCACCATCCCCACCAACCCGTTGGCATTCGCCCGCCGCTCCGGCTCGATGAGGATGGTCACCGTGGTGGACAGGGCGATGTTCCGCATGTTCTCCACCACGGCGCCCACCAGGATGATCAGGGTGAAAATCCAGAACCACGGCTGACCCAGGTCCAGCAGGGACGGGGCAGGCGTGAGCAGGAACATCACCCCGGACAGTAGGAACATCACCAGGGTGAAGGCGGCGGCGAACCGCATCACGGCCAGCTTCCGGCAGCGGTCCACGAACGTACCGAAGCTGATACTGGACAGGGCAATCAGCAGCATGTACGCGCCGCCCACCACCCCGGTGGCTATGACGTTGCGCGTCTCCAGGTACAGCCAGAACGTCAGGGCGAACCACAGGTAGCTGGTGGTGATGTTGGCCAGTGCCGTGTTGACCAGGATTCCGGCGAAGGTGCGGGAGCGCTCAGCCGGCGTTCGTAGGGAGGCGGCAACGGTATCCGGATCCGCGGCAGCACTGCCCGGTTCCTGCTGGGTCATGCGTCCCAGTGTAGTGAGGGGCACCAGGAGCCAACAGGGTGGAAACTGGGCTGATGGGGAGACAATCAGTTCCGCGGGATGGGGAAGGGATGGTCATGGACAGCGAAACGGACAAGGAAACACCTGCAGCCGGAGCGGATCCCCGCCTGGCGCTGCTGCTGGCCTCGATCTTTCAGGCAGGCGACGACGCAACAGTGGAGCTCACCGTGGTGGTTGATGGTGCCGTGATCTCCGGATCGGCTGTATCGGAGCACGCCTGGACGCAGCGGCAAAATGACCAGGTCCGGATCGGCAGCTGGGCCATCGCCGGAGTTCTCGACGCCTATGGTTCCCCAGCGGGCGAGGCCGGCACGGAAGCCCAGCCACGGTACCTCCACTTCCTGGCGCCGGTGCTGCTCTCAGGGGGAACCAGGGTTCCGCTGCAGGCCACCCGGGTTGACGTGCGCAGGGTCGCCGCCTGGAGCATCGGCCGGATTCCCGGCGACTAGGATCGCACCATGGCCATTGAGGTGCGCCCGGCAACCAGCTTCGAGGACGTCAAAATACTCGTGGGGCCCAAACGGCCCGACGCCACCGTCTGCTGGTGCCTGAGCTACCGGATTCCCTCGAAGCAGAACGTGTCATTGCGGGGCGAAGAGCGCGGGGAGCTGGTCAGGCAGCTGGTGGCGCAGGATCCACCGCCAGGCGTGGTGGCGTACGACGGCGGCGAACCGGTCGGGTGGGCAGCGGTGCACCCGCGCGCGGACACCAGTTTCGCCCGGAACCGCAGAATCCCGCATGTGGATGACAGGGACGCCTGGTCTGTCTGGTGCTTGCGCGTCCGTCCCGGCCAGCGGGGCAAGGGAATCTCGCACCACCTGCTGGCCGGCGCAGTGGCTCTGGCGCGCGCTTATGGGGCTCCCGTGGTGGAGGGCTATCCGGTGGACAACGGCGGCCACAAGGTGGACCTCACCATGGCTTATGTGGGAACCCGCAGGCTGTTCGAGGATGCCGGCTTCACCAAGGCGGCAGACACAACCTCGGTGCTCAACGGCTTTCCCCGGGTGCTGATGCGCCTGGAGCTGGCATGACGGCGCTACTTCCGGCGCCAGTACTTCCCCCAGTCGACCTCCATGGCCCACAACGCAAGCAGCAGCGCGTCCATGGTCATGAGTCCTGCCATCAGGTACGACCAGCCCAGCAACAAACTCACAGCAATCTCCTGACTATCCCCCAGCCAATCGATTGCTGCTAAGTGTGGCACCTACAGGGCCGCGACGGAATGCCCTCCGCCCGCAGTCTTTAAAAGGGCCTCAAGCCTGTGGTGTGCCTCGGTCTCCAGCTTGAGCCGGTGCGTGAGCCTTTCCACCTGGCGGGACATGTCCTCCCCCACCTGCAGCCGGTCCCCCGGCCAACTGGATACTTCCCGCGATTCGGCGAGCGCATGCTCAAGTTCCCGGGCGGCGGCCCGCACTTTCCGGGAGTGGAAGAGGACGCGCAGCAGCGCCCTGGCTTTGTCCATCCCGCTCTTTTTGACGTATTCCATTGGCTTCCCCGCCTTCCGCAAGCCGAACAGCCCCCGCGCGGATCGTCGTCGTACCCTGTTGTCTGGAAAGCTGTTGCCGTTCTTCGAGTGTGACCGGCGTTCCTCAACGTCCCGGCAAGCAGGTGCCAAGATTTCCGCAAGATCTGCTGGGTGCGGAATTAATGCATCGGGACCTGTCAGCCACGTCACGGGAAACTGTGAAGCCTAAGACATGCCCTGTGCGCCTTAATACTGTAGAAGTAGAGCTATGGTCTCTCCCTCCGAATCCCGCCGTGCGGTTGTCATCGAAGATGACCCGGACATCCGCGGACTGCTGGTCCGTGTCCTGGTCAAGCAGGGCTTCGACGTCACCCAGGCGGGAGCCGGCCTGCCGGGCGTGGAGGAGGTCCGCCGCCGCAAGCCCGACCTGGTGACGCTGGACCTCAACCTGCCGGACCTCGACGGACTCGAGGTCTGCAAGCTGTTAAGGGAGTTCTCGGACGCCTTCATCGTGATGCTCACCGCGCGGGCAGACGAACTGGACAAGCTGACCGGCCTGGACAACGGCGCCGACGAATACATCAGCAAGCCGTTCAGCCCCCGCGAGCTGCAGTCCCGGATCAACGCGCTGTTCCGCCGCCGGCCCTCCGCCGCCGCTGAATCCGCAGCCCGCGGCGAGCTGGAACGCGCCACCGAGGTGCAGCAAAGCCTCCTCCCAAAGGAGGACATCCGGGTGGACGGCTACGATGTGGCGGGCCTCTTCCGGCCCTCCCGCAATGTGGGCGGCGACTTCTATGACTGGTACCAGACCCCGGGCGGGCTCCACCTGACGTTCGCCGACGCCATGGGCAAAGGCATGGGCGCGGCACTGATCGCAGCCACCGTCCGCGCCGTCATGCGCTCCACCGGCCTGCGCCAGGATCTCGACGCCGGGTTCGCCTCAGCCAGCAAGGCGATCGCTGCGGACCTGGACTCCTCCAACTCCTTCGTCACCCTGTTCCACGCCCGGCTGGACGCAGCGTCCGGCAACGTCAGCTACGTCGACGCCGGCCACGGCCTTGCGCTGCACGTCCAGCCCGCAGGCCCGGCGGACCGCCTCCCCTCCGCAGGACCGCCAGTGGGTGCCTGGCCCGGGACCCAGTGGCCCCAGGCAGAACTGGAACTGGCCCCGGGGGATTCCCTGGTGGTGGTCAGCGATGGCGTCCTGGACGTCTTTGAATCAGTGGAGGACTTCACCGACGCCGTGCAGGAGGCCACGCAGGCGGCTGCTTCGGCGCAGGAAGCGACCAACTCCATCCTGGCCCTCGCCCCCGCAGAGACCGCCGAGGACGACGTCACGGTGGTCGTGGTCCGCCGGCTCCCCCGGGAGGTGGCCGCGTGACCCGCTTCTGGACCCGCGTGGTGGTGGTGCTCACCGTCCTGACCGGCCTGAACTACATCGCCTGGCGCTGGGCGGCATCCCTCAACTGGGATGCCTGGTGGATCGCCCTCCCCCTGGTGGTGGCTGAAACTTACAGCCTCATCGACGTCATGCTCTTCGGCATGACGGTGTGGAAGCTGAAGATCCGCAAGGAGGCGCCGCAGCCACCGCACGATGCCACCGTGGACGTCTTCATCACCACCTACAACGAGGACCTGGACATGGTCCTCACCACGGCGCTGGCGGCCCAGAAAATCCGGCACCCGCACAGCACCTGGATCCTGGACGACGGCGCACGGCCGGAACTCAAGGCGCTGTGCGAACAGCACGGCCTGGGCTACGTCACCCGGAGCGAAGACTGGACCAAAGACCTCCCCCGGCATGCCAAGGCGGGCAACCTCAACAACGCCCTCATGGTCACCCACGGCGAGTTCCTGCTGATCCTGGACGCGGACCAGATCCCCGAGCCGGACATCCTGGAAAAGACCCTGGGCTACTTCAACAACCGCCGGGTGGCCCTGGTCCAGACACCCCAGTACTTCAGCAACGTTCCTGACAGCGACCCGCTGGGCAGCCAGGCACCGCTGTTCTACGGCCCCATCCAGCAGGGCAAGGACGGCTGGAACGCCGCCTTCTTCTGCGGCTCCAACGCCATCCTGCGCCGCGAGGCCCTGATGCAGCTGGGCCTGGTGGGCTACGTCAAGGAGACCGAAAAGAGCATCCGCCGCGCTTTGGCCGCCTCCCGGGCAGCCATCAAGCAGGCCCGGAAGTCGGCGGACGTGGAGTCACCCCTGGTGACGGAGGTCCTGGACGAGGTGGAGGCTGCCACCCGCGAAGCCCAGGAGGAAGTGGACGCCGGCCGGCCCCTCAGCGAGGTCACCTACCGGGTCCGCCGCCGCGTGGACGCCGCAGTGCAGACCCTGGTCCAGGCCGACGTCGCAGCCCTGCAGGCGGACCTTGAGGAAATCGCCGCCATGGAACTGGCCCACGTGGGCGAGTCCGGCGTCCCGGTGGTTGCGGACGACGCAGTCCAGCGCATGTCCGCCCGTGACTGGTCGCCCCTGGGCGCCCTGGAATCCGTCCAGGCCGTGCTGGATGCGCTGACCGTGGAACGCAGCAACGAAGCCCAGCCCGTCATGCCCCTGGCCACCATTTCCGTCACCGAGGACATGGCCACCGCCATGCGCATGCACGCCATGGGCTGGGAGAGCGTCTACCACCACGAGATCCTGGCGTACGGCCTGGCGCCCGAGGACATCGCCACCATGCTGACGCAGCGCCTCCGCTGGGCCCAGGGCACCATCCAGGTGTTGCTGCGGGAGAACCCCCTGGTGCAGAAGGGCCTCAAAATCGGCCAGCGCCTGATGTACTTCGCCACCATGTGGACGTACCTCAGCGGGTTCGCCGCCGTCATCTATTTCGCGGCCCCCATCATCTACCTGCTGCTGGGCATCCTGCCGGTCAGCAGCCTCAGCTGGGACTTCTTCATCCGGTTCATCCCGTTCATGGTGGTCAACCAGCTGCTGTTCGCCGTGGCCGGCCGCGGCATCCCCACCTGGCGCGGTCAGCAGTACAGCCTTGCCCTGTTCCCCACCTGGATCAAGGCGTGCACGACGGCGGCCCGCAACGTCTGGTTCGGCCGTCCCCTGGGGTTTGCGGTCACCCCCAAGGCCCGCCAAAGCGGCGGACCCAGCTGGAGCCTCATCCGGCCCCAGATCGTGGTGTCCGTCCTGCTCGCCCTGGCCGCCGTCGTCGGAATTGTCCGCCTGGCCACCGGGCTGGCGGAACCGCTGGGCACCCTGGTTAACGTCGTCTGGGTGGTCTTTGACCTGGTGGTCATGAGCATCCTGGTCCGCGCCGTCCTCTACAAGGGGTACGAGCCGGCCGCAGAACCTGCAAACAGAGAGGAATCCTGATGGAGTTCAGTTATGAGGTCAAAGACTCGTACGCGGAGGTCAAGGCGGACGGGCGGCTGAACATGGTCTCCGCGCCCAAGCTGCGCGAGTTCGTGACGGACGTGATCGCGGGCGGGTCCAACCGGATCGTGGTCAACCTGGAAAACACGGCGTTCATGGACTCCTCGGGCCTCGGCGCGCTGATCGGCTGCCTGAAGGCCGCCCGCCAGGCCGGCGGGGACCTGCGGATCGCTGCCGTGCAGCCGCAGGTGAACATGGTCCTGAAGCTGACCAGCATGGACAAGGTCCTCACCGCCTACCCCACGGCCGAGGAGGCGTTCAGCAATGACTGAGGTCCTGGCTTCGCGCAGCTTCCGGGGACCCGCTGCCGAGGACGCCATCGAGGCGGTCCACAACGACCTCGACAGCCTCTGGCTCGACGTTCCGTTCGTCAACGACATGGACCAGATGACGTTCACGACGGCGGTCATCGAGTCCGCGTCCAACATCGTCCAGCACGCCCAGCCGGCCGGTGACCGGGAGGTGGAACTGGGTGTGGAGACCACCGTGCAGCCGGCCATGCTGCAGGCACGGGTCAGCGCCTACCACGCGAAGCCGCCGTTCGGCCCCATGGAGCCGGCCGTCCCGGGGGAGGACGCAGAGTCGGGGCGCGGGCTGGCACTGATCGAGGCGCTGGTGACCACGGTGACCTTCGAACGCCAGGACGGCACCAACACCTGGGTCCTGTCGCGCACGTCATCACAGGACTAGGGCTCCCAACGGCTTGACAGTGCACCGCACCTGCTCTTGAATATTACGTATGCTGAAATAACAGTTCCATGATGCGGAAGCCTTGCAGTGCGCAGGCGCCGGGTTGTCCGGCATCCGCATAGCCGTCACCATGGATGCCAGCATGACCCCAAGGATTGCGACCAGCATGAAGCTTGCCGAATTCAACAGCGCGGATCCCGCCGCCGCCCAAGCCATCCTCCGGCCCTGCATCGACGTCAGCCGCTGGGTGGAGGCGGTGGCCGGAGCCCGTCCCTACGCAGACCGCGACGGGCTCCTGGCGTATGCCGCCAAGGCTGCCAGCCCATTCACACCGGCCGAGGTGGAAGCCGCCATGGCCCACCACCCCAGGATCGGGGAACGCCCGACGGCGGCCGGCACCGAGGCGTCCATGTCCCGTTCCGAGCAGGCCGGCGTAGACCCGGCGGACGCTGCCGTCGCCGATGCCCTGGCGCGCGGAAACCGGGAGTACGAGGAGAAGTTCGGCCGCGTCTTCCTGATCCGGGCAGCCGGACGCAGCGCGCAGGACATCCTGGCGGCGCTGGACCGGCGGCTCACCAACTCCGCCGAAGAAGAAGACAGGATCGTGGCCCAGCAGCTGCGCGAAATCGCCGTACTGCGGCTCGAAGGAGTGATCAGCGAATGAGCGTCTCCCATGTGACCACCCACATCCTTGATACCGGCGCCGGGCGCCCGGCGGC
>Ga0308158_10000269_pt1 | contig 106214 bp, 82 predicted proteins | sample PhyBR2_FD_201038 | JGI IMG/M metagenome (GOLD analysis project Ga0308158, IMG submission 201038) | Phyllosphere microbial communities from UC Gill Tract Community Farm, Albany, California, United States - DLSLB.R2 | ecosystem: Host-associated > Plants > Phyllosphere > Unclassified | place... | reverse complement strand
GCAACATTCTTATCATCAGCATCATTGACGCAATCCCGGACGTACTTGTTCGCACCCGACCACGCCGCATGCACACACCCGCCCAACTGCACCGGAGCAGCAGGGACGCCCTCGCCGTCGAACCCCACCGTCTTGGCCGTCCCCCCATCCAACGGCTGCTTCAACAACACCTTCCGCGTCGCCACCGCCACAACATCACTGCCAGGCCCAGGCTGCTGCAACTTCGCATCCCGCGCATCCTCCAACGCCAACCGCTTACCACCAGGCAAAAACAGGTTCCCCGCAGCAGCATCCAACACCACCGGCCGGTCCCCCACCACGGTCATCTGCAAATCCCCGGCACCCTTAAGACCATCCCAGGTACTGGACTCCGACGAGATAACACCACCATCGGCGTCCACCCCCGTCACCGTCACCACACCCGTCTTCGGATCCGCCGAATAAATCCGGTCATCAGAACCCACCACAGACACAAGACCCGCCGAACCAACCATCACCGGCTCGGACGCTTCCTTATCAAAACCATTCACCGTGGACGGAGACACCGCCCACACCTTCCCCGACGCAGCATCCGTCACCGAAATCGTCCGCGCCCCAAAACTCACATCAGCCGCCCCCGGCAACTGCTTATCCCCACCCAACCGCATATTCGCCGGCGACACCTGGTTCAACGTCGAACCAGTCTCATCATCAACAAACACCTCACCGGCATGCTGCAACACATCAAACGTCGTCGACGCCGGCGTCACCGCACCATCCAACACCCGCGACGGATAATTCAACCGCCCCACAGCATTCCGGGACTTCGAAACAACCCACACACCACCGTCATTCAACTCCACCTCAGTGGTCTTAAACCCCGGATACAACACAGCACCCGTCACCACCACAGCAACCACAGCACCAAACGCAGTACCGGAGAACCACCGGGAGCGCGCGAGGCGGCTCCACCGGGGCGTGCCGGAGACAGGGCTTTGGGCGCGCGTTTGTCCGCGACGTTTCATGAGTGAAAATCCCCCGGTAGATCTAGGCCCTTTGCCTGCAGCCGGCGTCACGGGACCCCGGGCACCACAACGATACCGCTATACGCCAACAAATGGACAAATTCTTTCAGCAGGCCTGGCGGCGGCCAAAACCTGGTTCCTAGTCGAGGACCAGGCCCTTGCCCCGGCCCCGCGTGAGGCGGACGGGATTGATCTCGCCGAAGCCGCGCACGTTTTCCGGCTCCTGGGGAATCAGGACGAACCGCTCGTCGTGCTCCAGGGCGGAGGCGGTCATGGAGTCCACCAGCACCGTTCCCGGATCCGCAAGGGTGGTCAGGCGCGCTGCGAGATTGACAGTGGGACCGTAGATGTCGCCCAGGCGGGACAGGATCCTGCCCCACACCATGGCCACCCGGGCTTCGGGGAGGATCTCGTCCTCGGCGAAGGCCTCGGCGAGCGCCAGGGAGATCTCGGCACCGGCTGCCGGGGTTTCGGCGATGTACAGGACTTCATCGCCGACCGTCTTGACCAGCCGGCCGCCGCCGACGGAGATGATCTCGGCGCACTTGTTCTCGAAGCGCTGGACCAGGCGGGCGAGCGTCTTTTCGTTCATCCGGCGGGACAGGCTGGTGTAGGAGACCAGGTCAGCGAACCCCACGGCGCGGGCCAGGGGCAGCGGAGCGTCATCCTCGTCGCCTTCGCGGCCTTCTTCGCTGGCCTGCAGGCCGGCTTCGGCCCGGACCGCGAGCCGCTGGACCCCGGCGTTGAGCTGGCGGCGCCAGGAGTAGACCAGCACTTCCTCCAGCGCGTCCACCAGCGCGGGCAGTTCGTTGACCAGGCGCTTGCGGGCCACGGCATCCGTGACGCCCTGCTCGTGGACCATGTCCTCCACCAGCGCTTCGATCTGCCAGACCACCATGCGGTCGGTCATTTGGCCGATGGAGCGGGTCACCGAAATGGCGGCTTCCTCCGTGAGCTTGCCGGCGCGGACCAGGTCCACCACCGTGGACAGGGCTGCCTGGTCACGTTCGGTGAAGGCCACATCCTCATCGCCGAAGTTCGGGAACCCCAGGGCGCGCCACAGTTTGCGGGCAGAGAGCAGTGAGAGTCCCGCGCCGGCAGCAACTTCACGCCGGCGGAGCTTGCGTTCACCACCCAGCAGCCGGGCTTCGAGCGCCTTCATGGCCAGGCGTTCGGCGGACATGGCGCCTGTGGGCGGGTGCCGGTCGACGGCAGGCATCTCCACGGGGGAATCCGGGCCGGCCAACGACGCGCCGGCGTGGTAGTCGCCGGAAGCAGGCTCGACGGCGGCGGTTCCGGTCGGGATGCGCTCGACGCGTTCCTGCTGGGCCTCATCGGTCATCCCGTCCACCTTCTCTCATGTCCTCCGGAAAAGCACCGGCGGGGTAATACGTCGCGCCACCCGGCTGGGTCCCGCTGTCCTCCGGCAGTTCCCCGATGGCGTCGAGGATAAAGTCGCGGAACCGGGCAACCTCGGGCACGTCGCGAAAGGTCACCATGCCCTGGTGCCCGGTTTCCAAGGATATATTCCCTGAGCGCACCAGTCGCTGCAGCAGCGATTCATGGACCGTCAGGTTGCGCACCGACGCCAGGTTCACCTGCTGGTCCCGCCGGTTCAGCAGGCCATACCGGGCCACCATCCGCTGGCTGGTCAGGGTGTAGCGGGTGCCTTGCCAGCGCAGCAGGCGGGGCAGGCAGTAGCCCAGCCATACGGCTGCGGCGGCGAGGACGCAGGCGGTCACGAGCCAGGGCGTCCACTGCCGGCCCAGGGCGGGCGCCAGGCGGGCGGCCCCGCCGCGGATGACCCAGGCGCTGGCGAAGGCGGCAAGTGCCGGCGCCAGGACAAAGGCCACGGCGGCTCCGGTGAGCTTCCTCGGCTGCGGACGGGTAGTGACGATGACCTGCTCCCCTGGCACGAGGGTTTTACGCATACCCACCCTGGTTTGGCGCGTCCGGGGATGTCCAGGGCCGCAGGTGCACCACGTCACCGGCGGTGACCACGTGCTCGTGCGAGTCCCGGTCCACCACCAGCAGGGAGCCGTAGTCATCCAGCCGGGAGGCATGCCCAATGATTTCGTGGTCGCCGGGCAGCTGCGCGCGTACCTGCTTTCCGAGGGTGACCATGACGGCCTCCACCCTTTTGTGCAGCGAAGGGCCCCCCGCCATGCCGGCCGTCGGGTCGCCGTCGGCGTTGCAGAAACTGCGGTACAGGACGGCGAAGTGGGACAGGTAGCTCTTCAGCAGCGCGGTGCGGTCGGTGGTGCGGGCACCTTCGATGGCCACGGACGTGGCAGTGGGAACCGGAAGTTCGCTTTCGCGCAAGGTGACGTTCAGCCCGGTGCCCAGGATCACGGGGGGCACGCTGCCGTCCACCATGGGGCCCAGCTGGGCCAGGATGCCGGCGATCTTCCTGCCGCGCACCAGGACATCGTTGGGCCATTTGAGCTCGGCCGGGAGGCCCGCCGTTTCCAGCAGCGTTTCACGCAGCGCCAGGGCTGCGATGAGGGACAGCCAGGAGTAGCTCTGGGTGGGGAGGGGCCTGCCCTCCGCGTTGACCGGACGCAGCACCACCGAGACAGACACCGAGCTCAGCGGGGGCGCCTCCCACCGCCTGTCCAGGCGTCCCCGTGCGGCTGTCTGGTACTCCGCCGTCAGGACGGAGAGGTCCGGCCAGGCCCCAGGGTCCACCGTGACACCGCGCAGGAGGTCGGCGTTGGTGGAGCCGGTGGAGTCCACGACGTCGATCCGGGGGATCCCCGTGGCGGCGAGGAAACGCTGGTCGGCCAGGTCCCCTCGGTTCAGGGGGGAACCCGGTGCATGTGCGTCATCCATAGCTAGATCCTACCGAGCCGCGCCGGGTCCCTCCCAGCCACCTGCCGTCCCGGAACAGACCGTCAGGGCACCGCCGGGGGCCTGCTAGAGGAAGATGTCGGGAACCAGCCGGTCTTCCGGTGCCCCCAGGCTGTAGGGGCGGAAGTCGGTCACGCCCGCGGCGCCGAGGACCTGCTCATCCGTGTAGAAGTTGCCCGACGGCGGCGCGCCCGCGGCGAGGTTGCTTCCGGTCAAGACGGCGTGGGCGGCGTCGGCCATGATCTGCGGGCCGCGGGCGGCCAGCACCATGGTGTCGCCGTGGGGCATGTTGCGGATGGCCGCCGTGTCGATCAGGGTGCATGGCCACAGTGAGTTGACCCTGATCCCGTCAGCCTTCAGTTCCTCGGCGAGGCCCAGGGTGGTCAGGCTCATCCCGTATTTGGCCATGGTGTAGGCGAGGTGCTTTCCAGCCCAGGAGGGGTGGAGGTTCAGCGGCGGCGAGAGCGTCAGGATGTGCCCCTGTCCGGAGGCACGCAGCGCCGGGAGCGCCAACTTGGACAGCAGGAAAGTGCCGCGGACGTTGATGTCCTGCATGAGGTCGTACTTCTTCATGTCCACGGCGTCCGTGGTGGAGAGGTCAATGGCGGAGGCATTGTTGATGACGACGTCGATGCCGCCGAACCGGTCCACAGCGGCGGCCACGGCGCCTGCCACGTCCTCGTCCCTGCGCACGTCGCCCACCAGGGGCAACGCCTGGCCTCCGGCCGCCTCCAGCTCCCGGGCTGCTGTGTAGACCGTTCCGGCAAGCTTGGGGTGCGGCTCCCCCGTCTTGGCAAGGAGGACGATATTGGCGCCGTCCCGGGCCGCCCTCAGGGCGATGGCCAGGCCGATCCCGCGGCTGCCGCCGGACAGCAGGATGGTCCGGCCCGCCAGGGAGCCGGCGGCCCGGTACGGGCTTTCGGAGGCATGCAAAGCATCGTCGCTTGAAGTCATGGGAACACTGTAACCCAACTATGTTACCGGCGAGTAACATTGTGAAGGGGTTGCTCGACCCGCAGAAAATTGTAGGTTCCCTACAGCCGTCGGCGCCCAAACCGTCACTAGACTTGCCAGCAGGGTTGGTCTTTTGTGTGGATGCTACTTAAAGCGCCGGACAACACGGGCCGCCAGCCGACAGAACTGACCTGCTACAGAGCCGGAGACACTTGATGAGCCACGATCTGACAACGACAGCGGGAAAGATTGCCGATTTCCGCGACCGCCAGGCGCGCGCCGAACAGCCTTCCGGCCCCGAAGCCATCGAAAAGCAGCACGCCCGCGGCAAGAACACTGCCCGCGAGCGCATCGCGCTGCTGCTGGACGAGGATTCGTTTGTTGAGTTTGACGCCCTGGCCGTGCACCGCTCCACCGCCTTTGGCATGGAAAAGAAGAAGCCGCTGGGCGATGGCCTGGTCTCCGGCTACGGCACCGTGGACGGACGCCTGGTGGCGGTCTACAGCCAGGACTTCACCGTCTACGGCGGATCGCTGAGCCAGGTCAACGGCGAAAAGATCGTCAAGGTCCAGGAGTTCGCGCTCCGCAACGGCTGCCCCGTCGTCGGCATCCTGGACGGCGGCGGCGCCCGCATCCAGGAAGGCGTGGCCTCGCTGGCCATGTTCGCGGACATCTTCCGCAACAACGTCCACGCATCCGGCGTGGTGCCGCAGATTTCGCTCATCATGGGCCCGTCCGCCGGCGGCGCGGCCTACTCCCCCGCGCTCACCGACTACGTGGTGATGGTGGACAAGACCTCACACATGTTCATCACCGGCCCGGACGTCATCAAAACCGTCACCGGCGAGGACGTGGACATGGAAACCCTCGGCGGCGCCCGGCAGCACAACGCCACCACCGGAACCTCCACCTACCTGGCCTCGGACGAGACAGATGCCATCGAGTTCGTGCGCGAACTGCTGGACTTCCTCCCGTCGAACAACCTGGCAGAGGCACCCGTCCTGGGGCACCAGCAGGAGTTGGAGATCGACGACGACGACCTCGCCCTGGACACGCTGGTTCCGGATTCAGCCAACCAGCCCTACGACATGCGCGCAGTGGTGGAGCAGATCGTGGACGACGGGCACTTCCTGGAGATGCAAGCCCTGTACGCGCCCAACGTGATGATCGGCTATGGCCGGGTGGAGGGCCACACTGTAGGCATCGTGGCCAACCAGCCCCTCCAGTTCGCCGGCACCCTGGACATCGCCGCATCGGAAAAGGCGGCCCGCTTCGTGCGCCACTGCGACGCCTTCAACATCCCCATCATCACCCTGGTGGATGTCCCCGGCTTCCTGCCCGGCAAGGACCAGGAGTTCCAGGGCATCATCCGCCGCGGCGCGAAGCTTCTCTACGCCTACGCCGAGGCCACCGTCCCCAAGCTCACCGTCATCACCCGCAAGGCCTACGGGGGCGCCTACATCGTCATGGGCTCCAAGAAGCTCGGTGCCGACCTGAACCTGGCGTGGCCCACGGCGCAGATCGGCGTGATGGGTGCGCAGGGTGCGGTGAACATCCTCTACCGCCGCGACCTCGCAGCCGTTGCCGAGGACGGCGGCGACGTCGAGGCCCGCCGCGCCCAGGTGATCCAGCAGTACGAGGAAGAACTCCTCAACCCCTACCAGGCCGCCGAGCTGGGCTACGTGGACGCTGTCATCGCCCCCTCGGACACCCGTCTCCAGATCATCAAGGGACTGCGCGCCCTGCGGGACAAGAGGGCCAGCCTCCCCGCCAAGAAGCACGGGAACATCCCGCTGTGATCAGCACCCCAGGGGCGCCTGAGCCCGCCGAAGCCCCGGACGCGGCAGCCGCCGCGCCCCTGCTCTCTGTGGTCAAAGGGCAGCCGAACGCCGAGGAACTGGCCGCGCTGGCCGCCGTCGTCCTTTCCCTCAGCGGGGAAAGCCCGGCGCCGGCCAGGACCGCCAGCGTGCGGCACTGGGTGCGGAGGCAGCAGCTGCGGCTTGCCCCCACGCCCGGACCGGGAGCCTGGAAACGCAGCCAGGGCTGACGGCTTCCACATCCTGTCCATGCGGCCGGTAGGCTCGGGATGTGACTACCGACACTGCACCCGCCACGCGCCCGCATACCCGGATCGACGATGTCGCGGACAACTACACCGACACCCTGATCAGGCTCAATCCGACCTTTGCCACCACCCTTGGCCTGCCGGGACATGAGACGGAATACCAGGACTTCTCCCCTGCCGGCATCGCCGGGTTCGCCGAGGCGGCACGGGACGCCCTCGTTGCGCTGGAAGGCCTGGAGCCGGAGGACGACGTGGACGCCGTCACCCTGGACGCCATGCAGGAGCGGTTGGGCCTGCAACTGCTGATCCATGCCTCCGGGTGGGAATATGCGGACCTGAACAATATTGCCTCCCCGGCCCAGGACATCCGCGCCATCTTCGACCTCATGCCCATCGGAACCGAACAGGACTGGGAGCACATCGCCGGGCGCGCACACAACGTGCCGGCGGCCATCAGCGGCTACACCGAGTCCCTGCGCATGGCCAAGGATGCAGGCAAGGTCGCCGCTGCCCGCCAAGTGCGCATCGTCATCGAACAGGTCAGCAAGTACGCCGCCGGGGACGGCTTCTTCGCAAAACTGGCCGCGGGTGCCGCCACGGATGCGGGGCCGCTTCCCACGGCCCTGCAGGAGAAGCTCGACGCCGGTGCTGCCGCCGCCCGCCGGGCCTACGCCGGCCTGGCGGAATTCCTGCGCACCGAACTGCTCCCCGCTGCTCCCGAAAAGGATGCCGTGGGCAGGGCCCGCTACGCTCTGGCCTCCCGGTCCTTCCTCGGCGCAGAGGTGGACCTGGAGGAAACGTACGCGTGGGGCGTCCAGGAACTCGACCGCCTCATCGCGGAGCAGGAACAGGTCGCGGCCGCCATCAAGCCAGGCGCCACCATTGGCGAAGCCAAGGAAATCCTCAACAACGACCCCCCACGGCAACTGAAAGGCACGGAGGCGCTGCGGCAATGGATGCAGGGCCTCTCCGATAAAGCCGTGGCCGAACTCGCCGGCGTGCACTTCGACATCCCCGAGGTGATGAAGACACTTGAGTGCCGGATTGCCCCCACCGACGAGGGCGGCATCTATTACACCGGCCCGTCCGACGACTTCAGCCGGCCCGGCCGCATGTGGTGGTCCGTTCCCGCAGGCGAGGACACATTCACCACCTGGGCCGAGACCACCACCGTGTACCACGAGGGCGTCCCGGGCCACCACCTCCAGGTGGCCACCGCCACCTACCGGCGCGAACTGCTTAACAAGTGGCGCCGGAACGTCTGCTGGACCTCCGGCCACGGCGAAGGCTGGGCCCTCTACGCCGAGAAGCTCATGCAGGAACTGGGCTACCTGAACGATCCCGGCGACCACATGGGAATGCTGGACATGCAGCGCATGCGGGCAGCCCGCGTGGTATTCGATATCGGCGTGCACCTCGAACTCGAGATGCCCGAACGCTGGGGAACCGGCACCTGGACCCCGGACAAGGGCTACGGATTCCTCAAGGAAAACCTCCCCATCAGCGAAGGCCAGCTCAACTTCGAGTTCACCCGCTACCTTGGCTGGCCGGGCCAGGCCCCCACCTACAAAGTTGGCCAGCGGCTCTGGGAACAGATCCGTGCGGAGCTGGAGTCACGGCCCGGGTTCGACCTGAAGGAGTTCCACACCAGGGCCCTCAACATCGGTTCTGTTGGTCTCGATACCCTTCGCCGGGCGCTGCTGGGCTGACAGCCCATCCTCCCGGCCGGATCCCTGGCTGGTGGACCGAGCCCCCGGCATTCGGTGGACAGCGCCCACGGCAATCAATAAGCTTGCTTACTAAATTGCCATGGCGCACACCGCCGTATGGACAGGGAGACGACGTTGACCAACTTCCAAGGGACACCGGCCGGGACGGGGGTGCGTGGTGAACTGCGCCAGGACACGACCGTCGGTGACAAGGACCTCACCAGATGGGACACCCGGACAGGCCGGCGCCTGGTGGAAGTGGTCCACCGCATCAGCGAGGTGCTGGGCCCGCATGGCGCACTGATCCTGACGCTGCTGGTGGGGGCCGTCATTTCCGCCGCCCTGACCGCCGCGTTCAGCGAGGTCTATGAAGCGGTAGTGGCCGCCGACGGGGTGGCCGGACTTGACCATCCGGTATTGGCGGCCAGCAAGGACCTCCGTACCCCTGCCCTGGATGTGGCGGTCACGGCCTTCACCGATGTTGGCGGGACCATCGGGATGCCGGTCCTCGCCGTCGCCATCATGGCGGTGCTCGCGTTGCGGCGCCGCTCCTGGACCCCCGTCATCCTGATCGTCACCGCGGGCCTGGGTTCACTGCTGATGACCATCGCCGGCAAGCGCCTCGTGGGACGCACGCGGCCGGACCTCAGCGACGCCGTACCGCCCTACGAACACTCGGCATCGTTTCCCAGTGGACACTCACTGAACGCGGTGGTGATAGCAGGCATCGTGGCGTACCTCATCATCCTGCGGCTCCACTCGAACCGCGCCCGCATCCTCACCGCCGCGGCGGCAGCCCTCTTCGCCGTCGCGATCGGCCTAAGCAGGGTCTTCCTGGGCCATCACTGGCTCACCGATGTGCTGGCGGCCTGGGCACTGGGTGCCGCGTGGCTGGCCATCGTGATCACCGCCCACCGGCTCTACCTGACGGTCAGGAAACACCACGAACCACGAGACGTTAAGCACACCTCCGCCGGGAATAAGTAACAAATGCCGTCGTTATCCCTGATTCTCCGGGGATTTCCGGCTGGGGCCCGCATCCCGGCCGCGTAATATTTCTCAATGTTGGTTCGACGTGATATTTAGCGGAGGTCTAGCTTGTTCTGGTGAGCACTCAGACAAGCACCCCCTCCCCCGCAGGGAAGACCGGATTCCAGCTCCCCAAGTGGGCGGGTTCCTTCGGCTTCCAGATCATCGCCGCCCTCATTGTGGGTCTTGGCCTCGGCCTGCTGGCAAAGTACACCGGCAGTACCAAGACCAACCCCAACGCCCTCGGCGCCACGCTGCAGACCATCGGCTCAAGCTATGTGTCACTGCTGCAGACCGCTGTTGTTCCGCTGATCTTCACCGCCGTCGTCAGTTCCATCTCCAACCTGCGGCAGGTATCCAATGCCGCCCGGCTGGCGTGGAACACGCTCCTGTGGTTCGCCATCACGTCCCTGATCGCCGTGCTGATCGGCATGGGACTGGGCGTGCTGCTGCAGCCCGGCGCCAACACCGGCATCGCCGGAGACGCCAAGTACACCGGCAAGTCCGGTGACTGGTGGGCCTTCCTCGTAGGCCTCTTCCCCAAGAACTTCCTCGGCCTGGGCGCCAGCTCCACCGTCGCCGATTCCGGCGCCGTCACCACGTCGGTCAGCTTCAACGTCCTGCAGATCCTGGTCATCGCCATCGCGGTTGGCGTCGCCGCGCTGAAGGTGGGCAAAGCCGCAGAGCCGTTCCTCACCCTTAACGCATCAGCCCTTGCAGTGATCCAGAAGGTGCTGTGGTGGATCATCCGCATCGCGCCGCTGGGCACCATCGGCCTCATCGGCAACGCCGTCGCCGTCTACGGCTGGGACACCATCGGCTCGCTGGGCAAGTTCACCGTTGCCATCTACGCGGGCCTGGTCCTGGTGCTGTTCGTGGTCTACCCCATCCTGATCCGCAGCCACGGCCTGTCCATCAAGCAGTACTTCTCCGGCGTATGGCCCGCCGTGCAGCTGGCCTTCGTGTCCCGTTCCTCGGTGGGAACGCTGCCGCTGACCCAGCGCGTGACCGAGCGCAGCCTGGGCGTCCCCCGCGCCTACGCCTCCTTCGCCGTGCCCCTGGGCGCCACCACCAAGATGGACGGCTGCGCAGCCATCTACCCCGCCGTCTCGGCGATCTTCGTGGCCCAGTTCTTCGGCATCCACCTGGACTTCAGCCAGTACCTGCTGATCGCCCTGGTCTCCGTCCTCGGCTCCGCTGCAACCGCCGGCACCACCGGCGCCGTGGTGATGCTCACGCTGACGCTCTCCACGCTGGGACTGCCGCTGGCCGGCGTCGGACTCCTCCTTGCCATCGACCCCATCCTGGACATGGGCCGCACCGCGGTCAACGTCGCGGGCCAGGCACTGGTCCCCACCATCGTGGCCAAGCGCCAGGGCATCCTGGACGAGTCGCTGTACAACGCCCCCCGCAACGGCACGCCCTTTGTTGAGGAAGAAACAGGCAGCGATGCCGCCGCCGGTGGCCCCGCCACGGACGGCACCAGCGCCGACACCGCACCCCGCGAACTGCAGGATGCAAAGGCATAACGCGCAGCAGCAATGAAAGACGTCCCCGGGAAACCTCCCGGGGACGTCTTTTTGTTTCATGGGCTGTGCCTCCGGCCATTCACCGGCCGGCAGCAGTCAGCGGCCGGCATCAGTCAGCGACCGCCCCCGCCAATCACCCCGCTCTGGACCGCCTTGGTCACGGCGTCGGCTTCCGCCTGCGTCAGCTTTCCATCGGCCACGGCCTTGTCCAGGCGCGTCTTGAGCGCGGCGGCGTGCTCGGACTGCTCCTCGCTGCGGATCTCTTGGAGGGCGGCCGTCACCTTCGCCTCATCGATGCCCAACGACTCAGCCAGTGACTTGGCGAGCGCGGCCTCGCGCGCGGCGGGGTCCGGCTTCTGGCCGTCGGCGGGCGGAGTGGCGGGCTTGTTGGCGTCGCGGAAGGTCTTCAGCGCGTCAGTCACCTTGGCTTCGTCCACACCGAGTTTCGCTGCCAGCGCGGAGGCCTGCTCCATGCCGTGGCCGCCTCGGCCGCCATGCCTGCCCATGCCGTCGTGGCCGGTGCCGGTGCTGCCGTCAGCGGAGGCGCTGGAACTTGCACTCGGCGTGGGAGCGGGAGTTGTGGTGGTGGCAGAGGCCATGCCGGCCACGCCGATTCCTGCACCGAGCGCCAGCGCCGCGGCTGACAGGCCCAGGGTCATCTTCTTCGTGCGTGTCATTTCTTGTCTCCTGATTCGCCGTCGCCTGACGGCTGCTGGTGATACGCCTGGTGGCGGGACATTCCAAGCATCCGCGACCAGGTTCAGCAAAGGCTGTTGGGAACCTTTCGTTCTCCTGTGAATCCGGAGACACCCCCGCGCCCGAGCCCCCGCGCAGATAACTTGCATGCAGTGCAAACTTGCACGTAGTGTAAGGCCGTGCCCAGCCCCTTTTCCCCGCCCGACGCATCGCAGGACGCCGGATCCGCCACCCCTTCCCGGCGCGAGCTGAACAAGGCCGCCACCCGCCAGGCCATCACCGATGCCGCCCTGGGACTCCTGCGTTCCAAGGGCCCCGGCAACTTCACGGTGGAGGACATCGCCGACGCCGCAGGCATTTCGCGGCGCACTTTCTTCAACTACTTCAGCAGCACCGACGCCGCCCTGGCGTCCATCGTCCACGGCTTCCTGGACAACGCCATCCAGCAACTGCGCCTCCGCCCGGCGGATGAGCCCATGTTGGAGTCGGCCCAGGCCGCCCTGGTGGCCCTGGCCGACCCCAAGGCCATCGCGCCCCTGGCTGAACTGTTCACGCTGACCCAGCAGAGCCCGCTGATGTCCCACACCGAACTGGAGGCGTGGGACCACTGCCGGGCCCAGGTCTTCACCGTGGCCCGCGAACGCCTCGCCGGCACCCCCGGCGAGCGGGACGAGCTGTATGTCCACGCCCTCGCCGGCTCCATCATCTCCTGCGGAAAGGCCGCCATGGAGGTCTGGTTCAGCCGGCGCGGCCCGGACCTGTCACCCGCCTCCCTGGCGGAACTCCGCCAACTGCTGATCGATGCCATGGCCCTGCTGGGCGCCGGCTTCACCACCACTGCTTTCCCATCCGCCACCCGTTCCTCCTGATCAGATCGGTCCTCCCGCATGGCACTCCTCCTCTACCGCCTCGGCAAGTTCTCCTACCGCCGGCGCTGGCTTGTCATCTCCCTCTGGCTTGCCGTGCTGGTGGCCGTTGGCGGTTCCGCCGCGGCCTTCCATGGCACGCTGTCCAACAACTTCCAGATCCCGGGTACCGAGACCCAGCGGATCGCGGACAAGCTCAAGCAGGATTTGCCGGCAGCCTCGGGCGGAAGCGCCACGATCGTCTTCGAAGCCCCCGACGGCGGGTTCAAGGCTGAGAGCCGCGCGGCCGTCACGGATGCGCTAAAGAAACTCCAGACCATCCCCGAGGTCCGCGGCACGGTGGATCCGTTCGCCACCCAGGCCCAGGTGGACCAGGCCGGCAAGGCCATCACCGACGGCGAAAAGCAACTGGCGGCCGGCCAGGCACAGCTGGACGCCTCCCGGGCGCAGCTGGAGGCCGGCAAGGCACAGCTGGCGGCAGCCGAGCAGCAACTCACCGCCGCCGGCGCGCCCGCAGCCGTGGTCGAGGCCCAGCTGGGCCAGCAAAAGGCAGCGCTGGCTGCCGGCCAGGCCAAGCTCGACGCCGGCACCCAGGAACTGGAGGCCAACAAGGCGAAGCTGGAACTTGGCAAGCGCCAGGCCCAGGCGGCCTCCGCCATCCGCTTCGTCTCGGAGGACAACAAGGCCGCGGTGGCACAGGTGCAGTTCAACACCTCCATCAACGGGCTCGCCCCGGCGGTGCGCAAGCAGGTCCAGGAGATCGCCCACGGGACTTCCTCCGCCGGCGTCCAGGCCTTTGCCAGCAAGGAAATCACCGAGGACATCTCGGCCCTGTTCGGCACGGCGGAAATTGTCGGCATCGCCGTCGCGGCGCTGGTCCTGATCCTCATGCTGGGGACGCTGATCGCGGCCGGACTGCCGCTGCTGATGGCCATCATCGGCGTCGGCGTGGGCGTCGGCATCACCTTCGCCCTCTCCGGCCTGTTCGACGTGAGCTCCATCTCCCCCATGCTGGCCCTCATGCTGGGCCTCGCCGTCGGCATCGACTATTCGCTGTTCATCGTCAACCGGCACCGGACGCAGCTCCTGGCCGGAATGGACCCTGAGGAGTCCGTGGCCCGGGCCAACGGAACCTCCGGCAACGCGGTAGTCTTCGCCGGCCTGACCGTGATCATCGCCCTTGCCGCCCTGGTGGTCCCGGGACTGCCGTTCCTCACCGTCATGGGCCTGGCCGCCGCGGGAACCGTCGCAGTGGCGGTACTGGTCGCCATCACCCTGACCCCCGCCATGCTGTCCCTGATTGGCCGCCGCATCATCTCCAGGCGGGCCTGGGCCAAGTCCGAGGCGCACAACGCCGAGCCGGGCCACGAAGCCGCAGATATCGCCGTCGACCGCGAACGAAGCACCCACGGGTGGGGCGGCCTGGTCACCAAGCACCCCTGGGTTGCCCTGACCGCCGGCATCGTCCTGCTGGGCACCCTGGCCCTGCCCGCCACCCAGCTCCAGCTGGCCCTGCCGGACGGCGGGTCCGAGCCCGTGGAGTCCGAGGCCTACCAGGCCTACGACCTGACGGCCCGCAGCTTCGGCGAGGGCGTCACCGGGCCGATCGTGGCCGTGGGCGAGTTTCCCGCGAACCTTGACGCGGCCCAGGCGCAGAAGCTGCAGTTCGACATCGCGGACAAGCTCCGGGCCGTGGACAACGTGGTGGCCGCCGTGCCGGTGGCGCTCAGCGAGGACCGCCGGACCGCCGTCTTCCAGGTCATCCCCAAGGAAGGCCCGGCCAGCGCCAGCACGGTCAAGGTGGTCTCCGAACTCCGGGGCCTGAACGCCGGGATCAAGGCCGACTACGACGTTGCCATGGGCCTGACCGGCCAAACCGCCGGCAACGTGGACGTCTCCACCAAGCTCGGTGACGCCCTGCCGCCCTACCTGGCGATCGTCGTCGGACTTTCCTTGATCCTGCTCCTGCTGGTGTTCCGCTCCATCGTGGTCCCGCTGCTGGCCACGGGCGGATTCCTGCTGTCCCTGTCGGCCGCCTTCGGCGCCGTGGTGGCCGTGTACCAGTGGGGCTGGCTGGGGAACGTCTTCGATGTTGCCAATCCGGGCGCCGTGCTGAGCTTCCTGCCCATCATCCTGATCGGCGTGCTGTTCGGCCTGGCCATGGACTACCAGGTGTTCATCGCCTCCGGCATGCGCGAGGCCTACATGCACGGATCATCCGCCAAGGAAGCGGTCCGGGTGGGCTTCCGGCACGCGGCCGCCGTGGTCACCGCCGCCGCGATCATCATGGTCAGCGTGTTCTCCGGCTTCATCTTCAGCCACCTCACCATGGTCCGGCCGCTGGGCTTCGCGATGGCCTTCGGCGTCCTGTTCGACGCGTTCGTGGTCCGGATGACCATCGTCCCGGCTGTGATGTACCTGCTGGGCGCCAAGTCCTGGTGGCTGCCGCGCTGGCTGGACCGGATCCTGCCGGACGTGGACGTGGAGGGCGCCAAGCTCAACCGCGGCCAGGCTGCACCGGCTCCGGGCGAGCTGGTCCACTAGGCTGAAACCGTGCTGCATCTGATCCTCGCCTCCCAGTCCCCCGCCCGCACCAAGCTCCTGGCGGAGGCCGGCATCCGGCACACCGTGCTGGTCTCCGACGTCGACGAAGCGGCCGTCCAGGCGCAGTACGGCGTCACGGACCCGCACGACACCGCGCTGCTGCTGGCACGTGCCAAGGCCGAAGCCGTCGCCGCGCTGCCGGAAGCGGAGGGCGCGCTGGTGCTGGGCTGCGACTCCGTTTTCGAGTTCGACGGCGAGGCGCACGGCAAGCCGTACACCGCCGACGTCGCGCGGGAACGGATGCTCCGCATGAGCGGGAGGGCGGGGGTGCTGCACACGGGGCACTGGCTGGTGGACTGCAGGGACACGGACGACGACGGCGCCGCCCGCGGTTCGGGCGCCACGCTCGGGGCGGTCGCCTCCGCCGAGGTGTCCTTCCTGGACATGGCACCGGAGGAGATCGACGCCTACATCGCCACCGGCGAGCCGCTGCACTGCGCCGGCTCCTTCACGATCGATGGCCTGGGCGGGGCCTTCATCCGGAAGGTCGACGGCGACCCGCACGCCGTCGTCGGCCTCTCCGTCTCCACCCTGCGCGGCCTGCTCGCTGCTGCCAACGTTCGCATCACGGACCTCTGGCCGCCGCGGTAAAGTACTCCCTTTTCTGCACCACTTGTAGCTTCCCTACAAAGGCGGGCCGGTTTACACGCGGATTCCGCAAGTAATATCGGCGGAACCTCCAAAACCGCGCTAGGCTCCCTGAAGGAAAGAAGGAGACGCCTTGTCAGCAAATTTGGAGCAGTCCGCAGGAACCACGCAGCCCAGCCTCACAAAGGTGCTGATCGCCAACCGCGGCGAAATCGCCGTGCGGATCATCCGGGCGGCCCGGGATGAAGGCATCGCCTCCGTGGCCGTCTACGCTGACCCGGACCGCGATGCGCTGCACGTCCGGCTCGCTGACGAGGCCTACGCCCTGGGCGGGACAACCGCTGCCGAGTCGTACCTGGTCATGGACAAGATCATTGACGCCGCCCGCCAGTCCGGCGCCGACGCCATCCACCCCGGCTACGGCTTCCTGGCCGAGAACGCCGAGTTCGCCGCCAAGGTGATTGCCGCGGGCATCACCTGGATCGGCCCCTCCCCCGAGGCCATCTCCGCCCTGGGCGACAAGGTCCGCGCCCGGCACATCGCCGAAAAGGTGGGCGCTCCCCTGGTCCCCGGCACCGCCGACCCCGTCGAATCCGCCGGGGAAGTCCTGGAGTTCGTGGACCGGCACGGCCTGCCGGTGGCCATCAAGGCGGCCTTCGGCGGCGGCGGCCGCGGCATCAAGGTAGCCCGCACCCGCGAGGAAATCCCCGAACTCTACGAATCCGCCGTCCGCGAGGCAACCGCCGCCTTCGGCCGCGGCGAATGCTTCATCGAGCGCTTCCTGGACGCTCCCCGGCACGTGGAAACCCAGTGCCTGGCCGACGCCCACGGCAACGTGGTAGTGGTGTCCACCCGCGACTGCTCCCTCCAGCGGCGCAACCAGAAACTCGTCGAGGAAGCTCCGGCACCCTTCCTCACCGAAGACCAGAACCGCCGTCTCTACGAATCCTCCAAGGCGATCCTGAAGGAGGCCGGCTACCTGGGCGCCGGCACGTGCGAATTCCTGGTGGGCCAGGACGGGACCATTTCCTTCCTCGAGGTCAACACCCGCCTGCAGGTGGAGCACTGCGTCTCCGAGGAAGTCACCGGGATCGACCTGGTCCGCGAGCAGTTCCGGCTGGCCCGCGGCGAGGAACTGGGCTACGGCGATCCCGAGGTGCGCGGACACTCCATCGAGTTCCGCATCACCGGCGAGGACCCGGGCCGCAACTTCCTGCCCGCCCCCGGCACGCTCCGCGTCCTGAAGAACCCCACCGGTCCCGGCGTCCGCGTCGATTCCGGCGTGGAACAGGGCGACGTCATCAGCGGGAACTTCGACTCCATGCTGTCCAAGCTCATCATCACCGGTGCCAGCCGCCCGCAGGCCCTGCAGCGCGCCCGCCGCGCGCTGGAGGAAATGGTGGTGGAGGGCATCCCCACCGTCATCCCGTTCGACCTCGCAGTGGTCACGGATCCAGCCTTCGCACCCGCCGAGGGGCCCTTCACGGTCCACACGCGCTGGATCGAAACCGAGTTCACCAACAACCTGCCGGCCTGGACCCCGGACACTGCCGTTGACGGCGAGGGCTCCGCCGGGGAGCGCCAGCGCGTGGTGGTGGAAGTGGGCGGCAAGCGCCTCGAGGTGGTCCTCCCCGCATCCCTGGGCACCCCGGGAACGGCCTCGGCCGCCACAGGCAAGCCGGGCAAGTCCAAGAAGCGCTCCCGCTCCGCCGGTCCGGCTGCGGCCACCGGCAATGCGCTGACCTCCCCCATGCAGGGCACCATCGTGAAGGTGGCCGTGGCGCACGGGGACGTGGTCACCGAAGGCGACCTGGTGGTGGTCCTCGAGGCCATGAAGATGGAACAGCCCCTCACCGCGCACCGGTCCGGCACCATCACGGGCCTGACGGCAACGGCGGGCGAAACGGTGTCCGCGGGCGCCATTATCGCCACCATCGAAGACTAGAAAGCGGCACACGCAGCCATGCTCGCACCAAGTTTCCAGGAAGAAGTGGACCGCTACCACCAGGCGGTCCCTGAAATCACCCGGGGAAACCCGGCGCCGATCAAGGACCTGTATTCCCGGCTGGATGACGTCACCCTGGCCAACCCGTTCGGCGGCATAGCCCGCGGCTGGGCGCAGGTGGAGGCGCGGCTGGACCAGGCCGCGCGGCAGTTCCGCGACGGCGAGATGCTGGGCTTCGACACCGTCACCTCCTACACGGCCCGCGACACCGCATACCTGGTGGAGACCGAACACTTCCGGGCACGGCTGGACAGCGCCGCCGCCACGGAGGAGTTCGCGCTCCGCGTGACCAGCATCTTCCGCCGCGAGGAGGGCTACTGGAAGCTGGTGCACCGGCACGCGGACCCCGCCGCCCGGCCGCAGTCCCGCCGCTCGCTCACGCAGCCTCCGGCCTGAGCCGGCTGCCCCGCGGGTGCCTGCGGGTGCCCGGCGGGGCCCGTTGCCGGCACGGTGACCGCTGCTCGAATGCTGGCAGGCGGCGCCGGCAGGATGCAGACTTAGCACATGCTGCCTTTCCTGCTCCTGGCCTCCCGCGCGGAAGACGCCGCCGCTGAGGACGAGTACGCCGCGTACCTGAGGTACGGCGGGCTGGAGGAGCGGGAGCTGCACCGGATCCGGCTCGAAGCCGCTCCCCTGCCCCCGCTGGACCTCTCCAGGTACTCCGGCGTCATCGTGGGCGGCAGCCCGTTCACGTCCAGCGACCCGCCGGAGCACAAGAGCACGGTCCAGCACCGGGTAGAGCAGGAGCTGGCCGCACTGCTGGACCAGCTGGTGGCCCGCGACTTCCCGTTCCTTGGCGCCTGTTACGGGGTGGGCACCCTCGGGAGCCACCAGGGCGCCGTGATCGACCGGACCTATGGCGAGCCCCTCGGCGCGGTGGAAGTGGAGCTGACCCGCGAAGGCCTGCAGGACCCCATCCTGCAGGGAATGCCCCAACGGTTCACGGCGCTGACCGGACACAAGGAGGCCGTCAGCTCGCTGCCCCCGCACGCTGTCCTCCTGGCACGGGCCGCCACCTGCCCGGTCCACATGTTCCGGATCAGGACCAACCTGTACGCCACCCAGTTCCACCCCGAACTGGACGCCGACGGGCTGGTGACGCGGATCGATATCTACCGGGACGCCGGGTACTTTCCACCGGAGTCCGCCGAGGAGCTCATGGCTGCCGCACGGCGGTTCACCGTCACCGAGCCCATGGCCGTACTGAAGAACTTCGTGGCCCGCTACGCCCGGTAAAAACGGCAATGCCCGGCGTGCCGAAAGGCAGCGCCGGGCATTGGGGCAAACGAAGCGTCAGGCGACGTTGTTCTCGTAGTCCAGGTCGCGGGTCTCACGGGTGAGGAACAGCGCGATCAGGGTCAGCACAGCCATGGATGTCAGGTAGATGCCTACCAGCAGCGGGCTGCCCTTGGCGGCTTCCCACAGGGCGACGGCGATGAACGGGGCCACCGCGGCACCCAGGATGCTGGAGAAGTTGTAGCTGATGGCTGAGCCGGTGTACCGGACGTTCGTGGGGAACAGTTCCGGCAGCAGCGCACCCATGGGGCCGAAGGTGAGGCCCATGAGGGAGAACCCGAGGATCAGCAGGCCCATGGTGCCCACGAAGCCGCCGCTGAACAGCGGGACAAACAGCAGGCCGAAGACGAAAATGCCGGCGGTGACGGCCATGAGCATCTTGCGGCGGCCGTACTTCTCGGCCAGCGGTCCGGAGACCAGGGTAAAAATGCCAAAGAATACGACGCCGGCAATCAGCATCCAGAGGAAATCGTTGCGGCTGTAGCCAAGGCCCGGAACGAACGCGGCGGCAGCGGCTTCGGACATGGGCTTGCCGGCCTTTTCGGCTGCGGCCTTGGCGCCCTCCAAAGTCGGCTTAGTGCCGTAGGTCAGCGTGAACGTGGTCATCAGGTAGAACAGCACATACGTGGCCAGCATGATGAAGGTGCCCAGGATCAGCTGGCGCCAGCTGGACTTGAAGACCCGGCCCAGCGGAAGCTTGGCTACCTCGTTCGATTCCACCACCTTGGTGAAGGCCGGGGTTTCGATCAGCTTGAGCCGGACGTAGAGGCCCAGGATCACCATGACGGCGCTGAGCAGGAACGGGACGCGCCAGCCCCAGGCCTGGAAAGCTTCCGGGGTCAGGGTGTAGCTGGCCACCAGGAAGATGACGTTGGCAATGATGAAGCCGATGGGGGCACCGAGCTGCGGGAAGGTGCCGTAGATGGCGCGCTTGTTGGCGGGGGCATTCTCCGTGGCCAGCAGGGCCGCGCCGCTCCACTCGCCGCCGAGGGCCAGGCCCTGGGCGAACCGCAGGACCACCAGCATGGCCGGCGCCCAGAACTCCCAGCCCGGAACCAGCGCCGTGGGCAGGCAGCCGATGAGGAAGGTTGCGATGCCCATGGTCAGCAGCGACGCCACAAGGGTTCCCTTGCGGCCGAACTTGTCGCCGAAGTGCCCGAAGACGATCGAGCCGAGGGGGCGGGCAACGAAGGCCACGCCGAAGACGGCGAAGGAGCTCAGCAGCTGGGTGGTTTCGTTCGCGCCCGGGAAGAAGAGCTTCGGGAACACGAGCACGGCGGCCGTGGCATAGACGTAGAAGTCGTAGAACTCCACAGTGGTGCCGATCAGGCTGGCCACGATAACGCGGCCGCGGGAGTTCACCGGCTGGTGCGAACCAGGCACCTTGGTGGTATCGGTGGATGACATGGGTAAACGCTTTCGTGAGATCGGCCGGGCGCAGGCAGTGCTGCCTCCCGGCGCGAATAGTTAGAGTTCGATCTTACTTCGCCGCGTCCAGTCAATGGACGAAACGTCCACAATGCGGACCTGTGTTGTGCATCTCATATTCCGGGCCCTGGCACCGCCTCACGCCGCATGGCGGGCCCGGATAGGCAAAAGTCACAGCGCGTTAACAAACATCGACTGTCCGCGAAACGCGCCGTCCCTACCTTGGAGGAACAACATCCCCCGAAGGAGGTAACCCGTGACTGTTGACCGCACCGTTGATGCCGTATCCGCCAGCGCACAGCCCGGCCCTACCCGCACTACTGACGCCCCCGCCCTTGAATTCCGCCCCGGCCGCTGGATCGCCAACTGGGATGCCGAGAACAAGGAACAGTGGGAGGCCGCAGGCCGGGCCATCGCCCGCCGCAACCTGAACTGGTCCATCTTCGCCGAGTTCCTCGGCTTCGTCGTCTGGCAGCTGTGGTCCATCGTCGTGGTCCAGCTTCCCGCCGCAGGCTTCACCTTCTCCACCTCGGAAATCTTCTGGCTCATCTCCATGCCAAGCCTGGTGGGTGCCACCCTCGGCATCCCCTACACCTTCATGGTCCCCCGCTTCGGCGGCCGCAACTGGACCATCGTCTCCGCCCTGCTGCTCCTGATCCCCTCCACCGGGCTGGCCCTCTGCGTCTCCAACCCGGACACACCGTTCGGTGTCATGCTCCTCGTGGCTGCCCTCGCCGGCTTCGGCGGCGGCAACTTCGCCAGCTCGATGGCCAACATCACGTTCTTCTACCCGGCCAGGGAAAAAGGCTGGGCGCTGGGACTGAACGCCGCGGGCGGAAACCTGGGGGCCGCCGTCGCACAGCTTGCCGTTCCCATCGTCATCACCCTGCTTGCCGCGGGCACCGTCAACCTTCCCCTGGCGGGCTGGATGTGGGTCCCCTTCATCCTGCTGGCCGCATTCGGCGCCTTCAAGTACATGAACAACCTCACCAGCGCCAAGGGTGACGTGGCCGGCTCGGTCGCTGCACTGAAGGAACCGCACCTGTGGATCATGGCGCTGCTGTACATCGGCACCTTCGGCTCCTTCATCGGCTTCGCCGGTGTATTCCCCAAGCTGATCAAGGACTACTTCCCCGCGTTCTCCTCCATTGGAGTGGGAACCGTGGCCCTCTCCCTGGCCTTCCTCGGCCCCCTGGTGGGTTCGCTGGCCCGTCCCTACGGCGGCCGCATGGCGGACCGCATGGGCGGGGCCCGGATGACCGTGTCCGCCTTCGCCGCGATGGCCGTGATCACGCTGACCATGATCTGGACCCTGCCACTGAAGAACTTCCTGCTCTTCCTGGTCCTCTTCCTGATGCTGTTCACTGCCAGCGGCTTCGGCAACGGGGCCACGTACCGGATGATTCCGGTCATCTTCGCTACCTCCAGCCGGGCTGCCCGCAACGGCGCAAACCCGGTGGCCACCCAGCGGCTCGCGTCCTCGGCCCTCGGCCTGATCTCCGCGATCGGCGCTTACGGCGGCTTCGTGATCCCCCAGGTGCTCAATGCCTCCAGCACCGCCAGCGGCTCCTACACCCCGGCCTTCTACGGATTCGTCGGCGCCTACGTCCTGATGCTGGTGGTCTGCTGGACCTGCTACATCCGCAACGCCGGCCGGAACGCGATGGGACACGTCTAACATGACCAAAAGCGCCGACACGCACTGCCCTTACTGCGCCCTGCAGTGCGCCATGACGCTCACGTCCCCGGCGGACCTGGCCCCGGCTTCGCAGCCGGGGCCAGGCTCCGCTCCTGCACCTGCCGGCTCCAAGGCATCCCCCGTCCTGGACGTGGCCGGCCGGGACTTTCCCACCAACCGCGGCGGCCTGTGCCGCAAGGGCTGGACCTCGGCCACGCTCCTGAACCACGCGGGCAGGATCACCGAGCCCCTGCTCAGAGGTGCTGACGGCATACACCGGCCCATTGGCTGGGACCAGGCCCTGGACCTCGCCGCTGCGGCAGTGAAGGACGCCCGCGCCCGGTATGGTGCGGATTCCGTCGGCGTCTTCGGCGGCGGCGGCCTCACCAATGAAAAGGCCTACCAGCTGGGCAAGTTTGCCCGGCTGGCGCTGGGCACCTCCCGGATCGACTACAACGGCAGGTTCTGCATGTCCTCCGCGGCCGCAGCGGGAATGCGCGCCTTCGGCGTGGACCGCGGGCTGCCGTTCCCGCTTGAGGCCCTGGACACCGCCAGCACCATCCTGATGCTCGGCTCAAACGTTGCCGAGACCATGCCGCCGTTCGTCCAGCACCTGCAGGGAGCCCGCGACGCCGGCGGGCTGGTTGTGGTGGATCCCCGCCGCTCCGCCACCGCGGCCTTCACGGCCGACGGCGCCGGCCTCCACCTCCAGCCCCTTCCCGGCACCGACCTCACCCTGCTGCTGGGCCTTTCGCACGTGGTCATCCACGAGGACCTGGTGGACACCGCCTACCTCCAGGAGCGCACCTCGGGCTACAACGCCGTCGTCCGCAGCGTGAACGCCTTCTGGCCTGAACGCGTCCAGTCCATCACCGGCGTCCCCGCGGACCTGATCCGCGAAACCGCCAGGATGCTTGCCGCAGGCGCCCGCAAGGGCGGCAGCTACATCCTTACCGGCCGCGGCGTGGAACAGCACGTGGACGGCACGGACACCGCCACCGCGGCCATCAACCTCAGCCTCATGCTGGGCCTGCCCGGCTCCGCCCGCAGCGGCTACGGCACCCTCACCGGCCAAGGCAACGGCCAGGGCGGCCGCGAGCACGGCCAGAAGGCCGACCAGCTGCCCGGCTACCGCAAGATCACCGACCCCGCCGCCCGCGCGCACGTCGCCGCGGTCTGGGGCATCCCCGAGGAACTCATCCCCGGCCCCGGCCTGCCCGCCGTCCAGCTCCTGAAATCACTGGGACAGCCCGACGGCGTCCGGTGCCTTTTTGTCCACGCCTCCAACATCGCGGTGGCGGCACCTGACGCCAACGCCGTGATCGAGGGGCTGCGGAGCCTGGACTTCCTGGTGGTCTGCGACTTCTTCCTGTCCGAGACCGCTGCGGAGGCGGACCTGATCCTTCCCGTCCTCCAGTGGGCCGAGGAGGAAGGCACCCTGACCAACCTGGAAGGCCGCGTCCTGCGCCGCCGCCGTGCCATCTCCCCTCCCGCCGGTGCCCGCAGCGAACTCTGGATCATGGCCCGCCTGGCCGAGCGCCTGGACGCCCCGTCCACCTACAGCGACGATCCGGAAACCGTCTTCGAGGAACTCCGCCTGGCTTCCGCGGGCGGCCTGGCCGACTACTCCGGCATCGACTACGCCATGCTGGACCGCGGCGAGGCCGCCTACTGGCCGTACCCGGCCGGCAGCACCGGAACGCCCCGGCTGTTCCGGGACGGCTTCGCCCACCCCGACGGCAAGGCGGTCATGGTCCCGGTGGCGCCGCGCCGCCGCCGGGCTCCCGCAGCTGAAGCCGCCGGGCACGCAGCAGGCCCCGCCGGCACAGCCATGACCCTCATCACCGGCCGCCTCCTGGAGCACTACCAGTCCGGCGCCCAGACCCGCCGGGTCGCCGAGCTCGCCGCCGCCCAGCCGGAGGCCAGGATGCAGATCCACCCGGCGGCGGCCGACGCCATGGGCATCGCCGCCGGAACACTGGTGTCGGTGTCCAACGGGCGCGGCGAGGTGGTGTGCCGGACCGAGCACAGCACGGCGATCCGCCCGGAAACGGTGTTCCTGCCCTTCCACTTTCCCGGGGCTGAGAGCGCCAACCGGTTGACGGAAGCGGCGACGGATCCGGTCTCCGGGATGCCCGAGTTCAAGTTCAACACCGTTTGGGTCCGGCCCGTGGCCGCGCCCGAATCCGCCCGCATGCTTCAAACGACGGAGGCCTCATGAGCGAGCAGATTGTCATTGTGGGATTCGGCCCCGTGGCCGCCCGGCTGGTGGACGAGCTCCTGCCCGCCGTGCGCAGCGGACACGCCAGGCTCACAGTGGTGGGCCAGGAAGCCGAGGCCGCCTACAACCGCGTCCTGGTGGCCGATCTCGGCGTCGGCCGGACCACCGCTGACGCCCTTGCCCTCGCCGACAACGCCGAGCTGGTTGCCGAGGGAGTGGACGTCCGGCTGGGCGTCCGGGTTAAGCGCGTGGACCGGGCGCGGCAGCAGGTGGCCCTGTCCGACGGCGCGTCCGTGCACTACGACCGGCTGGTGTTTGCCACCGGATCCCGGCCGGTGATTCCCAACCTCACCGGCATCAATCCGGACCCGTCTTCCCCCGTGCTGCCTGCCGGAGTCACGGCACTGCGGGACCTGCGCGACGCGGAAGTCCTGCGGCAGGCGGTGGACGGCGGCAAGCGCGTGGTGGTCCTGGGCGGCGGCGTCCTGGGCCTGGAGACGGCGCTGGCGGCCGCGGAGGAAGGCGCCACGGTCACCGTGGTCCACAACGGCCCGCACCCGCTGGGCCGCAGCATCGACCGCGGCGGCGGGGCGGTCCTGGCTGCCGGGCTGCGCCGCTGCGGCGTCCGGGTGGCCGGCAACGCCCGGTCCACCGGCGTTGAACACAACGCGCCCGACGGCGGGTTCTCGGCTTTGCTGCTGGACGACGGATCAGCGATCGACGGCGACCTCCTGGTCATCTCCTGCGGCGTGCGTCCCCGGACGGAGCTGGCCGAAGGCTGCGGCCTCTCCACCGGCACCGGCATCCTGGTGGACCACCGGCTGCGGGCGCACCACGAGCCGCACATCTTTGCCATGGGCGACTGCGCCGAAGTCCGCTGCCCGGACCCGGGCTGCGCCACGTGCCGGAACACCTCCGGACCGTCCGGGCTGGTGGGTCCGGGCTGGCGGCAGGCCGAATGGCTGGCCGGCTACCTCACCCTGTTGGCCGAAGGGGCGGAAGCGGACGCCGAAGTGCTGCCCGCGCTGCCACCGGAACAGCCCGGCGTCGTGGTCCTGAAAGCCCGGGGCATGAACATGGCCGTGGCCGGGGACAACGCCGCCGAGCCGTGGGACGAGGAAGCCCTCACGGCCGGGGCGGTCAACGGAAGGCCGCGCCTGCAGGTGTCGCAGTGGGCCGATCCCGAGCACGGCCGGTACGTCAAGATGACCACCCGGGGCGGTGTGCTGGAAGGCCTGGTGGCGGTGGGCATGCCCCGGACCGCGGCCGAACTCGTGGGGCTTTTTGAACGGGGCGCCGAGCTGCCCGCCGACCGGTCACTGCTCCTGCGCCTGGATGGACCGGACCAGCTGGCCGGGGGCGGGGTTGCCGACCCCGCGGGCACCGTGTGCCGGTGTGCGGGGGTCAGCGGGGCGGCCATCACTGCCGCCGTAACCGGCGGCTGCTCCACCGTGGCGGACGTTTCCAAGGCCACCCGCGCGGGCACCGGCTGCGGCGGCTGCCATGAGGACATCAAGGGGCTCATCGAACAGCACTTCCAGGCGGCAGCGGCCTAGCGGCTGCCGGGCTTTGGCCCCTTGGCACCGGGATTCCCCAGAGCTTGAATGGTCACAGGATTCCACCGGCCGCAGGAGGCACCCATGTCCTTCCCCCTCATTCTGGCGTTCGTCGCGGTGGTGCTCGCCGCCGTGGCCGGAGTACTCCTTGTCCGGGAGAAGGATCCGCAGCGCCGGGCCCATGCACTGGTGAAGATGGGCGCGGTGGTCATGACGGTCTTCACCGCGGCGGCCGTGGCCTTCATTGGCGGCTACGCCATGGATCAGCCCGGCGGCATGACGGGGCTGATGATGACCTTGTCCTGGTTTGCTCCCATGGTGGTCCTTGCGGCCCTCGCCTGGTTCCGGCCAGCCGGGGCCTCTCCCCTCCTGGCGGCGCTGGCCGTGCTTCTCGTCGCGGCCTGCGTGTGGTTCGCCCTCGATCCAGCGACGTCCCGCAGCCTCCAGGATTCGAACGGGCCGGTGGTGGCCATCGGTGTCGTCGCCCTGGCATTCCCGGCCGCTGTCCTGGGACTTAAACGGGCAGGCCCGGCCGGCTGGCTGCTGTTTGGCATTGGCACGCTGCCGCTGCTGATCACGGTTCTTGGCCGGTCGGGGCCTGCGGCCTCCCTGGCCGCCGCCAGCGCGGTTCCGCTGATAACCGGCATTACCTACCTGGTGGCCGCGCGGCTGGCACGGCGGGACCCGGCCGCCCGGAATACACTCCCGGCCTCGGCATAGGCTTCCGCACGGATACCGCTGCCTTTTCCTGTCCATGCCCTTGACGGCGGCGTCCGCACAGCATGTGATGGACGGGACTGACCCGCGCTCCCATCTTCCGGGCCGGACGCCTGACGTCCGGACCAATGAAAGGACCACCCTATGTCCCTGCTCGACTCCGCCCTCTGGGAAGGCAAGATCTACCTCAACGGCTGGCGGGCGGGCGGCGGCGGTACCGGCACCAGCATGGAACCGGCCACCGGTGAGCAGCTGGGCAGCTATGGCGTGGCTTCCGTGGCGGACGTCCGGGAAGCAGCAACCGCCGCCGCGAAGGCACAGAAGGAATGGGCCGCCCGCAACCCCGAGGACAGGGCCGCGGTACTGCGCCGCGCCGGGCAGCTCTGGGAGGAGCACGCAGCCGAGGTCCAGGACTGGATCGTGCGCGAATCAGGTGGGATTCCGCCCAAGGCAGGGCTGGAAACGCATATCGCCGCCAACGAATGCTACGACGCCTCGGCGCTGCCCTCACTCCCTGCCGGGGACGTCCTCACGTCCAACGAAAACCGCTGGTCCTTTGCCCGGCGCCGTCCGGTGGGCGTCGTCTCCGTCATCGCGCCGTTCAACTTCCCGCTGATCCTTTCCATCCGCGCCGTGGCCCCTGCCCTGGCATTGGGTAACGCCGTGCTGCTCAAGCCGGACCCGCGGACCGCGGTCTGCGGCGGCGTGACCGTGGTGCGCATCTTCGAGGAGGCCGGGCTTCCGCAGGGCCTGCTCTCCCTGCTGCCCGGCGGCGCGGACATCGGAGCCGCCGTCGTCGAAGCCCCCGAGGTCCGCGTGATCGCCTTCACGGGATCGACGCCGCCGGCCGGAAGATCGGCGAAACGGCGGGCCGGCTGCTCAAGCGTGCCCACCTGGAACTGGGCGGCAATAATGCGCTCATCGTGCTCCCCGGCGCCGACCTGGCCAAGGCGGCCTCCGCGGCGGCGTTCGGCTCGTTCATGCACCAGGGCCAGATCTGCATGGCTGCCGGACGCCACATCGTGCATGAGGACATCTACGACGCCTACGTTGCCGCCTTGTCGGAGAAGGCGGCCCACCTGCCCGTGGGCGATCCCAAGAGCGGCACCGTGGCGCTGGGTCCAGTGATCGACGAGCGCCAGCTGCAGCGGGTGGACGGGATCGTCCAGGACGCGGTCCACGCCGGCGCCCGGCTCGCCGCCGGCGGCACCCACGACGGCCGGTTCTACCAGCCCGCCGTGCTGGTTGACCTGGACACTGACAGTCCTGCCTGGAAGGACGAAATCTTCGGCCCCGTGGCCCCGGTGATGAAGTTCTCCACCGTGGATGAGGCTGTGGCGCTGGCCAACGACAATGAGTACGGCCTGTCCATCGGGATCCTGGGCGACGTCGGACTGGCCATGACCATCGCCGACCGGCTCGACTCCGGGAAGGTCCACATCAACGAACAGACCGTCTCCGATGAAGCGAACTCCCCGTTCGGCGGAACAAAGAACTCCGGCAACGGCTCGCGGATCGGCGGCCACCACGCCAACATGGAGTCGTTCACCGAGATCCAGTGGCTCACCATGCGCCCGGACATCGCCCCGTACCCGTTCTAGGAGCCAAACCGACCCTGGCCAGGGCTTTCACACCGCACGTGGGAAAGCAGGACGCTGCCGGCCCCGTAACGTAAGCAGGGCCGGCAGCGGCTTCTACGCCGTTGCCGCTGAATCAAACTCCCCGCCGGCTACGGCCTCGGCATACTTGGTAAGGTCCGGGCCGGGCTGGAAGTCCACGAACTGGTCCTTCAGCTTCTCAAACAGGAACTCGTACACCTTGTCCTTCCCCGAGCCGGACAGGGACGACGCCGCCTCGCGGACCGCCTCCTGCAGTGCCTTGTCAGCATCGAGCAGGATCTTTTCCCGCGCCTGCTCGTTCCACTTGATGTCCTGCAGTTCCATAAGCTTCTCCTTGCGTCGACGCTGGTACAGGAACGGCCGGGAACTTCAAGGAAATTCCCGGCCGCGCCTGGTTCGAGTCTAAGCAGGGGCCCCGGAGGGGTCCAGCCCGCGCTTGCCCGGGGAAAGCCTTACATGTGGACGTGCAGGCGGCGGGCTGCCTCGGAGATGGATCCGGTGAGCGACGGGTACACCGTAAACGTGCTGGCGACGTCGTCCACGTGCAGCTTCTGCTTGACCGCGATGGAAATGGGGAAGATCAGCTCCGAGGCATTGGGTCCGACCACCACGCCGCCGATCACCGTGCCGGAGCCCTTCCGGGCGAAGATCTTCACGAACCCGTCCTTGGCGTTGCGCATCTTGGCGCGGGCGTTGCTGCGCAGGGAGAGCTTGATGACGTCGGCCTGGTACTTGCCGGACTCGATCTCGGCTTCGGAGACGCCCACGTTCGCGATTTCCGGTGAGGTGAAGATGTTGGAGGCCACCTGGTGGAGCTTGAGCGGGGTGACGCCGTCGCCCATGAAGTGCGCCACCGCGATCCGGCCCTGCATGGCGGCCACGGAGGCCAGCGGCAGGACGCCGGTGCAGTCACCGGCGGCGTAAATGTTCGGGGCCGTGGTCCGGGAGACGCCGTCGACCTTGATGTGGCCGCTTTCGCTCACGGCCACGCCGGCCTCCTCAAGGCCAATCCCGGCAGTGTTGGGGATGGAGCCAAGGCACAGGAGGCAGTGGCTGCCGGTCACCTTGGTGCCGTCGGAGAGGGTGACCACCACGCCATCGTCCGTGCGTTCCACGGTCTGGGCGCGGGAGCGGGACAGGACCCGCACACCGCGGCGTTCAAAGACTTCCTCCAGGACCACTGCGGCGTCAACGTCTGAGCCGGGCAGCACGCGGTCACGGCTGGAGACCAGGGTGACCTTGGAGCCCAGGCCGTTGTAGGCTGACGCGAATTCGGCGCCGGTGACGCCGGACCCCACCACAATGAGCTCCTCGGGCAGCTCGTCGAGGTTGTAGATCTGCGTCCAGTTCAGGATCCGTTCGCCGTCCGGGCGGGCCGTTTCCAGCTCGCGGGGGTGCGCGCCTACCGCCAGCAGGATGGTGTCGGCTTCGACGGTTTCGGTGCCGTCCACGGTCAGGACTTCGATCCGGTGGCTGTCCAGGAGCCGGCCGGAGCCTTCGATGATGCGCACGCCCTGTTTCTCCAGGCCGTCGCGGATGTCCCGGGACTGGTTGCGGGCCAGGTTAAGGAGGCGGTCGTTGATGTGCTTGAGGTCGGCGCGCATGACCGGGACGAAGTCGCCGCCGTCGACGTCGAACTTCACTCCCAGCTCGCCGGCTTCCGCGACGCGGGTCATGAGGTCGGCCGTGGCAATGAGGGTCTTGGAGGGGACTACGTCGGTCAGCACCGCGGATCCACCGAGCCCGGCACGTTCGATGACGGTAACGGTCGCCCCCAAAGAGGCGGCCACCATGGCAGCTTCGTATCCACCGGGACCACCTCCCAGGATTGCGATCCGGGGGGAACTGAAATCTGGATGCGTAGTCACAGTCATCCATTCTCTCCCATTTACGGCCGGACCACCAAGAAACCAGGGTGCTTTCCGGGCCTGCCGTGACCGGGGCAACATGGGCGGCAGGATAACTTGTACTGGTGAGTACAACAGACTTCCTGAACACTGACCCGTTCGCCGCCGCCCGCGCCGCCGCGGACTACATTGCGGAAGAAACCGGAGTGGACCGCCATGACACCGCCCTGGTTCTAGGTTCCGGGTGGGGCGAGGCCGCAGACCTGATCGGCGAGACCACCGCCACGCTGTCCGCCGAGGAAGTTCCCGGCTTCCACGCCCCCGCCGTGGAAGGCCACGTTGGCACCATCCGTTCCGTGCTGACCACGTCCGGCAAGCGCGCCCTGGTCCTGGGCGCGCGCACCCACTACTACGAGGGCAGGGGCGTCCGCGCCGTGGTGCACGGCATCCGGACCGCTGCGGCTGCCGGATGCAGCACCCTCGTCCTCACCAACGGCTGCGGCGGCCTCAACGAGGACTGGGCCCCCGGCACCCCGGTGCTGATCAAAGACCACATCAACCTCACCGCCGCTTCCCCGCTGGAAGGCGCTACGTTCGTGGACCTGACGGACCTGTATTCGCCGCGGATCCGCGGGCTGGCCCGGGAAGTGGACCCCACCCTGGACGAGGGCGTGTACGCACAGTTCCCCGGCCCGCACTATGAGACCCCGGCGGAGGTGCAGTATGCCAAGCGGATCGGTGCGGACCTCATCGGGATGTCGACGGCGCTTGAGGCCATCGCAGGGCGTCATGCCGGCATGGAGGTGTTCGGCATTTCGCTGGTCACCAACCTTGCGGCAGGCATCAGCCCCCAGCCGCTCAGCCACCAGGAAGTCATCGAGTCCGGCCAGGCAGCGGGCCCGCGCATTTCCAGGCTGCTGGCTGACATCATCGCCCGGCTCTAACGGGTCAGGCGCCCGGGGTGCGCCACGTGGGCGGGCAATGACGATAGCGTTATGCCCATGACGTCTTCCGATGCCGAACTTCGCCTGCTCACCGAAGCCCGCGAATGGGCTGCCCAAGACCCGGATCCCGCAACGGAGGCGTCGCTCCTGGAGCTGGTCCGCCTCGTGGAGGATGGCGATCCCGCGGCCCGGCAGGAACTGGAAGACAGCTTCCGCGGCACACTGCAGTTCGGCACTGCGGGACTGCGGGCCGCGCTGGGCCCCGGCCCAAACCGGATGAACCGGGTGGTGGTCCGCCGGGCTGCAGCGGGACTCGCGGCGTTCCTGGTGGAGGCCGTGGCCAAGGCGGCGGCCGGCACCCGGCCGCGTGCCGTCGTCGGCTATGACGCCCGCTACAACTCGGATATTTTCGCCGCGGAAACGGCGGCGATCTTCACCGCGGCCGGCATCGAGACCTTCCTGCTGCCGGCAGCCCTCCCCACTCCCCTGTTGGCCTACGCTGTCCGCGCCCTGGAGTGCGACGGCGGCGTCATGGTCACCGCCAGCCACAACCCGCCGCAGGACAACGGGTACAAGGTGTACCTGGGGCGGAACGCGGTAACGGCAGAGGGCGACGGCGCCCAGATCGTGGCGCCGTATGATGCCGAAATCGCCGCGCGCATCAGCGCCGTGGGGCCGCTGGAGTCCATAGCGCTGGCAGGGGACGGATGGACCGTCCTGGACGGCTCCATCGCCGCCGAGTACCAGCGGGCGACGGCGGCACTCGCCATGCCGGAGCGCTTTCCGGCCCGCGATCTCCGGATTGTCCTGACCCCGCTGCACGGCGTCGGCGGCGGGACGGCGCTGGAAGTGCTCAAGGCGGCAAGTTTCACGGATGTCACCGTGGTGGCCGAGCAGGCCGATCCGGACCCCGATTTCCCCACCGTCAGTTTCCCCAACCCGGAGGAACCCGGCGCACTGGACCTTGCCCTGGAGGCAGCGGCGCGGCTGGACGCCGACCTGGTCATCGCCAATGACCCCGACGCCGACAGGGCTGCCGTGGCGGCCAAGGACCCCGACACCGGCGCGTGGCGCATGCTCCGCGGGGACGAAGTGGGGTCCCTGCTGGGCGCCCACATGGTGGCCCGGCTCGCGGACGGCGACTCCCTTGCGGAGGCTGACGGCCGCCGTGTGTTCGCCAATTCGATAGTCTCCTCCCGCCTGCTGGCTCGCATCGCCGCGGCCGCCGGACTCGACCATGAGGAAACGCTGACCGGATTCAAGTGGATTTCCCGGGTCCCGGGGCTGGTCTACGGGTACGAGGAGGCGCTGGGATACTGCGTCGCGCCGGATCAGGTGAAGGACAAGGACGGCATTTCCGCCGCGGTCCTGATCGCCGAACTCGCGGCCACCGCCAAAGCCGCAGGCAAGACGGTCTTCGACACCCTGGACGAGCTGTACCTCCAGCACGGCCTGCATGCCAGCGACCAGCTGAGCATCAGGGTTGCGGACCTGGGACTGCTGGACGCCATGATGAACCGCCTCCGGGTTTCCCCCCCGGAGTCGTTCGGGCAGTCAGCGGTGGAGGTGTTCACGGACCTGGCCGAAGGCAGCGCACAGCTGCCGCCCACGGAGGGCCTGCTCTACATCACCCGGAACCTGACCCGCGTGATCATCCGGCCCAGCGGCACCGAGCCCAAACTCAAGTGCTACCTGGAAGTCATCCACCAGGTGGGCTCCGCCGCGGAACTGCCGGCGGCACGCCAGGCGGCACGCGCCTCGCTGGATGAAGTCCTCCACGACGTGAGCGAGGCGCTGGGACTTTAACCGGGGAAAGGGCGTGCCTCTTCGGCGCGCCCTTACCCTGCGGAAAATCCTAGAGCTCCACCTCGACGAAGCCGTCGCTGACACGGGTGCTGAACGCTGCCAGCCGCAGGCCCGGAGTGGTGAAGCATTCACCGGTCTCCAGATCGTAGACCTCCTTGTGCAGCGGCGAGGCGATCGTGGGGCGGGTGCCCTTGGAGCCGAGGATGCCGCGGGCCATGACGTGGGCTCCGGTGGCGGGGTCCTCATGCGCCACGGCGAAGACTTCGCTGGGGCCGGTGCGGAACAGTGCCACCTGGCAGCCTGCCACCAGGGCGGCCTCGCCCCATGCCGGTTCGAGGTCATCCACCATGCAGACACGGTGCCAGCCGGTCCCGAACCCGGCGGTGTCTGATTCGGCGGCGAGCGCCCCAAGTTCAAGTGTTGCCGTCATGTCCGGCTCCTTTCCCTGTGCCTGTTGTCCCTTGCATTGGCAGCTTTTGCGGCCGTGTCCCACGCTAGGGTCCGGGTGTTTCAAAGGGGTGCGGTGAATGTGTCCGGCGCGTAAAAGAGACCTAACGCGGGCGGAAATGCGTTCGTGATGCAGAAGTTAAGTTGACGAAACAATTGGGAAACTGAGGCGAAACTGCCCCTTCCTAGGCTGGATGCACAAGCTGCAGAGCACCGTCTGCGGCCCATGCGAAAGGCCCACAGTGACCGAACAGACTTCAAGCACAGAGACTCCGCGCCGCATCGTCGTCGCCGGCGGCGGCCCAGCGGCCCACCGTTTTGCGGACGCCATGCATGCCCGCGGCCTCGACGGCTGGCATGTCACGGTCCTCACCGAGGAAGCCCACCTCCCCTACGACCGGGTGGCACTTTCCAAGGCCCTCACCGATGCCGGGGTGGACCTCACCCTGGGCACCGCTTCCATGTGGGACCACGGCTCGCTGGTCCTGAAGACCGGCGAGCGCGTGGTGAAGATCAATCCGGAAACAAAGAGCGTGGAAACCGCCGCCGGCCACAGCTACGAGTACGACCAGCTGGTGGTGGCCACGGGCTCGGACGCTGTACGCCTGCCCATCCCCGGTGCTGAGCACGCCCACGTGTACCGGACGCTTGAGGACGTGTGGGCCATCAACAAGGCCATCGCCGAACTCACCGCAAAGCTCGGCCGCAAGATCAACGCGGTGACCATCGGCGGCGGACTCCTGGGCCTTGAGTCGGCCGCCGGCACCGAGCAGCTCGGCGCCACCCCCGTCGTCATCAACGGGGCTCCCTGGCTGATGAACACCCAGCTGGACGAGGGTGCGGGCCAGGCCCTGGGCCGGCTCATCGAGGCGAAAGGCTTCGAGGTCCACGGCGGTGTGTTCCCTTCCGAGATTTTGGCGGACGACGACGGCCAGGTCACCGGAGTGCTCATGGCTGACGAACGCGTCATCCCGGCAGACCTGGTGATTGTCGCCGTCGGCGTCAAACCCCGCGACGAACTCTTCCGCGCCGCCGAGGGCGAAGACCAGCTCTTCAGCCTGGGCCCCCGCGGCGGGGTGGTCATCAACGATTACTGCGCCACCGAAGTACCGGGCATCTGGGCCATTGGCGAAGTGGCCAACTTCGGCGGCATGTGCCTGGGCCTGGTGGCGCCCGCCAACACCATGGCCGAGATTGTGGCCGACCGGCTCCACGGCGGCGACGCCACCTTCCCGGGTTTCGACACGGCCACCAAGCTCAAGCTCTCAGGCGTGGACGTTGCCAGCTTCGGCGATGCCTTCGCCCGCACCGAACATGCCCTCGAAATCGTCTACGCCGACCCCGCCCGCGGCGTGTACCAGAAGATCGTGACCACCGACGACGCGAAGACCCTCCTGGGCGGCATCTTCGTGGGCGACGCCTCCCCGTACATGAGCCTGCGCCCGCTCCTGGGCCGCGAACTTCCCGCCGAGCCCGGCGCGTTCCTCAGCGCGGCCGGCGGCGGGGACGCTCCGGAAACCGAACTGCCGGACGACGCCACCCTCTGCTCCTGCAACAACGTCACCGCGGGAACCATCAGGGACACCATCAACGGCTGCGGCGCCTGCGAGGGCAACGCCCCCGTCCAGGAGCTGGGCGAGCTGAAGGGCTGCACCCGTGCCGGCACCCAGTGCGGTTCCTGCGTGCCGATGTTGAAGAAGCTGCTGGAAACTGAGCTGACCAAGTCCGGCGTCGAGGTTTCCAAGGCCCTGTGCGAGCACATCGAACTGTCCCGGCAAGAACTCTTCGACGCCATCCGTGTCCTGGGGCTGACCTCCTTCGAGGAGATCATGGCCAAGTACGGCACCGGCGCGGGCTGCGACATCTGCAAGCCCACCATTGCCAACATCCTGGCCAGCCAGAACAGCGCCTACGTGCTGGACGCCGGCCGCGGAACCCTGCAGGACACCAACGACCGTGCCCTGGCGAACATGCAGAAGGACGGCACCTACTCGGTGGTCCCCCGCATCGCCGGTGGCGAGATCACCCCGAAGAAGCTCGGAGTAATAGCCGCCGTCGCCGAAAAGTACGGCCTGTACACCAAGATCACCGGCGGCCAGCGGATCGACATGTTCGGCGCCCGGCTCGAACAGCTCCCGGAGATCTGGAAGGAACTGGTGGACGCCGGCTTCGAGTCCGGCCAGGCGTACGGCAAGAGCCTGCGCACGGTGAAGTCCTGCGTCGGTTCCACCTGGTGCAGGTTCGGTGTCCAGGACTCCGTGGCCATGGCCATCCAGCTGGAGCTGCGGTACCGCGGCCTGCGGAGCCCGCACAAGCTCAAGATGGGCGTCTCCGGCTGCGCCCGCGAATGCGCCGAGGCGCGGGGCAAGGACGTGGGCGTGATCGCCACCGCCGACGGCTGGAACCTCTATGTGGGCGGCAATGGCGGTGCCACGCCGGCGCACGCACAGCTGCTGGCCAAGGACCTGGACGACGAGACCCTGATCAAGTACATCGACCGCTACTTCATGTACTACATCCGCACCGCCGACCGCCTGCAGCGCACCGCCCGGTGGCAGGAAGAGCTCGACGGCGGCATCAAGCACGTGGAGGACGTGGTGGTCAAGGACACGCTGGGCATCGCCGCAGAGCTCGAGGCTGCCATGGCCAAGCACGTGGACACCTACGTCGACGAATGGGCCGACACCCTGAAGGACCCCGAGCGCCTGCGCCGGTTCCGCTCCTTCGTCAACGCCCCCGACCAAAAGGACGATTCCATCACCTTCGTCCCGGACGAGCGCGGCCAGATGCGCCCCGCCACTCCCGAAGAAAAGGGAAAGGTCCTGATCGGGTCCTCCATCCCGGTCCGCACCGCCACGACCACCCCTGGAAACGAGGCATAACCATGCAGCTCAGTATCGACCTCACCGGCCGGGACGTCCTGGTGACCGGCACCCCTGCTGCCGCGCGGCAGGCGGTGCGGCGGTACAAAGCCGCGGGCGCCGTCGTCCACCGCCTCACCAGCCCGCATGCCGCCCAGGGCGCCCCGCTGCCGAAAGGACTGTTCCTGGTGGCCGCCGTCGAGGACGGGCAGCCCGGCTGGGCCGGCCTCCTGGACCGCTGCCGGGACGCAGGCATCCCGGTCGCTGCCGAACCTGCCGCCGGTGCCGCCGGGCACGTCACCCTGGTAGGGGGCGGGCCGGGCACCAGCGACCTCCTCACCGTGGCCGCCGTCAAGGCGCTGCGCGATGCGGACGTGGTGTTTTATGACCGCCTCGCTCCGTACCAGGAACTGCCGCTGCTGACGTCCGCGGAACTCGTGGATGTGGGGAAGAAGCCGGGGCACCACAAGGTCAGCCAGTCGGATATCGAAAAGCTGATGGTGGAAAGTGCACTGGCCGGGAACAATGTGGTCCGCCTCAAGGGCGGGGACCCCTACGTATTCGGCCGCGGAGGCGAGGAAGTAGCCGCCTGCGTGGCCGCCGGCGTCCAGGTCCAGGTGGTGTCCGGCGTGACCAGCGCCATCTCGGTGCCCGCCGCTGCTGGCATCCCGGTCACCCACCGGGAAGTCAGCCATATGTTCACGGTGGTTTCCGGACATGCCCCGCTGACCGAAAAAGAGCACCACCACCTGGCCGGCCTGGGCGGCACCATCGTGGTGCTCATGGGCATCGGCACCCTCCACCAGCTCGCCGCCGGCCTCCGCCGTGCCGGGATGCGCCCGGACATGCCCATGGCAGTGGTGGAACGCGGATACCGGCCGGGCCAGCGCACCACCATCGCCGATCTGGGCACCATCACCTCTGCCGCGACCGGCTGCAGCAACCCTGCCGTGCTGGTGATCGGTGAGGTAGTGCGGGTGGCTGAAGCCAACCAGCAGCACGCCGCTGCCGCCGCCGACCTGGACCGGCTGGCGGCCTCGCTGCTGGGATCATGAAAGGATTGACCCCCATGACTGCACTTGCACCGGCCGAATCACCGCAGGCTGAAGAATCCACAGACGCCGCGGAGTCGCCGCTGGAGGGATTCCGCATCGGCGTCACCTCGGACCGGCGGTCCCGCGACCTGATCGAGGCCCTGGAACGGCGCGGCGCCGAAGTGCTGCACGCCCCCGCACTGAAGATCGCCCCCGTCCAGGAGGACATGCGCCTCATCGAGGACACCCGGGCCATCATCGCGGCAAAACCCGATCTCTGCATCGCCACCACCGCGTATGGCATGCGCCGCTGGTGCGAGGCAGCGGATTCCTTCGGGATCGGCGACGAGCTGCTGGAGACGCTGGGCAGCTGCCGCATGTTCGTCCGGGGACCGAAAGCCCGCGGTGCGGTGCGCGCCGCGGGCCTTGCCGACGTCGGCATCAGCAGCGACGAAACCACCTCCACCCTGGTGGACATGCTGCTCACCGAGGGCGTCCGCGGCAAAACCGTTGCCATGCAGCTGCACGGCTACACCGATGTGCGGCAAATCGAGCGCCTGCGCATGTCCGGCGCCACGGTCCTGACAGTCACGCCCTACCGCTGGGTCAAGCCCGACGGCGAGGACAGGCTTCCGCGGCTGATCGACGCCGCCTGCACCGGCAACCTGGACGTCCTGACCTTCACCAGCGCCCCCGCCGTGGACGCCATGTGGAGCACGGCCCATGAGATGGGGCTCTACAAGCAGCTGGTGGAGAGCCTGAAACTGAACGTCACCACGGCCGTGGTGGGTCCCGTCACGGCCCAGCCCCTCCTCGACGCCGGGATCACGCCGCTCATCCCGGAGCGGTTCCGGATGGGCGCCCTCATCCGGCTGGTGTGCGAGCACCTGGCACTGAACCACGTCCGGCGGCTGGAGACCCGCTCCGGGAGCATCGAGCTTCGGGGCCGGAGCCTGCGCATCGACGGCCAGCAGGTGGAACTGGCACCGGCTCCCCTGCTGCTCCTGCGTGCCCTGCTCGGCGCCGGCGGAGCGGTCCTGTCCCGCGAATCGCTGTCCGACCTGCTGGAACTGCGCGGCTCCGTCCACGCGCTGGACATGACCGTGAGCCGCCTGCGGTCCTCGCTGCCGGACGGCAAGCTGATCGAAACCGTAGTCAAGCGCGGATACCGGATCCGCGTCTAGGTGGTCGCGGCCGGGCGCCCAGCGCCCGGCGCGGCGGCTTTTGTGTCGGCGGACGGACGAATGAGAGGTGCGTCACGGGTTCTGTTACCGGCCGATAAATACTGGCGAACACGGGCCCGTTAAACAGCAACTGAGGGGAAACACCCCGGAAAAGACGCGCGCCTACGCTGTTTTCCATCACGAAGTTCCGGCCGCTTACCGGCCGCCAGCGAAAGGGCCAGCACATGTCCGCTCCGGCACCCTCACCGTCCACCTCCACCGCAACCCGCATCGTCATTGCCGGCGCCGGCCCCGCTGCGCAGGCCCTGGTGGCGCAACTGGACCGTGCCCGGTTCACCGGCACCATCACCGTGCTGAGCAACCGCGATGACACCCCCGGCGAACTGCTGGAGCTGGCACTGCTCCCCCAGGTTTCCGTACGCTTTGGCCAGCCTGCCAGCCACGTCGACGCGGTCAACCGCACGGTGGCAACGGCTGACGGCATGGAGTTCGCCTACGACCAGCTGGTCATCGCCACCGGCTCCGCCCCCGTGGCGAACCCGGTCGACGGGGCCGCGCAGTGCCTGAGCTATGCCACCATCGATGACGCACCGCGCATCGCGAAGGGCGTGCAGAAGGTGGCGCGGGAGCTGGGGCGGCGCCCGGTGGGGATCCTGGTGGGCACCGGAGCAGCGGCGGGACAGGCCGAAGCGGTTCTGCGGGCCAAGGGTGTGCGTCCCATCCGCACCACTGCCCGCCCTGCGGCCGTCATCCCGGCTGTCGTATCCGGTGCCTCCGCCTCCCGGGTGGCCGCGTCCGCCGTGGTCTTCGAGGATGGCAGCAGCATGACCGGTGACCTGGTTGTCCTGGCTGAGGAACGGGTCTCCCGCGATGGCCTGGCCGCCAGCGCGGGCCTGCAGACCGCAGCCGGGGGTGGCATCGTGATCAGCCGGGACTACCGCACGTCTGTTCCGGGGATCTGGGCCATCGGGGACGCGGCAGCGTTCGACGGCGTGCGGCTGGGGCTGCTGGTGGCAGCGGCTTCGGCGGCAGGCGCCTGCGCCACCCAGCTGCTGACGGCGGCAGCGGAAGCGCCGGCCCTGCAGGCGGCCTGAGCGGCCGTACCCCGCTGCGGGCGTGCCGGGCGCTCCCGGTGCTCCCGGTGCCTCCGCGTGGGGCCTGCTGCGGTGCGGCCCGCTGTGACAAGATGGTTCCCGAAACCGAGTCAACGCCGGGCCCACAAGGCCCTCCGAGAGGACCATCATGAGCAACGAAGCCACAGTTCACGCAGGCACCGCCCACCCGGCCGGCCCCGCGGACATCGCCTCCTACATTGACCACACGCTGCTCAAGCCCGAGGCCTCGGAAGCTGACGTGCTGAAGGTCTGCGCCGAGGCGGCCGAGTACCGGTTCAAGTCGGTCTGCGTCAATCCCCTCTGGGTCAAGACCGTCACCACCGCCCTCAGGGGCTCGGGTGTCCTCACGTGCTCCGTGGTGGGCTTCCCCCTGGGGGCCACTCCCACGGACGTGAAGTCGTTCGAAGCCCGCGGCGCGGTCCTGGACGGCGCGGCGGAGGTGGACATGGTGATCAACATTGCTGCCGCCCGGGCCAACGACAAGGGCGCCCTCGTCGAGGACATCGCCGCGGTAGCCGAGACCGTGCACGCGGGCGGCGCCATCCTGAAAGTCATCATCGAAACAGCCCTCCTGACGGATGAGCAGAAGGTGCTGGCGTGCCAGGCTGCCGTGGAGGCCGGAGCCGACTTCGTGAAGACTTCCACGGGGTTCAACGGCGGGGGCGCCACCGTCGAGGACGTGGCCCTGATGCGCAGGACCGTGGGCCCGGAGGTGGGGGTCAAGGCCTCCGGTGGCGTACGGTCCCTTGCCGATGCGCAGGCTATGATTGCAGCAGGTGCAACACGAATTGGTGCCAGCTCCGGAATTGCCATCGTCAAGGGTGAACAGGGTTCAGCCGCTTACTGACCCTGGCCGGAAGCCGCCACAGATCAAGCCCCGCGGGGCCGAGGAGGAACACATGTCCAGCCAGATCAACGCGTCCAGCAGGGACACGGCGTCCAACAAGGAAACCGTCCGTACCCCGCAGAACGAAAACAACCTCGCCACCAGCGTGGTCCTGTTCGTGATCTGCTTCGCCCTGTTCCTGGGTGCCATCTACTCGCTGTCCTTCCTCACCCTGGGCAACCCGTGGCCCATGGCCGTCTGCCTGGGCCTCTTCGCCCTGGCGTTCTGGCTTCCGCAGACTATCTTTGGCCGCTCCGACTCGGCCGGCGAGCACTAAAGGCCTGAACAGCAGCACAAGAAGGGACCCCGGACGTTGTCCGGGGTCCCTTCTTCGTCTGTTGATATTCGTCGTCTGTTGATATTCGTCGTCTGTTGATAAGGGTGCCCCGGCTAGAACCAGAGCCTGATCCACGCGCCTGCGGCCGCCGCCACGCGGCCCCAGTGGTGCTGGGCAACGGCCCAGCCGGCCATGGTCATCCCCACCATGGCGTAGGCGCTCACCGGGATCAGCACCAGCCATTCCCGCTTGGAACCGGCCCGGCCCAGCAGGGGCACGGACAGGGCGCCGTTGGCGCGCCAGATGTTCCGCAGCAGGGGCAGCCGGCGGAGCATTTTCGGCGGCCGGACCACCAGCGGCCACAGCAGCGGTACTCCCCCGGTGGTGATGAGGTCTCCGACGATGTGCACCACCACTCCGATCAGCATCGACGTGGGCAGCCAGGTCCACTGTTCCGGCGCGTAGGCCGTGACCAGGCCGGCCATGACCAGCGCGAAGATCCAGTTGGAGATGAAGCCGCTCTTGGGAAAGAGTTTCAGTGCCTTCGCCGCGATGTTGATCAGGAACATGCACAGCAGCCCGGCGCCGACGGAGAGGCGCCCCCATCCCGTGTCCATGTGGACCTGCGATGCCAGGCCGGCCAGGAAGACGAAGAACGCCGCCCCGAGGATGGAGTGCGTTCCCTGCCGGTGGCCGCCGCTGGCATTCTCAATGCCGCGCGCAATCACGTTGGACAGCGGCGGCAGCGAATGGGCCACCGTGCTGGACCGGTGGTCCCAGTCGCACACCAGTGCGGTGCCCGCGGTGGCCATGCCGCCGATCAGGATGCCGGTGGGATCCAGCGGGTACCAGCCCAGCGTGTACGGGCCGGTGGACGCAACAGCTACCCACGCCGCGGCTCCCGACGCGGCGTGGTGTCCTCCCATCAAGTGCTAACTCACCGCCAGTGGGGCATCGGAAAAGATGTTCCGGATGACGCCGTTGGCCCATTCCAGGATCTCGGCGTCCTGGAGGTCCCGGCCGCCGATCCGTGCCGTCTTAGGCTTGGGAATGAGGATGGCGTCCAGGGCCGGCTTGGACTGTGACCCGGGGTACATCCGGTTCAGCCGCATGGTCTTGGACTCCGGGAGCGATGCCGGGGAGAACTTGATGAAGTTGCCCTGCAGCGCCACGTCGGACAGGCCGGCCTCACGGGCGGCGACACGGAACCGCGCCACCTCCACCAGGTTCTGCGCGGGCAGCGGCAGCTCGCCATAGCGGTCCACCAGCTCGGCCTGGACCTCGTCGATGGCCTCGTTGGTGAGGGCTGCGGCGAGCTTGCGGTAGGCCTCCAGGCGCAGCCGTTCGCCGGGAACGTAGTCATGCGGCAGGTGCGCGTTGACCGGCAGCTCGATCTTCATCTCCGCGGCCTTCTCTTCGGCTTCGCCGCGGAAGTCCGCCACGGCCTCGCCCACCAGGCGGATGTACAGGTCGAAACCCACCCCCTGGATGTGGCCGGACTGTTCCCCGCCCAGCAGGTTGCCGGCACCGCGGATCTCCAGGTCCTTCATGGCCAGCTGCATGCCGGCACCGAGCTCGTTGTGTGCGGCGACGGCTTTGAGCCGTTCCAGCGCCACCTCGCCCAGGGGCTTCTCTGAGGGATACAGGAAGTACGCGTAGGCACGTTCCCGGCCACGGCCCACACGGCCGCGGAGCTGGTGCAGCTGGGACAGGCCGTACTTGTCCGCCCCGTCCACGATCAGCGTGTTTGCGTTGGAGATGTCCAGGCCGGTCTCGATGATGGTGGTGCACACCAGGACGTCGAAGCGCCGTTCCCAGAAGTCCACGATGATCTGTTCCAGGCGGCTTTCGGACATCTTGCCGTGCGCCACCTCAACCCGTGCTTCCGGGACCAGTTCGCGGATCTTCGCCGCGGTCCGCTCGATGGTGGACACCCGGTTGTGGACCAGGAACACCTGCCCTTCGCGCATCAGCTCGCGGCGGATGGCGGCAGAGGTCTGCTTGTCCGTGTACGGACCAACGTAGGTCAGCACCGGGTGCCGCTCCTCCGGCGGGGTGGCCAGCGTGGAGGTTTCCCGGATGCCGGTGAGGGACATTTCCAGTGTGCGGGGAATCGGGGTGGCGCTCATGGCCAGGACGTCCACGTTGGTGCGCATCTTCTTCAGCGCTTCCTTATGTTCCACGCCGAACCGCTGTTCCTCGTCAACGATCACCAGGCCCAGGTCCTTGAACTCGAAGTCCTTGGACAGCAGCCGGTGGGTGCCGATCACCACGTCCACGGCGCCGCTCTTGACGCCCTCGGCGGTTTCCTTGGACTCCTTGGCGGACTGGAACCGGGACAGCGGCTTGACGCGCAGGGGGAAACCGGAGAACCGCTCGGTGAAGGTCTCGTAGTGCTGCTGGGCCAGCAGGGTGGTGGGTACCAGCACGGCCACCTGCTTGCCGTCCTGCACGGCCTTGAATGCAGCGCGCACCGCAATTTCGGTCTTTCCGTAGCCCACGTCGCCGGACACCAGCCGGTCCATGGGGATTTCCCGCTCCATGTCCGCCTTGACCTCATTGATGGTGGTCAGCTGGTCCGGCGTCTCCACGTACGGGAAGGCTTCCTCGAGCTCGCGCTGCCAGGGGGTGTCGGGGGCGAAGGCGTGCCCACGGGAGGCCATGCGGGCCGAGTACAGCCGGATCAGTTCACCGGCGATCTCCTTGACGGCCTTGCGGGCCTTGGACTTGGTGCTGGCCCAGTCCGCGCCGCCCATCTTGCTCAGGACCGGGGCGTCGCCACCAACGTAGCGGGTCACCTGGTCCAGCTGGTCCGTGGGGACGAACAGGCGGTCGCCGGGGGCGCCGCGCTTGGCAGGCGCGTATTCCAGCACCAGGTATTCCCGGACGCCGTCGCCGCCGCCGGCCACCTTGCGCTGGATGAGTTCCACGAACCGGCCAATACCGTGCTGTTCGTGGACCACGTGGTCCCCTGCCGCCAGCTGCAGGGGGTCGACGGCGTTGCGCCGCTTGGAGGGCATCCGCCGCATGTCCTTGGTGGACCCGGCAGAGGTACGGCCCAGCAGGTCGGCCTCGGTGAGCAGGCCAAGTTTGAGCCCGTCCAGGACAAAACCGCGGCCGACGGCGGCGGTGGTCACTTCGATGATGCCGGCCTGGGGCTCGTGGTCCAGGCTGTCCACCCGGGCGCAGGGGATGTCGTTTTCGTGGAAGAGTTCCGCCAGGCGCTGCGCGGGCCCCGGGCCCTCGGTGGCCACCACGATCCGCCACTGGTCGCGGACGTGGGAGCCGATGAAGTCCATCATCTCCGCAACGTCGCCCTGGTAGCCGCGGGGTTCCCGGGCATGCAGGTTCAGGACGTCGATCTCAGGCAGCAGCTCCGCATCCTGGGCCAGGGACGTGATGGACCACCAGGAGACACCGTGCGCCAGGGCCGAGCCGCGGGTTTCGGCCAGCGACCGGAAGCTCGCCGAATGCAGCGCGGCCGACGCCTGTGAGCTGAGGTCCAGGGGTGCCGCCCCGCCGTCGGACGCGGTGGACCACGCCGCCTCAAGGAACTCCTCGTTGGTGGCAGCGAGGTCGTGCGCACGGGTCCGCACCTTCTCGGGTTCGATCACCACGGCGATGGAATCGGCCGGCAACTGGTCCACGAAGGGAACCATCGCGTCCACCAGGACAGGTGCCAGCGATTCCATGCCTTCCACCGCGATGCCGCCGGCGATCTTCTCCAGCATGTCGGCGGCGGCCGGAAGCTGGGATTTCAGCGTAGCCGCGCGGGACATCACCGAGGGGGTGATCAGGATTTCACGGCACGGCGGGGCGTGCAGTTCGGTGGGGTGGTGGATGCCGGGGGCGGACAGCGAGCGCTGGTCAGCCACCGCGAACCAGCGCATCTGGTCCACCTCGTCGCCGAAGAACTCCACCCGGATGGGGTGGTCCTTCGTGGGCGGGAAGACGTCGATGATGCCGCCGCGGACAGCGAACTCGCCGCGGTGCGTCACCATGTCCACCCTGGCGTAGGCGGCGTCCGCCAGGCTCTTCACCACGCTGCTGAACGGAACGTCCTGGCCAACCTTGAGGGTGACGGGGACCAGGTCGCCGAGGCCGGCCACCACGGGCTGGACCACGGCGCGGACGGGCGCGACGACGACGCGCAGCCGGGCCGCCGTCGAGCTTTCCGGGTGTGCCAGGCGGCGCAGCACGGACAGCCGGCGGCCCACCGTGTCCGAACGCGGCGAAAGCCGCTCGTGCGGCAGGGTCTCCCAGCTGGGAAACTCGGCCACCGAATCGGCAGGCAGGTAGGCGCGCAGGGCTGCGGACAGATCCTCCGCCTCACGGCCGGTGGCGGTGACGGCAAGCACGACGCCCGGCTCCACGGACTGTGCTGCTGCGGCCGCGGCGAGGCCGTCCGCCATCTCCGCCAGCAGCACGGGGCGCAGGCCCGCGGGCGCACTGATCTGGTAATCCTGGCCGCGGACGGCAAAGCCACGGGCGGCCTCGGCCTGGACCCGGGCGAACGTCTGGTCCGGTTCAAGGGCGCGGCGGAGTCCGTCCAGCGTCGGGAGCGCGGCGGACTTGCCTGTGCTGGATGTGCCGGCGGCGGACTGGCCGGGAAGACTCATGGCGGAAGCTCCTGTGGTGTTCATCGAAGACAAGCAGGCAACGCGAAAACCCGAAATTCGCTGCGAATCCCGGGTTCTCCCAGCCTACCGCGCAGGAACGACATGGCGGCACGGCGCCTATCACCGCGGGAATGGATCTAGGCTGGCAATGCCGATCCATTTCCGCAGCCTTTTCGCCGGGCAGCCGTCCTCATGGGCGGCCGCTGCGAATTGCTTGGGACGAACAGGAGCCAGCATGACCGCAATGAGTGCCCAGCCAACACCGAAGACCGTCCTCGTGACCGGTGCTACCGGCTACATCGGCGGGCGGCTGGTGCCCAGGCTGCTTGAGGCAGGCCACACCGTGAAGGTGCTGGTCCGCTCCCCCGAGAAAATCGCCGGGGTCCCGTGGCGGGACAACGTGGACGTCGTGCAAAGCAGCCTCGACGATGGCGATGCCCTCCGCGAAGCCCTGGCCGGCGTCGACGTCTTCTACTACCTGGTCCATTCCATGGCTGCCGGGGCCGGGTTCGAAGCGAAGGAAAAGGCCATGGCCAGGACCGCCGCGGACGCTGCCGCCGCCGCGGGAGTGCACAGGATCGTGTACCTGGGCGGCCTGCACCCGCAAGGGGTCGAGCTGTCCACCCACATGCGGTCCCGGGAGGCGGTGGGCAAGGTGTTCCTGGACAGCCCCGTGGACGCCGTGGTGTTCCAGGCAGGCGTGGTGATCGGTTCCGGCTCCGCGTCCTTCGAAATGATCCGCCATCTCTCCGAAACACTGCCGCTGATGCCGGCGCCCAGCTGGGTGCGCAACCGGATCGAAGCCATCGCCGTCCGCGACGTCCTGTACTACCTGGTGGCTGCCGCGTCCTTGGAGGGCACCATCAACAGGACGTTCGATATCGGCTGCCGGCAGGTGCTGACCTACGCCAGGATGATGCAGGAATACTCTGCGGAAGCAGGCCTGCCCTACCGGGTGGTGCTGGCGCTGCCCATCCCTGCGCCTAAGCTGGCAGGCATCTGGGTGGCGCTGACCACGCCCATCCCGTGGTCCATGGCGGTCCCGCTGGTCCAGTCGTTGCAGCATGACGCGGTGTCCAACGAGCACGACGTCGACGAGTACATCCCGCAGCCCGACGGCGGCCTGACCCCTTACCGGACAGCGGTGGCGCTGGCACTGGGCAAAGAGCGGGACGGCCAGGTGGAAACCACGTGGGCCAATGCCGGCGCCGACTCCGATCCGTTGCCCAGCGACCCCGACTGGGCCGGGCACAAGGTGTACATCGACGAGCGGACGTTCCACGGCGACGTGGATCCCGCCCATGTCTGGACCATCATCGAAGGCATCGGCGGACGCAACGGCTGGTATTCGCTGCCCCTGGCCTGGCAGGTCCGCGGCTGGCTGGACAAACTCACCGGCGGCGCAGGCCTGCTCCGCGGCCGCCGGCACCCGCACACGCTGGTGGCGGGGGAAGTAGTGGACTGGTGGCGGGTGGAGAAGATCGAACACGGCAGCCTCCTGCGGCTGCGGGCGGAGATGCGCGCGCCGGGACGGGCCTGGCTGGAACTGTCCGTTGAGCCCGACGGCGGTGGCAGCCGCTACCGGCAGCGCGCCATTTTCTTTCCCAAGGGCCTGAGCGGACGGCTCTACTGGCTCGCCGTCCTCCCCTTCCACAGCCTGATCTTCCCGGCCATGGCACGGAACATCACCACGGCCGCGCAGAAACTGGCCGATGCGGACCGCGCCCAGCTGACCCCGTAGGATGTTGGAGGCGTAAATCCTTTCCCGACGTCCCAGGAGGACCCATGGCGCTGAGCGCAACCACCACCCTTCCGCACTCCGTTGACAGCGTTGCCGCTGTGCTGGTGAACGAGGATTTCCAGCGCCACGTCAGCCAGCTGGTGGGCGGCACCCTGGAATCATTCACCGTGGACGGCGACATCGCAGGGGCCTTCAACGCCACCTCCGTACGCACCCTCCCCACCACCCGGCTGCCCGAAATCGCCCGCAAATTCGTGGGTGAGCACCTCAAGGTGACCCAGGTGGAGAACTGGGAAGCCCCCGCGGCGGACGGCTCCCGCCAGAGCAACATCTCGCTGAAGATTGCCGGCGCCCCGGTGGACGTCACCGCTGTCCAGCGCCTGGTGGCAGACGCCGGCGGAACCCGCGTTGAGCTGGAAGGCGCCGTGAAGTCTTCCGTACCCTTCCTCGGCGGAAAGATCGCCGACGCCGCCGAGCCCATGGTGGCCAAGGCACTGAACCTGCAGGCTGCCCAGGCGCAGGCCTGGCTGGAAAGCCACTAGCCCCATGCAGCTTCCCGTCTTCGCCGCGCTGGTCCTGATCATCGCCGGCGTCTGGTCCCTGGTGGTCTGGCCGCAGTTCCTTCGCCGGGTCATGAAGGATCCGCGCGCCAGGGATGCCGCCGGCAAGGCAACCAGGTTCCTGACCGTGCACGTGGTGCTGGTAAGCATCTCCATGGTGCTCGGACTGGCCACCGCCGTAATCGGCGTCCTCGGCCTGCTCGGCTAGGCTGCCGGACCACGCCAGGCGCCGTCTGCGCGAAACAGCCCGGGCCTTCCTCCTGCTGGAGAAGGCCCGGGCTGTTTGCTGTCCGGCTCAGGCCGCCTGGTTGAGCGCGTCCTCGGCCGCCACCCAGGAAATCATGGCGCACTTCACCCGGGCTGCGTAGCGGGCCACTCCTTCGAACGCAGCGGCGTCCCCCAGCAGTTCGGGATCGGCGTGGACCTTGCCCCGGGAGCGCAGCACCTCCCGGAAGCTGTCGATGACTTCATGCAGCTCGGCCACTGTCATGCCCTCGGCGAGGTCGGTGAGGACGGATGCGGAGGCCATGGAGATGGAGCACCCGGCCCCGTCCCACGCAATCTGGGCCACCTTTCCCTCCTGGACGGCGAGCCGAAGGGTCACTTCGTCTCCGCACACGGGGTTGAGCTGGTGGGACTGCCCTGTGGAAGTGCCTTCGGGTGCTTCCGTGGCGGCCAGCCCGCTGCCGTGGCGGGCCTTGGAATGATCCAGGATGATTTGCTGGTACAGCTGGTCAAGGCTCATGGTGTCACCTTTCGTCTTCTCCGCTAGGCGCGGAAGTAGGCCCGGACGCCCGCGACGGCTTCGAGGAAGCGGTCCACGTCGTCAGTGGTGTTGTAGAGGTAGGCGCTGGCGCGGGTGGTGGCGGTCAAGCCAAGCCTTCGGTGCAGCGGCTGGGCGCAGTGGTGCCCCACGCGGACGGCAATTCCCCGTGAGTCCAGGAACTGGCCGACGTCGTGGGCGTGGACACCTTCGACGTCGAACGCGGCAAGGCCGATCCGCTCCTGCCCGGCGGCCGGACCCAAGACCCTGATACCGGGAATGCCCTCCAGTCCCACCACCATGCGCTGGCCCAGCTCTGCCTCCCACCGGTGGATGCGGTCCAGCCCCGTCTCGGTGAGGTAGTTGGCGGCGGCGGCCAGGGCAACTGCCTGGGAGATGCGCTGCGTCCCGGCCTCGAAACGCTGCGGCGCCGGAAGGTACTCGGCCCGTTCCATGGTGACAGTGGTGATCATGGATCCGCCCGTCAGGAACGGCGGCAGGATGTCCAGGAGCTCCTGCCGCCCGTAGAGCACTCCGATCCCGGTGGGGGCAAGCATCTTGTGGCCGGAGAAGACCGCGAAATCCACGTCCAGCTCCTTGACATCCAAGGGCAGGTGCGGCGCGGACTGGCAGGCATCCAGGACAACCAAGGCGCCCACGGCATGTCCCAGGGCCGTCAGTTCCTGTACGGGGTTGATGATTCCCAGGACGTTCGAAGCGTGGGTGAAAGCCAGGACTTTGGTGCGCGGGCCGATGATGCTTTCCGCCTGCTCCATGCGGAGGCTGCCGTCATCCCCAATGGGGATGTAGCGGAGCGTGGCCCCCGTGCGGAATGCCAGCTCCTGCCACGGAATCAGGTTGGCGTGGTGCTCCATTTCCGTCACCACGATTTCGTCTCCGGGCTTCAGGGCCAGCCCCCTGAGGGCTTGGTCGCCGCGCCCCTGGGCAGCCCACAGCCCGGCATTGGAGAGCGCATAGGACAGGAGGTTCAGTCCTTCTGTGGCGTTGGACGTCCAGATGGTTTCGGCGTAGTCGGCACCAATGAAGTCGGCAATGGTCTGCCGGGCGTCTTCGAAGACCTCCGTGGCCTCCACCGCAAGATGGTGGGCCCCGCGGTGCACCGCAGCATTGCGCTGCTCGTAGAACTCCTGCTCCGCTTCGATGACGCTCAAGGGATTCTGCGACGTGGCCCCGGAGTCGAGGTAGACCAGCGGCTGCCCGTTGACCAGCTGGTTGAGGACCGGGAAGTCATTGCGGATGCGCAGCACCTCGGCGTTGTCCATGACAGGGACGGCATGTTCCAGTGTGGCTGGCGTTGATACTACGGCCAAAACGAACTCCTTGGGCTGCCAATGTCTGACACCCAATTGTCCCACACACGGCTGTGGCGGCCGCCCGGGAGGGGCAGCCGCCACCGCTGCCCCGGGCTTCAGCCGAGGGAGCAGAGGGCCGGCGACGGCTGGGGGGAGAGTCTCGGTCTCAGAAGACTCTGACGTCGCCGGCCCCGTCTATGCCCGGGCCCCGTGGGGACCGGAAGTTGAGAGGGCCTCAATGTCCTGTTCGGCCTGCTCCGCGGCTTCCAGCCGGCCGCTTTGCTTTGCCTCCTTAAGTAAAGCCTGCGGCGGCCTCCCGTACACGAGTAGGAAGTACTCGAATCCCCCGGGGAGAACTACCGGGGCGCGGCCCTCCTACGCGGCCGGCGACCCGTGGGCAGCGGGAACCTGCGTCCGGCGGGCAGCGGCTACCCGCACGAGGGCGCACAGGACCTGGGAACGGACAGCTATGCGGAAGACAGCGCGCGCGGCGGCCGGGACCTACTTGGGGAGGGCGGACTCCAGCTCATCGCGGCTTCGGACCCCAAGCTTGACGTAGGTGCGGTACAGGTGGCCCTCCACCGTCCGTACAGAGACCATCAGCCGCTGCGCAATCTCCCGGTCGGTCAGCCCCTGCACTGCCAGCTCCACGATGTCCTGTTCCCGCCGGGTGAGGCGGACGGCCGGCGCCGCTGCAATGAAGCGGCCTTCCCGGAACCGTTCCCCGAGTTCGTGGTCGCACTTCTCGCGCTGGGCAACGGCCTGCCGGGACCGGCGGCGTTCGCCGGCCTGTTCCAGTACCGTGCTGGCGCGGGCATACGCTTCCCGGGCCAGGTTGACAAAGCCTGCCTCCTCCAGCGAGGCAGCCGTTGCCATGAGGGTATCGCCGTCGGCGTTTTCCCAAGCGGTGGCCAGGGTCAGCAGAGCTTCCGCCCAGCGGCCTTCCACGCCGCGGGCGGCCGTCTGCACCATGGGGACAACCGAGGGGTCACCGAGGTCCCAGCACATGGCGAAGACTTCAAGGAGGTTTCCGGTCCGGGCGGACGCCTCCGTGGTGGTCATCAGCGTCTGTAAGGCGGCCAGGCCCTTGCCGTCCCGGGCAAGGTATTCGGCAGCCGCGGACACGCAGGCTTCGGCAAGGAGATCATGCGCGGGCCAGCCGGCACCGGCATCTTTGTGATCCTGTTCCAGGCGCTTTGCCTGTTCCGAGTCCCCCAGCCTGGCCGCGGCGTAGAAGCCCAGTGCGGTGCCGAACCGGTACAGCTGCAGCGGGTCGTTGAGCCTCAGCGCCTCGACGGCGGGCAGCAGCACCTGGTAGGCGCGCTCCATTCTCCCCTGCCGCAGCAGCGAGTAGCCCTGGAGCAGCTCAAGGCTTCCGTTGAAGGTGGCGGCCCCGGGCGCATTTCCGGCGGCGTAGTGGTTGAGTTCCCGCTCAGCCGACTCCCATTCACCCATGGCCAGGTAGTCGGAGACCAGCCGCCCCAGCACGAACTCCGGGAAGAAAAAAAGGCTGCCCTGCAACGGGGGAAGCTCCGAGGCTGCCAGCAGGGCAGCCTCCAGGCCCTGTACGGGGCGTCCGGCGGAAGCCAGGGCATGGGCCAGCAGCCCCTCGGCCATGGCACGGAGGGGTTCGCCGCCGGAGCCTGCGCGGCGCTTCCGCATGGCGTCCACGTAGTCGTTCAACGCCTGGACGTTGACCTCGGCAGCCAGCTGCAGCAGGTGCAGGAGTTCTTCCTGCCAGCTCTTTTCGCCGCCGGAAGGTGCGGCGTGCTTTTCGACGTCATCCGCCACCACGCCAAGGGTGTGGCCGAGGGCCTGGTGTGCCGAAACCCGGAGCAGCAGGACCGCCGGACCCTCGGTGCCCCCCGCCAGCGGGAGCCAGCAGGCGTCCAGGAGGGCCGCGGCCTCCGAATAGGAGCCTTCGTTGTACAGTGCCCGCGCCTGGATGGCCTGGGCCATCGGAACCAGCGGAGGATGGTGGATGCGTGCCGCGATGGAACGCGCACTGTGGTTGCGGAACCTCAGCAGGGCCTCTTTGGCTGCCGACAGCAGCTCGTCGTCACTGACCCGGAGTCCGCACTCCAGGGCCCACTCCACGGACCGCAGCCGGCCCTCCCCCTGCAGCAGGGTGGGGTCCTGGTGGGCCTTGACCTTCTCCAGCAGCTGGAGGCTGCGGGAGACGGAGACAGTATTCCTGATGGCGCCGGCAAAGAGCCCGTTCCAGAGGGCAATCTCGGCCGGGATTCCGGGCGCTTCAACGATCATTTGCTGGTCCAGCAGTGAACGGACCACCGCAGCCCCGCTGATGTCTTCGATGACTTTCCTGCCCACCGGCCCTGCCAGGGCGATGAGCTTCAGGGCTTCCTGTTCCTCGGGCCCGCGCCGGAGGTGGTCCTTGGCCACCACCGCTGCAAGGCGTGGCCCGTCCGCGGGCAGGGAGCCCAGCAGCATCCAGATTCCGTTGCGTTTAGCGAGAACGCCGGCCTCAGCAGAGTCATGGAGCAGGGCATCGAGTATCCGGGGGTTGCCTCCCGACGCATTCCAAATGGCGTCCACAGTCGCTCCGGGGACTGTCCCGTCAAGGGCGTGGGCCAGGACCTCTTCAATCTGTTCGCGGTTGAGGGGACGGAGGTCCACGCGCTCGGCAAGACCGTCGTACCACAGCTGGTCCAACGGCTGCGGCAGGCCGGGCCGGGGACGGGCGGCCGCCACCACGGTGGCCCAGCCGGCCGAGATCACCTCGGCCAGCACGCCTGCCGATGCGTCGTCCAGGTGGTGGGCATCGTCCACGGCAAGCAGGACAGGAGCTCCGTTGCCGCCCTTCAGCTTCTCGAAGTAAGACCACATGGAACGGAGCACCGCGACGGGTGAGACAGACTCCTCCGCCGTGAGCTCCCCCGTATAGGGAGTCAGGACCCCGAACGGCACCCCTGCCAGGGCCGAGCTGGCGTGGATGCGCAGGATGCTCATGCTCCCGGCGAGGCGCTCCGTCACGGCGTCAGTCACTGCCGACTTTCCAATGCCCGCGCCGGCCATGATGAAGACGGCCTGGTGGGTGCCGTTCCGCACCATGTTGCAGATCCGGTCCACCGGCTCCCGGCGGCCGGTCAGGAGCCGGTGCGCAGCCGGCGGCTTGTGGCCATTAGACGAGTCCAGTCAGATCACCCCTTGAAGTCACGCCCAGCTTAGTGAAGACCTGGTACAGATGGCCTTCAACGGTGCGGACTGACACACCCATTTCCATGGCGATGTCACGGTTTGAGGCGCCGCGGCCGGCCATCCGGGCAATTTGCCGTTCCCGGCTGGTCAGCAGCGGGCTCCCGCTGCTGGGCACGATCGGCAGGTTGGAGACTGTGGCGGCCAGGATGTCCAGCCGTGCCTGCGCCGTCCGTGCAGAGAGGGCGTCCCCCTCCTGGCGGGCGAAATCCACCGCAAGTGCCATGCATCGGGCTTCCACGGCGTCGAGTTCGAGCGTGGCCGCGAGTTCGCCGCCGGCGAGCAGGGCCTTGGCATCCTTTGTCCTGCTTCCGACGGCGATCAGCCGTGACACTTCCGCCAGCGGGCCCTGCCGGTGACCGGCGATGTCCTCCAGAAGACGGAAGTCGGTATCGCTGCCGTTCACGGTTGCTGCCAGCAGGTAGAGGCCGGCGATGGTGTGCCTGCCCGCCTCCAGGTTACGGCGGGCACCCTGCTTGAGGCCGGCCACCGCTTCCGAGTCTCCCAGCCACCGGCCGGCGACCAGCGCACAGAATTCGATGATGCTCTCCGTGGCGAATCCTGCCTTGCCGGACGTCCGTTGCAGCTTGGTGAGGTACTTGCGGGCGAACGCAGCGTTGCCGGTCTGCGCATAAGCCAGGGCCGTGGCCGCGTACGCGGTTCGCAGCGCCGCCTGGACCGGTTGCAGCTCCAGCTGGGCTGCAGCGGAGATCAGGGGCTCCAGGGCGGCTTCGCCGCGGCCGGAAAAAGCAAAGGCCACCCCGGCAGCGAGCTCGGTGGCGGCGCTGCGGTACGGCAGCCGGTGGGGCTGGCCGGCGCTGAAGGGGGTGAGGAGATCGATGCAGCGCCGCCACTGCCCCGCCACCAGCAGGACGAAGTAGGCCTCCCTGATGTAGCGCTCACGGAGGCCGACGATGTGCGAGGCGTCGGTGAGCTGGCCGCCGAGCTGCCGCATAAGGCCCAGGGCGTCCATCTCGCGACCGGTCAGCGCGAGGGCGCTCATCAGGGTGATCGCGGACTGGAGCCGGAACTCGGTGTCCGGGTTGACGGCGGGATCGGCCGCACGTTCGAGCGCGGGGATCATGGCAGCGTACTCACCGGCATGGGCCTGGTATTCGAATTCACTCAAGGAGATGCGGTTCGCCGCCACTGCTGCCGGCGCGGGCCAGGAAGACCCCTGGGCCGTCCGGTCCAGCCGTTCCCGGGCGAAGGCGAGCAGTTCCGGGACCTTGGCCGCCTGCTCCGGAAGGGAGCGCATGACTCGCGCTTTGGCGGCAACTACCTGGGCATATTCCTCAAAGTCCAGGGCTTCAAGTTCTGGCTGGGAAATATCCTCCAGGGCGGAGAGGGCCTGGACCGGCAGGTCCAACTGAAGGTACGCCGCGGCCTTTTGCCGCTGCGCGGACGCCCACCCGGCGTCGGTCCTCTGCACCATTTCCGCGTAGGTCAAAGCAAAACGGGGATCGAAGAGCTGGACCGCGGCCTGGGCCGCCGCCAGCGCCAGCGCCGGAGCCAGCTCGGCCTCGCACTCGTGGGTCCAGGCGGCAAAGGACATCAGTTCCTCCACCGTCATGGCTGCCGGATCCGGCTCCCGGCCGCCCAGCAAAACGTTGCGAAGCTCCCGCCGCCGGGAAATGCTCAGCCAGGTCCTGACGACGTCCCCGATGTATTTCTCCCGCAGCGACACCCAGCGGTGCTCGGAGTCATCAATCTCCAGCAGTCCGCCGTCTTCCATGTCAGCGACCACGTCCGCGCCGTAAATGGCGGTAAGGCTGGAGAGCTCCACCCGCCGGGCGCAGGAGAGCATCTCGATGACCTCCCGGGTTCCGGGTGTTTCCCGCGACCACCGGGAGCGGACGATGTCATCAAGGCTGGCAGCGCCGTCGAGGACCACCTTGTCCCGCAGCGTCCAGACGGAATCAGACAGGACAAGGTTTCCGGAGAGCTGCTGTTCGGTGACCAGGGCTTTGAGCAGCAAGGGATTTCCACCCACCATCTGGTGGTAGGTGCTGACCAGGGAGGAAGCGACGCGGTGGCCCAGCAGGGACAGCAGGACCTGCCTGGTCTGCAGCTCGTTGAGGTTGCTGAGCCGTACTTCGGTCAGCTTCCGGTCCGTGAGCAGCCAGTGGAAATCCGCCGGCAAGTCACTGGAATTGGGGGCAACGGCAACAATTTTCGCCGTACCGGTCAGCAGGACGTTCAGCAGCACGCCGGCGCTCATGTCGTCGATGCTGGTGGAGGTGTCCAGCGTGATGACGCAGGGCCTTCCGGCGGCGTCGCTGCGGATAAGCGAGGTGATGCCGCGCAGGATGGCGGTGGGCGACCCCATGTAGGCCTGCGGCAGCCGGGCCAGCAGGAACGACAGGCAGCCGTACGGGGTGGTGGAGCCCGAAGGCCCGCTCCGGAGCTGCAATGACCAGACGTCCGGACCGAGGTCCGCAACTGCTGCGCGGGCCAAGGAGGACTTACCCACTCCCCTGGCACCGGTGATCACAACACCCAGGGAGTTTTCGCTGGTCAGGGCGGTGCGGACGGCGTCGAGGTTGGCGCTTCGTGCAGGCATGGACCATTGCTGGCCCTCCGGGGCCCCGGAGGTCGGCGTGGGCAGCCCGTCACCTTGCGGCGTTGACCCACGTCCCCAGCTGAGTGGCTCGATCGACATGAACTTTTCCCCTACATCCTGCAATAGCGGGATGTAGCCCCATTGCTCCCCCGCATAGGAAGAAGAGTACCCTGTGCCACAGACACGGAAACAGGGCCGGAGGGAACTTTTACGTTTCTGTCTGTGGTGAGGCCGCTTTGGCAGGGTGGAATTTCTGCTGGGCGGCGGTGAGCCCGTCACGGAGGAGGGACTCTACGGCATCGGCCGCGTCGTCCAGCAGGAAGGGCAGTTCCTTGAGCTCCGCGGCGCCAAAGTCGCGCAATACGTAGTCGGCGGTGTCCATCCTGCCGGGCGGACGGCCCACCCCTACGCGGACCCGCAGGTAGTCCTTGGTGCCGAGCGCCTTGGAGATGTCCCGCAAACCGTTGTGGCCGCCTTCCCCGCCGCCGAGCTTGAGTTTGACCGTGTTGAACGGGATGTCGATCTCGTCGTGTACCGCGACCACATGGTCTGCGGCGATGCCATAGAAGTTGGCGAGGGCGGAGACCGGCCCACCGGAAACGTTCATGTAGCTCATCGGCTTCGCCAGGACCACCCTGGGCCCACCAATGCCCAGCCGGCCTTCAAGGACCTGGGCCCGGGCCTTATGGGTCTTGAAGCCGGCCCCGATGCGGCCCGCAATTTCATCGAGCACCATCTGGCCTACGTTGTGCCTGTTGCCTTGGTACTGCGCACCGGGGTTGCCGAGGCCGACGATCAGCCAGGTGTCTGTCATGGGTTCAATCCTAGGGGGACGGCGTGGACAGGATGGCAGCGCATAGAAGGACGCCGGCCTGCGGACATGGCAGTGGCCGGACCCCTGGAGGTCCGGCCACTGCGGGAAACGGCGGAGTGGTTACTCGGCTGCTTCTTCTTCGGCTGCGGGAGCTTCCTCTGCTGCGCCTTCTGCGGCAGCTTCGGTTTCTTCGCCTTCCTCGGCGATTTCGACGGCCTCGGAGATGTTCACCACGAGTGCCTCGGCGTCGGTCAGGAGGACGGTGCCCTTGGGCAGGACCAGGTCGGAGGCGTGGATGTGCTCGCCGGCGGCGCGGCCTTCGATGCTGACCTCGATGGCGGTGGGCAGGTGGGTGGCCTCGGCCTCGAGGGAGACGACCGTCAGTTCCAGGTTGTGGACGGTGCCGGGGGCCGATTCGCCTTCAACGTGGACCGGAACGTCAACCGTGACCTTTTCGCCCTGGCTGACGGTCAGGAGGTCGATGTGCTCGATGATCTGCTTTACGGGATCGCGCTGGACGTCCTTGACCAGGGCCAGGTGGCCTTCGCCGTTGATGTCCAGGGACAGCAGGGCGTTGGGGGTGCGGACGGCCAGGGTGGTGGCCTTTGCCGGCAGGGTCACGTGGATGGGGTCTGCGCCGTGGCCGTAGATGACGGCGGGGATCAGGTTGGCCATCCGGGCGCGGCGGGCGTAGCCCTTGCCGAATTCGGTGCGCAGTTCTGCTGCGAGCTTCTGCTCAGACATGGAAATCTCCTTGAAGACTAAACGGGGTTCAGCAAGGGCGGAGGTCTGGTGTGACCTTCAACGCCGGGCGGCCGGAAGGCGGCCCTTCAAGAAGGCAGTCCCCGCAGGAGGGACGCAGACCCAGTCGATAACGGAGGTTATGCCCTCCCTCGCCAAGGTATCGCCTAAAAGCCTACCAGTGCGGGGACCATTTCCTTTAATCCGCACCGCCCCCTGAGCTCGCAAGCTCAGGGGGCGGCGTGGGCCCAGACCCCGCCGGCTCCTGCCGGCGGGGTTTCGTCAAGTACTGTCCTAGGCCTTGCCGTCGAAGAGGCTGGTGACCGAACCGTCGTCGAACACCTCGCGGATGGCCCTGGCGATCAGTGGCGCGATCGAAAGGACCGTCAGCTGCGGGAAGCGCTGGGACGAACCGAGCGGGAGCGTGTTGGTGACCACCACTTCGCGCGCGCCGGACTCCGAGAGGCGGCGGGCGGCGGGGTCGGAGAAGACGGCGTGGGTGGCCGCGATGATGACATCCTTGGCGCCGGCGTTCTTCAGGACGGTGACGGCGCCGGAGATGGTTCCGCCGGTATCGATCATGTCGTCGATCAGGACGCAGGTGCGCCCCTCGATCTGGCCCACGACGGTCTTGGAGACGGCCTGGTTGGGGACGGTGAGGTCGCGGCTCTTGTGGACGAAGGCAAGGGGTGCCCCGCCCAGGCGTTCGGCCCACTGTTCGGCAACGCGGACGCGGCCGGTGTCCGGGGACACAACGGTGATGTTGTCCGAGCCCACGCGGGTCCGGATGTAGTCGGCCAGCAGCGGAATGGCCATCAGGTGGTCAACCGGGCCGTCGAAGAAGCCCTGGATCTGGGAGGTGTGCAGGTCCACGCTCATGATGCGGTCGGCGCCGGCGGTCTTGTAGAGATCCGCCACCAGCCGGGCGGAGATGGGTTCGCGGCCGCGGCCCTTCTTGTCCTGGCGGGCATACGGATAGAACGGCGAAACCACGGTGATCCGCTTGGCGGAGGCCCGCTTCAGCGAATCGATCATGATCAGCTGTTCCATCAGGTGGTTGTTCAGCGGGGCGGGGTGCGCCTGGATCACGAAGGCGTCGGTGCCGCGGACACTCTCGCCGGCGCGGACGTAGATCTCGCCGTTCGCGAAGTCGTAGGCATCCAGCGGGAGGAGTTCGGTGCCGAGCTCCTTGGCGATTTCCCGGGCCAGCTCCGGATGGGCCCGCCCGGAGGCAAGCACCAGCTTCTTCTCGCCGTGCGCCGTAATTTCGCTCATTGTTACTTGCCCTCTTCTGTAGATGCCGGGGTACTTGAGGAGTCGTTGGTGGCCGCCTGGGCCAGTTCGGCGGAGCGGGTTCCGGGGCGGTGCGCCGGAACCCAGCCTTCGGTGTTGCGCTGCGCGGCGATGCTCAGCGCCAGGGCACCGGCCGGTACGTCTTTGCGGATCACCGCGCCGGCGCCGCTGTAGGCGCCGTCCCCCACGGTGACCGGGGCAACAAAGACCGTGTTGGAGCCTGTCCGGACGCCCGAGCCGATCACCGTGCGGTGCTTCTTCTCGCCGTCGTAATTGGCCGTGATGTTGCCACAGCCGATGTTGGTGTCCTCGCCGATTTCGGCGTCCCCGGCATACCCCAGGTGGGACAGCTTGGAGCCACGGCCGATGGTGACGTTCTTGGTTTCGTAAAAGGCGCCGATCTTTCCCTTTTCGCCCAGGACGGTGCCGGGGCGAAGGTAGGTGAAGGGGCCGACGGCGGCGCGCGGGCCGATCACCGAGCCGGAGCCATGGGTGCGGACCACCGTGGCGCCCTCGCCGACCTCGACGTCGGTCAGGGTGGTGTCGGGGCCCACGACGGCGTCCCTGGCCACCGTGGTGGTGCCGTGCAGCTGGGTGTTGGGCAGGAGCCGGACGTCCTCGTCCAGGGTGACGGAGGAATCGATCCAGGTGGTGGAGGGGTCCACGACAGTGACGCCGGCACGCATCCAGGCTTCCACCGTGCGGCGGTTCAGCTCGGCGCCGAGGGCGGCGAGCTGGACGCGGTCATTGGCGCCCTCCACCTGCCAGCGGTCAGCGGTGACGACGGCGGCAACGCGGCCGCCTGCCTCGCGTGCGAGTCCCAGCACGTCGGTAAGGTATTTCTCGCCCTGGGCGTTGTCGGTGGTCACCTTGGCCAGCGCCTCGCGGAGCACACCGGCGTCGAAGGCGTAGATCCCGGAATTGACTTCCCGGATCAGCTTTTCGGCCTCAGAGGCGTCCTTATGTTCGCGGATGCCGGTGACGGAGCCGTCCTCACCGCGAAGGATGCGGCCGTAGCCGGAGGCGTCGTCCAGGACCGCCGTGAGGACCGTGACGGCGTTGCCTTCGCGTTCGTGGGTGGCAACGAGTTCCTTCAGCAGGTCGCCGGACAGCAGGGGCACGTCACCGTAGGTGACCACCACGGTTCCAGCCAAGTCCTCATCCGCGTGCAGGGCATGCAGGGCGGCTTCCACGGCGCGGCCGGTGCCGGGCACGTCGTCCTGGTCCACAATGACGGCGTCGGGGTCGAGGGCCGATACGTGGCCGGCCACCAGGTCGCGTTCGTGGCGCACCACAATCGCAAGCCTTTGCGGGGCGATGCCGCGGGCCGCACGGAGGGCGTGGCCCACCATGGAGAGGCCGCCGATCTCATGCAGGATCTTGGGGGTACGCGACTTCATCCGGGTACCGGCGCCTGCTGCCAGAACGATTACAGCGGCCGGGCCGGCATTCTCGGGGATCACGTACGGGCTCTCCTTGCTTGGTTGTGCTGGCGCTTGACGGCGTCCGGCGGGCCAGGCCGCCGGGCACCGGGTGCCATCCTCATGATCGCGCCCCGCGCAGCAGTTCCGCCCATAGGATTCGAACCTATACTCCACGGCTCCAAAGGCCGGGGTGCTGCCGTTACACCAGAGCGGACCGTGCCGGAGGACTCAAGGCCCGGGGCACAAGTCCCTATTTTGCCACGGGTTCAGGGCCCCGCGCGACACGGGGCGCTCCGCTCCCGCCCGCCCCGCTGAATACCGCCGCCGGCGGTGGGGCATGATGGGAAGGTGAGCAACAACCTTCCGCGGATGCGGATGACTGGCCTGCAGCGCCGGAGCCAGCTGATCGACGTCGGCCGCGGCCTTTTCGCCGTCCGGGGGCTGGACGGGACCACCATCGAGGAGATTGCAGCCTGCGCGGGAGTGTCCAAACCGGTCATCTATGAACACTTCGGTTCCAAGGAAGGCCTCTACACCGAAGTAGTGGACTGCGAATTCCACATCCTGCTGGACGCGGTCAACGCCGCCCTCACCGAGGAAGCCAAGCCCCGCGTCCTCGTGGAACGCGCCGCCCTGGCCCTGCTTACCTACATCGAGGAACGCACGGAGGGCTTCCGTATCCTGATGCGGGACGCTCCGCCCTCACAGCCCGAGGGCGCCTTCTCCACCCTGCTGTCCCACGTCACCGCCCGGGTGGAACACATCCTCTCCGACGAATTCTCCCGCCGCGGCCTCAGCGGCGAAGACGGCGCCATGTACGCCCAGATGCTCGTGGGCATGGTGGCGATGACGGGGCAATGGTGGCAGGACAGCCGCCAGCCCGACAAGCAGACCGTTGCCGCGCACCTGGTCAACCTCGCCTGGAACGGCCTGACCGGCCTCAAGAAGGACCCTGAGCTGCAGTCTGAACCCTAAGCCTTGCCGTGGTTCCGTCCGCGGCGAAGGGGGTCAGTCGCCGAGGAGTTCCGAGGACTCCAGCCACTCCAGTTCCAGGGCGTCCTTTTCGTCCGTGAGGTCTTTAAGCTGCTTGTTCTGGTCGGCGAGCTTGTCGAAGTCGCCGGCCTCGGTGGTTTTCACCATGGCGTCATGGAGTTTCTTTTCCTCCTGGTCGAGCTTCTTGAGCTGGCGCTCGATCCTGTTGAGGGCTTTGCGGGCGTCGCGCTTCTCGGCCTCGGAGGGGCCTGCACCGGTGCCCCCGGCAGCCTGCGCCTGCCCGGCGCTGGTGACGGGGTTTCCGCCGCCGGTCACGGTTGAGCCGGCCAAGGCTGACTCGCGCAGTTCCAGGTACTGGTCCACGCCCCCGGGCAGGCCGCGCAGCTTGCCGTCGCCGAGCAGTGCCATCTGGTGGTCGGTCACCCTTTCGAGCAGGTAGCGGTCGTGGCTGACCACCACCAGGGTGCCCGGCCAGCCGTCCAGGACGTCCTCGACGGCGGCGAGGGTATCGGTGTCGAGGTCGTTGGTGGGCTCGTCGAGCATCAGCACGTTGGGTTCGCCCACCAGCAGCCGGAGGAGCTGCAGGCGGCGGCGCTCACCGCCGGAGAGGTCCTTCACCGGCGTCCACTGCTTCTGGTTGGTGAACCCGAGCTGCTCCACCAGCTGGCCGGCCGTGAATTCCTTGCCGCCCACGTTGAAGGAACGCTTTTCCCGCTCAATGACCTCAATGACGCGCAGGTCAGCGACGTCGTCGAGCTCCTTGACCTCCTGGGTGAGGACCGCGGTGACCACTGTTTTGCCGCGCTTCAGCTTCCCGGCGTCGGGCGCGATCTCGCCGTTGAGCAGTTTCAGGAGGGTGGTCTTGCCGGCGCCGTTGACGCCCACCAGGCCCAGCCGCTCCCCCGGGGCCAGCCGGAGGGTGATGTTGTCGAAGAGCTTCCTGCCGTCGTCGCCGCCCTGGAAGTTCAGGGACACGTTCTCAAGGTCCAGGACATCCTTGCCCTGGCGGGCGGTGGCCATCTTGCTCAGGGCCATGGAGTCACGCGGAGCCGGCACGTCGGCGATGAGCGCGTTGGCTGCCTCGATCCGGAACTTCGGCTTGGCGGTCCGGGCAGGGGCACCCCGGCGCAGCCAGGCGAGTTCTTTCTTGACCAGTTGCTGGCGCTTGCCCTCCACCACGGATGCCATCCGGTCCCGTTCGGCCCGGGCCAGGACGTAGGCGGCGTAACCGCCTTCAAAGGGGTCCACGATCCCGTCGTGGACCTCCCAGGTCTTGGTGCAGACTTCGTCGAGGAACCAACGGTCGTGGGTAACCACCAGGAAGGCGCCCTGGTTGGGCCGCCAGCGCGTCTTCAGGTGACGGGCCAGCCAGGCAACGCCCTCGACGTCGAGGTGGTTGGTGGGTTCGTCAAGCATGATGACGTCGTGGTCCTCGATGAGCAGCTTGGCCAGGGCCACCCGCCGCTTCTGGCCGCCGGAGAGGGCGTGGACATTGGCATGCCAGTCGACGTCGGACACCAGGCCGCCCATAATTTCCCGGATGCGGGGGTTGCGGGCCCATTCGTAGTCCGCCTGGTCCCCTACGATCGCAGCACCCACCGTGAGGTCGCCGTCGAGTACGTCGCTCTGGTCCAGGTATCCCACGTTGACGTCGCCGCGTTTGGTGACACGGCCGGAGTCCGGGGTGGAGCGCAGGGACAGCAGGCGCATCAGGGTGGACTTGCCGTCACCGTTGCGGCCCACCATGCCGATCCGGTCCCCCTCCTCCAGTCCCAGGGTGATGCCGTCCAGGACGGTGCGGGTTGCGTAGGAAACCGTGAGGTTTTCGCCGCCAAGAAGGTGTGCCAAAGGGAACTGCTTTCTGCTGCCGGACTGGAAGTATTAAAGGAGGGTGTCGGAGATGATGCGCGCGCCCGGGACCGGGCCGTGGACGGCGAGTGCTGTCAGGCCGTAGCGCTGCAGGTCCTCTGCGAGGGCAGCGGCTGCCACGGAATCCTCGGCCAGCAAAGCCACGGTGGGGCCGGATCCGGAGACCATGCCTGCCATGGCGCCGTGGGACTCGCCGATTCCCAGCGTATCGCGCAGCGCAGGCGAGAGTTCAATGGACGCCCTTTGCAGGTCGTTGACCAGCACACGGCTCAGGGATTCCGCGTCGCCGCCCCGCAGCGCCGCCAGGATCTTCGGGTCAACACCGGTGGGTTCCCCGGCGTCGATTCCCTCGGCGTCGCGCAACCGGTCCAGGGTCCGGTACACCTCGGGAGTGGAGAGGCCGTAGTCGGCCACCACCAGGACCCAGTGGGTCTGCGCCTTGGCCAGGGCCGGAGAGAGTTCGTCGCCCAGGCCAAGTCCGACGGCGGTTCCACCCAGGAGCGAGAAGGGGACGTCGGCACCCAGTTCCGCTGCAAGGTGGGCCAGTTCCTCGCGGGACAGCCCGCTGTTCCAGAGGGCGTCGCAGGCAAGGAGCGTGGCAGCGGCGTCGGCCGATCCGCCGCCCATGCCGCCCGCCACCGGGACCCGCTTGGTGATCTCCAGGTGCACGCCGGTGGCGTGTTCGGAGACGTCGGCCATGATGGCCGCCGCCTTGTACGCCAGGTTGCTGCTGTCCAAGGGGATGTCGACGGCGTCGAGGTCCAGGGTGCTTTCGGGGCTGAGGCTGATGGTGATTCCCGGGGCGGCGGTGCTGGTGGCTGCCACTTCCTCATAGAGGGACACTGCGAGGTAGACGCTGGCCACCGAGTGGTAGCCGTCAGGCCGCAGCGGCCCAACGGCCAGGGACACGTTGACCTTGCCGGGTGCCTTGACGCGCACCGTCCTGGCCGCGAACCGCCCCCTGCCCGCCCTCTCAAGTCCCGCGTTCACGGGCGGTTTTCCCTGGCTTCGGCGATCCTGGCGAAAGCGGCGATGTCGATGACCTCGCCGCGTGCGGTGGGGTCGACGCCGGCTGCCAGCAGGCAACGCTCAGCTTCCGGCGCTCCCCCGGCCCAGCCTGCCAGGGCGGCCCGGAGCGTCTTGCGCCGCTGCGCAAACGCGGCGTCCACCACGGCAAACACCTGTTCGCGGGTGGCGGTGGTGGCGGGGGGCTCGCGGCGGGTGAAGGCCACAAGCCCGGAATGGATTTTTGGGGCCGGCCAAAAGACGTTCATGCCGATCACGCCGGCCTTGCGCATCTGGCTGTACCAGGCGGCCTTGACGGATGGAACACCGTAGGTTTTGGATCCGGGTCCGGCTGCCAACCGGTCTGCCACCTCGTCCTGCACCATCACCAGGCCGTGCTGCAGGCTGGGGAAATGCTGCAGGAGGTGCAGCACCACGGGAACTGCCACGTTGTAGGGCAGGTTGGCTACGAGCGCCGTGGGTTGCACCGGCAGTTCAGTGACCTTCATGGCATCGGCGTGCACCAGGTGGAACGCGTTGGCGGCGGCGGGGCGCCATTCCTTCACGGTTTCGGGGAGCTTTGCGGCAAGGACCGGATCGATTTCGACGGCGACGACCGCCGCTGCCGCGTCGAGCAGCCCCAGCGTCAGGGAGCCCAGCCCCGGACCGACCTCGAGCACTGTTTCATCCGGCCCCACGCCTGCCGCGGCCACAATCCGGCGGATGGTATTGCCGTCAATGACAAAGTTCTGGCCCAGGGTCTTGGTAGGCCTGACCCCGATTTCCTCTGCCATCCGGCGTATGTCGGAAGCACCGAACAACGGTGCGGGAACGGCGGGGATCGGTTCAGTCACCTAGGTATCCTATCCCGCGTGGCACTTGGCCCTCCCCCGTTAACGGCTGTGGCCGGCCCCGGAGTACCCGGAGCCGGCCACAGCTGTTTTTTGCGCGTTGATGCTGGCCAATCAGCGGCTGGCGGCCCAGCCGCAGCCCCACGGTGACAGGCCACGCTGTGCGTAGACGCGGTTGGCGATGTCGATCTGCTGCGCCTTGGTGGCCAGGCTGGCGTTGGGCGCATAGGCGCCGCCGCCGGCGCCAATCCAGGTCTGGATGTCAAACTGCAGGCCGCCGTAGTAGCCGTTGCCGCTGTTGATGCTCCAGTTTCCGGTGGACTCACACTGGGCAATCTTGTCCCACATGGCTTCGTTCATCATGGCCGGTGCTGCTGCGCCGGTGTTGGCGGCCGCGGGGGCTGCGGCGGCCTGGGGTGCAGGCTTGGCTTTGGTGCCCACGGTGACCTTCTCGGTGACCGGCTGGACCGCTACGTTTTCCGAAACCAGGGTGCGGGAAGCCTCCCGGCCGTCAACAAGCACCAGCTTGAAGGTGCGCTCGATCTTTCCGGCGGCCCCGGCCTGGGTCACTTCCTTCTCACCCTTGAGCATGTCCGCGCTTTCAGCGGTGACGGTGTCAAAGGGAACGTCTTCGCTGGTGACGGCGGTCTGGCCGGTGTCAACCCGGGAAACCTTGATGACCATGTTGTTCACCACGTTGGCGTTGGCCGGCTGGGAGGTGCGGTCGTTGGCGCCGAGGGTCACGCCGGAGTCTTCGAGGACCTTGCCGACCGTAGGCGCGGTGGTGGTGGCGGTGTTCACCTTGCCGTCGGCCACGATGCTGACGGTCTTGGGCGTGGAGATGGAGACGTAGGAACCGGCCAGCGAAAGGGTGGCATCCTTGGGCGCCGAAACGGACGAGGCACTGGCCACACCGAGTTCAGTCACCAGGTCTTCGACGTCCTGCGCCGTGGTGTTGACCGTCTTTTCGGCCCCGTCAAGGCTGACCTTGACTTCTTTGGCCTGGTTGATGTTGATGACGGTGCCGTTCTGGACGGTGGCGTCAAGGGAGGGGGAAACGCGGTCGCCGGGCTTCAGGTCCAGGTTGGCGCTCTTGACCACCTGTTCCACTGTTCCACCAAAGGACTGCACGGACGACGCTTGGCCGTCCACGTTGAGCGTGATTGTTTTGTTATTACCCACGAAGGCTACGAGGCCTGCGACCAGGCCGCAAAGCACCAGCAGCTGGGCGCCAACCTTTATAAAGCTGAACTTGCCGTCCGATGTGAAGAACTTGATCACGATTGCCCGTAACTCTCGGTCCATCCGGGCACGGGGGAATGCGCAATAAAATGCCCGGAGCAACCTCAAAAAGGAGAGTCCGGGCACCAGTGCGCCGCCACACTCCGCGCAGCGGCGAGGCCTGATGTTGGACAGGCCGGCCCGGCTGCACGTGGAGTGAAATTACCCGTTGGCCTTCCCCGACCCCGGCTAATAGTTTCCCACTGTAACCGTAGCGTTATAAAGCAGCCAACATTTTTGCATACCAGGTATGCGATCGCGGGTGCCGCAGGAGGGTGGGATTAAGCCCAGGATCCGTATGCCCGCAGGGTATTTTCGCTGATGGAGGTGCATAGTGCGGCGAGGTCGGAGCCTGTCAATTCTGCCATGGCCCGCACGGTGTACGGGACCATATAGCTCGCGTTCGGCCGCCCCCTGTGCGGGTGCGGCGTCAGGAAGGGAGCGTCCGTTTCCACCATGACCAGCTCCCGGTCTGCGACCGCGAGCGCGGCACGGAGGTTGGCGGCATTCCTGAACGTCAGGGTGCCGGCAAAAGACATCCACCAGCCCTGTTCGTTACACGTCCGTGCCAGGTCCTCGTCACCGGAGAAGCAGTGGAACACCACCCTTTCCGGTGCACCCTCCTCCCGGAGCACACGGACCACGTCACTGTGCGCGTCCCGGTCATGGATCTGCAGGGTGAGGCCGAGGCGCTTGGCGATGTCGATGTGCCGCCTGAAGGAGTACTCCTGGTGCCGCAGCCCCTCGCCCTCCGTGCGGTAGAAGTCCAGCCCGGTTTCGCCGATGGCCCGGATGCGGGGATGCGCGGCCAGCTGTTCGATCTCGGCAAGGGCCGCTTCCAGTGCGCCCCGGGCGGCGTAGTGCGGAGCATCGTTGGGATGCAGTGCCACAGCTCCCAGGAGCCGTTGGTCCTGGTCCACCGCCTCCACCGTGAACCGCGAGGACTCCAGGTCGCAGCCCACCTGCACCGCACCCTGCACGCCAACGGCCTCTGCCGCATCCAGTGCAGCCTTGATCCCGACGGGTCCCTTTCCTTCCGGGAAGTCCAGGTGGGTGTGGTTGTCCATGACCGGTACTGGCAGGGGCTCCGGCGCAGGCGGGAAATCCTTCCGGCGCCCGGCGTCCGCTTCCGGTTCCGCGTCTGCGGCGGGCACCCGGTAGGCGGCGGGAATCGACGAATTGCACATCCAACCAGCCTAACGGCCCAAGGCTCCCCTATATTTGCCGGAACTCTCTGTCAGGCACGGCAGTTGTGTTAGTAGTCTGGAACGAAGACACGCGCACGCCCACCGAGGGGCGAAGGCAGGCTTGCTGTCACGTCCAGGTGAAACCCGGGCTGAAAGGTTGCCGATGGAACCCCACCGACGCACTGCCAACAACGCAGGCGCACCGAACCTGAACCTGGCCGGCGTCGCCGATTCCGTCAGCCACCTGAACGGCCACCGGCCTGCGGCCATGGATTCCGGTGCCTTCCACGCAGCAGCGCAACGCATCCTGACCACGGTCAATACCGTCATCGACGGCAAGTCCGATGCCGCCAAGCTGGCGCTCACCGTCCTCCTCGCCCAGGGCCACCTGTTGGTGGAGGACGTGCCCGGCGTCGGAAAGACCCTGCTGGCAAAAACCCTCGCGCGGACCATTGACTGCACCGTCAACCGCATCCAGTTCACCCCCGATCTCCTCCCCTCCGACGTGACCGGGGTGTCCATCTACAACCAGGCCTCCAGGCTCTTCGAATTCCGGCCCGGCGCAGTGTTCGCCAACATCGTCATCGGTGACGAAATCAACCGCGCGTCCGCCAAGACCCAGTCGGCCCTCCTGGAATGCATGGAGGAGCACCAGGTCACGGTGGACGGCACGTCCTACAAACTCGATGAGCCGTTCATGGTGGTGGCCACCCAGAACCCCATCGAAATGGAAGGGACATATCCGCTGCCGGAGGCGCAGCGGGACAGGTTCATGGCCCGGATTTCCATGGGCTACCCGGACAAGGACGCAGAGATCGAGATGCTGGAGACGCACCAGGCAGTCTCGCCGCTGGCCACCGTCACCCCCGTGGTCACCGCTTCCGATGTTGCCGCCATGATCGCCACCGTCCAGCAGGTTTACGTCTCGGATCCCGTGAAGGAATACACGGTCTCGATAGGGAGGGCCACGAGGGAAAGCCCGCTGCTGCGGCTGGGCGCGAGCCCCCGGTCCATGCTGCAGCTGCTGCGCGCCGCCAAGGCCACCGCCGCCTTGGACGGGCGCGATTTTGTGCTACCGGACGACGTCGGTGATGTGGCCGAAGCCGTCCTGGCGCACCGGATCATCCTTGACCGGAAAGCTGCCGGCGCAGGCGAGACCCCGCACAGCATCCTGCGCAGCATCCTGTCCCGGCTGCCCGTACCCCATGCGGCCCCGGGGCAGGCCAACCGGGCAGCGGCGGCCGCCGGCAGCAGGAACCGCTAGGCGCACACCATGGCCTTCCTGCACAAGCTCCCGAAGCACCTGTTCACCAGGCGCGGATGGGGCATGCTGGCGGCCGGTGCCTTCACGCTGGCTGCAGCCCAGGTCATGGGCCGCCGCGACCTCCTGACGCTGGCCCTGCTGCTGCTGGTGCTTCCGCTCGTCTCCCTCGCAGGCGTCCGCCTGGTGAAACCCCGCTTCCGGGTCTACCGGGAATTCAATCCCTCCCCGGTGGAAACGTCGGCACCGGCCACGGTCAACCTTGCGGTGGCCAGGACCGGCCCGGGCAGCGGGCGGGTGGTCATGGAGGAGCGGCTGCCGGCACAGTTTGGCCAGGCACCCGCGTTCCGGTTCCCGTCCCGTTCCGCCACCGGCGGCACCAGCCGTTACGAATACCACCTGACGTCCAGGTATCGCGGGCAGTTCAGGATTGGGCCGGTAACGGCAGAGTTCACCGACCCCTTCGGCCTCTCTCTGCACCGGCGGCCCATTGACGACGGCGACGTCCTCACCGTGACGCCGGCCGCCGTCGCTCTGCCTGCCACCGGGCTGGGCGGAGCGCGGGGCAACGACGGCGTCACCGCCACCCGCGTGCGCGCGAACCCCAGCGACGACGATGTCATGACCCGCGAGTACCGCCATGGGGACCCAATGCGGAGGGTCCATTGGGCGGCGACGGCCAGGCACGGGGCCCTGATGGTCCGGCAGGAGGAATCGGTCACCACGCCGGAAGCGACCATCATCCTTGACCACCGTTCCAGCGCGTTCGCCGGCGGCCTTGGAACATCCATGCCTGGGCTTCCCGGCCACGATGGGCATGCGCCCGCCACCAGCGACACCTTCGAGTGGTCCGTGGTTGCCGCCATGTCCGCCGGCGCCCACCTGGCGGAACGCAATTACAGCCTCCGGCTGCTGGATGCTGGCGGCGACCCGGCATTCCTGCACTCGCCCTCCTCTCCGGAGCCTGGGGCGGAGGAGTACAGCGGCGCATCCGGCCTGCAGTCGATCGCCGAGAGCCTGGCGGCCATCCATCTCACCGGCACCCTCCACCCGCGGCGGGACGGAGCGCACCCGGAGCTGCCCGGCAGGAACACAGAGCGGCGGGCTGCTGCCGGGGCGCGGACGCACGTGGGCAGCGACCAGGGGCCGCCGGCATTTGATGACCGCTTGATGGACAAGCTGTCCGCGCACCGCATGCGGGGGCCGCTGATCGCAGTGCTGGGCCGGATTACCAGGGAGGAGGCAGCAGCCCTGGCGCCGGCTGCCGCGTACGGGACCGATGCGTTTGCACTCCTCGCCGTGGAACGGCCCGCGGAGTTCCAGGATGTCCTCGACGTGCTGCGGCAGGGCGGCTGGCGGGCCGAAGCCGCGGCGCCGAAGACCCGGCTTGCTGCTGCCTGGGGCCAGTTTGCCCAGGACCCCGCCCTGCCCGTCGCGCCCGCAGCGGAGGTCCGCCGGGGAGCGGGGGTGGCGAAATGACCATCGCACCCGCCCGGACGAGGAGCTCCGGAGACCAGGCCCGGGACAATCGGCGGGTTCCTGCGGGGCGCACCGGTGCGGGCGCCTATCCCTGGGCCATGGCGGCTGCAATCTCCTTGGCGGTCTGCGGGGCGGCCCTGTCCCTGAACGGTGTCCTTCGCGGCTGGAACTGGTACTGGCCCGCCATGACCACCGTGCTGGCGGTGGCCCTCACGCTTGCCGCGCTCCGTTCCGTCCGCGCCCAGCCGCTGCTGGTCACCGCCGGAGGGTTCGTGGCCCTGGGCGGCGTCCTGACCATGACCTTCTTCCGCGGTTCCAGCTTCCTTTGGGTGGTCCCCACCGGTGCCACGCTGCCGGAGCTGGACCGGCTGATCCAGCGCGCCAGCGAAACCGTGCTGGCGGAGACAGCGCCCGTGGCACCCAACGCCGGAATTGTCATGGTGGTCTGCGCCGTGCTCGGCCTGGCGGTCATTCTGGTCGATGCCCTCGCGGTGCCCCTGGGGATGCCGGCCGCCTCCGGCACCGGCCTGCTGGCCCTGCTGGTGGTCCCGGCCATGATCAAACCCCAAAGCGTGGGCGTCGGGAGTTTCCTTGCCACCGCGGCGGGATACCTGCTGATCCTTGCCTTCAGCCAGTGGTTCGCCCCGGACGGCAGGCTGCAGGGCGGACCGGCACGCAGTCCCGGACTGCTGCGCCGCGCCGCGCTGACCGGGGCCGTGGCCCTGGCCGCCACCATGGTGCTGCCACTGGCCATTCCGGGCTTCGACCGCGGCACCTTCCCCCAGGGGTCCAGGCTGAATCCGTGGGGCGCTTCCACCGGCCTCAACCCGATGATCACGCTGGGCAACAGCCTGCGCACCCCCGACGGAAGCGGCAGAATCACGTACGCCACCAATTCACCGACGCCCCTCTACCTGCGCTCGGTGACCGTGGACAATTTCGACGGCGACTCCTGGGGCCCAGACGACCGCAACGCATCCCGGGTCCCCCTTGACGGCCGGATCGACCCCGGCTATCAAGTCCTCACCGACGAGCAGGTGCGCCTGGTCACCGCCGTCGACGCCGGTTCCTTCACCAGCCCCTACCTGCCGGTCCCCTATGCCCCTGAAACCGTCCGTGGCCTGGGCGGCCAGTGGACCTGGGATCCGGCCACGCTGAGCATCAAGGGCACGGACACCACCACCCGGCGGCAGGAATACCTGGTGACCTCTGCCGTGCCCAAGCTCTCCGCAGCCCTGCTGGCCCAGTCCTCGGCCCCGGCGCGCGGCATCCCCGACGTCTTCACCAGGATTCCGGGCAATGTGCCGGACATCGTCAAAACCACTGCACAGACTGTGGCCGGATCCGCCGGGACGCCGTACCAGAAAGCCATGGCCATCCAGAAGTACCTGCGCTCGTCCGAGTTCACCTACTCGCTGCAGTCACCGGTGCAGGGCGGCTACGACGGCAACGGGCTCTCCGTCCTGGCAGATTTCCTGCAGCAGAAGAGCGGCTACTGCATCCACTACGCCTCGGCGATGGCCGTGATGGCCAGGCTGGAGGGCATTCCGAGCAGGATTGCCGTGGGTTACGCCCCCGGCAGGCTGACAGGGGCCACCATAACGGTGGCCGGCCAGGGGTCCCTCCCTGAGTACGAGGCCGATGCCCGCGACGCCCACGCGTGGCCGGAACTGTACTTCCAGGGCCTGGGCTGGGTGCCCTTCGAACCGACCCCTTCGCGGGGAGTGGTCCCTGACTACGCCACGGAGACCTCAGCACCATCAGTGGCGGAATCGCTGGGCAACAACGACGGACTCATTCCCGACACCGTCCCGGTACCAGCACCGTCCCCCAGCGCAACGGCACAGGCCCTCCCGGGCGCAGGCGGAAGCGGCTCCGGCGACGGCGTGCCCCTGATGCCTTGGCTCCTTGGTACGGCCGGAGCGGTGGGCCTGGTACTCCTGGCCGCCGCGCCGCACCTGGTGCGCGCCGGCGCCCGGTCCCGGCGGCTGCACCCGAAGCCCCCGGACCTGGCCGTACCGCTGGCGTGGAGCGAGCTCCGGGACCTCGGCACCGACTACGGGCTGCCCGCCGTGAACAGCGAGACGCCGCGGGCCTACGCGGCCCGGTTCCGCAGCACCCTGCTGGGCGAGCCCGGCGGTATGGACCAGGACGCCCACGGGGCGGTGGCCTCCCTCACCTCAGCCTTTGAGCACCACAGGTATGGACGTCCGGGCGCCGCCAGTTCCGCCGACGCAGCAGTCCAGGACCTTGCAGCCGGCATTGCCGCCGTGGAGGCGTCACTGCGCGCCAATGCCCCGATGCCAAGGCGTTGGGCGGCTTCGTGGGTCCCGCCGTCGGTCACCCTGCGGCTGGGCCGGCTGCTCAGGATGCCGTTCAGCGCAGCCGGCCGTGCCATCCGGCGGCTGCCGCACGCCCGGGCACGCTTCAGGTCAGCGCCGGACGACGGCGGCGGCAGGGCAGGCGGGGGCTGAACACACAGGTGCCGGCCGGGAAAGTCCCGGCCGGCACGTGTGGTTTTGCGGACTGCCGGGGCTAGCCGGCGTAGGGGTCGGCAATGCCGATGTACTGCGTGTAGAGGTACTCCTCGATGCCTTCCAGGCCGCCTTCGCGGCCCAGGCCCGACTGCTTCACGCCACCGAAAGGTGCCGCGGCGTTGGAGATGACGCCGGCGTTCAGGCCCAGCATGCCGGTTTCCAGCCGCTCGCCCATCCGGATACCGCGGTTGATGTCCTTGGTGAAGACGTACGCCACCAGGCCGTATTCGGTGTTGTTGGCCAGCCGGACGGCCTCGTCCTCGCTGCTGAAGGTGATGATCGGGGCCACCGGGCCGAAGATTTCCTCGGACAGGATCCGGGTCCCCTCGGAAACGCCGGACAGGATGGTGGGCTGGTAGAAGTAGCCCGGCCCCTCCACGGGAGCGCCGCCCAGGACTGCCTTGGCACCGGAGGCCAGGGCGTCGGAGACCAGCTCGTGCACCTTGTCACGGCTCTTGCCGTCGATCAGCGGGCCCACCTTGGATTCGGGTTCGGTGCCCCGGGCGGTGGTCATTTCCTTCATCTTCGCGGCGAACTTCTCAGCGAATTCGGCCGCCACCGACTCATGGACGATGAACCGGTTGGCAGCGGTGCAGGCCTCGCCCATGTTGCGGAGCTTTGCGGCCATCGCGCCGGTGACGGCAGCATCCAGGTCGGCGTCCTCGAAGACCAGGAACGGGGCATTGCCGCCCAGCTCCATGGAGGTGCGCAGCACGTTTTCGGAGGCGTCGGCCAGCAGACGGCGGCCCACCTCGGTGGAGCCGGTGAAGGACAGCTTGCGGAGGCGGGAATCCTTGATCAGCGGTCCCGTGGTGGCCCCGGCCGTGGAGGTGGGGATGACGTTGAGGACACCGGCGGGCAGGCCGGCCTCCTGCATGACGGCGGCGAACAGCTGGGACGTCAGCGGCGTGAGGTTCGCGGACTTCAGCACCATGGTGCAGCCGGCAGCGACGGCGGGCGCGATCTTGCGGGTGGCCATGGCCAGCGGGAAGTTCCACGGGGTGATCAGCAGGCAGGGGCCCACCGGCTTCTTGGCCACCAGGAGGCGGGATTTGCCGTCCGGAGACACCGAGTAACGCCCGAAGGCACGTACTGCTTCCTCAGAGAACCAGCGCAGGAACTCCGCCCCGTAGGTCACTTCGCCGCGGGCTTCGGCCAGCGGCTTGCCCATTTCCAGGGTCATCAGGAGGGCGAAGTCTTCAGCCCGTTCCGTCACCAGGTCGAAGGCCCGGCGGAGGATTTCCCCCCGTTCGCGGGGCGGTACCTTCGCCCAGGACTCCTGGGCTGCCGCGGCAGCGTCCAGGGCCGCCGCACCATCTTCGGGGCCGGCGTCGGCAATGCTCAGCAGCACCTTCCCGGTGGCGGGATCCTCGACGTCGAACGTCTTGCCGGACGCGGCGTCGCGCCACTCACCGTTGATGAGCAGCCCAGTGGGAACGGAGGCCAAAAGCCGGGTTTCGCGCTCGGCGGTAACGGCCGGCTGTGCAGTGACAGTCACGATGACTCCCTCGTCGGTAGGGTTATGGCAGCCCGTTGCCGCGGCCGGAGTGACCGGGATCATGGGGCTGATTAACTGCCAGACTACTGCGGGCCACCCCCATGGTCTACGCCGTTGCGCACTGCGGAATCGCCGCCGTGCTGTGCAGCTGCACAGCACGGGCGCAGCGCGTCACGAACGGCTTCGCTGCCCGCTACCGTGCGGCCAGGACCGCCGAGTAGAGCTCCCGCTTGCTGACCCGGGCATCTTCGGCGACGGCGGCTACGGCCTCCTTCAGCCGGATGCCCTGGGCCACCAGTTCATTGACGGCCGCAACGTGGTCCTCCGGGGTGCCGGCTGCCTGTTCGGGGGCGCCGCCAAGCACCACGGCAATCTCGCCGCGGACCTCGTTGTCCTCAGCCCACTGCAGGAGTTCGCCCACGGTGCCGCGGATGACTTCCTCATACGTCTTGGTCAGTTCCCGGCACACTGCGATGGGCCGGTCCGGGCCGAACCTCTCCCGCAGGGCCCGCAGCATGGCTTCAAGCCGGTGGGGCGCCTCGAAGAACACCATGGTGCGCCGCTCCCCCGCAAGGTCCGCGAGGCGCGAGGCCCTCTCGCCGGCCTTGCGGGGCAGGAATCCTTCAAAGCAGAACCGGTCAGTGGGCAGGCCGGACAGGGCCAGCGCCGTGAGGACCGCGGACGGCCCGGGGACAGCGGTCACGGGAAGTCCCGCGGCGATGGCCCCCTCCACAAGCCGGAAACCGGGGTCGGACACCGCGGGCATCCCGGCGTCCGTAACCATGAGAAGGGTGCTGCCTGCACGGACCTGGTCCAGGAGCTCGGCCGTCCGGGTGGCCTCATTGTGCTCGTGGTAGCTGATGACGCGGCCCGCAACGGCGACACCCAGGCTTTGGACCAGGCGGTGCAGCCGCCGGGTGTCCTCTGCCGCCACGATGTCCGCGGTGCCCAGCAGTTCCACCAGCCGGGCGGAGGCATCGCCGGTGTTCCCGATCGGAGTGGCGGCAAGGACGATCCGTCCCGCCGTCGAAGGGGCGGGCTCGGGAAGGGGGCTGGGGTTCGGGTCCACCCACCAAGCCTACTGCTGCCGGGTCTTCCAGCCGCAAAAGGTAGCATGGGGCTCGTGACGCAGACCTCGACGCGGCCCGCCGGGGCCGGGAAACCCAGCCCGGCGGCATCCCAAGCCGGCACCGGCGCCACTGCAGGGGAACCCGGCGGGAAAGCAGCCCGGCCCTGGATCAGCCGGCCGGACGAAGCGTTCACCGCCGAGGCGCTGACGACCCGGCTGATCGGTACCGGACTATCATGGCGCGACTACCCGCCGTCGCTGCGGCTCTGGTACATCCTGGTCCCGGCGCTCACGGCAGTGGCCGGCGGCCTCCTCCGGTTCATCCGCCTCGAAGTGCCGCACAAGCTGGTGTTCGACGAGACGTACTACGTCAAGGATGCCTACTCCTACCTGATCAGCGGCTACGAACGCAGCTGGCCGGACAAAGCCAATGATTCCTTCAACGCCGGGAATCCCGACGTCCTGCTGAACACTCCGGAATATGTGGTCCATCCGCCGGTCGGCAAATGGATGATTGCGGCCGGCATGTGGCTGTTCGGGCCGGAGAACCCCTTTGGCTGGCGCTTCGCGGCAGCACTTACAGGCACCCTCACCGTGCTGCTGGTCTCCCTGATCGCCCTGAAACTGTTCCGCTCGATTCCCCTGGCGGGCGCGGCGGGGCTGCTCCTCGCCGTCGACGGCCACCACCTGGTGATGTCCCGGACGTCGCTGCTGGACATCTTCCTCACGTTCTGGATCCTTGCCGCCTTCGGCGCCCTGCTGATGGACCGCGACGACGGGCGCCGCCGCCTGGCCGCACGGCTGGCACGCGCCGCTGCCGCGAACGGCGGACAGCCACCGGCCGGCACGCTGCTGACCGGCCCATGGCTGGGGGTGCGCTGGTGGCGGGTTGCCGCCGGGGTCTGCATGGGCCTGGCGGTGGGCACCAAATGGTCGGGCCTGTTCTTCCTGGCCGGTTTTGGCCTCCTCACCGTGCTCTGGGACCTCAACGCCCGGCGGGTGGCGGGCATCCAGAGCTGGATCAGCGGCGGAGCCATCCGGGACGGCATCCCGGCGTTCCTCGGCATGGTCCCCGTGGCAGGGATCGTCTACTCGGCGACCTGGACAGGCTGGTTCCTGTCGGACAACGCCTACTTCCGCCATTGGGCGCAAAGCAACCCGTCGGCGGAATGGGGGTGGCTCCCCGACTCCGTCAGGTCCCTTGTCCACTACCACCTGGAGGCGTACAACTTCCATCAGGGCCTGAGTTCGGAGCACCCCTACCAGGCCAGCGCCTGGAGCTGGCTGGTGATGGGGCGGCCCACGTCGTTCTTCTATGAGTCCCCGCCCCAGGGCACCCCGGGCTGTGACGTGGAGAAGTGCACCTCCGCGATCCTGTCGGTCGGGAACCCGCTGATCTGGTGGCCGGCGGCCATCGCGCTGGTGGTCCTGCTGTTCTGGTGGGCGGGACGCCGGGACTGGCGCGCCGGGGCCGTGCTGGCCGGCGTGGCTGCGGGCTACCTGCCGTGGTTCATGTATCCGGAGCGGACCATGTTCTACTTCTACGCGGTTTCCTTTGAACCGTTCCTTGTCCTGGCCCTGGTGTACTGCCTGGGGCTGGTGCTGGGAACGTCCTCGGATCCGCCGTGGCGCCGTCGCTCCGGACTGTACCTGGTGGTCCTGTTCCTTGCCGCGGTATTGCTGCTATCGGCATTCTTCTACCCGATCTGGACCGCCGAAGTGATCCCGTACGTTGACTGGAAAGTCCGGATGTGGATGCCATCCTGGATCTAGGGCAGGATGGCAACAGAGACCTGATGGAGCCGCTGCCGCGGCGTGGCAGCGGAAACGGAGACCTGCTGTGAGAGAAGCGAGTACCGAACTGCTGGTTGAGCTTGACGCCGACAGCAACGTAACGGACCTGCTGCTGGAGCAGCACGCCGCCAACCCGGCCCACGCCCTGTACCGGCGGAAGGGCCCCAACGGCTGGGTGGATATCACCGCGCAGAAGTTCCTGCAGGACGTCAGCGCCCTGGCCAAAGGCCTCATCGCCGGCGGCCTGGAGCCCGGCGACACCGTGGCCGTCATGTCCCGCACCTCCTATGAGTGGACGCTGGTGGACTTTGCCATCTGGTTCGCCGGCGGCGTCACGGTACCCATCTACGAGACGTCCTCCGCAAGCCAGGTGCAGTGGATCATCCAGGACGCCGGAGTCCGCCGCGTCTTCGCCGGCGACCGCGCCACGGTGCAGCTCGTCACCGGCGTGGTGGCAGGTTCCGCCGAGCTCAGCGACCGCCTGGTCAACGTGGTGCGGATGGATTACGACGGCGAGGCCCCGGACCTTGCCAGCCTCGCCGCTGCAGGCACCGGCGTCAGCGACGCCGAGCTGGAGCGGCAGCGCAGCCGCGCGGGGCTGGCCGACCTCGCCTCGCTGGTGTACACCTCGGGCACCACGGGAAAGCCCAAGGGCTGCGAGATCACGCACGGGAACTTCGCCCTGGTGGCCAGGAACATCGTTGCGTTCCTGCCCGAAATCCTGCAAAAGGACCAGGCCCGCACCTTGATGTTCCTGCCGCTGGCCCACGTGCTGGCCCGGGCGGTCCAGGTGGTCTGCCTGGCCGCAGGGGCAACCCTGGGACACACTCCGGGCGCGGCGCAGCTCCTGGAAGACCTCGGCACGTTCCGGCCCACCTTCCTGCTGGTGGTGCCGCGCATCTTCGAAAAGGTCCGGGCAACGGCGGCGCACAAGGCCGCCGTGGCAGGCAAGGGGAGGCTGTTCGATGCCGCGGCAGCAGCCGCGATCGCGTACTCCCGGGAACTGGACCGGCAGAGCCGGGGCGACGGTCCGGGCCCCGGGCTGCTGGTCCGGGCCCGGCATGCGGTGTATGACCGCCTGGTCTATCCGCGGCTGCGCCAGGCGCTGGGCGGAGAGGTGGGATATACCGTTTCCGGGGCCAGCCCGCTGGCGTCCGAGGATGCACACTTTTTCCGTGGCGTGGGGATTCCCGTCCTGGAGGGTTACGGGCTGACCGAGACCACGGCGCCCTGCACCGCCAACACGCCGTCCCGCACCAAGGTGGGAACTGTGGGGATCCCCATTCCGGGCACCACCATTCGCGTGGCTGAAGACGGCGAGATCCTGGTGAAGGGAATCGGCGTCTTCAGGGGCTACCACGGCAACCCGGCAGCGAACGCCGAGGCGTTCGCTGACGGCTTCTTCCGCACCGGTGACCTTGGTGTCCTGGACAAGGACGGCTTCCTCACCGTCACCGGCCGGAAGAAGGACCTGCTGGTCACTGCAGGCGGCAAGAACGTGGCGCCGGCGCCGCTGGAGGAAAAGATCCGCGCCCACCAGCTGGTGGGCCATGCGGTGGTGGTGGGCGACGGCAAGCCCTTCGTCTCGGCCCTGCTGACGCTGGACCCGGAAGGCGTTGCCGACTGGCGGTCCGAGCGTGGCCTGCCTCCGCTCCCCCTCAGTGAAGCTGCCGGAGACCCCCAGGTCCTGGCCGCCCTTCAGGAGGCAGTGGACCTTGCCAACCAGATGGTGTCCAAAGCCGAGTCGGTACGGACGTTCAGGCTCCTGGACGCCGAATTCAGCGTGGAGTCCGGGCACCTGACGCCGTCACTGAAACTGAAGCGGGCCGCCGTCGTCAAGGAGTTCCAGGCGGAGATCGCCAAGATCTACGGCTGATCCACCTTTTCCTGCTCCCCGTCCACGCGCTTTTCCTGCGGCGCAACACCGCGGCGGCGGCGGGTGGGCCACATGAGCACCAGCGTCACGATGGACGCCAGGAGCACCAGGGCACCGATGCCGATGCCCGCGTCGATCCAGAACTGGCTGGGGAACAGCCTGATCAGGGTGTCGTCCAGGCTGAACGTCCAGGACCCGTCAGCGAAGAAGATCCGGTGGAACTCGGTGAAGAACTGCTGCCAGCCCAGTGCCGCCAGTGCTCCCAGGCCCAGGATGAGGACCAGCGTGATGATGGAGCCGGCGAAGAGGCCCCGCCGGACTCCGCCGGTGCTGCGCCTGCGCAGGTACAGGATTGCGATCAGCGCCAGGAGGAGCAGCAGCGCACCAGCGCCGAAGGTGGACAGGATGACCGTTTTGACGTCGGCCATGTGGCTGACTTCGCCGTCCTTGAAGAGTTTATCGCCGCCGCGCTGCACCAGATCGCCCAGGTACCTGGGGCCGGACCAGTTGAGGAGGTAGTCCACGGCGTAGGAGCCGTAAGTCATCCTGTCGTCGGTGCTGAAGCCGTAGCCATCGCCCGGGAAACCGGGACGGTTGTACTCCACCCAGAGGAAGAGCGGGGTGGTCACCGCCCGGACGGCAAGGATCAGGAGGATGAACGGGTAAATGATGGCCAGCAGGACCTGCATGACGCGGGGTGCCACAGGCTTGGCGTTCGCGGCGCTTTCACGCTGGGCGTTGCGGCGCTCCACTTCCTCCTCAGGGGGACGGACGTGCAGGGCCGATGTGGGAAGGGGCTCCTTGAAAACCGGCGAGGCACTGCTGCCGGCATGCCCGTGCGTGGAGGCGGTGGCGGTCGACGGGCCGGAGCCGGGCCGGCCCGCAGCAGACGGGCCGGCGGCGGGATTCCCCGTGACGGAGGATTCGACGGCGGCTTCCGCAGCCCTGCGGTGGGCACGGCTTTCGGGTTGGGCGGCGTTGCCTTCTGCCGCGGACTCCTGCCGGGCAGGCCTGTCCCCGAGCGGTTCTGCCCCGTCAGTCTTGTCGCCGCCGGGTTTCTCTCCGCCGGACGTGTCGCCGTCGGTGTTGTCGCCGTCGGACTTGCCGCCATCAGTGGGCGTCAGCCAGGAGAACGCGGGCTCGTCGGAATCCCTGGACGTATCCAGCAAAGGTTCCGGCTGCGGCGCAGCGCTTTTGGCGCGGACCGGTGTTTCGTCATTCACAGCAGCGTCACTTCCGTTGGGTTCCGCACCGGCCCCATGCCGCCGGTGCGATTGATTCTGCTGTCGAGCCTACCGTCAGGGACTTCCGCTGGGCGAGGAACCACCCCGGCAGGATTACAACGATTCAGGCAGCGATTTCCGTGTAGCCCGCGTCTTCCCGGCGGAGGTCCCCGCGTTCCCCGGCGAGGAATGCGCGCCTGCCCCACACCAGGACGTAGATCCAGTACGCGGCGAGGACTGCCGCGCCGATGCCGATCCTGGCCCAGGCAGGCAGCGGGCTGGGCGTGACAAAGCCTTCCACCAGCCCCGAGACGAACAGTACGAGGACCAGCCCCAGGGCCACCGTGACCAGCGACCGGCCTTCTTCCGCGACCGCCCGCCCCCGGGTCCGCGGCCCGGGCGAGACCATGGCCCAGAAGATCCGCAGTCCCGCAGCCGAGGCCACAAAGACGGCGGTCAGCTCCATCAGCCCATGCGGCAGGATGTAGCTGAAGAAAACATCCGATTTGCCGGCGGACTCAAAGATTCCGGCGGCAATGCCCACTCCCTGGGCATTGCCGAACAGGATCATCGGCACCCAGACCCCGGTGATCCCCAGGGCCACGGCCTGAGCACTGATCCACGCGTTGTTGGTCCACACGGCTCCGGCGAAGGACGCTGCAGGGTTCTCCGAGTAGTAGTTGATGAAGTCCTGCTCCACATACTGGGCGGCGGCGGTCTCGGAGGCTACGGCCCTGAGGGCCTCCGGTGACGTCCCGATCCAAGCCGCGTACGCCGCGGCGACGAGGACGAAGGCTGCTCCACACGCCAGCGTCAGCCAGGTCAGTCGGTACAGCGCGGCCGGCAGTGCCACCACGAAGAACCTGGCAAGGTCAGCCGTGGCGTTGGACCGTGCACCGGTGAAACGGGTCCTGGCCTGGGCCAGCGTGGCTGAGAGGGATGCCGACAGCCCGCTTTCCGGGGCCACGGAACGGACCAGCGACAGGTGGCCGGACGTCGACTGGTACAGCGCCAGCAGCTCGTCAGACTCGGCGCCGGTGAGCCTGCCTTTTCCCGCGAGCTCCTGCAGCCGCGCCCATTTGTCCGCGTTGACGGCGGCGAAGGCATCCATGTCCACGGCTACAGCCTAGCGCCCGGCATTAGACTTTGACCGTCCGCACCATCGGACGGTCCATACCAGCAGCTGCGAAGGGCGGGGACGCAGTGTGAGCCAGATAATCACCGGCGAGGCAGTAGTACTCGAGCTGCGGCCAGCGAGCTTCGCGGCCCGGGCCCTTGGCCTGGTCATCGACGTCGTCGTCCATGTGGTCCTGCTCGTGCTGATCATGATTGGCCTGTCCGCCGCCGGCGCTGACCTGGACGATGCTGCCGCGCGCGCCCTGGGCCTGGCCGCCGTCGTTTTTTGCCTGGTGGTGGTGCCGGTGGGGGTGGAAACACTCAGCCGGGGCCGGTCGCTCGGCAAACTGGCCACCGGCCTGCGGGTGGTGCGGGAGGACGGGGGCGCCATCCGGTTCCGGCACGCCGTGATCCGCGGGCTGACCGGATTCCTTGAGAGTTACCTGACGTTTGGCGGCCTTGCCCTCGCCGTGGCGCTCTTCAACGACAAATCCCGGCGGCTCGGCGACCTGCTCGCCGGCACGTACGCTGTGCGCAGCCGGGTCCCAGCGGACGCGGCCGTCCGGGTTTTCGTGCCGCCGTACCTGCAGTCCTGGGCTGCCGCGGCGGACATTGGGCGTATCCCCGACGGCACGGCGCGCAGGGCCGCCCAGTTTATCCGCCAGGCCGGGCGGATGGCTCCGCTATCCAGGGCAGGCATGGCCCAGGCGATCGCCGAGGAACTCTCGGCCCATGTGGCACCCGCCCCGCCGCCCGGGACCGGCCCCGATGACTACCTGGCCGCCGTCGTCGCTGAACGCCGGAACAGGGAGTACACCAGGTTGACGCAGTCACGCCGGCGGAACACGGAGACCGGCCAGCGGCTGCAGCGCCTGCCCTTCGCCGAGTGACTTAGTTGTCGTACTCGCTCCAGGGAATGTTCCAGTCGCCATACCCGTCGGTGTTCGCCGCGTAGTCACCCTCTGTGTTGATGATCTGGACGACGTCGCCGGTTCCCATGTTGTCGAACACCCAGGCTGCCCCGTCCGGAAGGAACCCGATGCAGCCGTGGGACACATTGGTGTTCCCGATATACGGATAGGCGGACTCGAGTGCCTGGTGGATGTAGGCGCCGCTCAGCGTGAGGCGGATGGTGTATTCGACGTCGGCCTCACCGTAGTAGGCGGGGTCATCCGGTTTCAGGCCGATGCTGGCAGCCCTGAAGTGGTCGAACCGGTTCTTCTCCATCAGCACCGCGTATCCCTTGGCGGACGGGAAGCGCTTGTCCCCCATGCTGACGGGGAGCGTCTTGACGGGCTGGTCGTTGACGCTCAGCGTGAACGTGTGGGCTGTGGCGTCCGCGATGGCCACCTTCTTGTCCCCAATGTTGACGTTCACCTTCTTATTGAAGTTCGCGATCTGCCCGTTTCCAAGGTCGACGCCGAAAAGCTGCATGTCCATGGTGATGGTTGAGTTCGCCGCCCAGAAGTTTTCGGGCCGGTACCGGACCATGGTGTCGCTGTACCAGTGGAATGCCCCGGCCTGTCCCGCCGTGGTAGTGATCTTGATGGCCTTTTCGACGGCTGCACGGTTGGTCACGGGCTCGCTGAAGATGATCTGCAGGGGCTGGCCGACGCCAACCTTCATGCCGTTCAGCGGATAGATGGCGGCGTCCGCCTCATGCGAGCTGGAGACGGTATTGAAGGACTGGGTGGTGCTGGTTTCGCGCCCTGCAGAGTCCTTGACCACATACGTGTAGCTGTACTCGGTGTTGAACTCCAAGGGAGCCGTGGCGGACCACGACGTCCCGCTGGCGTCAATGCTGCCGTCGATGGTCTTCCCGGCGGTGCTGGCGAGGGTGACGCGCTGGATGATCCCGTTGCTGACATTCAGGGACACCGGGGCGGCGGGGTTGACCTGCTTGGCACCGTTGGCGGGGGCCGCGTCAAGCTTGACCGGCGGCACAACGGGCGATGCGATGCCCGGCGACGTCCGCAGTGCGGAGCCCGCCTCGGATTCCAGGGGTCCGCCCGCAAGACCTGGAGCGACGGCGGCGAAAACCCCGCCCACGGCAGCCAGGACACACACGGCGGCCACTGCAAGGACTTTCTTGGCGGTCCCCCTGCGGCGGGGCTTTACATCAGGCTCCATGTTTTCGATCCTACGTGCAGAAAATAACGGCCCGGGCGCTTGAACGCGCCCGGGCCCTTACGTCTCAGTAACGATAGTGCTCCGGCTTGTAGGGGCCGGCCACATCGATGTCCAGGTACTCCGCCTGGTCCTTGCTCAGCTCGGTGAGCTCCACGCCCAGGGCGTCCAGGTGCAGCCGCGCCACCTTTTCGTCAAGGACCTTGGGCAGGACGTAGACCTTGTTCTCATACTCGTGCTGGTCCCGTTTGGTCCACAGCTCGATCTGGGCAATGGTCTGGTTGGCGAAGGAGTTGCTCATGACGAAGGACGGGTGGCCCGTGGCGTTGCCGAGGTTGAGCAGGCGGCCTTCGGACAGGACGATGATGGACCGTTCGGTGGCGGTGCCTTCGTCGAAGACCCACTCGTGGACCTGCGGCTTGATTTCGACCTTTTTGACGCCCGGGATGCGGCCCAGCCCGGCAATGTCGATTTCGTTGTCGAAGTGGCCGATGTTGCCCACGATGGCCTTGTTCTTCATGCCGGCCATGTGCTCGGCCAGGATGACGTCCTTGTTGCCCGTGGTGGTGATGAAGATGTCGCCCTGCGCCAGGACGGATTCCAGCTTGGCCACCTGGTAGCCGTCCATGGCTGCCTGCAGCGCGCAGATGGGGTCGATCTCGGTGACGATCACGCGCGAACCCTGGCCGCGGAGGGCCTCGGCGGCGCCCTTGCCCACGTCGCCATAGCCGCATACGACGGCTACCTTGCCGCCCATGAGCACATCCGTGGCCCGGTTGATGCCGTCGGGCAGGGAGTGGCGGATGCCGTACTTGTTGTCGAACTTGCTCTTGGTCACGGAGTCGTTGACGTTGATGGCGGGGAAGAGCAGCTTGCCCTGGTCAGCCAGCTGGTACAGGCGGTGGACGCCGGTGGTGGTTTCCTCGCTGACGCCCCTGATCGTGGCAGCGGTCCGGGTCCACTTCTTCGCGTCCGCGGCCAGGGAACGGCGCAGGACGTCGAGGAAGATGCCGTATTCCTCCGAATCCTCGGGATCCGCGGAGGGAACGTTGCCAACGGCTTCGAACTCAACACCTTTGTGCACCAGCATGGTGGCGTCGCCGCCGTCGTCCAGGATCATGTTGGGGCCGAGCTCGGGGTTGGTCTCAGCCCCGGGCCAGGTGAGGATCTGCTCGGCGGTCCACCAGTATTCCTCAAGGGTTTCGCCCTTCCAGGCGAACACCGGCACGCCCTGCGGATCCTCAACGGTGCCCTTGCCTACCACCACAGCCGCGGCGGCTTCGTCCTGGGTGGAGAAGATGTTGCAGGAGGCCCAGCGGACCTCGGCGCCCAGTGCCGTGAGGGTTTCGATCAGCACGGCGGTCTGCACCGTCATGTGCAGGGAACCGGCAATGCGGGCGCCCTTGAGCGGCTGGGTGGGGCCGAATTCCTCGCGGAGGGACATCAGGCCGGGCATTTCGTGCTCGGCCAGGCGGATCTGGTGCCGGCCGGCTTCCGCCAGGGAGATGTCGGCAACTTTGTAGTCAAAAGTCATGGGTGGTCCTTTGCTTGGTCCGGGTCCTTGTCCAGTCCCCGTGCTGCTGTTTCTGTGCGTGCGGAGGCAGGTGAATTAGTGCCCTGCCGCAGCGGGATCGTGCTGGTCGGAACCTGCCGAGGCTGCTGCAGCCAGCAGCTCCGGAGGCAGCAGCAAAGGGATCCCGTCCTCGATGGCGTACCGGTTCCTGACGCCCGTATCCCCGGCGGCGGTAGCCACCAGCTCCTCCCCCTCCTGGACCAGGGGCGAGCCAGTCACGGGGCAACGAAGGACGGACAACAGCTCGGGACTGATCTTTGGCATTTGTTCATGCTCCCTGGCGGGCGCGCTCGCGCCGGTAGCGGAAAAGATGTGCAGCTTCCAGCCTACCGCCAGATGGGGCTCAGGAAGGTTCCCGGAGGACCCGCAGGTGCCCCCGACGTGCGCCTTCGGTGCCGGCCGGAGCTTCCAGGGCGGAATGGTGTGCCCGCTGGGCAGGCGCCTGGGGCTCCGGAGGGAGGGCTGCAGCGTCGCGAACAGCGTTGGCCAGCGCCAGCAGGTCATCGGGTCCAGGCTGCTGCGGGGTGGACGGCATGGCAAGGCGCAGCACCTCCCAGCCGCGGGGCACCGTCAAAGAATCAGCGTGCTGCTCGCAGAGGTCGTAGCAGTGCGGTTCGGCGTAGGTGGCGAGCGGACCCAGGACGGCGGTGGAGTCCGCGTACACGTACGTCAGGGTGGCTACCGCCGACTGGCGGCAGGCAGACCTTGAACATTGACGGATAGCTCCCACGACATCACAGACTACCCCTTCGGCACCCAAAACCCGTGCATTGCGCGCAGGGCCCGACGCGCCCCCGGAGCAGAGGGGATGTATCGCGTAAATGCTCCCCCGGGTTTACAGTCGATGTATGCAGTCATCGAACCATGAATCAGGTTTTTCGGTCCGGTTGGCTGGCCCGGATGCCCCCGCGGCATCGGGCGTGGAAACCGCCGGCAGGAGCTTCTCCAGGCGGCGCCGGAACCGGCATGGCCGCGGCCTCCGCGGCGAGGTGATGCTGCCCACCCATCCCGGATACCGCACGCGCGCCGACCGCTTCGACGACATGGTGCTGGACTCAGCCCAGCGGCTGCACGACATCTGGGGCAAGACCCTGGACGGCGTACGGTTTGGCGTGGATGAAATCCCGCCGGACCTCGAGCAGCTGGCGGCGAATGCGTCGACGCCGCCCATGGGCTCCTACACCCCCGCCGCAGGCGAGGACGGACCCATGATTACGGTGTACCGGCGCGTGGTGGAACAGGCGTGCTCCAGCGTCGAAGAGCTCCAGGACCTGGTCCACGACGTGGTGGTGGAACACACGGCGGAAATGCTTGGCGTGGCACCGGAGACCCTGGATCCCGTGTACCGCCGCCGCTACTGAACCGGCCCCACACAGAACCCGGGTTTCTGCCCCGGCCTTAGCAGCCGGGGCCGCCTTAGTAGCCCAGTGTGACCGGCACCGTTTCCTGGCCGGCAGCAGCAGCCAGGAAGGCCAGTGAGGAAACATCGTTGCGGCCATCCTGCCCCACGAGCACCGCTCCATAGGCGGCGTCACCGGAGGCGGAGACCACATAGCCAACGACGTCCGCGCCCTCGGCCTGGGCAGGAATGCTGATGGAGGCCGTGGTGCCGCCCGCTATGTCGGCGGAGGCCGCGGCACGCACCTTTCCGTCAGCCGTGATGGGGGCATAGGTAATGGTGGCCCTGGTATCCAGGACCCCGAACACCAGCTGGCGCTGGCCGCCCTTGGGGACGGGAACCACGTGCTGGCTGCCGAGCCGCACTGCCGATGCCGCCCACGCCACATCCGAGGCTTGTCCCGCCTGGAGCCCGCGGCTCATCCGTGCGGCGGCGAGGAAGGAGACGTCGGATGAGGCGGCTACCGTGTACTGCCCGGCGGGAACCCCGGCCAGCGACACCTCGGTGGTGGAACCGGCTTTGGCGGTGATGACCCCGCCGGAGGGAAGCGCGTGCTGGCCGTCCCGTCCGTACAGCTTGATTTCCACCACAGCATCGGAGGCGCCGGGAACGGTCAGTTCGAGGGCTGGCCCGGCGTCACGGTAGCCGGGCTGTGCCGTCAGGGCAGCGAGTCCGGCGGGGTCCTGGATGTCCACTCCTGTCATCACCTGGCGGACCGCGGGGGCGGTCCCGGGGCTGATGTAGTCCACCCCGCCCGGGGTGAGGCCGCGCAGGAAGCTTTGCTGGATGGAGGCTGCAACCGGTCCACCGGCGCTGCGGACGTGCACGCTGAGCTGGGACTCGTTGGGGGCGAGGCCGGCGAGGACTACGCTGCGTGTGGTGCCGGGTGCCACCAGCAGCCCCCGGCTGCCGGGCGCCTGGATTTGGCCGCCCGAACCGAACAGTTCAAGGCTCACCGTGGCTGGTGTGATGGAGGCGTTGGTCAGCGCGAGGATGGAGGTGCGGCCAACCGTGGTGCCGGCACCCGCCAGCCATTGGTCGTTCGAGGGTTGCACGCAGGTAGCCGCAGCACTGCCCTGCAGGTCGCCGTCGGTGGCCGTGTATTTCATGGCGCCCGCGGCGGACGCATTCTGGTTTGCCACGGCGTTGGCGCTCAGGACGTTCACCTGGTCCACGGTGCGGTCCGCCACCACTGCGGCACGGAGCTCCTGGGGGGCTCCGGGGGTGGGCGCCGGACCCGCGTCCTTGGCGATGTCGACGGCGGCTGTCCCATCCAGGTGCGCCAGCCGGCTCCCCGGCAACACACCTCCGGCGCTGAGCACTGCCGCACTGACCCGGGTTGCCGCAGTGGCCGACTCGGGCCGGAACTGGGCATCGGTGCCGGCCTCGGTGCCCTCCAGGAGCCGTGCAGGGCCCGGGCACACGCCGAGGCTGGCCCCCGCGGGAACAGCGGCTTCGGCCGCCGGTACCGTCCGGCTGGAGGCGGGCTCGGGCATCAGCGATCCGGCGGCCACTACAGCTCCGCCGCCGGCAAGAATCAGGACGCCTGCCGCGACTCCGGCGACGGAAGCGGCACGGCCCTTCCCGCCCGGCATCCGCGTGGAGCCGCGGCCGGACGGTTTCCGGCCCTGGCCGGCTCCGGTTTCCGCTACGGCAGGCTCAACGCCGGAAGCGGGTTTCCCTGCCAGTTCCGGCTGTTCAGCGGGCAGCGACGGTTCGGCAGCATCCGGTGCGCCGGCGCCTGCCCCCGCCTTGGCAGCCGGTGGGGTGTGCTCATGCATGTTGGTGTTCCTTACGCAGGGAGCCCTCGTCCCGTGAGAGGCCGGTCCGCGGCCGCCGGGCGGGCATGGGGATTGCGAGGATGACGGTGAGCCCTATCACCACGATTTGGCCGGCAGCAGCCCAGAACGACCACGGGTTCTCGTAGCGGACCGTCAACTGGCCGGCGGTTGCGGGGAGGGTGAAGGCCTGCGCCCAGCCGGAGGTGGTGGAGGTCAGCTTGCGCCCGTCGAGCCAGGCGCTCCACCCGGGATCCGCCCGCTCGGCAAGCACTGCCAGGCGGCCTTCGGGCCCCGCGGGGACAGCTGCATCGACGTCGTCGGTGCCGGAAGCGACCAGCGCTGTGGCCGAACCGCCGGCGTCAACAATACGGACACGGTGGGCCACGTCGGCAGCCTGGAGGTTCCGCTGGTTCAGCGGGCTGATCCGCCACAGCCAGCCGACGTCGGTCTGCCCCACGGCCACCAGGCCGGGGACTGCGTCCATCCGGCTTGCGGTCAACTGGGCTGCGGTATCCGCGGAGCGGAGCACCACGAAGCCAACACCGAGCTGTTCGAGGTCGGAACGGGGATCCACGCCCTGCCCCGCAACCATGGTGGCGACAACGCGTCGGACGGCTGCGGTGACATCGTCGTCGTCGCGCACTTTCTCAGCACCGGGGGCACCGATGATGTTTCGGGCTGAGGCGATGGCGGAGAGGCTGTCCAGCGTGGTGCCGGACCCGCGCATCAGCGATGCGCTGAAGGTGCCGTCGTCTCCGGTGCTGAGCAGGAGGGTGCGCGTCTGTTCCGGACCGGTTCCGCGGTCGATGGCGGTGGCGGGAAGGGAGCGTCCGGTCGCGGCCTCCACCAGCCGCGCAGCACCCAGCGCTCCCCCGTCCCCGGACGCCGCCGCGGATGGAGCGGGTGGGCCTGCCTGGGCTGCGGGTGCGGCAGTGGTGGCCGGACGCAGCAGGTTCTGCGCGGACCAGGCCGCCATGCCTGCCAACGGCCCGGCCAGCAGTACCACCAGGCCGAGCGCCAGGACGGTGCGGGCCGCCGTCGCGGTCTTCGCGCCATCGCCGGAGGCCCGGTCGGCCGCGGACAGCAGTTGTTCGGCACCGAGGAGGGCGGCTGCCAGGAGGGCAAAGGATGCGGCGGACACTGCTGGTCCGGGGAATGGCGTCACCATGACATCAGCGCTCAGCCCGGTGGCAACGTGGCCTGCCAGCCATCCACCGGCCAGGGCAATGATGGACCCGGTCCAGAACCATCTGGCTGTGCGGGCGCGGCGTCCGGCGCTGAAGAGTCCCACAATGGCAAGGATCACCACCGGCCCTGCAATGAGCACGGCCAGCAGCAGGGCCCAGGGCACGGTCCCGCCCGTGAAGGCCGCCAGTCCCTGGAGGCCGCCGGCGGGGTCGAATGACAGGGGCTGGCCCAGGATCTGCTGCCACAGCGGAGCGGCGTCGAATCCCAGTGGGAGTCCCGGGTCGGCCAGGAGTGCACGCGGCCTGTCGAGTGTGGACAGTGCAAAGGGGACAAACAGGGCTGCGCTGGGCAGCAGCGCCCACCACACTGTCCGTCCGCGCCGTCCCAGCAGGAGGCCGCACAGCACAATGACCACGGTAGCGGGGATGAGCAGGGAGGGGGCCGACGCGGTGGTGACCGCCAGCGCCAGGCCGGCAGCTGCGGCCGCTGTCCACGACGGCACTCCGTTGATGCCCGCCTTGGCCGGGAGTTGCTCGCCCGCCGGATAGATGGACGCCGCGGTGGCGCTGAACCGTCCGTGTCCAACGGCCGATCCCGTGGCGCGCAGCAGGCCCAGGACCACCAGCGGCAGCATGATGTGCGCGATCAACGCCCCTGCCCGGCCCTGGTTCAGCGCGGTCTGGAGCGCCGGTGCGGCAGCCCAGAAGATCGCGGCCGCGAAACGGAGCCGGCGGCGTTCGGTCACCCCGCCCGCGGCGAACCACGCGGTGAGTCCGGACAGCGGGGCACCAAGCAGAAGCAGCCAGGCCATGGCGGCGTTGGCATCGCCTCCGCCGGCGAGGCCGATGACCCACAGGACATAGTCGAAGGGATCGCCGCGGCCGGGAAGGCCCGCACCCAGGCTGATCCACCAGCTGTCGGCGTTGTGCCAGATGTCCCCCAGCCCCGCAGACACGGGGATCAGGGCGCCGCCGGTGACAGCCTGGGCCCGGAACAGTCCTGCCAGCGCCAGCAGCGAGGCCACTGATGCCATGATGACGGCGGCCAGGGCACCGTTGCCCACCCAGCCGCGCTTGCTGGTGGCGAGGGCGGCGAAGTCGTCCGCGGCGTCGCCGGTGGGCTGGTGCGCGAGCGGATCCTGCACGAGGTGGTCGGCGCCCGACCCGTCGGATCCCAGCGCCTCCATCAAGGACCGGCGGTGGCTCCACACCTCACGGCGCGGAGTCTGGAGCTTGCGGATGACGGAGCGGCGGATGCGCCGCGTACGTTTGGCTGCCCGCCGGGCCTTGGCCACGGCCCTGGGCCGGCCCAGGGCGGCGGACGTGGCAAGAAGCTGGGAGATGCCGTGGCCGGGGTCTTTGACCACGATGCTCAGGACCAGCTTGAAGAGGCTGCCGAGCAATGCGCCGAGGCCATGGATGGGAACCATCCACAGTGGACTGTGCTTCAGGCGCAGGTGGACCTGCGCCTTGCGGGCTGCGGACGGGTTGCCCAGGGCGTGCGGCCGGTGCGCCACATGGAACATTCTGGCGGCGGGCACCACCACCACGCGGTGTCCTGCCAGGCGGTTCCGCCAGCAGAAGTCGACGTCGTCGCCGCTGCCCGGGAGGGCGGGATCGAAACCGCCGAGGTGTTCCCAGACGTCGCGGCGGACCAGCATGCCGGCGGAATTGACGGCGAAGGTGTCGGTGCGTCCGTCGTACTGGCCCTGGTCCATCTCATCGGCGTCGATGAGGGTAAGCCGCTCGGCCCACCTGCTGGTGGAAAGGCCCACGTCCATGAGTTTCCGCGGGGAATGCCAGTCCAGTTGCTTGCAGCCGGCGACAGTCACCGAGGGTGCGCGCTCCACGGCGCCCAGAAGTTCCGCGAGGGCTTCGGGCGCGGGGGCGGCGTCGTCGTGCAGCAGCCAGATCCACTCCGTGCGGCCACCGTCAGCGTTTCCGTCGAGGGGCACCAGCGCTGCAAGCGCGGCGGAGACGGCGGCACCCATGCCGCCTTTCCCCCGGGGTTGGCTGACAACGGCGGCGTCGCCCAGGGCCTCCCTGAGGAGGCTGCAGGAATCGTCGCCGGAGCCGGCGTCGACGCCAACGGCACGGTCAGCCGGGCGGGTTTGGGCCGCCAGGGCTGAAAGGGTTCTGGGCAGATAGGCACTGCCGTTGTGGGCAACCACAACGGCAGTGACATGGACATCCTGAAGAATTAGATTGCTCGCTTCCTTAGCCGCCGGCGCTCACGCTCGGAAAGGCCTCCCCAGATACCGAACCGTTCGTCATTGGCCAACGCGTACTCAAGGCACTGGGACCTCACGTTGCAGGCGCCGCACACCTTCTTGGCATCGCGGGTGGAGCCGCCCTTTTCGGGGAAGAAGGCTTCCGGATCCGTCTGTGCGCACAGAGCGTCCGTCTGCCAGCCCAGTTCGCCTTCGTCGTCGAAGTCCTGTTGGAGCGGCAGCCCGATCCAGACCGGCTGGGCCGTCCCGGCGGCAGCAATTTCCATGGGCGGATCGAGGTCGTCTTCCGGCTCCGCGCCGCCGTCCAGGAGGGCTTCATGCGCTGCAAGGAACGCCGTAGCCTGTTCTTCGAGGACGCTGGTGGAATTCCTGTTGTACCGCTCCGCAGCATCAGGATCGGCGGGATCCACGTACCAATCGCTGGGCACCCCCCGCGCACGGTACTTTGCCGTGGCCTGACCGGCCACGACGGCATCTTCCTGGATACGCTCTGCTTGCCCCACGGCGACCCTCCTGATGTTTCAGCCACTGCCTGGATACGTGGACACTCGGTTGTGTGCCGGTATTTACGCAATTGCTTTAGTTACCTAATTACACGTGTGTAACTAGGGCTAGTCAAGCCGTTGCCGGGATAATAGACAGTCCCGCTTCAGAAGCTTGCGCACGCCACGCCCGGGATTTTTCCCGGCCCCGGCGTGGCGTGGACGGCAGCCCGGCCTCCAGGGCCCAAAACCCCTCAAAAACACAAGGCTGGCGGGGAAAATACCCGGTCTTCGCGGAAATAGCAAGCACGCTTAGCAACCATAGTGATTAACATCACTTAATGCTGCGTGCGAAGAAAAGGCAGCTGCCGCCGGATGACCGGGGCAAACCGGAGTGGCAGGATGAACCCATGACGACAACCCCCGCAATCGACCTGATGGGCACCCTTCGCTCGGGCAACTCCACGGCCCCACGCCTCACGTGGTACGGCCCAGACTCGGAGCGGGTGGAATTGTCCGGACGGGTCCTGGACAACTGGGTGGCAAAGACCAGCAACCTGCTGCAGGACGAACTGGATGCGGAGCCGGGCATGCGGCTGCGGCTTGCCCTTCCGGCGCACTGGAAAGCCATGGTGTGGGCGCTGGCCGGCTGGCAGCTTGGCCTGGAAACAGTATTCGACGGCGGCCCGGCCGACTTCCTCGCCACAGACGATCCCGCTGCGGCCACCGGGGAGCATGACGCTGTCATCGCCGTGGCGCTCCCCGCCCTCGCCATGCGGTGGGCTGGCGGTCTTCCCGCGGGTTGGATCGACTACGCGGCCGAAGTGCGTTCCCACGGGGACGTGTTCATGCCGCACAACGATCCGGATCCGGCAGGCTGCGCCCTCCGGACCGCCGACGGGAATACCGTCCCCCACCGGGACTTGTTGACCGGTTTTGCCCTGCAGCATGAGGAGGGCGCCAGGGTGCATATCCCCGCAGACCGGGGACTCGAATCAGCGTTGTCCAGTGCGCTGGGTGCCTGGCTGCGGGACGGGTCGGTGGTGCTGACCCATCCCGAGGTGGCCCTCACCGACAAACTGCGCGCGGACGAACGCATCCACGGCAGCTAGCAGGTGCTGAACGCTAGGCCTGCGGGCCGCCGTCGGCGGAAGTGGGCGCCGGACGCTCCGCCGCGCGTGCGGGCTCGCGGTGCGGGTGGGCTTCGATGATTTCGTGGTCGTGGGAGAATTCCGGCTCCTGGTCCAGTTCCTGGTTGAAGACCAGGAACCGGTACGCGAAGAAGCGGACAACCGTGGCCACCAGGATGCCGGCCACGCCCGCCAGGAACAGCAGGTTCTTGTCGTCGATTCCCATCCAGTACTTGGCCAGTGCCGTAAACCCGGTGGAGATGCCGATGCCAATGCCGTTGATGATGACGAACATGATGAACTCGCGGAGCACGTTGGCCTGCCGGCGGTGCCGGAAGGTCCAGAAGCGGTTTGCCACCCACGAGAAGACCGTGGCAACGGTCGCGCCCACAAATCGCGCCTTCGCCTCGCTGTCCGACATGGGGCCGTGCATCAGGTAATAGGTCAGGCCGTTGTCAATGACGAACGCCACACCGCCCACCGCACCGAACTTGGCCACCTCGCGCCAGAAGAGTGAGGCGAGCCCCCGGATACGATCTGCAAGTGCACTAAACATGACCCTCCATGGCCGCGACGAACTGTGGGCCACTCGGCCAAAGGTCCATTTTAGCCCCCAAAGCTTTGAGCCGCCCCGCAGAAGAAGGTGACCTTTGTCCCGCCCTTGGAAAATACCGTTCACCCGCCGGGCCGTAAAAGCGGGATCGGGCCCGTCTTCGGTAGGCTGGCAGATGTGACTTTTCCAGTAATAGGCGTGGTTGGCGGCGGCCAGCTCGCGCGAATGATGGCCCCTGCCGCTACAGCACTCGGCTTTGAACTGCGTGTCCTCGCCGAAGGCGAGGACGTTTCGGCAGTGTCGGCCGTCCCCGCCACACCGGTGGGCGATTACAAGGACCTGCAGACACTCCTGGACTTCGCAGAAGGCCTGGATGTCATGACGTTCGACCACGAGCACGTGCCGACGGACCACCTCCGCGCCCTGCAGAATGCCGGAGTCAACGTCCAGCCCGGACCGGATGCCCTGGTCCATGCCCAGGACAAGCTGGTCATGCGGGCCGCCATCGACCGGCTGGAACTGCCCAATCCCGTGTGGGCCTCCGTGGCGGACGTTGACGCGCTGGTCCGCTTCGGCGACGAAACAGGCTGGCCCGTAGTGCTGAAAACCCCCCGCGGCGGCTACGACGGCAAGGGTGTCCGGATCGTCGCCTCAGCGGAAGAGGCCGCGGAAGCCGCCGACTGGTTTGCCGCCATGAGTCCCCTGCTGGCCGAGGCGAAGGTCGAGTTCACCCGCGAACTCTCCGCCCTCGTGGCCCGCACCCCCGATGGCGAGGCCCGCGCCTGGCCCGTGGTCCACACCATCCAGGTGGACGGCGTCTGCGACGAGGTGATCGCACCCGCGCTGGACATCCCGCTGGAGGTTGCTGCCGCAGCTGAGGACGCAGCATTGCGCATCGCCGCCGAGCTTGACGTCACCGGCGTCCTTGCCGTGGAACTGTTCGAAACCCCGGGTATGGGGGCCGGCTTCCTGATCAACGAACTGGCCATGCGCCCGCACAACACCGGCCACTGGACCCAGGACGGTTCCATCACCAGCCAGTTCGAACAGCACCTCCGCGCGGTCCTGAACCTGCCGTTGGGTGCCACCGACGCGCTGGCACCCGTGACTGTGATGAAGAACTTCCTGGGCGGAGACAACCAGGATCTGTACTCCGCCTACCCCATGGCGCTGGCCACCGAACCCGCTGCCAAGGTGCACTGCTACGGCAAGTCGGTGCGGCCCGGGCGCAAGATCGGCCACGTCAACCTGATGGGCAGTTCGACGACGGAGGTGGACTCCGTCCGCCGCCGGGCCACGGCCGTGGCGGGCATCATCCGCGACGGGCGGGTTACCACCGAAGAACCTTCCGCAATTTTCGAGGAGAACGCATGAGCGCCGAAGCCACCCCCGCCGCCGGTTCCGCCGCGGGCCCCCTGGTGGGCCTGGTCATGGGCTCCGACTCTGACTGGCCGGTCATGGAGGCTGCGGCGGACGCCCTGGCCGAATTCGGCATCCCCTTTGAAGCGGACGTCGTCTCCGCCCACCGGATGCCCACCGAGATGATCCGGTACGGCCAAACCGCGCACGAGCGCGGCCTGCGCGTCATCATCGCCGGTGCCGGCGGCGCGGCCCATCTGCCGGGCATGCTTGCCAGTGTCACGCCCCTGCCGGTGATCGGGGTTCCCGTTCCCCTGAAGACCCTCGACGGGATGGATTCCCTACTCTCCATCGTCCAGATGCCGGCAGGCGTGCCCGTGGCCACGGTCTCCATCGCCGGTGCCCGCAACGCAGGGCTCCTGGCCGTGCGGATGCTGGCGTCCGGCACCGATGAACTTGCCGCGTCCCTGCGCTCCGATCTCCTCGACTTCGCCGCGGACCTGAACGCCGTCGCCACCCGCAAGGGCGCGAACCTGCGGCAGAAAGTCAGCGAAGTCTTCCCCGGCGGCTCCAGCGCTCTTCGGGGCAGCCGTTAGGGCGCCGGGCATGGCCAGCAGCAGCGTTCTCAATACCGGCTCCGGTCCGTCACTGACGGACCCGGTCCGCTATCCGGTCAGTGCTTCTCCCGCGGTCAGGACCAAGCGTGCCTTCGTCCTGGTCCTGCTGACCCTCCTGGTACCGGGCAGCGCCCAACTCGTGGCAGGCGACAGGAAGCTGGGACGGACAGCCCTGCGGGTAACGCTCTGCGTGTGGGCACTCCTGCTGCTGGCAGTGGTTCTCTTGCTGGTCAACCGGAGCCTGGTCATCAGCATCGCCACCAACCCGGTCACCTCGCTGCTGCTGGTGGTGGTGATGTCGGCGCTGGCCCTCGGCTGGGCCCTCCTGTTCCTGAATACCCTGCGCCTCATCCGCCCTGTCCTGCTGGCGCCGCGGGCCCGCCCCGCCGTCGGCATTGCCCTGGTGGTGGCCCTGGTCCTGGGCAGTGGCTCCATGGGGTATGCCGCCTACCTGCTGAACGTAGGCCGCAACGCCATCGGCAACATCTTTTCGTCCGGTCCCGCCATCGAGCCGGTGGACGGGCGCTACAACTTCCTCATGATGGGCGGCGACGCCGGCGATGACCGCACGGGCCGCCGGCCGGACAGCCTGTCCATCCTGAGCGTGGACGCCCAAACGGGCCAGACCGCCATTATTTCCGTCCCCAGGAACTTCCAGAACGCGCAGTTCAGCGAAGACTCCCCCATGCGGGCCCTCTATCCCGACGGCTACGACTGCGGCGACGAGTGCCTGATCAACGCCATCAACACCGAGGTCACCAACGAGCACGCGGACCTCTATCCCGGTGTGGCGGACCCCGGAGCGCAGGCAACCGTGGAAGCCGTTTCCGGAACGCTGGGCATGAAAATCCAGGCTTACGTGCTCGTTGACATGGAGGGGTTCTCCACCCTGATCGACGCCATGGGCGGCATCCGGATCAAGGCCGGCGGCTGGGTTCCCATGAGCGGCTACTTCGACGAGGCCACCAAGACCCACGGGATGCCCCTCGGGTGGATTCCGGCCGGAGACCAGACGCTCAACGGCGCCCAGGCCCTCTGGTACGGACGCTCGCGCGAGTACGTGGACGACTACTCCCGCATCCAGCGCCAGCAGTGCGTGCAGCAGGCAATGCTGAAACAGCTTGACCCTGCCACCCTGCTGTCCAAGTTCGAGGACATCGCCGGCGCGGGAACCAAGGTGGTGGAATCAAACATCTCTTCCGCCCAGCTGGGCAGTTTCCTGGACCTCGCGATCAAGGCGCGGGGCAAGGACGTCAAACGGCTGACCATCGGCCCTCCGGACTTCGATGCGTCGTTCTCCACGAACCCCGACTTCGACCAGATCCACGAACGGGTGGACCAGCTGCTGGCATCCGCATCCGCCAAGGGTGCACAGTCGGCAGGAATTCCCGACGACGGCACGGCAGTTCCGCAGGCAGGCGCCGGACACGTCCAGGCGGCCGGGGCTGTCCCCGCCACCCTGCCCGCCGCGGGCAGTGCTGCCCGGCAGCCCTCGCCGTCGGACTTCACGCCGGTGACCACCACACCCGACGGCGAGCCGATCACCGAAGAGATGCTGACCCAGCTCAAGCTGGAGGGCAACGAGGAGGCCATCCGCCAACTCGTGGCCACCAACGGTCAGTGCGCCCCGCTCTAGGGCCCACCCATCAGCTCCCACCCATCAAGGAACGGAACGGTTTTGTACGAGATTGACAACGTCCTGCGGGACTACGCCTGGGGTTCGACGACGGCGATCGCGTCGCTGCTGGGCCGTCCCGAGTCGGGGCGCCCGGAGGCCGAACTGTGGATCGGCGCGCACCCTGACTCGCCGTCCGTGGCGCACCTGCCGGAGGACGGGACCCGGAGCCCGCTGGATTCCCTGATCTCCTCCGACCCCGAACATTTCCTGGGCGCGGAATCCGTGGCGGCCTTTGGCCCCCGGCTGCCGTTCCTGGCCAAGATCCTTGCGGCCGCGCAGCCGCTCTCCCTGCAGGTCCACCCGAGCCTGGACCAGGCCCGGGAAGGATTCGCGCGGGAAAACGCAGCCGGGCTGGATGCCCATGCCCCCAACCGGAACTACAAGGACGACAACCACAAGCCCGAGATGATCTTCGCGCTCACGCCGTTCGAGGCGTTGTGCGGATTCCGGCCGGCGGCCGAGACCCGGAAGATCCTGCAGCACGTTGCGGCTGCCTTCCCCGCGGGCGGCCAGTCCCCGGAGCTGGTCCAGGCCCTGATCGAGGATCTTGCCGCCCCGGAGGAAAGCGCAGGACTGCGCCGGGCCTTTGAACGGCTGATCGCCGGCGGCCAGGGCGTGGCAGAGGACACCGCCCTGGTGGTGGCAGCCCTCCTGTCCGGGGCACCGCTTGAGCCCTACCAGGCCGAGCTGGGCACTGTCATCAGCCTCAACGAAAAGTATCCCGGCGATCCCGGCGTGCTGATCTCACTGCTGCTGAACCGGATCTCCCTGAAGCCCGGTGAGGCGGTCTACCTTCCCGCCGGAAACGTGCACGCCTACCTGCACGGGCTGGGCGTGGAGGTCATGGCGTCCTCCGACAACGTCCTGCGCGGCGGCCTGACGCCCAAATTCGTGGACGTCCCGGAACTCCTGAACACCATCGATTTCCATCCTGTGGCTGTTCCGATGCTCGGCGCGGAAAAGACGGTGATGGACCAGGAACTGTTCCGTCCCCCGTTCGGGGAGTTCCAGCTGCAGCGCATCGAACTGGGGCAGGACGCCGCTCCGGTCCCGCTGGCGCAGGCAGGCGCGGCAGTGGTCATTGTGGTGGCCGGCGCCGTCTACCTCGACTCCCCCAAGGGCGACCTGGAACTAGCACAGGGCGGCAGCGCGTTCATCGCCGCGGCCGAGGCACCGGTCAACGTCCACCGGGTAGCCGGCAGCACCGGGCCTGCGCTGGCCTTCGCCGTGACCACCGGCCTCTAGCACTTCCGGCAGCCCGCAACAGCAAAAGGGCGGCTGCGGCACTTTCGTAATGCCGCGGCCGCCCTTTTTTGGCGTTGCCCGGGTTAGCCCTGCGGCTAGCTGCCCGGACGCAGTTTCCGGACCAACGGGCCGACCTGCCCGGCGGCGCCTTTCAGCAGCCGGCGCGCCTGCTGGAGGCCCTTGCGGGCGAGCGGCATGGCCTTCGAGTAGGCGGGATAGAACGGCGACAGCGGCCTTTCCCACGTTCCCATGAGCATGTTCTCGTGCTTGGCGAACTGCTTCTTGAAATCGGAAATGCCGTCGTTCAGGAGGCCGTTGAAGTCGTAGCGGCTGCAACCGTCTTCCCGCATGGCCTGCAGCGCGGCCCACTTCACGCCGTAGTTCACCCGCTGTTTCTGGCCTTCGGCTGAGACGCCGCCGTAGAGCTCGAAGGCGGTGGCGCCGCTGCGCGAAAGCCAGGTGAAGGCAAGCATCTGCTCGCCATCGAACGCGGCGATGATCGGTGAGGAGTCGCCGAGGTTCCGGAAGATGTCCCGGTAGTACTGGTCCTCGTGGATGCCGAAGCCTGCCCGCTCGGCAGTCTGGTGGTAGATGGCCAGCACCTGGTCCAGCTCGGAATCGTTTTTGACCTTGCGGAACTCAACGTCGCTGCGCATGGCCTTGCGGATGTTTGCCCGCGTGGACTTGGACATCTCGGCCATCAGCTCGTCGTCGGAGCGGCTGAGGTCCAGGATGAGCGTGCGCGGAATGAGGACGGTGTTGGTCGATTCGCGGAAGCCCGCGGCGGCCACGGCACCGGTGAATGCGGAATCCCGGTCCCAGTCCGGTTCGATGCTGAGGGCCACGCCCCGGTGGCGGAGGGCGGCGTGCTCGGCCAGCCGGTTCAGAACCACCTGCGCGTTCTCCACCGAGCACATGGGTCCCCGGGGAATGTAGACGAGGGCACGGAAGGGGACGGGCAGCCGGCGGACCAGGAGCTGGGCGCAGCCGATGGTTTCGTCCCCGGCTTTGACCAGGACCCGGTCAACGGCCCAGCCGTGGGCCGCCTTGGTCTCGCCCCAGCCCCACAGCTGTTGCGGATGCCCCTGGAACCGGTCAACGTGCTCGTCCCAGAGGGCGCGGTCAGTACAGGGCACAACAGCAGGAATCATGGCTTAAACCCTATACCAAGGCCTTAACGCCAAAGCCCCCGGCGCTTGTGGCGCACCGGGGGCTTTGCAGTCAGCAGGACCGGGCGGTCAGTTCTTGCGGGCGTAGCCTTCCCACTTGCTGGCCTGGTGCTCGCCCTCCACGAAACGGATGGTTCCGGACTTGGAACGCATCACGATGGACTGGGTGAGGACCTTGTCCTTGGAGTAGCGCACGCCCTTGAGCAGGTCGCCGTCCGTGATGCCGGTGGCGGCGAAGTAGCAGTTGTCGCTGGAAACGAGGTCGTTGGTGGAAAGCACCCGTTCGAGATCGTGCCCGGCGTCGATGGCCTTCTGCTTTTCTTCGTCGCTGGTGGGCCACAGGCGGCCCTGGATGACGCCGCCCAGGGACTTGATGGCACAGGCTGCCACGATGCCCTCAGGGGTGCCGCCGATGCCCATGAGCGCGTCCACGCCGGTGCCGGAGCGGGCCGCGGCAATGGCGCCGGCGACGTCTCCGTCCATGATGAATTTGGTGCGGGCACCGGCTTCGCGGATCTCCTCCACCAGCGGGCGGTGGCGGTCGCGGTCGAGGATCATGACGTTGAGCTGGTTGACTTTCACGCCCTTGGCCTTGGCGATCAGGTGCAGGTTCTGCTTGACCGGCAGGCGCAGGTCCACCATGTCTGCGGCCTCAGGGCCGGTGACGAGCTTTTCCATGTAGAACACGGCGGAGGGATCGAACATGGAGCCACGCTCGGCAACAGCCAGGACGGCCAGCGCGTTGTTGATGCCCAGGGCGGTCAGGCGGGTTCCGTCGATCGGGTCGACGGCGACGTCCACCTCGGGGCCGGTGCCGTCGCCAACGCGCTCACCGTTGAACAGCATGGGCGCTTCGTCCTTCTCGCCCTCGCCGATGACCACGACGCCGTTGAAGTGGACGGTCTGCAGGAAGGAACGCATGGCGTCAACGGCGGCACCGTCGGCGGTGTTCTTGTCACCGAAGCCAACCCAGTGGCCGCCGGCGATGGCCGCGGCTTCAGTGACGCGGACAAGTTCAAGGGCAAGGTTGCGGTCCGGCTCGTCGTGGCCCACCGCAAGGGACGGCGAAATCGTGGAGTACTTCTGGGTCATGGACGCTGGTGACACGTGAACCTCTTCTTCGAGTGGCGATCATTGAACCCGCCCGCCGGTGCAGCAGAACGGTGATTCCTCTGTTACCGATCATAGTCGTGGCGCCGCGCTGGGGGTGGCCCGTGACGCAACCCCGAAATGTGCCTGGCCGCCGCCCGGGGCCCGCGGACCAGCCCGAATGGAACTCCGGCTCCGGGATGGGCGACTATAGAGGGGTGAATGACATGCAGGAAGCCACCAGTCCCAGCTCCGGCCCGGCACAGCCCGATGGCCGTCCCGGCGCCGCGGGCAACAGTGCCGGCACCCCGGTGAAGCCCGTCATTCCGGCGGCCGCGGCCAAGCGCGCTAATGCTTCGGTGATCGGCATGATCATTGCCCTGGTACTCAGCATCGCGGCGTTCCTGCCCGTTGTCCTCATGAATCCGCAGCCCAAGAGCGAGGGGTACCGCCCGGACATCGATGTGGCGTCGGTGGCCCGGAACGCCGCAGATGTGGCGGGATTCACACCCGTGGCACCGGACACCGGCAACGCCTTCCGGGCAAATTACGCCCGGTGGGAAGCGGGGACGGGCAGCGGGGTGCCTACCTGGGAGGTCGGCTACGTGACTCCCAAGACGTCCTTCATCGCTTTGGTGCAGACCACGCAGGCCAACCCCACCTGGCTGCTCCAGCAGACCAAGAACGCTCCCGTTACCGGCTCACGGAATGCCGGTGGCCGGGATTGGGAACTGCGGGACACCGGCAAGGGCGAAAAGTCGATGGTCCTGAACTACCGCGGCAGCACCGTTGTCCTCTCCGGCGCAGCGCAGCTGGAGGAATTCTCAACCCTCGCGGCCGCCGTCGTCACTTCTCTTGACGCCAACCCCGCCGTCACAGTTTCCCCTTCCGCCACTGCCGCGCCTTAACGTAGTAAGCATGGCTACTAACCTGACCCCTGCACTGGCGTGGCGCCGCCTGCGCGAAGGCAACGAACGTTTCGTAAACGGCGAATCCTCCCATCCGAACCAGAACGCGTCACGGCGCTCGGAACTGGTCGAGACCCAGAATCCGTTTGCGGTGATCTTCGGCTGCTCCGACTCCCGGCTCGCTGCCGAAATTATCTTCGACGTCGGCCTGGGCGACGTTTTCGTGGTCCGCACCGCCGGACAGGTGATTGACGACGCCGTCCTGGGCTCCCTGGAATACAGCGTCGCGGTGCTGGGGGTGCCGCTGATCGTGGTCCTTGGGCACGACAGCTGCGGCGCCGTAACCGCCACCAGGGATGCCGTGGAGACCGGTGAAATGCCCGCAGGCTTCATCCGCGACCTCGTGGAACGCATTACGCCTTCCGTCCTGACGTCCCTGCGGAACAACCAGCCCGAGGTCAACGACATGGTGGTGGAGAACGTCAAGCAGATGTCCCATCGCCTTGCGGACAGCTCGCGTGTGATTTCCACCGCAATCGAGGAGGGCCGGACCGCGGTCATCGGCCTGTCGTACCGTCTGGCAGAGGGCCGCGCCGACCTTGTTTCCGGAATCGGCGAGCTCTAGGAACCCTGCGCCGGCGGCCCAGCGGGCCGCCGGCGATGCTCCCTTAACGGTTTTCGATGGGGCACCCGGGAGCCATAAGCTAGCCCCATGACTTCCACTGAAGAGTTCCGCATTGAACATGACACGATGGGCGAAGTCCGCGTCCCCGTGAACGCACTGTACCGCGCGCAGACGCAGCGGGCAGTAGAGAATTTCCCCATCTCCGGCAAGACCCTGGAGCGCACCCACATCGAGGCGCTGGCACGGGTCAAGAAGGCTGCCGCCCAGGCCAACGCAGAACTGGGCGTGCTCGACGGCGAGCTGGCCAAGGCGATTGCCGACGCTGCCGATGAGGTGGCTGCCGGCAAGTACGACGGCGACTTCCCCATCGACGTTTTCCAGACCGGCTCCGGCACGTCCTCGAACATGAACACCAACGAGGTCCTGGCAGAGCTGGCCACGCGTGCGCTGAAGGCCGCAGGCAGCGACAAGGTGGTCCACCCCAACGACCACGTCAACGCCTCGCAGTCCTCCAACGACGTGTTCCCCACGTCCGTGCACGTTGCCGCCACGTCCGCGCTGATCAACGACCTCATTCCCGCCCTGGGCTACCTGGCAGAGTCGCTGGAGCGCAAGGCCGTTGAGTTCAAGGACGTCGTCAAGTCCGGGCGCACCCACCTCATGGACGCCACCCCGGTCACCCTGGGCCAGGAGTTCGGCGGCTACGCGGCGCAGGTCCGCTACGGCATCGAGCGCATCAACGCCTCGCTCCCCCGCGTGGCTGAGGTGCCCCTGGGCGGCACCGCCGTGGGCACCGGCATCAACACCCCCGCCGGCTTCCCCGAGCGCGTCATCGAGCTGCTCGCCACGGACACCGGCCTGCCGCTGACCGAGGCCCGCGACCACTTTGAGGCCCAGGCCAACCGCGACGGCCTGATTGAAGCGTCCAGCCAGCTGCGCAACATCGCCATCTCGTTCATGAAGATCAACAACGACCTTCGCTGGATGGGTTCGGGCCCCAACACGGGCCTCGGCGAAATCGCCATCCCCGACCTGCAGCCCGGCTCCTCGATCATGCCCGGCAAGGTGAACCCGGTCATCTGTGAGGCCTCCATCATGGTGGCCGCCCAGGTCATCGGCAACGACACCGCCATCGCCTGGTCCGGCACCAACGGCGCCTTCGAACTCAACGTGGGCATCCCGGTCATGGCCGCCAACCTGCTGGAGTCCATTCGCCTGCTGGCCAACACTAGCCGCGTCATGGCGGACAAGATGATCGACGGCATTACCGCCAACGTGGAGCGCGCCCGCTTCCTGGCCGAGGCTTCCCCGTCCATCGTCACCCCGCTGAACAAGTACATCGGCTACGAGAACGCCGCCAAGATCGCCAAGACCGCCGTCAAGGAAGGCCTGACCATCCGCCAGGCCACCGAGAAGCTCGGCTTCGTCGGCGAGGGCGACGGCAAGGTCTCCGAAGCCGATCTCGACAAAGCCCTGGACGTTACCACCATGACGGCCCCGGCCCACAAGGCCTGACAAGCCAAACAAGGCCCAACAGGCCAAAACGTCCGACGGCGGCCGGCACCTTTCGCACGAAAGGCGCCGGCCGCCGTCGTACTTTAAGGCAACTGCAGGTCGGCAACTGAAGTTTGCACTCCAGATGTTTTAGTGCAAAAATTTACTTTGTGACTGATAGTGCACCTTCTGACGGCCTGCGTGAGCGCAAGCGCGCGGCCACCCGCAGCGCCATCACCTCGGCTGCCCGGGCCCTGACGGCTGAACGCGGACTCAACGGATATACCGTGGAGGAAGTGTGCGAGGCCGCGGGCATCTCCCGCCGGACCTTCTTCAACTACTTCCCCACCAAGGAAGACGCCATCATCGGCCACGCGGACGACGACATCCCGTCCGACGTCATCGAGGAGTTCGTTGCCGGCGGAGCCGGATCACCGGCAGGACAGATCTCCCCCACCCTCTTCCGGGACCTGGTGACACTCTCCCTGCGCCTGGCCGAAGACATGTCGGCCTCGGAGGAAGACACCCGGCAGCTCATCGGGGTGGTCCGCAAGGAACCGCAGCTCATCCTCAGGATCATCGGCGTCACGGAGCAGCGCGAGGCCCAGTTCGCCCGGGACGTTGCCCGGCGCGAAGGAGTAGCCGCCGACCACCCGGTGGTGCAGATGGCCGTGGTCCTGCTCAGCACCATCGCCCGCAAAAGCAGCATGGCCTACTTCTCCGACGGCAACACCCGCAGCTACCCGGACCTGCTGCTGGAGAACATTTCCGCCGCCAGCGTCCTGTTTTCACAACCGTTTAACACCCCTGACACCACCGCAGCAGAAGGACAATTATGAGTACCGCCACCACCAAGGCGCCGGCAGGGCCCCTGCTGTTGACGCAAAAACGCATCTGGATCATCTTCTCCGCGCTGATCGCCGGAATGCTGCTGTCAAGCCTGGACCAGACCATCGTCTCCACGGCCATGCCCACCATCGTGGGCAAGCTTGGCGGCGTGGAGCACCAGGCCTGGATCACTACCGCCTACCTGCTGGCCACCACCATCGTGATGCCGATCTACGGCAAGTTCGGTGACATCCTGGGCCGCCGCAACCTCTTCCTGGTGGCCATCGCGCTCTTCACGCTCGCGTCGGTGGGCTGCGCCCTGGCCACCGATTTCTGGGGATTCGTCATCTTCCGCGCCGTTCAGGGCCTGGGCGGCGGCGGGCTCATGATCCTCTCCCAGGCGATCATCGCCGACATCGTTCCCGCCAAGGAGCGCGGCAAGTACATGGGTCCGCTCGGTGCCATCTTCGGCCTCTCGGCCGTGGCCGGCCCGCTGCTGGGCGGCTTCTTCGTGGACCACCTCACCTGGGAATGGGCCTTCTACATCAACATCCCGGTTGGCCTGGCCGCCTTCGCCATCGCCTGGTTCGCCCTGACCCTGCCCAACAAGAAGGCGGAAAAGCGGATCGACGTCCTGGGCGTTGTCCTGCTGTCCGCCGCCACCACGTGCCTGATCTTCTTCACCGACTTTGGCGGCAAGAAGGACCAGGGCTGGGATTCGCCCCTCACCTGGGCCTTTGGAATGGGCCTGCTCGTGTCCGCGGCCGCCTTCATCATGGTTGAGCGGCGCGCCGAGGACCCCATCATCCCGCTGAGCCTGTTCCGGAACCGGATCTTCATCAACGCCACGGCCATCGGCTTCACCCTGGGCCTGGGCATGTTCTCCGCCATCGCATTCGTCCCCACGTTCCTGCAGATGTCCTCCGGCACGTCCGCCGCAGAATCCGGGCTCCTCATGCTCCCCATGATGGCCGGCCTCATGGGCACCTCCATCTACTCCGGCATCCGGATCTCCAAAACAGGCAAGTACAGGATGTTCCCCATCCTGGGCGCCGTCTTCACCATGGCCGCCATGCTCTGGATGACCACCCTTGCCGCCAGCACCCCCATCTGGGTCATCTGCCTGCAGCTGTTCGTCTTCGGCGCCGGCCTGGGCCTGATCATGCAGGTGGTGGTCCTGGTGGTCCAGAACTCCGTACCGGCCGACCAGATCGGCACCGCCACCAGCACCAACAACTACTTCCGCGAAGTGGGGGCCGCCATGGGCGTGGCCGTGTTCGGCTCGATCTTCACCACCCGGTTGTCCGAGGCCCTCACCAGCGCGTTCACCGGCGCTGGCGCCTCCGCCGAGCAGGCCGGGCAGTCCACGCGGACCCTGGATCCGCAGGCACTGAACCAGCTCCCCGAACAGCTGCGCGACGCCATCGTGAACGCCTACGCCGACTCCTTGGCGCCCGTGTTCTGGTACCTGCTCCCCTTCATCGCCGTCGCGCTGCTGCTGGCCCTCACGCTGAAGCAGATCCCGTTGTCGGACACCGCCGGTATGGTGGCCCGCGGTGAGGCCGTGGGCGGCGAGGAGGCAGAGCGGCTCGCCGCCGGGCTTCCCGCCGCCGCCGCCGCCGAGGACGCGGAAGCCGGACGTAACGGGGACCTTGTTAAGGACGACGACGGCGAGCTGGTTTCCCCGGGCCGCTGACCGCCGTCGCGGCAGCCTCTAGGTGTAATTCCCACTGAGGTTGTGAACGCGGCTGATGGGGGTTGTGCCGCCGATGCCGGTATGGGTTCTGTGGTGATTGTAGTGGTGGAGCCACTGGTCGTAGGTGGCGGCGCGTTCGGCT